>Ga0075429_100001889_pt1 | contig 17349 bp, 15 predicted proteins | sample RhiMetdeltSRZDD3_FD_75295 | JGI IMG/M metagenome (GOLD analysis project Ga0075429, IMG submission 75295) | Populus rhizosphere microbial communities from Tennessee, USA - Rhizosphere MetaG P. deltoides SRZDD3 | ecosystem: Host-associated > Plants > Roots > Rhizosphere > Soil | place: USA... | reverse complement strand
CGTCGGCGCAGCCGCCGGGGCGGTCGCCGGCGCAGGGGTCGCCGCCAGCGGCATGACGGCCGGCGCCGGGGCGGCCGGCTGGACGGTGGCGGTGACGCTGCGCGCGGGCGCGCGCTCGGCGGGCGCGCGGGGGGGCACCAGCCAGGCGAGCAGCGCCGCCGCGAGCGCGAGGCCCACCGCGCCCCACAGCAGGCGGAACTGCGGCGAATCCCACGCGGAGCCGAAGCTCGGGTCGTTCGCGGTGGAGTGCTGGTGCGCGGCGGGGATGGGCGGCAGCGTGTGCAGGGCGTCGCTGCGCCCGGCCTGCAGCAGCTCCAGTTCCTCCGCGGGCACCTCGGTGTCTATGCGCGGCGGCTCGCTCTCGGCGGGCGCGCGCCGCGCGCCGCTCGGCGGCTCGAGCTGTTCGTCGGGGATGAGCTGCAGGTCGCACTTCCAGCAGGCGACGGCGGTCACGCCATTGGCCTCGCCGCAGCGCGGGCACGGCTGCAGGTGCGATCGGCGGGCCTCTTTGAGCACGGGGGGTCGCATCGCGCCCTCTCCTGGGTTCCAGGGAAACGGAGGCGTATGAGGCCCTTCGGCCGGGCGGTTGTCAAGCGGCCCGGCCCCCCTCAGCCGAGGGCTTGCGTGAGCACCCGCTAGCGGCGGGTCACCCGGAGGACGCGGCTTGCATGATCCGTCGCAAGGCCTGCTCGAACACCTCGGGCGGCTGCCCGCCCTGGATCAGGTGGCGGCCGTCGACGATCACCGCCGGCACCGAATGGATGCCCCGGTCCGTCCAGTGCCTCTCGCGCGCGCGCACGTCGTCGGCGTAGGCGCCGCCGGCCAGCACCTCGCGCGCGGCCCCGGCATCGAGCCCCGCCTCGGCGGCCAGCCGCTGCAGCACGTCCGCGTCGCTCGGGTCCCGGCCTTCGGTGAAGTAGGCCGCGAACAGCCGGTGCTTCAGCTCGCGCTGCCGGCCCTGCAGCCCGGCCCAGTGCAGCAGCCGGTGGGCGTCGAAGGTGTTGACGATGCGCCGCCGCCGGCCCAGCTCGAAGGTGAAGCCGGCGGCCGCGCCGCGCGCGCGCAGCACCTCGTGCGTGCCGTGCAGCTGCTCGGGGCTCGCGCCGTACTTGCGCGCGAGGTGCTCCAGCACGTCCTCCCCGCCCGGCGGCATGCCGGGGTTCAGCTCGAACGGCTCGATGTGCCACTCCACCGGCACGGGGCCCAGCCGCTCCAGCGCGCGCTCCAGGGCGTTCAGGCCCACGGCGCACCAGGGGCACACCACGTCGGACACGAATTCGATCTTCATGCGCTCGAGTCTACGGACCAGAATGCGCCACTCACGGCAGGGAGGACTGCGGCAATGAAGGTGTGCATCGTCGGCGCCGGCGCCATCGGCGGGTGGATCGGCACGCGGCTCGCGTGCGCCGGCCGCGCGCAGGTGAGCGCGCTCGCGCGCGGGGCGACGCTGGCGGCGCTGCAGGCGCACGGCTGGCGGCTGCAGCAGGCGGGCCGCACGCTCGGCGCGCCCGCGCGCGCCGCGGCGGACGCGGCCGCGCTCGGCCCGCAGGACCTGGTGATCGTCGCGGTCAAGGCCACCGCGCTGGCCGGCGTGGCGCCGCGCCTCGCCCCGCTCGTCGGTCCGCACACGCTCGTGATGCCCGCCATGAACGGCGTGCCGTGGTGGTTCGGCCACGGGGTGGCCGCGCTCGGCGACACGCCGCTCGCGAGCGTCGACCCCGGCGGCGCCATCGCGGCGGCCATCGCGTTCGAGCGCGTGGCGGGCTGCGTGGTGCACGCGAGCGCGGCGGCGCCGGAGCCCGGGCTCGTGCAGCACCGCCAGGGCGAGGGCCTGATCGTCGGCGAGCCCGCCGGCGGGCGCAGCGAGCGCGTGCAGCGCGTCGCCGAGCTGCTCGCGCACGCGGGCTTCGACGTCACGCATTCGGCCGACGTGCGGCGGGACGTCTGGTACAAGCTGTGGGGCAACATGACGATGAACCCGGTGTCGGCGATCACCGGGGCCACCATCGACCGCGTGCTCGCCGACCCGCTGCTGCGCGCGTTCTGCTCGGCGGCGATGCGCGAGGCCGCGGCCATCGGCGAGCGCATCGGCTGCCGCATCGAGCAGGCGCCCGAGGACCGGCACGCGATCACGGCCAGGCTGGGCGCCTTCAGGACGTCGATGCTGCAGGACGTCGAGGCCGGGCGCCCCGTCGAGCTCGACGCGCTGCTCGGCGCGGTGCAGGAGATGGGCGCGCGCGTCGGCGTGGCGACGCCGGCGATCGACGCGCTGTTCGGGATGGCGCGCGTGTTCGCGCAGGTGCGCGGGCTGTATCCAGCATGAGCCGACGCGCCGACCCCCGCGAACTCACCCCCCGCGCAGCGCCCTGCGCAGGCTCTGCCCGATCTGCGGCCGCTCCTTGAACGGGTCGCCCGGGTTGCGCCCCTGCAGGATGTCCTCCATGCGCGCCTGCACCGACTGCAGCGCGTGCGGGTGGCTGTAGATGTAGAAGCGGCCCGCGGACACCGCGTCGAGCACCGCCTGGGCGACCTGCGCGGCGGTCACCCGGGCCGAGCTCACGGCCTTCTCGCCCATGGCCTTCGCGATGCGCTGCGACGCGGTGAGCGGCCTGTCCTCGCTCACCGCGTCGGGGCGGTTGCGCTCGCTCGCCATGATGCCGGTGGGCACGAAGTACGGGCACAGCACCGAGCAGCGAACCTGCGAGGTGACGAGCGCGAGGTCCTGGTGCAGCGTCTCGCTCATCGCCACCACGGCGCTCTTGGTGGCGTTGTACGAGCCGGTGTTCGGCATGTTCACCAGCCCGGCCATCGACGCCGTGTTCACCACGTGGCCCTCGTAGCCGGGGTCCTGCGCGGCGGCCTCCAGCATCATCGGCGTGAACACGCGGATGCCGTGCGCCACGCCCATCAGGTTGACGCCGACGATCCACTCCCAGTCCTTCGCGCTGTACTCCCACATCAGCCCGCCCGCGCTCACGCCGGCGTTGTTGAACACGATGTGGGGGGCGCCGAAGCGCGAGCGTGCCGCCGCGCCCAGCGCCTCGACCTCCTCGGACCGCGACACGTCGAGGCGAAACGGCAGCACCTCGGCGCCGAGCGCGCGGACGTCGGCGGCCGCGCGTTCGAGCGCGTCCGCCTGCACGTCGGCCATCACGACGTTCATGCCGCGCTGCGCGGCCAGCCGCGCGGTCTCGAGGCCGAAGCCCGACGCGGCGCCCGTGATCACGGCGGTCTTTCCCTGGGAGGTCTTCATGGCACGGCCCGCTCGAGGATGGGGTCGAGGTCCAGCCGCGACGGCAGCGTGCCGAAGGCCTGGCCCCAGTCGCCGCCGAGGCGCGAGACGCAGAACGCCTCGAACACCGCGTCGGTGGAATGCTGGCGCAGCAGCGCGGCCTGCACGGCGAGCGCCACGTCCTGGGCGAGGCGGCGCGCCTGGGACTCGGCCACGGACTCGTCGATGCGCGCGGGCAGCGCGGCGGCGAAGCGGTCGAACGCCGCATGCGCGCCGCGCGCGGGGGCGAGCTCGCGCTGCAGCGCCTCGCCGGCCGCGCCCTCCTTGCGCGCGGCACGCAGCAGGTCGAGCGCCATGATGTTGCCGGCGCCTTCCCAGATGGAGTTGACCGGCATCTCGCGGTAGATGCGCGCCATCACGCCTTCGCCGCGCTCCTCCACGTAGCCGTTGCCGCCCAGGCACTCCATCGCCTCCTGCGCGAACGCGCTGCCGCGCTTGCAGATCCAGAACTTGGCGATGGGCGTGAGCAGGCGGCGCATCGCGGCCTCGTGCGCGTCGCCGGGCCGGTCCAGCGTGCGCGCGAGGCGCAGCGCGAGCGCGGTGGCCGCCTCGCTCTCGAGCGCGAGGTCGGCCAGCACGTTGCGCATCAGCGGCTGCTGCAGCAGCGGCTTGCCGAAGGCGCTGCGCTGCGCCGTGTGGTGCAGCGCCTGCGCGAGCGCCTGGCGCATGAGGCCGGCGGTGCCGAGCGCGCAGTCCAGCCGCGTGAGCGTGCCCATCTCGAGGATCTGCGGCACGCCGCGCCCTTCCTCGCCGACCAGCCACGCGTGGGTGTCCTCGAACTCGACCTCGGCGCTGGCGTTGGCCTTGTTGCCGAGCTTGTCCTTCAGGCGCTGGATGCGCAGCGGGTTCGCCGTGCCGTCCGGCCGCCAGCGCGGCAGGAAGAAGCACGACGGGCCGGCGGGCGTCTGCGCGAGCACGAGGAAGGCGTCGCACATCGGCGCCGAGAGGAACCACTTGTGGCCGGTGAGGCGGAAGCGCTCGCCCCACGCGTCGACGCCCTCGCGCACCGCCTGCGTGGTGTTGGCGCGCACGTCGGAGCCGCCCTGCTTCTCCGTCATGCCCATGCCCATCGTCACGCCGGGCTTCTGCGACGCCGGGACGAAGCGCGGGTCGTAGGCGCGGCTCGTGAGGCGCGGGCCCCATTCGGACGCCAGCGCGGCATTGCCCTGCAGCGCCGGCGTGACCGCGTACGTCATGGAGATCGGGCACAGCGTGGACGGCTCGGTCTCGGTGAACAGCATGAATCCCGCGGCGCGCTGCACGTGCGCGTGCGCCTCGCCCGCCCACGGCGTGCCGTGCAGCCCGCTGCCCACGGCGAGCGCCATCAGCGCGTGGTAGCTCGGATGGAACTCGACCGTGTCGAGGCGCCGGCCGACCCGGTCGTGCGTGCGCAGCTCGGGCGTGTGCACGTTGGCCAGCCGCGCGTGCGCGAGCATCGCCTCGCTGCCGAGGGTGGCGCCCAGGCGCTCGAGCTCGCCGGTGTCGAGCCCGGGCGCGTTGAAGCGCACGGCGTCGCGCAGCGCCCGGTGGCCGGCGAAGCGGTTGATGCCGACCAGCGCGGCCGGCTGGTTGAACACCTCGTGGGTGGCGGCCACGATGGCGCCCTCACACCAGCTTCACGAGCTGCTTGCCGAAGTTGCGCCCCTTGAGCAGGCCGAGGAACGCCTCCGGCGCCGACTGGATGCCGTGCGCCACGGTTTCGCGGTACTTGAGCGTGCCGTTCGCCACCCGCTCGGCCAGCTCCTCGAGCGCCTGCGGCCAGACCTCGAGGTGCTCGCTGACGATGAAGCCCTGCACCTTCAGCCGCGACGTGAGGATGAGCTGCGGGTACTGCAGCGGGATCGGCACGCCGTCGTAGCCGGCGATCATGCCGCACACGGCGATGCGGCCGAACGCGTTCATGCGCAGCATCGCGGCGTCGAGGCCCATGCCGCCCACGTTCTCGAACACGCAGTCGATGCCGCCGGGGCACGCGTCGCGCAGCGCCGTGGAGAGCGTCTTCAGCTCGTGGTGCAGCTTGTAGTCGAGGCATTCGTCGAAGCCCAGCTCCTCGACCACGTAGCGGCACTTGTCGGGCCCGCCCGCGATGCCCACCGCGCGGCAGCCGCGCGCCTTCGCGAGCTGGCCCACGGCGCCGCCCACCGCCCCGCTCGCCGCGCTCACCACCACCGTCTCGCCGGCCTTCGGCGCGCAGACCTGGGTGAGGCCGTACCAGGCGGTGACGCCCGGCATGCCGACCGCGCCGAGGTAGGCGGACAAAGGCACGCGCGACGCGTCCACCTTGCGCAGCGAGCCCGGCTGGCCGGCGTCGACCACGGCGTACTCCTGCCAGCCGCCCATGCCGAGCACGGTATCGCCGGGGCGGAACGACGGGTGCTTCGACTGCACCACCTCGCCCACCGTGCCGCCGATCATCACCTGGTTCAGCGGCTGCGGCGCGGCATAGCTCTTCGCCTCGCTCATGCGCCCGCGCATGTACGGGTCGAGCGAGAGGAAGTGGTGGCGCACGAGCACCTGCCCGTCGGCGAGCTGTCCCGGCAGGGGCGTCTCGACGAGGCGGAAGTTCTCCGGGCCCGCGTCGCGCTCGGGGCGCGAGACGAGCAGGATCTGCCGGTTGAGGGGGGTGGCCATGGCTCTTCCTTTCAGTCGGAGGCGTTCGGGCGCTCGAGCTGGCGGCCGCCCGCCGGCAGCGCCTGGAGGTACTTGAAGGTCCCGGTGGCGTGCGCCACGAGCTCGCCCCAGGCGTCGAGCAGCGACGCTTCGCAGAACGAGAGGGTGTTGGTGCGCCGCAGGACGCGCGCGTGCGCCACCAGGCGGCCGAGGCCCGGGCGCATGAAGCTGGTCTTCATCTCGATGGTGACCACGCCGCGCGCGTCGAGCGGGGCGCCGGCGACGGGGGCGCGCGCGGCATGCGCCATCGCCACGTCGAGCAGCGTCATGGCGACGCCGCCGTGCAGCACGCTCCACGAGTTCAAATGCTCGGCGCGCGGCTCGATCGCGAGCTCGGCGGCGCCGTCGGCGAAGCGCAGCAGCTCGAAGCCGAGCGCCTCGACGAAGGGAATGCGGGTGGGGAAGTCGATCATTGGCCGTGGACCGCGGAGGCCCCGCCGTCGATGGCGAGGATCTGCCCGGTGATGTGCTTGCCGGCGGGCGACGCGAACAGCAGCGCCGCGCCCTTGAGGTCGTCGTCGTCGCCCAGGCGGCCGAGCGGCGCGCGCGCGGCCAGCTCGTCCGCGCCCACCGCTTCCAGCGTGCCGCGCGTCATCCGGCTGGGGAAGAACCCGGGAGCGAGCGCATTGACCGTGATGCCGTAGCGCCCCCACTCGCCGGCCAGCGTGCGCGTGAAGTTGACCACCGCGCCCTTGCTCGTGCCGTACGCGATGAACTTCATCTCGGGCCCCGAGCCCGACAGGCCCGCGATGGAGGCGACGTTGACGATGCGGCCGTCGCGCCGCGGGATCATGCTGGCCTTGGCGACCGCCTGGCTCATGAGGAAGACGCTGCGCACGTTGAGGTTCATCACCTTGTCCCACGCCTCGAGCGGGTGGTCCTCGGCCGGCGCGCCCCAGGTGGCGCCCGCATTGTTCACCAGGATGTCGATGCGTCCCAGGCGCTGCATCGCCTCCTGCGCGACGCGCGCGATCTCCTCGGGCCGGCTGGCGTCGGCCGCCACCCACTGCGCGTCGACGCCGCGCGCGGCCAGGTGCGCCGCCGCCTGCTCGAGCTCGCCGGCCTTGCGCGCGGTGACGAGCACGCGGGCGCCCGCCTCGCCGAGCGCCTCGGCGATCTGCAGGCCGAGGCCGCGCGAGCCGCCGGTGACGAGCGCCGTGCGGCCGCGCAGGTCGAACAATTGCAGGACGGGGGTGCTCATGGAGCGGTTCTCCGGCGTTCAGGGGGAGGGGTCGTGCAGGCGGGCGCGCACGACGATCAGCACCACGCCGGCAACGGCGGCGACGCCGCCCAGCGCCGCCATGCTCCAGCCGAGCGCGGCGTCGCGGCGCTGCACCGACAGGCCGAGCGCGACGGCGATCAGGCCGCCGTAGATCAGCGTCCAGACCAGCTTGTCGAGGGTGGCGGGCTTCATGGCCCCGGGGCGTTCAGAACCACGATTCCTCCATCGTGCGGCAGGTGTCGTCGCGCGACTCGACGACCTTCAGCCACGCCTCGATGCGCGGCAGCTCGTAGCGGAAGAAGTAGCGCGCCGCGGCGAGCTTGCCGTTCATCAGGTCGTCGCGGCCCTGCCCCAGCCGCGCCTGCGCGGCGAGCGCCACGTCGAGCCAGATCCAGGCGATCACGGCGTGGCCGAAGCCCTGCAGGTACGGCGTGGCGTTGGCCAGCGCCGCCTCGGGATCGCCGGTGGCCCACGCCGCCTTGGTGACGAAGGCGAGCGTGTGCATCGCGCCGGCCAGCGCGTCGGCGTGGTCCGCCAGCGCCGGCACCGCGAGCGCGCGCTGCACCGTCGCGTCCACCGTGCGCGCGAGCAGCGCCAAGCCCAGGCCGCCGTCCATCACGACCTTGCGCCCCAGCAGGTCCAGCGCCTGGATGCCGTGCGTGCCCTCGTGGATCATGTTCAGGCGGTTGTCGCGCCAGTACTGCTCGACCGGGAAGTCGCGCGTGTACCCGTAGCCGCCCAGCACCTGGATCGCCAGGCTGTTCGCCTCCAGGCACCACTCGCTGGGCCAGCTCTTGGCGACGGGCGTCAGCATCTCGAGCAGCGTCTTCGCCTCGCCCTGCGACTCGCGCGAGCCGGTGCGCAGCTCGTCGACGCGGCGCGCGCAATACAGCTCGAGCGCGATCGCGCCCTCGCACCAGCTCTTCTGCGCGAGCAGCATGCGCTTCACGTCGGCGTGGCGGATGATCGGCACCTGCGGCTGCGACGCGTCCTTCGCCACGCCCTGCTCGCCCTTGCGGATCGGGCGGCCCTGCGGGCGGGTCCGCGCGTACGCGAGGCTCGCCTCGTAGCCCGCGTAGCCGAGGCACGCCGCGCCCAGGCCCACCGCGATGCGCGCCTCGTTCATCATGTGGAACATGCAGCGCAGGCCGTCGCCGGGCGCGCCCACGCGCCAGCCGATCGCCCCGGCCGCGCCCCGCACCGGGTACTTCCCCTCGCCGAAGTTGAGCAGCGTGTTCGGGATGCCGCGGTAGCCCAGCTTGTGGTTCAGGCCGGCGAGGGCCACGTCGTTGCGGGGTCCCAGGGACACGCGCGGCGTGTGCCTGCCGCCCGCTGCCTCCGCCTCCGGCAGGGCGGAACTCCCGCCGGCGGCCTCCCACCCCTGCACCTGAACCAGGTACTTCGGCACGATGAACAGCGAGATCCCCTTCGTGCCCGCCTGCAGCCGGCCGTCCGGCCCGGGGATCTTCGCCAGCACGAGGTGCACGATGTTCTCCGCCAGCTCGTGCTCGCCGTTGGAGATCCACATCTTGTGGCCGACGAGCCGGTAGCGCGGGCCGAGCGGGTCGGACTCGAAGTCCTCGCCGTCCGGCGTGGCGCGGGTCGCGACGTCCGACAGGCTGGAGCCGGCCTGCGGCTCGGACAGGCACATCGTGCCGAAGAAGCGGCCGGCGAACTCGTTCCTCGCGAACACCGCCTTCTGCACCTCGGTGCCGTGCGCCATCAGCAGGTTGGCGTTGCCGACGGTGAGCATGTGGCCGCCGCCCACGCCGATGCCGGCCTTCGAGAAGAAGCTCTGGGCCGCCATCTCGACCACGCAGGGCAGCTGCATGCCGCCCATCGACTCGTCCTGCGCGGCGGCGAGCATGCCCGACTCGACGTACGCGCGCGACGCGGCGTGCGTGCTCGCGGGCAGGTGCACGCGCTCGCCGTCGAACCACGGCTCCTCGGTGTCGGCGATGCGGTTGAACGGCGCCACCGTGTCGCGCGCGAGCTTCTCGCACAGGTCGAGCACGGCGGCGAAGGTCTCGCGCGAATGCGCGGCGTAGCGCGCGCGCTCGGCGAGCGACTCCACGCCAAGCCAGTCGTGCAGCAGGAAGTCGAGCGTCTCGCGGTAGCTCATCGCGCGCCCCGGTCCGTGCGGGCGTTCATCGGGATCCTCCGGCCCGCCGGCTCACGGGGCATCCTCCCGGTGTCTCACAGGACCTCGAACACGCCCGCGGCCCCCATGCCGCCGCCGATGCACATGGTCACCGCCACCTTCTTCGCGCCGCGCCGCCGGCCTTCGATGAGCGCGTGGCCCGTGAGGCGCTGGCCGCTCACGCCGTAGGGATGCCCCACCGCGATGGCCCCGCCGTCGACGTTGAGCCGGTCCATGGGGATGCCGAGCGTGTCGGCGCAGTACAGCACCTGCACCGCGAAGGCCTCGTTCAGCTCCCACAGGTCGATGTCGGCCACCGTGAGGCCCAGGCGCTTCAGCACCTTGGGCACCGCGAACACCGGGCCGATGCCCATCTCGTCGGGCTCGCAGCCGGCGACGTTGAAGCCGAGGAAGCGGCCCAGCGGCTTCAGGCCGTGCTTGTGCGCGAAGGCTTCGCTCACCACGACGCAGGCGCCGGCGCCGTCGCTGAACTGGCTGGCGTTGCCCGCGGCGACGACGCCGCCCGGCAGCGCGGGGCGGATGCCGGCCACGGCTTCGTACGTGGTGCCGGGGCGCAGCCCCTCGTCGGCGCTCACGGTGACCTGCTTCGTGCGCAGGCCCATCACGGGGTCCACGACGCCGGCGGTGACGGTGATCGGCACGATCTCGTCCGCGAACCGGCCGGCCTCCTGCGCCGCGCAGGCCTTCTGCTGGCTCGCGGCGCCGTAGCGGTCCATGCGCTCGCGCGCGATCCCGTAGCGCTTGGCCACCTGCTCGGCCGTCTGCAGCATGCTCCAGTAGATCTCCGGCTTGCGTTCCATCAGCGCCGGGTCGTGGATCATGTGCCGGTTGGCCTCGTTCTGCACGCACGAGATGCTCTCGACGCCGCCGGCCACGAACACGTCGCCCTCGCCCGCGACGATGCGCTGCGCCGCCATCGCGATCGTCTGCAGCCCGCTCGAGCAGAAGCGGTTGATCGTGACGCCGCTGGTGGTGATGGGCAGTCCGGCGCGCAGCGCGATCTGGCGCGCGATGTTGCCGCCGGTGGCGCCCTCGGGCGTGGCGCAGCCCATCAGCACGTCGTCGACGAGCGCCGGGTCGATGCCGGCGCGCTGCACGGCGGCCTGCACGGCGTGCCCGCCGAGCGTGGCCCCATGGGTCATGTTGAAGGCGCCCTTCCAGCTCTTGCAGAGCGGCGTGCGGGCGGTGGAGACGATCACGGCGTGGGTCATGGCGGGCGTTCCTTGGTGCTCTGTGCTCTTGGAGTGAGGGAACCTTCAGCTGAAGGTCCGGCCTTCGGCGGCGAGCCGCGCCAGCAGGGGCGCGGGCTTCCAGAACGCGGCGTCGTCGCGCGGATTCCTGGCGAAGCGCTTCATCGCCTGCACCACGTTGAACAGGCCGACGGTGTCGGCGTAGTGCATCGGGCCGCCGCGGTGCAGCGGGAAGCCGTAGCCGGTGAGGTACACCACGTCGATGTCCGAGGCGCGCAGCGCGATGCCCTCCTCGAGCAGCCTGGCGCCCTCGTTCACCAGCGCATGGACGAGGCGGTGCACGATCTCGTCGTCGGAGATCCTGCGCGGCGCGATGCCGAGCGACTGGCGGTGCGTGTCGAGCATCGCGGCGACCACCGGGCTCGCGACGGCGTCGCGCTTGCCGGGCGCGTAGTCGTACCAGCCGGCGCCGGTCTTCTGGCCGAAGCGGCCCATCTCGCACAGCAGGTCGGCCGTCTTCGAGTAGCGCATCCCGGGATTCTCGACGTAGCGGCGCTTGCGGATGTACCAGCCGACGTCGTTGCCCGCGAGGTCGCTCATGCGAAACGGCCCCATCGCGAAGCCGAAGCGCTCGATCGCCTTGTCCACCTGCTCGGGCGTGCACCCTTCCTCCAGCAGGAAGCCGGCCTGGCGGAAGTACTGCTCGACCATGCGGTTGCCGATGAAGCCGTCGCACACCCCGGAGACGACGCAGGTCTTCCTGATCGTCTTGCCGAGCGCCATGACGGTGGCCAGCGCGTCCTTCGACGTCTTCTCGCCGCGGATCACCTCCAGCAGCTTCATCACGTTGGCGGGGCTGAAGAAGTGCATCCCGATCACGTCCTGCGGCCGCCGGGTGAACGACGCGATGCGGTTCAGGTCGAGGGTGGACGTGTTGCTGGCGAGGATGGCGCCCGGCTTCATCACCTCGTCGAGCGTCTTGAACACCTGCTCCTTCACGCCGATGTCCTCGAACACCGCCTCGATGACGAGGTCGGCGTCCTTCAGGTCGGCGTAGTTGAGCGTGGTGGCGAGCAGCGCCATGCGCTGCTCGTACTTCTCGGGCGTGAGCTTACCCTTCTTCACCTGGGCCTCGTAGTTCCTGCGCATGGTGGCGACGCCGCGGTCCAGCGCGTCCTGCTTCGTCTCGAGGATCGTCACCGGGATGCCGGCGTTCAGGAAGTTCATCGAGATGCCGCCGCCCATGGTGCCCGCGCCGATCACCGCCACCTTGCGGATCTCGCGCACCGGCGTGTCGGGCGGCACGTCGGGGATCTTGGCGGCGGCGCGCTCGGCCATGAACGCGTGCCGCATCGCGCGCGATTCGGGCGTGAGCATGAGGCCCAGGAACAGCTCGCGCTCGAAGCGCACGCCGGCGTCGAACGGCCGGGTGAGCGAGGCCTCGACGGCGTCGATGCACTTCAGCGGGGCGGGGAAGTTGCGGCTCATCGCGCCGACGGTGTTGCGCGCGAACTGCAGGTAGCCGGGCGCGTTCGGGTGCGCCACCTTCAGGTTGCGCACGAGCGGCAGCGGCCGCACCGCCGCCTTCTCGAGCGCGAGCGCGACGGCCGCCTCGACGACGTCGCCGTCCACGACGCGGTCGAACAGCGCCTGCCCCGGCGCCTGCGCCAGCCGCTCGCTGGGCACCGGCTCGCCCGACACGATCATGTTGACGGCGTTCTCCAGGCCGAGCACGCGCGGCAGCCGCTGGGTGCCGCCGGCGCCGGGCACGAGTCCCAGCTTGACCTCCGGCAGCGCGACCGGCACGCCGGACTGCGCGACGCGGTAGTGGCAGCCGAGCGCGAGCTCCAGGCCGCCGCCCATGCACACCCCGTTGATGGCCGCCACCACCGGCTTGGCGCACGCCTCGAGCTCGAGGATCACGCTCAGCAGGTTGGGCTCGGCGACGGCCTTCGGCGAGCCGAACTCGCGGATGTCCGCGCCGCCGGAGAACGCCTTGCCGGCGCCGGTGATCACGATCGCCTGCACGGCGCCGTCGTCCTGCGCGCGGTCGAGGCCGTCGGTGATGGCCTTGCGGGTGTCGAAGCCGAGGCCGTTGACGGGCGGGTTGTCGAGGGTGATCACGGCCACGGGGCCGCGGACGTCGTAGTGGGCAGTCATGGGGACCTCGTCGGGACGGGTTTGGAATCGAACGGTCGTGCGATTCTAGGAAGGTCAGCGGGACAGGCCAGTCGCGGGGGTGACACGCACCCTCACACCTCCAGCCACTCCTTGCGCACGTAGGCGTTGCTGCGCAGGTCGGCGGGCGTGCCTTCGAACACGATCCGCCCGTGCCCCATCACGTAGCAGCGCTGCGAGATCTCCAGCGCGATGGTGAGCTTCTGCTCCACCAGCAGCACGGACACGCCGCGGCGCTCGAGTGCCTTCAGGTAGTCGGCGACCAGCTCGACGATCTTCGGCGCGAGGCCCTCGGTGGGCTCGTCGATCATGATCAGGTCGGGGTCGCCCATCAGCGTGCGGCACAGCGTGAGCATCTGCTGCTCGCCGCCCGAGAGCACGCCGGCCTCGACGTTGGAGCGCTCCTGCAGCCGCGGGAACATGCGGTACATGTCGGCCGCGGTCCAGCGCGGGTTCTTCCGGCCGCGCTTCTCGCCGAGCAGCAGGTTCTGGTGCACCGTGAGGCGCGGGAAGATGTCGCGGTTCTCCGGCACGTAGCCGATGCCGAGCTGCGCGATCTCGAAGGCCTTCAGCCCGAGGACCGGCCTGTCGCGCCAGCGCACCGAGCCCTGCCCGTCGACCAGCCCCATGACCGTCTTCACCGTGGTGGACCGGCCGGAGCCGTTGCGCCCCAGCAGGCTCACGATCTCGCCCTCGCCCACGCGCATGTCGACGCCGTGCAGGATGTGGCTCTTGCCGTAGAAGGCGTGCAGGTCCTTCAGTTCCAGCAGGGCGGCCGGGGGGGTCATGGCCGGGCCTCCGCCGCCTGCTGGTCGGCCAGCGCCGAGCCCAGGTAGGCCTCCTGCACCTTGGGATTGGCGCGCACCGCCGCGGGCCGGTCGAAGGCGATGACGTCGCCGTAGACCAGCACGGCGATCTTGTCGGCCAGGCCGAACACCACGCCCATGTCGTGCTCCACCGTGAGCAGCGTCTTGCCGACGGTGACCTCGCGGATCAGCTCGATGAAGCGCCGCGTCTCGCTCTTGCTCATGCCGGCGGTGGGCTCGTCGAGCAGGACGACGTCGGCCCCGCCCGCGATCGTGATGCCGATCTCCAGCGCGCGCTGCTCGGCGTACGTGAGGTTGGTGGCCAGCGTGTCGCGCTTCTTCTCGAGCTTGATCATCTCCATCAGCTGCTCGGCGCGCTCGTTGGCGTCGGCCAGGCGCGACAGCCGGTGCCAGAACGAGTAGCGGTAGCCGAGCGTCCACAGCACGCCGCAGCGCAGGTTCTCGAACACCGACAGCCGGCCGAAGATGTTGGTGATCTGGAAGCTGCGGGCCAGCCCCATGCGCGCGATCTCGTACGGCTTCTTGCCGTCGATGCGCCGCCCGTTGAGCAGGATCTCGCCCGAGGTGGGGGGAAAGCGGCCGCTGATGAGGTTGAAGAGCGTGGACTTGCCCGCGCCGTTCGGTCCGATGATGGCCACCCGCTCGCCCGGCGCGACCGCCAGGCTCGCGCCGCGGATGATCTGCGTCTTGCCGAACGCCATGCCGACGTCCTTCAGCTCGATGGCGGCCACGGCGCTCACATCGCCTCCCTGCGCCGGATCTCGGCCTCGATCTGCCCCTGGGCCTCGCCCCACTGGCGCGCGAACTCGCGCCGCGAGAGCTCGAACAGGCCCACGCCCACGAGCATGACGAAGAGCGCGCCGATCCAGCTGTCGGCGCGCGCGGTGTCCAGCGTGGCGCCGAGGAAGCGCAGCGTGCCGCCGAGCGCCGTGTCCAGCTGCAGGTGGTAGACCATCTCGACGAACGCGCCCGCGCCCGCCAGCACGACCAGCGCCGCGCCGCCCAGCGCCAGGTAGCCCGCGAGCAGCGGCCGCAGCTTGCCGAATGCCGCCACGCGCAGGTTCATCATCACCAGGCTGGCGATGCCGCCGGGGGCGTACATCACCATGAAGAGGAAGACGAAGCCGAGGTAGAGCAGCCACGCCTTGGTGAACTCGGAGAACAGCACGAAGGCGAGCACCATCAGCACGCCGCCGATGATGGGACCGAAGAAGAAGGTGGCGCCGCCGAGGAAGGTGAAGAACAGGTAGCTGCCGGAGCGGAACGCGCCCACCACCTCGGCGGTGGCGATCTCGAAGTTGAGCGCGTACATCCCGCCGGCCACGCCGGCGAAGAAGCCGGCGGCGATGAAGGCGAGGTAGCGCACGCGCTGCGTGCTGTAGCCGATGAACTCCACGCGCTCCGGGTTGTCGCGCACCGCGTTCAGCATGCGGCCGAGCGGCGTGCGCGTGAAGGCGAACATCGCCGCGGTGCAGAGGAAGGTGTAGACGGCGAGCAGCCCGTACACCTGGATCTGCGGCCCGAAGGTGAGCCCGAGGAACGGCTTGCCGACCATGCGGTTGGCCTGCACGCCGCCTTCGCCGCCGAAGAACTCCGGCACCATGAGCGACATCGAGAACACCAGCTCGCCGATGCCGAGCGTGATCATCGCGAACGTGGTGCCGGCCTTGCGGGTGGTGACGAAGCCCAGCACCACCGCGAACAGCATCCCCGCCACGCCGCCGGCCACCGGCACCAGGCTCACCGGCAGCGCCAGGCCGCCGCCGATGGCGTTGAGCAGGTGGATGCACACGAACGACGCGAGCCCCGTGTACACCGCGTGCCCGAAGCTCAGCATGCCGCCCTGCCCCAGCAGCATGTTGTACGACAGGCAGGCGACGATGGCGATGCCCATCTGCGACAGGATGGTGAGCGCCAGGCCGCTGGAGAACACGAGCGGCGCCACCGCGAGCAGCACGGCGAAGCCGCCCCACACCACGACGCGGCCCACGTTGTACGGGCGGAAGCGGTAGACCGGCCGGCGCCCGGCGCGCCGGGGCGCCGCGAGCGGCGGCGCGGCGGGCGCCGTGGCGGCGGGCGGCGCGGTCGTGGGGTGCGCGATGGCCGACATCAGGACTCCCGCGTGCCGAGCAGGCCGCGCGGGCGCAGGATGAGGATCAGCACGAGGAAGAGGTACGGCAGGATCGGCGCCACCTGCGACAGCGTGAGCCGCATGAAGGTGTTGGTGGAAGCGCCGCTGCCGAGCCCCAGGCTGCCGAGCAGGCTGGACACCGACACGTCCACCGCCACCGCGAAGGTCTGGATCACGCCGATCAGCACCGAGGCGAGGAAGGCGCCGGCCAGCGAGCCCATGCCGCCCACGACCACCACCACGAAGATCACCGAGCCCACCGTCGCCGCCATCGCCGGCTCGGTGACGAAGGTGCTCCCGCCGATCACGCCGGCGAGTCCCGCGAGCGCCGCGCCGGCGCCGAAGACCAGCATGAACACGCGCGGCACGTTGTGGCCGAGCGCCTCCACCATGTCCGGATGGGTGAGTGCGCTCTGGATCACCAGGCCGATGCGCGTGCGCGTGAGCATGAGCCACAGCGCCAGCAGCATGAGCAGCGCCACCAGCATCATGAAGCCGCGGGTGGCCGGGAACGGCGAGCACACGACGCGCACGGCGGCGTCGGCGGCGCTGCACGCGGCGGCCGGCGCGGCGCCCCACACCAGCGCGAGGCCCTGCACCGACGAGTTGACCAGCGTGAACGCCGGCCCCTGCAGCGCGGCGGGCGGCTGGAACTCGACCGCGGTGCGGCCCCACACGAGCTGCACCAGCTCGAGGATCACGAACGACAGGCCGAAGGTGATGAGCAGCTCGGGCACGTGGCCGAACTTGTGCACCCGGCGCAGCGCGAAGCGCTCGAACAGCGCACCCAGCACGCCCACGACGAGCGGCGCCACCACCAGCGCGGGCCAGAAGCCGGCGAGCCGGGCGATGCTGTAGGCGATGTACGCGCCCAGCATGTAGAAGCTGGCGTGGGCGAAGTTGAGCACGCCCATCATGCTGAAGATGAGCGTGAGCCCCGAGCTCAGCATGAACAGCAGCAGGCCGTAGCTCAGGCCGTTCAGCATCGAGACGGTGAAGAACTCCACTTTGGCGAACGTCCTGGGGAGGGGCCGGGCGTGTCGAGGGCTCGTGTCGAAGGGCCGGGGCGGGGCCGGGCCTGTCCAGGGCCGGTTCGACGGACCCGGGCCGGGCCCGTCGAGTGCCCGGGCCGACGGTTCAGCCCGCCGAGGGCCGCTTCATCTGGCAGCTCGTCGGCGTGCTCGAGATGTACGACGGGAACTCCTTCACCGGCACCAGCGTCATGCCGGTGTTCTCGAGGGTGTACGGGTGCTTCGCGTCGGTCTTCTGCCAGACGCTGATGAACAGCGGCTGCTGCAGCTGGTGGTCCGTCTTGCGCATCTCCACGTCGCCGTTGAAGCTCTTGAACTTCAGCCCTTCCAGCGCGGCGGCCACCTTCACCGGATCGGTGGACTTGGCCACCGCCATCGCGTTCGACAGCGCATTGAGGATGTGGATCACCGAGCCCGTGTAGAAGTCGTCGCCGAACTTCTGCTTGAACTCCTTCATCCACTCCTGCATCTGGCCGGGCAGGTTGGGGTGGGTGTACGAGACCTGGAACACGCGACCGGCGCCGCCGGCGCCCAGCGCCGTGGGCGTGCCGGTGACGCCGGTGTAGTAGGTGTAGAAGCGGCCGGTGTAGCCGCCCTCGTTGGCGGCCTTCACCAGCAGCGACAGGTCGGAGCCCCAGTTGCCGGTG
>Ga0075429_100001888_pt1 | contig 17354 bp, 17 predicted proteins | sample RhiMetdeltSRZDD3_FD_75295 | JGI IMG/M metagenome (GOLD analysis project Ga0075429, IMG submission 75295) | Populus rhizosphere microbial communities from Tennessee, USA - Rhizosphere MetaG P. deltoides SRZDD3 | ecosystem: Host-associated > Plants > Roots > Rhizosphere > Soil | place: USA... | reverse complement strand
CGAACGCGGGCGCCGGACCGACACCGACGCCCACACCGACGCCCACCGCGACTCCCACCCCCACGCCGACGCCCACCGCGACCCCGACCACGCCGCCCTCCGGCGGCTACGTGGAGATCACGCCGGGTGCCGCGGGAGTCACGGCCAGCACGAACGACGGCAACGTCCCGGGCAACACCGTGGACAACGATGTGGCGACCCGCTGGTCGGCCAACGGCGACGGGCAGTGGCTGCGCTTCGACCTGGGCGCGACGCGCACCGTCGGCCGGGTGAAGCTTGCGTTCTTCAGCGGCAACGTTCGCTCGAGTGTGTTCGACCTGCAGACGTCCGCGGACGGCAGCAACTGGTCGAACGCCCTGACCGGCGCCGTGAGCAGCGGCACTACCACGAACGAGGAGACGTTCGACATCACCCCCACGCCGGCGCGATACGTGCGCTACTTCGGCCACGGGAATTCGGTGAACCTCTGGAACAGTCTGCTGGAGGTCAGCCTGTTCGAGCCCGCCGGCACGCCCACTCCGACGCCGACGCCCAGCCCGACACCGAGCCCGACTCCAACACCGACAGAGACACCGATTCCAACCGCCACGCCGACCGCAACGCCGACGGCCACGCCAACGCCGACGCCCACGGAGACGCCGACGCCGGGCCCGACTCCGACGCCCACAGAGACGCCGATTCCGACCGCCACTCCGACGGCAACGCCGACGGCCACGCCAACCGCAACACCCACGGAGACGCCGACGCCGAGCCCGACCCCGACACCCACGCCCACGCCGACATCCACGCCGACGCCCGTGTCCTACGTCGAGGTGACTCCGGCGGGCGCCGCCGTCACCGCGAGCACCAACGACGGCAACATCCCCGCCAACACCGTGGACAACAACCTGACTACGCGGTGGTCCGCCAACGGCGACGGACAGTGGCTCCAGCTCGACCTCGGCAGCGCCCGCACGGTGGGCTACGTGAAGGTGGCGGTGTACAACGGCAACGCGCGCAGCAACATCTTCGAGATCCAGGTGTCGTCCACCGGAAGCTCCTGGACCACGGTCTGGAGTGGCCAGAGCAGCGGCACGACGACGGCCGAACAGACCTACGAGTTCACCGACGTCTCGGCGCGGTGGGTGCGATATCTCGGCCACATGAACACCGTGAACGGCTTCAACAGCGTCACCGAAGTCAGCGTGTTCGCGGTTCCGTAAGCGGCCCCTTGGGCGTATGCAGGCCCCCGGCCCGTCGCGCCGGGCCTGCTCTCTCTTGTTCGTGGCCCGGGCACTATGTGCTATAAACTTAGCACCTATGCCCTCGCACGACTTCGGGCGCTCTGGGGCCCTCCGTCTTGCCGCGGTCTGCCTCCTGGCCGCGACCTCGGCCACGGGCCAGGAGGCCCGGCCGAGCCCCCCGCCGGTCGTGATCCAGAGCGCCGTCGATCTCGTTCGTGTCGACCTGGCCGTGAGCGACGCGCGCGGGCATCCCGTCGTGGACCTGGAAGCGGCGGACTTCGAGATCCTCGAGGACGGCCGGCGGCAGACCGTCACTCATTGCCAGTACGTGGTCCTGGCCCCCGCGCGCGCGGTTGCGGCCGGCGGCGCGGCGGGGCCGGCTCGACCCGAAGACGTGCGCCGCGCGATCGCGCTACTGGTCGACGCCGATCGCGCGTTTCCCACCATCGCGCAGGCCCTGACCCGCTTCGTCGACGAGCAGATCGGGCCCGACGACCTCGCGGCCGTCGTGACCACACGCGACGGTGCGCGGATCCTCCAGCCGTTCACGTCGGACAAGCGGCTCCTGCGTGCTGCCATCAGCGCGCTCGCGGATCGTCCGGTGCAGGCTCGGGAGTCGGCGATGGAGGCCATCGGGTGCGAGGGTCTTCCTCCGGACGTGATCGACGACTGCGAAAGGACTCGCGAGCTGGGAATGCAGCACCGCCTGGACCGCCGGCTACTGGGGCGACTCGATGGGATCGAGTCGGTCCTGCAGGCGCTCCAGGCACTGCCCGGGCGCAAATCGCTCGTCCTCTTCTCCAGCCTCCTGAACACGTCACAACGATGGGGTGGGAACACGGACGACCGCGAGGACTGGGTGCAGTCGCTCGCCGATCTCGCGAACCGCGCCGGGGTCGTGGTCTACACGCTCGGCGCTTCATCGCTGCCGGACATGGTCGCCGCAAAGCTGCCGCGGGAGATGTCGCGCTGGACCGACACGCTCAAGCGGCTGGCCCGGGAGACGGGCGGGCTGTTCGTCGACTCCGGCCCGGCGGCGCTCGTGCGAGCCGTCGCCGAAGACCAGAGCGGCTACTACCTGCTGGGCTACACGCCGGACGAGTCCTTCCTGCGACGGAGACATCACCAGATCCGCGTGGAGGTGAAGCGCCGCGACCTCGTGGTGCGCACGCGAGCCCGGTACTACGTGCCCGCCGAGCGCGCGCGCGCGGCCGCGCCGAGTGTGGACCCGGCGTGGCTGGCCGCGACGTCGCCCTTCGCGCAGACCGGGCTGGCCCTCGTTCCCGCCGCGGACTTCACGGCCGACGCCAAAGAGCGGACAGTGCAGTGTGCCTTTCGCGTGGCGCCCGCGGGACTCTCGTTCGTCGAGCGTCCGGACGGGACGACCGGCCTGGAACTGGAGGTCCTTACGGTGGCGTTCAGCGCCGGCGGGATCGCCTCGCGCGCGACGACGCACAAACCGTTGCTGCGGCTCGCCGCGGAACAGGCCGAAGTCGTCCGGCGCGATGGGCTCGAGCTGAGCGGGACCGTCGACATCCCGGGGCCCGGCGTCTACCGAGTCCAGGTGGTCGTCAAGGACGCCGCGTCCGGACGTGTCGGTTCGCTGAGCCAGGTCGTGGAGACCCACGCCGTCAGCCACGCCGCCACGACGGCGCCGGCCGCGCCGGTGCCGGACTACCTCGTTCCGATCGCGGTGGCGCGCGCCGGAGATCCCCGCTTGGCCGTCGCGGCTGTCCTCGACGGCCCCGCCAAGCGCATCGCCAATCACGCGGAGAGTCTGCGCGTGGACGCCCGTTGCCCGCAGGCGTGTCGGCGCGCAGGAATCCTGCTCCATACCGAGGCCGCGTTCTTGAACGCGCAACTCGGCCGCAGGGACCTCGAGAGGGCACACTTCGCCGCGGCCGATGCCCTCGCCAGGACGACGGCGGGCGATCACGCGGCCGTCGGCGAAGAGTTCGAGCGGACCTGGCGGCTGGCCGTGGCCCGGCGTCATCAGGAGTGGGCCGAGCCCGACCGCGCGTTCCCGATCTACAACGCGGTGCTCAAGCGACACCCCGACGATCCCGAGGCGCTCGTGGCGCGAGGGACCCTGGCCGAGTTGCTGACCACGGGCTATCAGGACGCACGGGTCCGCGGCCCCCTCTTCACCGCCGATGCGGCGCAACGCGACTACGAACGGGCTCTCGCCCTTCGCCCCGACTTCGCGGAAGCGCGGCTGCGTTTGGGACGCGTGCTCGGCATCAGAGGCCGTTCGAAGGCGACGCGCGCCGCCGACGCGCGGCGCGAGCTGCGGCGGGTCCTGGACGAAGATCCGACCGCGGACATCCGCGCCTACGCCCACCTGTTCCTGGGGCAGGTCGAAGAGACGGAGTCGCGCCTGCCGGCGGCGATGGACGAGTACCGCGCGGCCTTGAACGTGGATCCGCGCCTGCAACCCGCGCAGCTCGCGCTCAGCCGGGCACTGCAGAAGGCCGGCCGTCCCGACGAGGCCGGGGCCGTGCTCCTCGAGGGCCTGCGAGCCACTCGAGACGGCGTCCATGGCTGGTACGGGTATCACACGGACGCGCTCCAGAGCTACGAAGCGTCGATGGACCGCCTGTGGAAGGAGGCCCGCGAGTGATCGTCCTCCCATGCCTGCTCGCGGCGGCGGCGCTCGCCGCCCCCGCCGACGCCCCGCGCTTCTCTTCCAGCGTCGATCAGGTCCGCGTCGACGTCGCCGTCTCGCGGGGGGATGAGCCGATCACCGGCCTCACCGCCGAAGACTTCGAGGTCCTGGACGACGGCGTCCCGCAGAGGATCGAGATCGTCGCGCGGGAGCAGGATGACGTGCACGCCGTGCTCGTCTTCGATCTCAGCTCCAGCCTGAGCGCGGCGGATCGCGTCGCTCTCCGGGACGCGGCCCTTCACTTCCTGCGCAAGCTCGACCCGACCGACCACGCCACCCTGCTGACCTTCACCCACGACCTGCGCCTCGCCACCGGGCCGGGATCTCCCGCTTCGGTGATCGACTCGCTCCAGTCGTTCGAATCGCTGCAGGACTCGGGCGCCACCGCGCTCTACGACGCGGTGTTTGCCGGCATGACGCTGGCGGGCACCGCGCCCGGCCGCGCGTTCGTGATCGTCTTCACCGACGGGGTCAACCTGATCAGCGCGCTGAGCCCGGAGGCGATGCTGGAGGCGGCGCGCCGCCTCGAATCCACGGTGTATCTCGTGAGTCGCGACGAGTGGCCGGAGCCGCCGGCGACCATCGTCCAGTTCGTCCCGATGGGCGCCGACGATGTGCCCAGCCGCCGGCCGCAGTCGAGCTCGGGCTGGGTCCCGGTTCCGAGTCGGCAGGCGATGGCCAGAGTGGTCTCCGACACCGGCGGCCGGCTGTGGACAGGCCGGTCCATCGGACAACTCCGCGCCGACTTCGCGCGCGTACTCGCCGAGGTGAAGAAGCGCTACCTCATCGCCTACGAGCAGGCCGCCGAGCCCAGGCCCGGCTGGCACGAGATCAAGGTCCGCCTCAAGAATCGCCGCGGCGACGTCCTGGTGCGCCGCGGGTATTGGGTCCCTTAGAGCAGGCTCAGAACGATCGGCCCCGGATCGCGGCCACGTGCCACGCTGCCCAGAGCACCGCGGCGTCCTGAGGCAGCTTCATCAGCACGTGTGCCGCGCCCTGCATGCCCGCCGTCGTCCCCGTAGAGCGCAGCCCGGCCAGCGCCGACGAGAGGACGACGAGCCCCGTCGCCACATACAGGGGGCTCGGTTCACTCGACCGGCACCATCGCGCCATGGCCACCCCGGCGCCGACGAGCACGGCCAGATGGCCGAGCTCCGCGAGCCACACCTGGTGCGACACGAACGCAGCGGAGGCCACCACCATGAGTCGCACACGCCGGGGCGGATAGATGCCGCCGCGTTGCGATGGATAACCGAGTACGAAGCGGCTCATGCCTTCCGCGGCGAAAGCGGCGAGGAAGGTCACGAAGACCACGCGCGGAATCTCCGATAGAACCACCGCCGGCGAAGGGCTCGCGGCGACGAGGCCGGCGGCGATCATCGTGACCAGAGCGACAACGGCGCGCGCACGGCCCATGGGAGCATCGTAGGCGTGGACCGGTCCCTCCGGCCATTCCTGGCTGACCGAACGAACCCGTGCAGTAACGTTCCTAGACGGATCCTCACGTCCTCCGCGCCGTAATTTGCGCGAATTCACTTGTGGGAGGCGGCGCGCCGATTCATCCTCGACCATTCGCCAACCGAGGAGAAACGATGCGATCCAACATCGCCGTGACGGTGTGTGCGCTGGCCCTGACCGCCGCCGCGGCGCGCGCTGACCTCAACAACCCGGATACCGACTGGATGTCGGCACGCTACGGCGTCGGGTTCCACTACCTCCAGAACTGGCTGGCGGAGACGAAGGACGGCGGCCCCGCCGAGTGGAATGCCACCGTGGACTCATTCGACGTCAACCGTTTCGCCAACGACGTCGCGTCCACGGGAGCGAAGTGGGTCCTCTTCACCGTCGGCCAGAACTCCGGTTACTACGCCGCGCCCTGCTCGGTCATGAACAGCTACTCCGGCTATGCCCCCGGCGAGCGCTGCTCGCGGCGAGACCTGCCGATGGACATGGCGAATGCACTCGCCGCCCGCGGCATCCGGCTCGTGCTCTACCTTCCGGTGAACGCCCCCAAGAACGACGCGCAGATCGCCAACGGCTTCGGCCTCACCGTCAAGGACGGCAGCAACGGCAACTGGCATCTGACCACCGCCTTCGTCCAGAAATGGACGCAGGTGGTGAAGGAATGGTCGGACCGCTACGGCTCACGCGTCTCCGGATGGTGGTTCGACGGGGCGTACGGCGCGAACGGATGGAGCTCGTCCATGGGCGTGTACTACAAGAACGCGGCGGTGTCGGGCAATCCGGATTCGATCATCGCCCTGAACGGCGGCGCCGGCAGCCTGTCCAAGCGGTCCGATGCCCAGGACTATACCGCCGGCGAAGACGGAGACCTGAGCACCGTCTGCTCCAGCCGCTGGTTCAGCGGACTCCACTGCGCGACATTCATCCCGTTCGGCAGTTGGGGCGGGGCCGGCGCCGTCAAGTGGACCGACGCGCAGGTCGTCGACTACACGAACCGCCAGCGCAGCGTGGGAGCCACCGTCACCTGGAACCTCGGGGTTTCCGGCGCAGGCGTCGTCAATCCTTCTTACGCGGCGGTGCTCATCCGGGTCAAGGGCAGCATCGGCGGCGGGACCGGTCCCACGCCGACGCCCAGTCCGACGCCTACCCCCGGCCCGACACCCACGCCTGGCGGCGGCGGTCTGGCCGGCCATTACAAGATGATCGCGCGCCACAGCGGGAAGGCGGTGGTGGTGCAGAGCGCTTCCACTGCGGACGGCGCGAATGTCTTCCAGTGGACGTACGGCGGCGCGAATACCAACGACGAATGGCTGTTCACGAGCCTCGGCAGCGGGTACTACCAGATCCTCAATCGGAACAGCGGCAAGGCGCTGGCCGTGCAGAGCGCTTCCACCTCGAACGGGGCCAACGTATTCCAGTGGACCTACACGAGCGGCACCGCGACCAACGACGAGTGGCAGCCCGTCGATCTCGGCAACGGCTACTACCGGATCGTCAACCGGAACAGCGGCAAGGTACTGAACGTGGCCGGCGCCTCCACCAGCGACGGGGCCAACGTCGATCAGTGGAGCTGGGCCAACGTGAACCAGCAGATGTTCCAGATCATCTCTGTGCCGTAGCGCTGTGGTGGTAGCCTGTCTCTCGCGGGAGGCCGCGTGGGACTGTTGCCGGAATTGACGAACCTGTTCGGACCGAGCCGCGAGGAAGTCTGGCGCGAGCTCGCGAGACAGGTCGGCGGGTGGTACGTCGAGGGGAATCACTGGCGCCTGGAGAAGGTCGAGGCACGCGTCAAGAACTGGACGATTACCCTCGACATTCAGAGGGTGGGTATCGGCGAGAACCCCACCTTCTGCACACGCCTCCGCGCACCGTACGTCGAGGCTGGGGATTTCCGGTTCCAGGTCTATCGCGCCGGCGTCTTCTCGTGGCTTGGGAAGTGGCTCGGCGTGCAGGACCTGGTCGTCGGCCATGAGCCGTTCGACACCGACTTCGTGATCCAGGCGAACGACGAGCGCCGCGTGCGTGAGCTGCTCGGCAACGCGCGGATCCGCGAGCTCATCACACGGCAGCCTCGGATCCACTTCGGCTCCCAGCCGGGGCAAGCATGGGGCGAGGGAGCGGTACCGCCGGGAGTCAGCGAGCTGCGCTTCCACGACAGGGACGCGATCAAGGACATTGGTCGCCTGCGCTCACTCTACGACCTGTTCGCAGAGACGCTCGACCAGTTGTGCCGACAGGGGTCGGCGTCTCCGCGCCACCCCGTCGCCGAATAGCGCGACCAGACGCCGAGCGGCACCGTGTCTCATCTCGAAACCGCTGGTGCCGCGGAGTGAAACACTCCGCGGAGGCCCTCTGGACACCGGGCCCTGTGTTCACACGACTTTCCGCCGGGCATGTCCCTTGCTAGACACGAGTCCCAACTCCAGAGACGCAGGTCCGTACCAGTTCGCTGATACCGCTCAAGACGAGGAGATCACTCATGAAGATTCGATCGAGATGGATGTTGGCAGCTCTCATCGCGCTCACCCTTGGACCTTCGGCGGTGGCGCCGCCACCGGTCTATGCGAAACCCGGCGGCGAACGCCGCCCGATTTGCGGCTTTAGCCAGCCTCCGAAAGGCTGTTGGTGGTCTAGCTACTGGGTGCTCGAGCCCTGCGCCAACGGCGACTTCTTCGGCGCACCGCTGTGCTGGGTCGAGAAGTGTGAATTGGTCTGCGAGATCGTGTTCTAGCCGACGCTCAGGGCACGCAGAACGTCAGGTCCGTGCACCCGCTTCGTGCACCCGCTTCTTCAGCTAGCCGGGGCCCGTCCGACGTCACCCAGGTCCTCCGCCGCAGCGAGGCGTCCGCTGGCGGCGAACAGGACGGTCCCCGCGCCCCCCGCGCGCCCATCGATCGGCCAACTGTGGCTGGCCTTTCGATAGAACGCACGTGTTCCATCGCCGTACCGGGAACGTTCCTGCCGGTCCTCCATTCCGTGTAGCGCAGGTTTCTCTCAGCGAATTCACTTGGAGCGCTACGTGGGACCGCCTACCGTCGCGAGCACTTCAAAAGGAGGACGACATGAAGCACGGCGCAATCCTGCTGATCACGGGGCTGGCGGCGGCCTCACCCGCCCTGGCCAGCGTGACGTTCCAGAACACGGGCACCACATCGGGCTGGACGGCCAACAACGCCCGAGGCTCCGCGCGGGTCAACCAGGTCTCGAGCCCAGTCTACAAGGGCTCGACCGCGCTGGGATGCGAGGTGAACTGGGTCGGCGAGGGAACAGCCAACCACGCCGAGGTGATGAAGTACAACGCCCAGAGCGTCGGGCAAGACCGTTACTACGGACAGGTGATCCGGCTGGCGTCCAACTGGGTTTTCCTCGACAAGAACGCGACCTTCCAGCAGTTCTCCCCGGAGAACCCTTCGGGGCCGTGGACCCTCAACTGGATTCAGAAGACGGACATCCGTATCCGCATCCAGGGGACCCACCACGTCGTAGGGACGATTGCCAAGGGCGTGTGGGCCCGCGTCGTCGCGCGCTTGAAGATGACGGCCTCGGGCGGCGCCGCCGAGTACTGGACGAACGGCAGCAAGAGGCTCAGTCGGACGAACATCAACATGCTGCCGCCGAACGGCGCGACGACGATCCGCTGGTCGGTCGGGGTGTACGCCACGCACTGGCGGAACGCGACTCGACTGGAGTCCGGCGAGCCCACCAAGAAGCTCATCTACCACGACCACATGCGCATCGCGACGTCGTACGCCGAGGCCGATCCCGCGGCCTGGTGACGACAGCGGCCATCGAGCCATGCGTTTCTCCGTCATGACTCCCAACGAGAGGATGAAGCCGATGAGACTTTCGATACGTTGTAACCAATCCTCCGCTTTCGCGATCGGGGTGGCGGCGCTCCTGTGTCTCGGCGGCTCCCCGGCTGCCCACGCCCAGATCGGCAGCAACTGGAAGGCCTACACGAGCGTCCACGACATCATGTTGTGGGGGACGGGCACCTACAGCAACGTCAACGGTGTCGAGACATTCACGATCAAATGCACGACGAGCGGCACGCAGCGGGCCGAGAAGAGAATCCACAATACCTATTCGAGCGGCAGCCGGCAGTTCGAGGGCTACCTGCGGCCGGTCAGCGGCTTCGGGACCTCCATGAAGCAGATCTTCAAGTTCATGATGATCGTGGCCTATCCGCAGAACGGGGGCACGTTGCGGCAGCACAGCTCGACCTTCTTGAAGTCAGGCGTGTTCGGAACCTGGATCCGGGTCAACACCATCCACTACACGGCCACGCACAAGGCCGAGATCTGGCTGAACGGCTCGAAGGTCCTCACCATGGATGATCCACAAAACCCGAACTGGCACGACCAGTACGGTGTCTACAACTGCCAGGCCAAGGATGGCGCGCGCGTGGGCTCGGTATGCCAGTCGCAATGGAGGGGCGTGCGCACCTGGAAGAAGTAGCCGCCCTCGGAACCGTCTTGAGACTGTCGCTCACAGTTCGACACCTTGTGGCCTCCGGCCTGCCGCTTCATCCTGATTTTCGATCAATCCAAGGAGGTCGAGATGGCAGGAATACTGAGGTCGTTCTCCCGCGCGCTGGCCCTGGCCGTTCTCCCGTCGTCGGCCCTGGCCAGCGTGAGCTTCCAGAACGAAGGCACCCTGACCGGCTGGAGCAACTATCCCCAGAATCCATGCTGCGGGACGATCAGCTCGACCAGCAGCCCCACGTACCAGGGCAGCCAGGCGATCCGCTTCTACCAGAAGTTCAACGGGTTCGGCTCCTATCACAATGAGGTGACGCGCACGCCGGTGGCGCCGGTGGGATCGGACACCTACATGGGCTTCGCGCTCTACCTGCCGAGCACCTGGGTCTATCACAACCAGAGCGTGGTCTTCTCGCAGTGGGCGCGCAGTGACAGCTCGAACACCCCCTGGACGCTGATGTACGTCCAGAACCAGGAGATCCGCACGGGCGGATCGGGCGGCCTGCAGAACCTCTGGATGTCGGGATTCACCAAGGCGGCGTGGCACACCTTCGTGGTGCGCATCCGGAACAGCACCACGAACGGGATCCTCGAGGTCTGGATCGACGGTGTGAACCGGGGCCGGCACGCGAAGACGAACATCTCCCCCGGCGGGCCGTCGATCCGTTGGTCGATGGGACAGTACTGCACGTACTGGCGGGAGAACCTGCCGCTCCACGATCCAGTCGTGTCCCACATGGACCACTTCCGTGTGGCGACGACATACGCGGAGGCGGAGCCCGCCAACTGGGGCGGCAGCTCGCCGACGCCGACTCCGGCTCCGACGTCCACGCCCAGCCCCACGTCCACTCCCAATCCTACGGCGACGCCTACTCCCGATCCCACGCCGACACCCACTGTCGGTCCCACACCCACGCCCGGCGGCACCTTCAGCGGCTACTACCGCATCATGGCGCGGCACAGCGGGAAGGCTGTGGTCGTCCAGAGCGCTTCGACGTCGAACGCCGCGAACGTGATCCAGTGGACGTACGGCGGCGCGAACACCAACGACGAATGGGAAGCGCGCAGCATCGGCAGCGGCTACTACCGCCTGATCAACCGCCACAGCGGGAAGGATCTGACCGTGGAGAGCGCGTCGACGGCCGAGGGCGCCAACATCTTCCAGTACACCTACGGCGGCGCCAACACCAACGACGAGTGGACGATCGTGTCGGTGGGCAGCGGCTACCACCGGATCACGAACCGCAACAGCGCCAAGTCCGCGGAGGTGGCCGGCGGCGGCACCGGTGACGGCGCCGACGTGGTGCAGCGCACCTACAGCGGCGCCACGCACCAGCAGTTCCAGCTCGTCTCGGTTCCGTAGGCGTACGGCGGCCGGCGAACGCGTCGGTTCACGTTCGCCGGCGCCCGCCGCTTCAGGGCAGGCGCTGCAGGACGTGGGTCAGCGCGAGCACGACCCAGGCCGGACCGACGATACGGAAGAGCCAGAGCACGGCGACGCTGCCGATCAGCGCCTGGATGTGAACCGGGAACGGTGCGACGATCGGCGCGTCGCCCGGGGTCGGCTGCCGCAGGGACGTCCAGCCCAGCCAGAGCACGGTGAGTCCGACCGCCCCGCGAAAGAACGCGACCCAGTCCCCCGGCCGGAGCGGCCCCGCGTATCCGTAGGCGGACGCCGGCGCACCGACGAGGAAGACGGCGAGGACTCCGAGAATCCCGAGCTGCAACGCGAGGGCGTGACGGTGCGCCCAATCCAACATCCGGCGGACGCGATCCGCATGCGTCCCACCGCAGGCTCGCCACTCGGTGCGGCCGAACGGCTCGTCGATGACGAGTGGCATCGACTCGGCTCCCGTGCGCGCGCCGCACCAGAGGCACCGAACGTGCGCATGGCGCCGTGCGAACGGGCGCGCGTAGAGCCGATGCGTCAGCATCACCGCCGTACCCAGGGCCAACGAGGCGGCTACGCCCAGCGGGAACGTCGTGAAGAGGGCGAGGACGAGGGGCACGGGCAGGAACAGCAGCAATCCGCCGGCTCTCGGGCTCAAGAACGGCTACGTCTCACCGCGGGCGCTGCGGGCCGTATGGCGACCTTGAGATAGGCTGGTGTCGGAGGTGATGTCGCCATGGTGTTCACGCCCCTCGGCCTGCTCGTCTTCCTTCTCATTGCCGCGATCTGCGGCGCCATCGGGAATGCCATCGGCAACGGCGGCCGCAGCGGCTGCCTGATATCGACAGTCCTCGGCTTGATCGGCGCGCTACTCGGGTCCTGGATGGCACATCGGCTCCATCTGCCGGAGCCGATGGTCGTGCGCGTCAGCGGGAACAACTTCCCCGTGCTCTGGTCGATCATCGGATCCGCGCTGTTCGTGGGCGTCCTCAACCTGCTCTCGGGCAGAAGGTAGCGCTCCGACTTACGGGTTGCGCCCCGATTTGTCACCCAGCTTCTTCCGCGCGGTCTTCATGGCCGCGAGCAGGTCGCCCGCGTCGTCCTCGTCGAAGAAGTGCCGATACGTGGGCCGCGGGGCATGGATCTCGAGAGCGACGGCGCCGTTTGGGGCCAGAAAAAGGGTGCGCGGAATGTATCCGCCGTCGGGCGCGTAGCGGGCGCTCTCGGCCTCACTCTGATCCTGGTCGAGCTTGATCATCACGAAACCTTGCGTCTGTTCGACGATGCGGGAGTCGTGAAAGATGCGGCTGTATCGCTTGCAGTGCGGGCACCAGGTCGTGAACACGACCAGGCAGACGGGCTTCTTGTTCTCGGCGGCTTCGGCGAGCCCGGCCGCCAGCGGCTTCCACTGGATTCCCGCCTCGTTCCAATCGACCTGGGCGGCACGCTTCGCGGGCGCGGGCGCAGCCAAGGGCGCGACGGCCCACGCCTGAGACGAGAGCCACGCCCCGCCGACCAGCACGCACGGCGCCATAATTCGAGACATGCGCGATTCTACCTGCTGAACGCCTCGACGATTGGCGTGAGGTCCCAGGTCCGTTTACGGCCGCGGGCTTGGGTTCTAATAGGGTGAGATCGCCACAAGGGGGGTCGATGACCAACACATGGATGCTGCTCGTGCTGCTGGCGGCGGCCGCGCCCGCCGTCCGTCCTCCGGAGGCGGCGCCGACGCTTCCTCCCGCGCCCGCTTCGTCCGAGGGCGCGGACCCCTACCTCTGGCTGGAAGAGGTCGAGGGGCCGAAGGCCCTCGACTGGGTACGCGAGCGCAACGCCCGCTCGCTGGGCCGGCTGGAGAAAGACCCGCGCTACGCGGCGGCGGAGAAGGCCATCCGCGAGATCGTGTTGGCCAAGGACAGGATCCCGCAGCCCGCGCTGCGCGGCGGCTGGGTCTACAACTTCTGGCAGGACGAGATCCATGTGCGCGGCTTGTGGCGCCGCACGGCGCTCGCGGAGTATCGCAAAGACAGTCCCGCCTGGCAGGCCATCCTGGACCTCGATGATCTGGCACGCCGCGAGGAGGAGAACTGGGTGTGGAAGGGGGCGGAGTGCCTGCCGCCCTCCGGCGAGCGTTGTCTCCTCACGCTGTCCCGCGGCGGCAAGGACGCCGCCGTGGTCCGCGAGTTCGACGTGGCCCGGCGCTCGTTCGTCGAAGACGGCTTCCGCCTGCCGGAGGCGAAGTCGAGCACGAGCTGGATCGATGCCGACACGATCTTCGTCGCCACCGATTTCGGTCCCGGCTCGCTCACCACCTCGGGCTATCCGCGCCTGGTCAAGGTCTGGAAGCGCGGCACGCCTCTCGAAAAGGCCGAGCTCGTGTTCGAGGGACAGGCGACCGACGTGGGCGCCGATGCCTACACGATGTTCCGACCCGAAGGCAACGTTTCGATCGTCGAGCGGTCCCCGTCTTTCTTCGAGGAGGAGGTGCACCTCTACGCCGGCGGGCGGCTGAGGCCCATCCCCTTCCCTCGCGACGCCGACCTGCGCGCCGCCTTCGAAGGCCGGCTCTTCGCCGAGCTGCGCACCGACTGGAAGCCCCGCGACCGGACCTTTCCGCGCGGCGCGGTGGTGGCGCTGCCCATCGACTCGCTCGACGTCGCGCGCGTCGAGGTCGTCTTCGAGCCGTCCGCCACGACGTCTTTCCAGGACCTGTCCACCACACGCGGGGCCCTCTATGCCACGCTGCTCGAGGACGTGAAGGGGCGGATCGTCCAGTTGAAGCGCGACCCCGCCGGCCGCTGGACGGCCATCCCGCAGCCTTATCCCGATCACGGCGCTGTCGACGTGATCTCGGCCGAAGACGACCGCGAGGAGCTGCTCGTCGGATACACGAGCTTCCTGGTGCCGGCCAGCATCTTTCTGTCGACAGGCGGCGGGGCTGCGCCCGAGGTCCTGAAGCGCGCACCGGAGCGCTTCTCGGCCGCCGGCCTCATGGTCGAGCAGCTCTTCGCGACGAGCCGCGACGGGACGAAGATCCCGTACTCGATCGTGCGCTCCGCGAACCTGGCGCGCGACGGCCGCGCGCCCGTGCTGCTCTCCGGTTACGGCGGCTTCATGGCCTCCTCGACCCCCGCGTACCTGAGCACCGTGGGCAAGTACTGGCTGGAGAAGGGCGGGGTCTACGTCCAGGCCAACATCCGCGGCGGTGCCGAGTACGGGCCGGCCTGGCACCAGGCGGTGCTGAAGGAGAACCGCCCCCGCGTCTTCGACGACTTCATCGCGGTGGCGGAGGACCTGGTCGCGCGCAAGATCACCTCGCCGTCGCGGTTGGCCATCTCAGGCGGCAGCAACGGGGGCCTGCTCGTCGGCGCGTGCTTCACGCGGCGGCCGGAGCTGTTCGGGGCCGTCGTGTGCGTGGTGCCGCTGCTCGACATGATGCGCTACACGAAGCTGCCGCCGGGGGCCTCGTGGATCGGAGAGTACGGCGACCCGGAGGACCCCGCCCTGCGCGAGGTCATCCGGTCGTACTCGCCCTACCAGAACCTCGCGCGCGGGAAGAAATATCCCGAGGTGCTGTTCGTGACGTCCACGCGCGACGACCGCGTGCATCCAGGCCATGCGCGCAAGATGGCCGCCCGCATGGAGGAGATGGGGCATCCCTTCCTGTACTACGAGAACATCGAGGGCGGGCACGGCGCCGCCGCCAACCTCGAGCAGTACATCCACCGCGTCTCGCTGCAGGCCGTGTACCTGTATCAGAAGGTGATGGACTGACGGCCGACGGCCGCTATCGCGCCGGCTCGAACAACTCGATCGGATTGCCGTCGGGATCCTCGACCTGGATCTGCTTGCCGCCGGGACCCGTTTCCATCTCGTTCCGAAAACGGATCTCGGCCTTCTTCAGGACGTCGATGAACGCGGGAAGGTCCGCGACCCGAAGGACGACGCGGTTCCATCCGCCGGGCTCCTGCCGCTGTCCGCCGGGCATGGGCCGAGATCCGGACGCCCCGGGACCGCTCAGCAGGACCTGCACGTCTCCGAGAGAGACGCTCGCGAACGCGGGAGGCTGCTGATGCCCCAGGGTGAAGCCCAGGTGGGTCGTGTAGAACGCGACGGCACGGGCGACGTCCTTGACCTGGTATCGCACGCCGTGCACGCCCTGAACGAACCCGAGCGGGCCGCTCATCTGTTCCTCCCGGGCCTCCTCCACGCGAGTGGCCCTCCTTTTCCAACGTAGCACGAGTACCCGGCGTGATTGACACCTGGAGTGCCCGCGCCGATAGTTCCAGCAAACGGGAGGGCCTATGCCAGACAATCAAAGCGGGCAAGGCCGCGTGGCGCCCTGGTCTCTTTGGGCCGTTGGCGCGCTCGCGATCCTTTGGAACGGCCTCGGCACGCTCCTGTGGGGCGGCACGACCTTCATGCCCGACACGTTCCTCCGCGAATTGCCCGCGGCCCACCGCGACTATGTGAGCGGACTGCCCCTCTGGAGCCCTGTCACCTGGGGTCTTGGCGTCCTGGGCGGTGTGGTGGGATCGATCCTGCTCCTGCTGCGCAACCCGCTGGCGGTGCCCGCGCTCGCCCTTTCTCTGTTCGGAGCCGTCGCGAACACGACGGTCTATTTCACCAATCCCCCGCCGGAGGGTTTCTTCAATCTGCCGCTGACGCTATTCATCATCGGTTTCGCGGCCTTCCTGTTGTGGTTTGCGCATTCCATGAGGCGGCGCGGCGTGTTTTGAGGCGCGGAGGTCGCCGCGTGAAGCCCCTCGTCCCGGTGGCACTGGTCTACGGTGGGCTCGCCCTCGCCGTGGCCGGCGCCTTCACCCTCTCGTTCGCGGCCGTGACCATGGGCCTGCTGGCGATCGCGACCGGCATGGCGCTGCCCGCGCCCGAGCAGCGGATCGCCGCCGTCGAGACACGACTCGACGAGTGGCTGCCCGCATGGCAGTTCAACGAAGTCCATTCGATTCGCATCGCGGCGTCGCCGGAGGAAGTGTTCGCGGCCACCAAGGCCGTGACCCCTGTCGAGATGCCGTTGTTCCAGGTCCTCACGTGGATCCGAAGAGGCGGGCGCGGCGGCGCCGATCAGATTCTCAACGCGCCCGCGCAGCGGCCGGTGCTCGAGACGGCCACGCGGACGGGCTTCATGACCCTGGCCGAGGATCCCGCGCGCGAGATCGTCGTCGGCCTGCCCATCTGCGCCGGAACGCGCGAGCCGCTGCCGGCCACGCCCGCGGCGTTCCGTACCCTCGCCGCCCCCGGATTCGCGAAGGCGGCGATGGCGTTCCGCATCGAGTCGGAAGAGGGCCGCTGCCGCCTCGAGACGGAGACGCGCGTGTTCGCGACCGATGCGCGGGCCGTCCGCCGTTTCGCCGCCTACTGGCGCGTCATCTATCCGGGCAGCGCCCTCATTCGTCGCGAATGGCTGCGCGCCATCCGGCGGAGGGCCGAGCGTCGCGGGAGGTAGCACGAGTCACGGCCGCGCCGGAGGTGGGGCTCACAAGAGGTACGGGACGATCATTCGAGTGCGCTGTTGGTAGACGGTGTAGCGATCGCCGAACGTACGCCTGAGACACTCCTCCTCCGTGCGGGCGCGCCAGGCGAAGGTCGGGGCGACGCCGAAGAGCGCGATCATCACCGCGGGCCCACTGTCGAAGGCGAGCGCTTCGCCGATAGCGAACAACAGGAAGCCGAGGTAGATCGGGTGACGCGCGTAGCCGTAGGGGCCGGTGGTGACGAGTCCCGCGCCCGGATCGGCCCTCGGTACCAAGCTCCAGGCCGCGCCGAGCTCGGAGCGCGACCTCACGACGACGGCCGCACCGGCCACTGCTAGAAGCGCCCCCGACGATGCGAGCCACAGCGCCGCGGAGCCCGTGGGGCGGGAAAACACCAGGAGCGAAGCGGCATACAGGCCGAAGGCGGCGAAGTTGGCCACGAGCGGTGCTCGGCTGACGCTACTCTCACGCGATCGCGTCTTCGCTCCGCGCTGATGCCGGGGCACGGCAAGACACATGGCTATCGCAAACGCGAGGAGGGGGACGATGCGCAGAACGACGACGACGCTGGTCATCTCCTACCGTGCTCCGCGCCGCACGGCATGGAACGCGATGGGCAGCAGCACGATCGGGAGCACG
>Ga0075429_100001886_pt1 | contig 17360 bp, 18 predicted proteins | sample RhiMetdeltSRZDD3_FD_75295 | JGI IMG/M metagenome (GOLD analysis project Ga0075429, IMG submission 75295) | Populus rhizosphere microbial communities from Tennessee, USA - Rhizosphere MetaG P. deltoides SRZDD3 | ecosystem: Host-associated > Plants > Roots > Rhizosphere > Soil | place: USA... | reverse complement strand
CGGGCGACCCACGTGACGTTCACCAAGCACGGGATACGCACGGTCGAGGCGATGGAACGAGAACAGCAGGAGTTCGCCCACCTGCTGTTCTCGCAGATGCCCGCCGAGCGGTTCCGGTGCCTGTACGACGGCTTGGGCGACATCCTGGACCGGCTCCGCGAGCAGGGTCTGACCAACACGATCCGCGAGGGCGACCGGTGATGCTGACGCTGGTTCGCAAGGCGGTTTCGTTCGAGCTCGGGATGTGGCGCAGCCTGTACCGCTGGATCCTGCGCCGACCTCCGGCGACCGGCACGGTGTTCGGCTACGCGGGCGCGGTGACCCCGATCTTCGGGGTCTTCATCGGCATGTCCATTGTGGAGGTACCGATCCTGCACCTGATCCTGCCGTGGCCCACGGTGCGGTTCATCTCCCTGATGCTGGGCGCGTACGGCGTGTTCTGGATGGTCGGTCTGCTCGCCAGCATGCGGGTCCATCCGCACCTCGTCGACGACTCGGGTCTGCGGATCCGGTACGGCCTGTCGGTCGACCTTACGGTCCCGTGGGATCACATCGCGGCGATCCGGAAGCGGTACAACACCCTCCCGATGGGACGGACCGTCCGCGTCGAGGACGGCGCCCTGCACGTGGCGGTGTCGAACCAGACCAGCGTCGACGTCGTCCTGCGGGAGCCGACGGTGTTCGCCCCGTCGAAGGGCGAGCACGTCAGGGAGGTCCGCATCCACGCCGACGATCCGGACGCGCTCGTCCGCCGCGTACGTCAGATGGTCATACTGCCGTGATGACTCGTGAGATCACCCAGCTCAATCCCGCCGAGCTACACAAGACGGCCGGCTACCACCACGTGACCGTCGTCGGGGCCGGTCGGCTGGCGTTCCTGGCTGGCCAGTGCCCGGTCGACCCGTCCGGTGCGGTGGTCGGAGTGGACGACGTCGGCGCCCAGGTCGACCAGATCGCGGCGAACGCGCTGACCGCGTTGACGGCGGTTGGGGCCGTACCCGAGCAGGTCGTCCGGTCCGTGATCTACGTGGTCACCGACGACCGCGCGGTACTCACGGCGGTCTGGCGGCGGCTGAACGCCTCGGTCATCGGTCCCGCCTTCGTCTCGGCGAGCACGCTGCTCGGCGTGGCCCAGCTCGGGTTCCCGGATCAGCTCGTGGAGGTCGATCTCACCGCGGCACTGTCCGGCTGAGGCCCTCCCACGACCAGCGCGGGACCGGCAGATCGGCCGCTACCACGGAACCGCGGGGCGAGTACGACATCACGTCGCCGACCGCCCACTCCATGTACGCCCGCAAAGCCGCCCGGAACTCGGCGTCGGCTGGCAGGCCCGCATCGTCGGCCGCCTGGACGAAACAGTCGACGAACCGGTGGCCCAGCTCGTCCTCGGCGCCCTGGCCGGCGTGGATGGTGAGCATCGCCGAGTGGCCACCGCAGGAGTCCGAGTACCGCGTCGGGCCGCCGAACACCTCGGCCCAGTAGTTCGCCAACCGCTCGACGTGGTCGGGGTGGGTGCCGTGCGAGAAGGGGTGGTTCAGTACCGGGTCGGCCAAGCAGCGCTCGTGGTGCGCGGCGGCGAGGGCGCGGAACGCCTGCTCACCGCCGGCGAACTCGAAGATCGACGGTCGCGACACGGGATCACTCTGCCACAGGTTTGACATGCAGCCAGTTGGCTGCCTATGGTGAAAGGCAGCCGAACGGTTGCATATTCAGGGGACGGCGTGGACGACGTGTTCAAGGCGCTGGCCGATCCCAGCCGCCGCCAGCTGCTGGACAGCCTGAACGCGCGCAACGGGCAAACCCTACGCGAGCTGTGTGCGGGGCTGGACATGGCGCGGCAGTCGGTCAGCAAGCATCTGGCGGTGCTGGAGGCGGCCAACGTGGTGACCACGATCCGGCGGGGCAGGGAGAAACTGCACTACCTCAACACAGAGCCGATCAACGCGATCGCCGATCGCTGGATCCGGCAGTACCACCGCGAGCGGGTCCGCGCGCTTGCCGACCTGAAGACAGCATTGGAGCAGGAATCGATGTTCGCGTACACGACATACATCCATACGACTCCCGAGCGGCTCTGGCAGGCGCTGACCGACCCGACGTTCACCCGGCGGTACTGGGGGGTCAGCTTCGACTCGGACTGGCGGGTCGGGTCGGCGATGACCTGGGAGCAGGACGGCGTGACGATCGTCGACCCGGCCCAGGTCGTGCTCGAGTCGGAGCCTGGCCGGCGTTTGGCGTACACCTGGCACACGTTCACGCCGGAGTTCGGCAAGGCGGTAGGGCTCGACGACGAGACCCTCGCCCGGATCGCGGGTGAGCGCAGATCCAAGGTGACGTTCGTGATCGAACCGGTGGATCGCATGGTCAAGCTCACCGTCGTCCACGACGACTTCGACGCTGGCAGCACCGTGCGGGAGATGGTTCAGGAGGGCTGGCCACGCCTGTTGTCCGACCTGAAGACCTTGCTGGAGAAGGAGGTTCAGCCGTGACCACGATGAAAGTGGGAATGCTCGTCCGCAGACCACCGCATGACGTATTTCAGTCCTTTGTGGACCCAACTGTCACGACGCGGTTCTGGTTCACGAACAGCAGCGGTCCGATGGTGCCCGGCGCGGTCCTGCGCTGGGACTGGGCGATGTACGACGTGTCTACTCGGGTCACCGTGCGGGAGGTCGAGGAGGATCGACGGATCCGCTTCGAGTGGAACGACGACCAGCCGACAACGGTCGAACTGCTGTTCGTACCGTGGCAGGACGACACCACGTACGTCCGGGTCACCGAGACCGGCTACACCGAAGAGGGCGAAGCACTCGTCCAGCGCGTGGCCGACTCCACCGGAGGGTTCACCACCGTGTTGTGCGGACTGAAGGCATTGCTCGAACACGACATCGTGCTCGGCGTCATCGAAGACCATCACCCGAAGGGGCTGAAGGTCTGAACCGCTGCGCGAGGTACGCCGAGAAGTATTCGCCGTACCTGCGCTGCAGATCCGGGCGTTGCCAGTCCCGGCCGCCGACGACACCGCGGCACGAGTCGGCGCCGCAGCGGCACTCCATCTGCCCGTCGTAGTCGTCGAACAGTGCGTAGTCGGTGGTCAACTCCTCGCCGGCGGCGATATCACGCATGGCCACGAGCACGATGTTGCCGGCGAAACCGACGTTCGGTTCGCACGAGTGGTTGAGAAACAACATGACCGGCTCGTACTCGGCATCGTCCAGCGCGACCAGGTGGAAGCCGTCGGCGACCTGGATGTCGGAGTTACGCAGCTTCTCGGGCAACCCGCGCAGGGTCGCGGTATCGACGATGTGGCCACCCTTGATGGCTACGATCTCGTTCTTGGCGATCGGAGCCACCGCGGTCAACCCGCGACCCTCGATCGCGCTCGGTCCGCCCTTGACGGCCTTCGGCGAAATGTAACTGGAAACCACCACAGGCGATAATTCAACCGTGACGCGTCAAGTTGCGGTGTGTGGCCCGGCGGACTGTACCGAGGCGGAGGCGGCACACGCGCGACGCGTCGGGGAGCTGCTGGCCGAGCGCGGCGCGGTCGTGCTGTGCGGTGGCGGTACCGGGGTCATGGCCGCGGTTGCCACCGGTGCCCGCGCGGCCGGCGGGATCGTGGTGGGCATCCGGCCCGGACCCAGCCGCGAGGACGCCTCGCCCGACCTGTCGGTGACGATCGTGACCAACCTGGGGGAGGCGCGGAACGCGGTACTGGTGTGGAGCGCCGACGCGGTGATCGTCGTCGGTGGTTCGTGGGGCACGCTCAGCGAGGTGGCCCTGGCGATGCGGCGCGGCGGGGTGCCGGTGATTTCGTTGGGCGGTTGGCGGGTCGTGGCCGCGGACGGATCACCGATCCCCGGTGTCGTGCCGGTGGACACTCCCGACGAGGCGGTCGCGCTCGCCACCGACGATTGACGCTACGCACGTTTCAGCGTGCGACTGGCCCCCGCGACGACCGCCGCGGCCAGCACCCAGCCGAGTACCACCAGGGCCAGGGCGACCGCCTGATCGATACCGCTCGGGTCGTACGCCCGCTCGTGCCCGAAGTCGACCAGCGGCACGATCAGGTCGAGCGTGTAGACCAGCGGCTGCCAGGTCGGCGCCTCACCGGCGATCACCGGGTCGAGCCGGTGCCCGCTGAAGTACGCCGTGCCGAAGGCCAGCAGCGCGGCCAGCCAGAGCAGGGCACGACCCGGCGCGTACCCGAAGCCGACCGTCACGTGCTGCACCCAGCCCCAGAGCTGACCGGCCGGACCGAGCTGGCGGTGCCGGCGCAGTTCCTTGTTCCGCAGCACGTACCTGGCCTCCGCCTCGTGCCCCTCGCGCCGGTACGTAGCGGCCAGTTGCTCGTACCCGCTCGGCGAGTAGCCGGCGGTGTGCTTCTCGATCCAGGTGACCCGCGCCCGCGCCGGCCACGCCCCGTCGGGCACGATGCGTTCGACCGTGAACCCGTCCAGATCGAGCGTGCAGCCGGCCGGCCAGTCGCCCGGGCGCAGGTAGAACCGGCCGAGCCGGGCATCGGTGAGGTCGACGTTGCCGGTGGACGAGGCGGTCAGGCGTAGCCGGAGCCGTTGCGCCTGACCCTCCACGAAGGACAGTGCGCCGTGCAGCGTTGCCCCGTCGAGGTTCAGGTCACGGCCGACGCGCGCACCGGCCAGCGAGATCCCTCCGGTAGCGGTGAACCCGTCGTTGGCGAGCAGGTCACCGTCCACTGTGACGTTGTCGGCGTACAGGCAGTCGCCGTCCGGGTAGGTGAGCGTCGCGCCGCTGAGGTCGATGTTGCCGTCGACCCGCGTACCGCGCAGCCGCAGTTGGCCGGTGATCCGGACCTTCCGGGCCAGTAGCGAACCGGCGATGTGCGCGTCCTGGGCGACCACCCCGGACAGCGTCGACCTGTCGAGCACCAGGCGCAGCGTCGCGCCGCTGAGCATGATGGGCTCGGCGAACGAGCAGTCGACGAGCAGGACGAGCAGTTGGGCGCCGACGTCGCGCAGGTCGAGTTGGCCGGTCACCTCGGCGCCGGACAGGCGCAGCCGCGCGACCCGCCCCTCGACGGACGGGGTGGGGCCGAGCAACAGATGCTGCAGGACGCTGGCGCGGATCGTGGTGTCCTCCTGCCCCCGCAGGTCGTACCACCCGGCTTGATGGAAGGCGTGCCAGAGGCCGCGTTCGGGCTCGGTCCAGTCCTGGGGAGGACTCACAGCATCTGGCGGGTTCACTGTGGATAGCCGACGGTGAGGATGCCGTCCTGCCAGCGGGTGGCGAGTCCCTCCGCGGCGAACGCCGCCCGTAGCCGTTGGACGCCCATGCCGAGCGCGACGAGGTCGCCGTCCAGGCGGCAGGCGATCCGGCCGCCTCCCAGGTGAACGAATCCGGTACCGGCCACCACCCTTTCGATGACCGCCGGATCGACCGGGGCATCGCTCAGCTCAGCGTCGCCCAGGACCGCCGCCTCGCGCAGGCCGGCCGCGCGCGCCTCCGCGGTGCCGAGCGAGAACAGGTCCTGCTCCGCGGCGCGGACGAGTGCCGTACCGCCTGGTCCGTCCGACGTGGACAGTCGGGAGTAGCCGCGAATCACCACCACCGGCACCTGGTCGTGCTTGTTCTTCACCAGCTCGGCCGCACTGGCCAGCTCGTCGGCGACCGCCATCTGGGTGATGTGCAGCTCGTTGCCGTACGCATCCACCTCCCCGCGGTAGTCGCGGATCGGCTCGAGCCCCGCCACGCCGAGCGCGACGTCGATCAGGCCGGCTCGCCACGGCCGGCCCATCGTGTCGCTGACGATGACCGCCACGTCGACGCCCAGCCGGGAGCGCAGGGCCGCGCGCAGCGAGCGGGCGGACAGGTCGGGGTCCTTCGGCAGCAGTACCAGCTGCGAGCGGTCCACATTGGACGCGTCGATGCCGGCCGAGGCCATCACGAAGCCGTGATGCGTCTGCACGATCCGGGTGTGCCCGCGGCGGGCTACCGCCCGGGCGGTCTCCGCGCCGAGGATACGATCGCGGGCCGCCTCGCGCTCCGGCCCCGACGTCGGTACGTCGACGAGCTGACCCTCCGCTTTGGACACGACCTTGCTGGTGACCACGACCACGTCGCCGTCACGCAGCCAGGGGGCCGCATCGGCCACGAGGCCAGCGAGGTCGTCACCGGGGCGTACGTCCCCGATTCCGGGTACGGGGATGATCTCCAGACTCATACCAGCTCCAGCGCTTCCCGTACCATCGCTTCGGTCTTCTGTTCGTCGGTCATCCACAGTGGAGCCGCCCGGACCGTCAACCCGTCCACCCGGGTGTCCGCGTCTGACGTGTCCACCAGCCACCCGTCGAGCAGGCCACCGGCGGACCGGGCGCCGTAGAACCCGCCCACGCCGGCCGCGGTGCACGCCACTCCCATGGCGGCCAGGCACTTGTCCGCCATGCCGCGGACCGGTGCGTCACCGATGATGGGCGAGACGCCGATCACCGGCGCGCGGTTGGCCGACAGCGCCTCGCGCAGGCCGGGTACCGCCAGGATCGGGGCTATCGAGACGACCGGATTGCTCGGCGCCACCAGTACGACGTCGGCGGCGGCCAGCACATCGAGTACGCCAGCCGCCGGCTTGGCCTGCTCGGCGCCCACGAACACGAACCGGCGCGCCGGCAGCTGGGCCCGGTGCCGGATCCACCATTCCTGGAAATGCAGCACGGTCGGACCGTCCACAACCACGTGGGTCTCGACGTGGTCGTCGGTAGCCGGCAGCAGGCGGATCCCCGGTTGCCAGCGCGCGCACAGCGTCTCGGTCACCGCGGAGAGCGGGTGGCCCGCGTTCAGCATTTGGGTACGCACCAGGTGCGTAGCCAGGTCCCGGTCGCCGAGCCCGAACCAGGTCGGCTCGGCCCCGTAGGCCGCCAGCTCTTCCTTGACCGTCCACCGTTCGTCGGCGCGTCCCCAGCCGCGCTCCGGGTCGGCGCCTCCACCGAGCGCGTACATCACCGAGTCGAGATCGGGGCAGATGCGTACCCCGTGGATGGTCAGGTCGTCGCCGACGTTGACGACGGCGGTCACCTCCGCGCCGGTGGCCCGGGCGTGTTCCCGGACTCCCGCCAGGAAGCGGGCGCCGCCGATGCCTCCACTCAGGACGACGATGCGCTGTCCCGGTCCTTCGCTCGCGGCTGCGGGGCTCGCTCCGCTCACTCCTCGCGCTCGCATGAAAAGCATCCTCGCGCACTCGCCGTTCCCGGCAGTGCCCGGGTAACGAGACTATGCTCACGCGCTATGACGACTGCGCCCCAGGACCCGCAGAGCGACTCCGCCGCGGAGAAGCAGGCGAGCCAGTTCACCAAGCCGTTCCGCGAGCCAATCGCATTCATACTTCTCGGCGTTACCGCGGTACTGCTCTTCCTGGCCCTGATCAGGCTGATTCCCGGGGGATACAGCGGCCCGCTCGGCGGGTACCTCGACCTCATCGGCGGCAACTTCGCCGATTTCATCAACCCGTTGACGATCGTGTTGCCACTGCTGGCGGTGCTGCTCGCGACGCACATCCAGCCGATGGTCGGCCGGGCCAAGTTGATCACGATCGCGGCCCTCGCGCTGTACGCCGTCGCCACCTTCTTCGGAGTGATCTTCGGCCTGTTGCTGGGCTTCGCCGCCGACCTGAGCGACGAAGGGCTGAACGTGCCGATCGAGAGTGGGTCGGCGCGGGGGGCGCTGCAGCTCGCGCTGGAACGGCTGGCGGTACTGGCACTGCTGGCGATCGCGGCGTTCATCGTGTTCCGGGTGTGGCAGGGCATGTTCTACGTACCGAGGCCGAAGCCCGTGCCCGCCCCACCGGGCGTATACGGCCAGCCGGCCTACTACCCGCCACAGCAGTACGCCCAGCCGTACCAACAGCAGCAGCCGGGGGCCTACGGCCAGCAGTACCCGTCGTACGGCCAACAGCCAACCGTGTACCAGCAGCAGCAGCCGGCGGGCTACCCGCAGCAGACCGGTTACCAGCAACCAGCCCCCCAGCAGCCGGCCCCCCAGCAGCCGGCCGGGTACCAGGCCGCCGGCGGTTGGCCGGCGACACCGACGTACCCGGCGAGCCAACCGGCGGCGTCGCCCCAACAAGCGGCCTCGACGAGCGCACCGCCGGCCACCAGCGCGCCGCCGGCCACCAGCGCCCCACCGGCCGCCTCGACGAGCCCGCCGCCCGCAGACGACTCGCCGACGGTGACCCAACCGGCTACGCCACCGCCGCCTCCGCCTCCACCGGCCCAGCCGGCCGGGAACGACGAGCCGACGACCAACGTCACCGCGCCGAGCGAGGACAACGACAGAACCCAGGTGATCCGCGACGACGACGCGACGCGCCGCTGGTCGACGTGAGTACCTCGCGGGAAGCTTCCGCTCGCTCGCTCTCCGCGCTCGCCTAGGCTGCAAGACGTGCCTGCGGAGCAAGCGGGCCTGCGGCGTGCCCTGCGGCGGGCGGTCGACGGCCGGACCCTGGACGCCGCCGAGGCCGCCGTGCTCCTGCACGCCCGCGGTCCCGAACTGGACGAACTGCTGGACTGTGCCGGCGCGGTACGCGACGCGGGTCTGGTGGCCGCCGGTCGGCCGGGCGTCGTCACGTACTCCCGTAAGGTCTTCATCCCGCTGACCCGGCTGTGCCGCGACCGGTGCCACTACTGCACGTTCGTGACGGTGCCGCACAAGCTCGCCGCGCCGTACCTGGAGCGCGACGAGGTCGTACGGATCGCCCGCGACGGCGCGGCCCTCGGCTGCAAGGAGGCGCTGTTCACGCTCGGCGACCGGCCGGAGGACCGCTGGCCGGTAGCCCGTCAGTGGCTGGCCGAGCGCGGTTACGAGTCCACAGTGGACTATCTGCGCGCGTGTGCGGTAGCGGTACTGGAAGAGACCGGTCTCTTGCCGCACCTCAACCCGGGCGTGCTGACGTGGGCCGAGTTGCAACGGCTCAAGCCCGTCGCGCCGAGCATGGGCATGATGCTGGAGACGACCGCCACGAGGCTGTGGGCGGAGCCGGGCGGCCCGCACTACGGCTCGCCGGACAAGGAACCGGCGGTACGGCTGCGCGTGCTGGCCGACGCCGGCCGGGTCGGGGTTCCGTTCACCACCGGCATCCTGATCGGTATCGGCGAGACGCCGACCGAGCGGGCCGAATCGCTGTTCGCTATCCGCCGGATTGCCCGGGAGTACGGGCACATCCAGGAAGTCATCGTGCAGAACTTCCGGGCCAAGCCCGACACCGCGATGCGCGCCGCACCCGACGCGTCGGCCGAGGACCTCGCCGCGACGGTGGCGGTCGCGCGGCTCGTTCTCGGTCCCAAGGCGCGCATCCAGGCGCCGCCCAACCTGATCGACCCCCACGAGATCGCCCTGCTGCTGCGGGCCGGCATCGACGACTGGGGCGGCGTCTCGCCGCTGACCCCGGACCACGTGAACCCCGAGCGGCCCTGGCCGCAGATCGACGAACTGGCCCGGCTCAGCGCCGAGGCCGGGTTCACGTTGCGGGAACGGTTGACGGTCTACCCGCCGTACGTCCAGTCGCCCGATCCCTGGCTGGACCCGCGACTGGCCGGGCACGTGGCCGCGCTGGCGGACCCGGAGACCGGCCTGGCGCTCGAAGCGGCCGTCGCTGTCGGCCGGCCGTGGCAGGAGCCCGACGGCGGGCTGGTCGGCGCCGGTCGCGTCGACCTCTATACGGAGATCGACACCCAGGGGCGGACGAGCGATCGGCGGGGCGACTTCGACTCGGTGTACGGGGACTGGGCGTCAGTCGCGGCCCGGGTCGACAGTGTCCCGACGAGGATGGACGGTGACGTGTTGGCGGGCCTGCGACTGGCCGCCGACGACCCCGCCGCGCTGCTCGAACCCCGGCACGAGGCCGCGACGCTGGCGCTGTTCGAGGCCGACGGCGCCGAGCTGGACACTCTGACCCGGCTCGCCGACGACGTGCGCCGGGACGCGGTCGGCGACGACGTCACCTACGTCGTCAACCGCAACATCAACTTCACCAACGTGTGCTACGTCGGCTGCCGGTTCTGCGCGTTCGCCCAGCGCGAGCGGGACGCGGACGCGTACCGGCTCAGTGTCGAGCAGGTCGCCGACCGCGCCGAGGAGGCGTGGCGGGCCGGCGCGACCGAGGTGTGCATGCAGGGCGGCATCGACCCGAAGCTGCCCCCGTCGGCATACGCCGACCTGGTCCGGGCGGTGAAGCGGCGGGTACCGGAGATGCATGTCCATGCCTTCTCCCCGATGGAGGTGGCGACGGCGTCCGCCAAGGCGGGCGTGAGCATCCGGGACTGGCTCTCCGAGGTACGCGACGCCGGGCTCGACACCATCCCCGGTACCGCCGCCGAGATCCTCGACGACGACGTGCGCTGGGTGCTGACCAAGGGCAAGCTGCCGGCCGCCGCCTGGGTCGAGGTCGTGACGACAGCCCACGAGCTGGGACTGCGGTCCAGCTCCACGATGATGTACGGGCACGTCGACCACCCGCGGCACTGGCTGGGTCATTTCCGGGTACTGGCCGGCGTGCAGGACCGCACGGGCGGGTTCACCGAGTTCGTGGCCCTGCCGTTCGTCCACCACAACGCGCCGATCTACCTCGCCGGCATCGCCCGGCCGGGACCGACCCGCCGGGAGAACCGTGCCGTCCACGCGATGGCCCGCCTGCTGCTGCACGGGCGGATCCACAACATCCAGTGCTCCTGGGTGAAGCTCGGTGACGAGGGCACGGTGACCATGCTGGGCGGCGGCGCCAACGATCTCGGTGGCACGTTGATGGAGGAGACGATCTCCAGGATGGCCGGCTCGGAGCACGGCTCCGCCCGCACGGTCACACAGCTGCGCGGGATCGCGGCCGCCGCGGGCCGCCCGGCACGGGAGCGGACCACGACGTACGCCGCCCGGTAAAGGGCTAAATCTGGCGACTCGCCGGGCCGCGCGTTACCTGCTGCGGGGCTGGATCGATAGGGCAGTGGCACGCGCGTCGTGTCCGCCACTTGGGATGAACGTACTCATTTACCAGGTTCCGCTTGACGGCGCACGCATTACACGCGTGTAATTTCACTGGGGTTGTTCGACGGGGGCGGTGCAAATCGCCGCCGATTTGTACAAGAAGGACAGGCCTTCCGCGTGGGGGGTTCACCGGCACCGCGGCCGGTACGCAAGAAGGAGGCGCCGATGGACGGCCGTCTTACCGTGGCCGACCTGTTGGGAAACGCGCCGGAGTGGCAGGAGCGCGCACTGTGCTCCCAGACCGATCCGGAAGCGTTCTTCCCGGAGAAAGGGGGGAGCACCCGGGAGGCGAAGCGCATCTGCACGCGCTGTGAGGTGCGGGCCGAGTGTCTCGAGTACGCCTTGGGACACGACGAGCGCTTCGGCATCTGGGGTGGGCTCTCCGAACGCGAACGCCGCAAGCTCAAGCGCCGCGCGGCCTAACTCTGCGTCCCCCGGGTGTGCTCCGGTGCACCCGGGGGAGCGGACTCGCCGACGGGCAGGAGTTACGAGATCTCGTCCGGGTCCACGCCCAGCAGGTTCGCTACCTGCTCGATGATCACGTCGTGTACGAGATCGGCGAGATCGTCACGATCGAGGGCGCGGAACTCCAGCGGCCGGCGGTAGAGCACGATCCGCGGCGGTACGCCGTGCCGGCCCGGCCGACCCGGCAGCAGGCGGGCGAGCGGCACGTCGCCGTCCTCCAGGACGTCGGAGTCGTAGACGTTCAGTTCGGGCGGTACGTCCTCTACCGCGAACTCCACGCCCGCCAGCTCCTGCGCATACTGCCGTTCCAGACCTTCCACCGCATCCAGGACGAGTTCGTCGAAGATCTCCGCCCTGGTCCGGGACAGCGGGACGGTAGCCGGTACCAGCCTTCCGCGCAGTCCCCGGCCGTGCCGATCGCGCCAGGGCCGGCGGCCAGCACCGCGCCGACGGTCGGACTCGGGTCGGCGACGGTCGGATTGCTCCCCGCGTGGGCCAGTCACGCCGCCAATGTAACGCTGCCGAGCCGCTGGACGTCGGGTGTGTTCGGCGAGTCACGCTCCGGTACCACAGGTAAGGTCCGGCGTGTCGCGCGGCCAACCCGGCGGTGTATGGAGGGCGCGAGCGATAGCGTGCCGCCGTGAGGTCACAGGCCCGGCGCTGCTCCCGCAACGGCTGTCCCAGGGCGGCCGTCGCCACGCTGACCTATGTCTACGCCGAATCGACCGCGGTGGTCGGCCCGCTCGCTGCGTATGCCGAGCCGCACACGTACGACCTCTGCGAGGCTCACGCCCGCACGCTGACCGCTCCCCGAGGCTGGGACCTGGTCCGACACGACGGCGCGTTCACCCCACCACACTCCGCGCCCACGAACGACGACCTGGTAGCGCTGGCCGAAGCGGTCCGCGAGGCCGCCCACCCCCAGCTGCCCGACCCCGCCCAGGTAGCCCGCCGCGCCCACCTCCGCATAATCCCCGACCCCGGCTGACCCCCCCGACCCCCGGTTGATCATGAACTTTGTTTCACCCTCGACGGCGTGTCGAGTCACCAACTTCATGATCGACGGTGGGGGATCAACGGACTAGGCGGGAGAAGATCGCGGCTCGGCGGGACGGGCGGGAGGTGCGTTCCTCCTCGGCGTCGGCGGCGGTCATCAGGCGCAGGCCGGCGTTGACGGCCAACCACCGCAGGGGCTCCGGCGCCCAGCGCGGTGACCGGTGGCCGACCCAGGGCAGCGCGGTCAGCTCGCTCGATCTGCCCGTGATCAGATCGGCGAGGGTCCGGGCGGCGAGGTTCGACGTACCGACGCCGTCGCCGACATAGCCGCCCGCCCAGGCCAGCCCGCGAGCCCGGTCCAGGCCGACCGAGGCACACCAGTCCCGGGGCACCCCGAGCGGCCCACCCCAGGAGTACTCGACGGGCAGGTCCACGCCGGGAAACAGGTCCGCGAGCGCGTCCCGCAGCAGCCCGAAGACCCGAGGCGACCGGTCGTACTCCGGCCGCACCCGCGACCCGTAGTGGTAGGGCGCGCCCCGCCCACCGAACGCCAGCCGCCCGTCCGCCGTCCGCTGACCGTAGATGATCAGGTGGCGGTAGTCCGTGAACGTCTCCCGCTCGGCGAGCCCGATCGACTCCCACACCGACGAGGGCAGCGGCGCCGTGGCGACCATCAGCGAATAGACCGGCGCGAGCGTGCGCCCGTACCCGGGCAGGCCGGCCGTGTACCCCTCGGTCGCCCGCACGACGACCTCGGCTCGCAGCTCGCCCGCTGGCGTGACCACCGCCCCCGGCCGCACCCGAAGGACCGGCGTCCGCTCGTAGATCGTCACACCCCGGCGCTCCACCGCGCGGGCCAGCCCGCGCACGAGCGCCGCCGGATGAATCGCCGCGCAGTGCGGCGTGTAGGTGCCACCCAGCACCCCGGTCGCCCCGCACCGGGCGCGGGCCTCCGCCGCACCGAGCAGGACCAGGCCGTCCAACCCCAGCTCCGCCGCCTCCGCCGCCTCCGCCTCGGCCCGCTGGAACTGCACGGGGGTACGGGCCAAGGCCACGGTCCCGCCCTTCGCGAAGTCGCAGGCGATGCCCTCGGTCTGCGCCACCCGACCTACTTCGTCCACAGTGGACACCATCGCGCGGTGCAACGCCACCGTCGCGTCGCGACCGTAGCGGCGCGCCAGGGCAGTCGACGACTTCGGGAACAGTGCCGAGCACCAGCCACCGTTGCGCCCCGAAGCGCCGTACCCGGCGATCTCCCGCTCGACCACGGCGATGCGCAACGTGGGGTCGGCGGCCGCGAGGTAGTAGGCCGTCCACAGTCCGGTGTAACCCGCGCCCACGATCGCGACGTCGACGTCGCGGTCGCCCGGCAGTCCCGCCCGTGGCGACAGCTCGTCATCCACAGTGGACATCCAATACGACAGGTTCAGATACGTCGCCATGCCTCGCTCAGCACCGACCGCAGAATCTGCTCCATCTCGGCGAAGTGGGACTCGTCGCAGACGAGCGGTGGCGCCAGTTGGACGACGGGGTCACCGCGGTCGTCGGCACGGCAGTAGAGGCCCGCGTCGAACAGCGCCTTCGACAGGAATCCGCGCAGCAGCCGCTCGGATTCGTCGTCGGTGAACGTCTCCCGGGTCGCCTTGTCCTTGACCAGTTCGATGCCGAAGAAGAACCCGTCGCCGCGGACGTCGCCGACGATCGGCAGGTCGTGCAGTCGTTCGAGGTACGAGCGAAAAGTGTCCGATGTGGACCGTACGTGGCCGCACAGGTCCTCGCGCTCGAAGACCTCGAGGTTCGCCAGCGCGACGGCGGCGGCGACCGGGTGGCCGCCGAACGTCACGCCATGCGCGAACCAGTTCGTGTTGTGCAGGAACGGTTCGGCGAGCCGGTCGGAGGCGAGCATCGCACCGAGGGGTACGTATCCCGACGTGATGCCCTTGGCCACGGTGACGATGTCGGGCTGGTAGCCGTACCGATCGGAACCGAAGTACTCGCCGAGCCGGCCGAACGCGCAGATCACCTCGTCGGAGACGAGCAGAACGTCGTACGCGTCGCAGATCTCGCGTACCCGCTGGAAGTAGCCGGGCGGCGGCGGGAAGCAGCCACCGGAGTTCTGCACCGGCTCCAGGAACACCGCGGCGACCGTCTCCGGGCCCTCGAAGAGGATCGCCTCCTCGATCCGGTCGGCGGCCCACTCGCCGAACTCCTCGGGGGTCTCGCCGGATCCGCGAGGGGCGCGGTAGAAGTTCGTGTTCGGTACCCGTACCGCGCTGGGCACGAGCGGCTCGAAGTCCGCCTTGATGCTGGGCAGCCCGGTAATGGACAGGGCGCCCATCGACGTGCCGTGGTACGCGATCGCTCGCGAGATCGCCTTGTGCTTGCCGGGCTTGCCGACGCGCTTGAAGTACGACCGGGCCAGCTTCCAGGCCGACTCGACCGCCTCGGAACCGCCGGTGGTGAAGAACACCCGGTTGATGTCGCCCGGCGCCAGTGTGGCCAGCCGCTCGGCGAGCTCGACGGCCTTCGGATGGGCGTACGACCACAGCGGGAAGAACGCCAGCTCGGCCGCTTGCTTCGCGGCCGCCTCGGCCAGCTCGGTACGCCCGTGACCCGCCTGTACGACGAAGAGGCCAGCCAGCCCGTCGAGGTACCGCTTGCCGTGCTGATCCCAGATGTACGGGCCTTCACCCCGCACGATCACCGGCACCTCGGCGTCGCGGTACGCCGACATCCGGGTGAAGTGCATCCACAGGTGGTCAGCGGCTCGGGCACCCATCGTCTCGAACATGCCCACGGTTATCGCACAGTATTCGCTTCATAGCAAGCGGATCCGGAGCAGTAACCGCTTCCCGCAACGGATTCCGTAGGCCCGAATCCCTGGCGAACGGGCGGCATAGACGTCCCCCCGTCGATCAAGGGCAAATTGGCGTGATTTGAAGATCAAACGACGCCAATTTGCCCTTGATCGACGGGGAGCTGGGAGCGCGGGCGTCAAGCGGTACCCCAGCTGTAGGTCTGTTTGCGGAGTTTGAGGTAGACGAAGGCCTCGGTACCGACCACGCCGCGCACCGACCTGATCTGCTGCAGCATCTCGAGCAGGTGGTCGTCGTTGCGGCAGACGACCTCGGTGATGAGGTCGAAGGAGCCGGCGGTGATGACCACGTAGTCGACCTCGTCGAGTTCGGCGAGCCGGTCGGCGATGGTCTCGAGGTCGCCGGTGGCCTTGATCCCGATCATGGCCTGGCGCGGGAAGCCCAGCTCCAGCGGGTCGGTGACCGCCACGATCTGCATGACGCCGGCGTCGATCAGCCGTTGCACCCGCTGGCGTACCGCGGCCTCGGACAGCCCGACCGCGCGGCCGATGGTGGCGTACGCGCGGCGGCCGTCCTCCTGGAGCTGTTCGATGATCCGCTTCGCGACGTCGTCGAGCAGGGCGTGGTTGGCACCGTCGCGGATGTTCGCGCGACTCGCCGGTTTGCGCGTGGTGGCCATCAAGATCCCCTCGGGGGAGCCGGGGCTGCGATCAGCCATGAGTCTGGCGTATTTCGTCGTCCTACGCGAGATGAGCAACGGAATCCCTTGTGACTTGTGCCTTCGCATGCCAGGATCAGTCGTCTGATCTGCGACTACGTCACGGAATCCTACGTAGGAGTACGGCCCATGCAAAACACCCCTCGACGCCAACTCTCCCCGGAGGCCGCAGCGGTGCTGTCCGTGGCCGGCCTGTCGCGACGGTCCTTGATGCGTGGACTGCTCGCCGGTGGCGCACTCGCGGCGACCGGCGGCGCGCTGGCCGCGTGCGGCACGAAGCCCGCCGGGCAAAGCAACCCCGCGGCCCCCGCGTGCCTCGCCACCGATGTCTCGGCTACCGAGAAGAAACTGGTGTTCTCCAACTGGCCGCTCTACATCGACGTCGCCGAGGACGACGAGAAGAAGCGGCCGACCCTGGACGCGTTCGTCGCCCAGAGCGGCATCGCGGTGACGTACCAGGAGGACATCAACGACAACAACGAGTTCTACGGCAAGGTCAGCCCGCAGCTGCAGGCCTGCCAGTCGATCGACCGGGACATCATCGTGCTCACCGACTGGATGGCCGCCCGGTTGGTGAGGCTCGGGTGGGTACAGAAGTTCGACAACACCAAGACGCCGAACTTCACCGCGAACATCCTGCCGAGCCTGCGCGCCCGCGCTTGGGACCAGCAGATGGTGTACGCGGCGCCGTGGCAGTCCGGCCTGACCGGCATCGCCTACAACGGCAAGGTGACGAAGGAAGTTCGTACCGTCGACGAACTGCTCACCCGGCCCGACCTCAAAGGCAAGATCTCGGTGCTCTCCGAGATGCGGGACACGATGGGCCTGCTGCTGCTGTCGATGGGCAAGGATCCGGCGAACTTCGCGACGGCCGACTACGACGCCGCGCTCGAGAAGCTGCGCAAGGCCGTCGACTCGGGCCAGATCCGCCGGTTCACCGGCAACGACTACAAGGAAGACCTGGCGAAGGGCGACATCGCCGCCTGTATCGCGTGGTCCGGCGACGTCATCCAGCTCAACGCGGAGGACGAGCAGATCAAGTTCGTCGCGCCCGACGACGGGCTGATGATCTGGTCGGACAACATGATGGTACCGGCCACCGCTACCCACAAGTCCAATGTGGAGCAACTCATCGACTACTACTACGACCCAAAGGTGGCCGCCGAGCTCGCCGCGTGGGTCAACTACATCTGTCCGGTCGCCGGCGCGCAGGAGGCGATGAGAGACATCGACGCCGAGCTTGCCGAGAACCCGCTCATCTTCCCGGACTCCGCGATGCTCGCCAAGGTAAAGGGTTTCAAGCCGTTGACCGAGGCCGAGGACCGCGACTACGCCCAGAAGTTCGAAGCCGTCTCCGGGGC
>Ga0075429_100001878_pt1 | contig 17413 bp, 10 predicted proteins | sample RhiMetdeltSRZDD3_FD_75295 | JGI IMG/M metagenome (GOLD analysis project Ga0075429, IMG submission 75295) | Populus rhizosphere microbial communities from Tennessee, USA - Rhizosphere MetaG P. deltoides SRZDD3 | ecosystem: Host-associated > Plants > Roots > Rhizosphere > Soil | place: USA... | reverse complement strand
GCGATTGGCATCTTCTACCGGATCGCCGGTCAATCTCTGCTTAAGTATCTTCCCCTATCGAAGTACGAACGCCCGAGCCAGCTTAAAACCATCTTCACACAAACAAATCATGTCCTGCTGACAGAGTGGAACAGCCTTCAAACCTTTGAACAGGCGGTTCACCCGCAAAAGATTTTAGAAAAGTGGCTGGGCTTTCGCCTCGACGTTGGGGGAAATATCGAACGCTTCTTGCAGGAGACTTGCCAGGTCAACCCGGATGTCCAGGGGCTTCTCATCAACGGACATGTCTTCCCGAATCCCTTGCTGCACGCGCGCAAACCGGAACCATGGGGCAAGGTGCGATCCATGGATGTGGGGACAGGGTTCATCCACGGCGACCTGAATACGAACAATATTCTGGTGAAATTCGCCGATGATAAAGAAACACTCACAGGCTACTATCTGATCGACTTTGCACTGTTCAAAGAGGGCATGCCCTTACTCTATGACCAACGCTACCTGGAGATGTCGTACTTGATGCAGGCCATGTCGCAGGTCTCGTTCCCCAGGTCCGTCAACTTCCTCACGCTGCTGGCGGTGGCAGACATCCCAGATCCGCACAGGGTGCCGATCGAAATGTCCGGAGTCAGCGCGGTCATCGCATCCGCTCGCAGCGCGTTCGCGGCGTGGGTGGACGAAAACCATCCGAGCCTGCACGATGACCTGTGGGGACAGTACTGGCTGGCTGGCGTTGCCGCGGGACTGGCGTACTGTCACAAAGCCGGGCAACCTGACGAACAAAGATTAGCGGGGTTGATCTTTGCCGCGGCGAATCTTAAGCGCTACGCTGCCACATTCCATCTACCGCTGCCGACACAGGTGGAACTGCTTTACGATGAAAATCAAATGGGCGCAAACAAACCAGTCAGCGCCATAAGCCAGAACCAGCGCAAGCGAGCTCTGCCATCGGGCACGGTTACATTCCTGTTTACCGACATCGAAGGCAGCGCCAGACTTTCACAAGAATATCCGGAGGCTATGCCTGGCCTGCTGATGCGGCATCACGAGATTTTGAATCAAGTCATCACAGCGCACAACGGATTTACATTTGACATTGTCGGAGACTCTTTTTCAGTGGCATTTCAAAACGCCGGCGAGGCACTGGCTGCCGCGCTGGAGATCCAGCGCGCCCTTTATAAAGAAGCCTGGTCGCCTGCCTCCATTAAATTACGGATGGGGATCCACACCGGCACCGCGCATTTGGAGGAACCAACCAGGTCGCCGCGTTATTCAGGTTACACCACACTCGCCACGGTGCAGCGGATTATGTCTGCCGGGCATGGAGGGCAGACCCTGGTGTCACAGATCACCGCCGACCTGCTGCGCGGAGAACTGCCGGAAGGTGTTCAGCTCGTAGACATGCGGGAACGGCGCCTGAAGGATCTGACACAGCCCGTGCGGCTGTATCAATTGAATGCACCGGACCTGCCTTCCGATTTCCCAGCGCTCCGTGCCGAGGAAGTTGTCAATCATAACCTTCCCTCGCAGCTCACCGCCTTCATCGGGCGCGAGACGGAGCTGAGGTCACTCAAAGCGCTGCTCGCCGATACACACAACCGGCTGATCACCCTCGTAGCTCCCGGCGGGATGGGCAAGACGCGCCTCTCCCTGGAAGCCGCCGGGCAGATGATTCAGGCGTTTCCGCAGGGCATTTATTTTGTCGCGCTGGATCGCATCACTTTTGCAGACCTGATCGTGCAGGCAATCGCGGAGGTTTTGCCGATCTCCCTCTCCTCAAGCGAAGACCCGAAATTGCGCGTCCTGGATTATTTGCGCGACAAGAAGATCCTGCTGGTGATGGATAACTTCGAGCATCTCCTGGATGGCTCCGCGTTCGTCCAGGAGATGTTGAAGGCTGCTCCTCAGGTTCAAATTCTTGCGTCGTCGCGCCTGAGGCTTAATTTGACGGGGGAAACTGTTTTCAACATCGAGGGGATGACCGTCGATGAGAGGCGCCCGGAGAAGAACAGCGCGAATCAGCTTTTTGCCATCAGTGCGAAGCGAATGCGGCCAGGCTTTGAACTCAACGCTTCGACGTTGCCTGCTGTGACCCGCATTTGTCGTCTCGTGGATGGGATGCCGCTGGCGATCGTGCTGGCTGCCGCCTGGGTCGATACCCTATCGGTGGACGAGATTGCGGTAGAGATCGAAACGGGCATCGATATGCTGGAAACGGAGAAGCGTGACATTCCGGACCGTCAGCGCAGTGTGCGCGCCGTGATCGAGTCCTCCTGGAACCAGGTCGATGAATCCGCCCAGAACATCCTGAAACGTCTCTCCATCTTCCGCGGCGGTTTTACGCGCGCCGCGGCGCAGGAGGCGGCGGGAGCCTCGTTACGCGGCCTGGCACAGCTAGCTGACAAGAGCTTGCTCCGGCGCAGCCCGGATCCAGGTCGATACTTCATCCATGAACTCCTGCGCCAGTATGCCGAGGAACAACTCAGGCTTTCGGCTGAAGAGGAACGGTCTGCCCACGAGGTCCATGCCAGATACTTTGCCGATCTTATGAAGACGTATGAAGAACAAATCCATGGCCAGGGCCAAAAAACCGTCCTGCTGGCAATTGAAGCCGACATGGACAACATCCGGGTCGCCTGGAATTACTGGATCAGGCGGCAGGATGCCAGCCATATCCTTCGCTTTTGTAGTGCTCTCTGGCTATACTTTGAAGTGCGCGGTTCTTTTACTCCGGCGATTCAGTTCTTTGGGGAGGCAGCCAGGCAACTTACGGCAACCGAACCTGAGATCATCAAGGCTCGCGCCCAACTCCGGGCGCGGCAGTCGTGGTTTACTGCTCTGATCGGCCTGCCTGCTGAGGGCTTGCAAATGGCACTGGAGAGTTTGGATATCCTGCGTCAATTCGACAGGCAGGATATCGGGGTGGAAACTTTTCATTGCGCGAACATCAACGCCATATTCATGAATAATCATGAAATCGTCCTGCAGATCAGCCAGGAGATGATGGAACACGCCGAACAGAGCGGGGATGTCTGGGAACGCGGCTGGGCATTGGTATGGTGGGCGTATGCGCTTGTCCTACAACGCCAGGCCGGTGAAGCACTTCAGGCCGGACAGGAAGCGCTTTCGATTTTCGAGAAACTGGGCAACCCTTTCGGTTTGTCCGCCGCATCTGGCATTATTCTGGCAGCCATTTCCATGGCAATCGGTGACATCGGTGCAGCCAAAACTTATTATTTGCGTGGAGCGCAGGCGGCAGAAGAGATTAACTACCTGCGCATGCTCCAGATCACAAATGATAACCTGGGCACTGTCGCACTGCTGGAAGGCGACATTCAACAAGCCCAGCAGTTCTTCCTCAAGAGCCTGCACATCAGCCAGGAGTGCGGTCAAACCCGGGAAATGCTGGCCTCTCTGCGGGATCTCGCCAATGTTTACATGGCGCAGGGCAAACTGGAGGATGCTTTGCAGCTTCTGGCGGTTGTGTTGAATCATCCGGCAAGCGAACAGAATTCCTTGAATCGCCCCGAGCGCCTGCGCGACGAAGCTGAAAAGCTGCGGGCACAGATCGAGACTCAGTTAGACTCGGATCGATTCAAAGCAGCGTGGGAAGCGGGTCGAAGACAGCGCCTTGCCGATGTCGTAACACAGACCCTGCATTGAGCACGCAGCCAAAGTCCATCAGATCGTTTCTCACATAATAAAGGAACGGACATGGTTTTTATCATGTCCGTTCCTGTTTACCGGGGAGAGCTCCGATTACTTCGAATGGCCCTGCCTATGGGAAAGGTGGATACGCGTTTTGGACCAGCTGGACGAACTGCGCCTGGAACCAGCGTCCGGAAACCGGTGCATTCGCCAGAGCACCCGTCAGGTTGTTGCCATTCAACTGATTGCCCGTATAGGTCGGGTCGCACATGCGGTCGAAGCCCTTGCCGCCGGGATTCTCAGGGCCTGTCGGAATCAAAGAACTGGATCCATCCGACTCGCCGGGCGGCTTGACCCACACATAGGCATCGATCCCTGTCACGGGATTGGCCGCCGGGCGCGCGCCGATACCGGCGCCGTCCTGGTTGCACCAGTTGCCCTTGTGAATGCGCTTGTCGACGCGCGTTGCCATCACAAAGGTACGGAGGTCGGTGGACGTGCTTGCCGCGGTCGGTCGGTTGGAGCCACCCCAGCCATTGCGCGAGGTATCGATGATCAAGCCGATCGAGGTCGGGTAAGCGTCGCTGCCTGTGGTCAGCGCGTTGCGCAGGGCGACAATGTAAGGCTGCTCATCGATGTAATCATTCCAGTCGTACCAGCCCTGCAGCGACCGGACAGGCTGTCCGCTCACCATCGTGTTGGCATCCATGAACGGTTCATCGACCGGGTTGTAGTTGGCGGTATTGCTGATGAAACCATCCACTTTGCCGGGGCCGCCGGTAATGCCCGTGCCCACCTGCTTGAGCAGGTTCACGAACGGGCTGAAGTTCGAGGGCCAGCCCAGCCAGGCCGCGTGCGCCACGTCGATGTAAACATAAGTATTTTCCAGCGAGCGTATGCGGCTCACAGCATACTGCACACCCTGCACGTACGCACCCGTCGACTGCGCCTCGGAGCATTTGGCGAAGCTCAGGTTGGTGACCAGGTTCGGCAGGGAGTCTGGCTCGATCACCGCGATGATCCGCAGGTTGCTGTATTGCGGCAGGCGGATGGTGTTGTAGATGGCATCAATGTACTCGGTCTTGTAGCGGTTGAGACCGTTTTGCGCGATCAACAGCTCGCCATTGGAAGCCAGCGCAGAGCAATCACGATTGGGAAGGTCGTATACAACGATCCCGATCGCGTTCACGCCCTGGGCAAGCGCCGCGTCCAAATGACCGGCCAGGCTGCGTGGATATCCATTGGTGCCGTTGACCGCCGCGATGCTGTCCAGCCAGACGAAGGTCGGGTAGTTCGCCACCTGCCTCATTTGATTCGCGAGCGGCCCTCCCTGCAAGTCCGCGGCTGCGTTGACGGAGGCGACATAATCCACGTTTCGATAGAAAGTTGCACCGACGAATGGGTTATCCAGATGTGTACCGGGCGGTGGATTCGTAGGTGTGGGAGTCGGCGTAAAGGTTGGTCCTGTGGGTGTATTTGTTCGAGTAGGAGTAAAGGTGGGGCCAACCGGGGTATTGGTACGCGAGGGCGTCACGGTCGGCGTGTTCGTTGGCCCGCCCGGGGTATTCGTCCGCGTGGGCGTATTGGTGGGTCCGCCCCCGCCAGGCTCCGCGCCCCAGACCAGTGTCCCGTTGCGATACAGCGTCACACGGTCCCAGTCTGCAAAGGAAGTTTTGGTGGGATCGAATGAGTAATCGCCGGTCTCATTGTAGTTGGACCAGTCGGTCTTGGCGAAACGGGCCTGGATCTCCCCGCTCTGACCGCCCGCTGCGATCGAGCCTGCCGCAGCGTTAAAGCCCACCTCCAGATAAAAGTCTGCTCCCGTTCGAGGCGGATTGACGGGAACGAACGTCCCGCTGACATTGCCGCAATTGCCTGGTATGGCGGCGTAGTCGCAGAAGAAGTTTTGCCCAACTGTACCCTCGCGCGTATACCAGTAGCGGAGCTTCAATTCACTGAATGGCACACTGCTGCTGCCGGTATTGAGGATGTTGAAGTGTGGCTTGATCTGGTTGTCGTCTGCATTCGTGTCCGCTGCCCGATACTGGATCTTGAGAGTCGTGGGCCCGGCGGGCGTGATGGTTCGGGTGGGCGTAACGGTTGGACCCGCAGGCGTGTTGGTGCGAGTCGGGGTGTTCGTCGCGCCAACGGGCGTATTGGTACGAGTCGGCGTATTGGTCGCGACAGCAGGCGTGTTGGTCCGTGTGGGCGTGAACGTGGGAACGGGCGTGCCGCCGGGCGCGCTGCCCCAGGCGAGAGCGCCATTCACATAGGCAGGGATAGTGGGCCAATCGGTATAGGCGGCTGGCAGGGCCCCTGTGGTATGCCACCAATCGTTTGTGCCGCTGTAATTGGCGCTCCAATCGTTCAAATGCAGGGTGGTCTGAAATTCCCACGCTGCCCCGGCAGCCAGGGAGGCAGACCCATAGCTTACCGTGAAGTAATACGTGGAGCCTGAAGCCTGCGTGGGACCGGAAACGGTGGCGATGTTCGATCCATCCCACCACTTCTCGAGCACATACTTGGAGGCGGGTTGGGAGCCATCGAGATTAAAGTAAATCCGGACAGAGAGATTGGATTGTGGAGTCGTACCTGTGTTGACGACACGATAGTAAAAATCGGAGCGGGTAGTATTGTCTGAGCCATTCAGCCGCAGTTGAACTTTCAGGTTCCCGTTGCTGACAGGCATGTTCGTCCGCGTGGACGTGTTTGTAACTCCACCCGGCGTGTTCGTTCGAGTTGGGGTATTGGTTGGACCTCCACCGCCGGGCAGATTGTCATTGCGGTGCTGGAACAGAAAATCCTTTGTATACTGCCCCATGAAATTCTCGCCGCCCAGCAGGGTGTAATTCTGGTCGAACATCACAGGCTGCCAGAACTGATCAAAAACCCAGGCGGTCCAGCTTAAGCCCTTTGACTCCATATACGTACTGAAGGGCACACCATAGCCAGAGAGGGTGCCGCTGGTCGGGATGGCACCGCCCTGCTGCCAGCCCCATTCTGTAATAAAGAATGGCACGGAATTGGCAGCGTTCCCAAACCAGGAATCCCAGGTGCTCTGGCCGCCATGCTGTGGGTAAATGTGAGCTACGTAAACCAGGTTACTGCCAACGAACGGATCGCTGGCGGCGCTGGAAAGGTTCTGTGACCAACGCGGACCGCCGATCAGGATCAGGTTATTTGGAGCAAAGGAACGAATAAGGTTCACCCAGGGTTGGGCGGTTGCCTTCCATGTGCTCCAGTTGTCCGGGTTGATCGGCTCATTGTAAAGTTCAAAGATCACATTGGGGGTGTTCGCGTATCTCGGGGCGACGTAGCTCCAGAAGGCGCGCGTGGTTGTGTCAATCGTACTGGATGTGTAATCGGAGATATAGTGCCAGTCTATAATACAGTAGATCTGTTTGCTGATACAGTTCTGGATGGCGGGGTCGAGATGGTTGTTGAAATAAGCGTCGGGGTTGGCGATCCAGCCTGGCTGCCCATCGATGGCATTCGGGTAGACCGGGAAACGCACCACGCGCGTGTACCAGCCATCGGTCTCGTTCGTGAGCATATTCGTGAGCGTCACGGCATTGCGCGGACGCGAGTTCGCCACCGAGACGTCGATCAGAGAGACCCCGCGCAGCACAACGTTATTGCCCTGAGGGTCGCGGAGGAACCGGCCCGACACACTGAGCCAGGGTGTATTAATGGCATGAACGATGCCAGTCGGCAGCGCCAGGCCCGAGAGCAGGATAATGATCAAGAACAAAGAAACGAACAATGATTGCGATCTAACTTTATGAGTCATCTGGTTCTCCTTTTGTCCTTCGCCTCAGATTCGAGCCGGGACGTTATTAAACGGATGGATACAGGATCGCAGTCGCTCATGCAGAAACGATATTTCACTTTAAGATGATCTCACCTCCAGGTAGAGGTCCCTGGTCAGCGCCAATGGGCTAAATAATTAAACCTGGGTAATTACCGCTGGACTCCATCATACAACCCACCTTCATAAAGGAGATTTACCATGGTTTAGGATTTAGACTAAGCAGTGTTGTCTATATATTTAACCCAAGTTGCGACCTGAAGGAATAGGCATGTCACCCTGAGCATCGCGAAGGGTCTCCCGAGCAATTGAGCCTGTTGGCTCAATTGCTCGGGATTCTTCACTCCCTTCGGTCGTTCACACCGTACCGGTGTCCTTCGGTAGAATGACATGAGGCCTCATGAGAAGGAGGGGTAGCAACTTGAGCTATATTTATTATGCGCTAATTTGATGAGTTTTTCAAGAGTTTTTCATATTTTTTCTTGAACCCTGCGCTCTTTATTCTGAAAAAGCTGCTGGAACGATAGATACACGCACTCCCCACAGTTAATGAAGGTAACGAGTAAAATCTCTACATACCCCTTTCACTACAGGAGGCAAAATGCAATTTGGTGTTCATGTGTTTCCTACTGAATCTTCCATGCAACCTGATGAACTGGCGCGCGCCGCGGAAGAGCGCGGGCTGGACTCCGTCTGGTTCTCAGAACACACGCACATCCCGGTCCGTTTTCTAAACTCACCGGAGAACACATCCCCGCTGCCAGATTACTACTGGCAAACCTACGATATCTTTGTCTCCATGACTCTGGCGATGGCAGCCACGAAAAACATCAAGGTGGGAAGTGGTGTGGCTCTCGTGATCGAACGGGACCCGATCTTCCTTGCCAAAGAAGCAGCTACATTAGACCTACTCTCCAGGGGACGTTTCCTCTTCGGTGTTGGAGCAGGATGGCTCGAGCCTGAAATGGCTGACCACGGCGTGGTCTACCGCACGCGCTTCCAGCTTCTCAAGGAACAGATTCAAGCCATTAAAGAGATTTGGACGACCTCTGAATCCGAGTTTCACGGCAAGTTTGTGAACTTCGATGCGATGAAGGCATTTCCAAAACCGTATCAGCGTCCTCACCCTCCCATCATCATGGGTGGGGAAGGACCCAAAGCGATCGAATGCGCGGCGGAAGTATGCGATGGCTGGGCTCCCTGGTGCCTGGAATGGCCCAAAGCGAAGAAAGCCATCGCCGAACTCAAACAGAAAACAATGACGAATGGGCGTGACCCGAACTCGATGGAAATATCTCTTTTTGAAAAAACCATCCCCGCCGAGAAGACCATCGCGGAAATGGAAGCTGAGGGAGTTGAGAGAATTATATTGACTGTCTACGGACAGGGCCGCGCCGAAGCGCTTCCCAAACTGGATCAATTGGCGAAAATAGCCCGGTAATATCCTGCTTTGCAGTTGCTGTATCTTATAATTGATCTGTGTCTACGCAAGTTTTAGCCACCAAGCTTTACATCCCCCCGACTCGACCTCAACTTGTCCCGCGTCCCCGCCTGCTCGAGCGTTTGAACGAGGGTCTGCAGACCACGCCAGGCCTGACGCTGATCTCTGCTCCTGCTGGCTTTGGCAAAACGACACTGCTCAGCGAATGGATCAATCAGAAGGAGGAAGGCGGAGGGCTGAAGGATGATTTAAGAAAAGCAGCCATTCCTCCTCCTTCCAGAGTTGCCTGGCTATCACTGGATACAGGGGATAACGATCCCGCACGCTTTCTGACGTACCTGATCACTGCCCTGCAAATCATTCAGCCAGACATTGGAGCAGGAGTGCTGGGCAGGCTGCAATCCCCCCAGCCTCCACCGCCGGAATCAATTCTGACGGACCTGCTCAATGAGCTCGCCGCCTTCCCGGATCCTTTCGTCCTCGTCCTGGATGACTACCACGCGCTCGACGCCAAACCAGTGGATCATGCACTTGCCTTTTTGCTCGACCACCTGCCGCCGCAGATGCACCTGGTCATTGCCACGCGTGAGGATCCGGACCTGCCTCTCTCCCGCTTACGCGCCGGGGGACAATTGACCGAGCTGCGCGCCGCCGATCTGCGCTTTACGCTGACCGAGGCGGCAGACTTTCTCAACCAGGTGATGGGGCTCAACCTCTCGGCCGAAGATATCGCTGCCCTGGAAACCCGCACGGAAGGCTGGATTGCCGGACTGCAACTGGCTGCGCTTTCGATGCAGGGACAAAAGGATGTGACCGGCTTTATCCAATCGTTCACCGGCAGTCACCGCTTCGTGCTGGATTATCTCGTCGAAGAAGTCCTGGGGCGGCAGCCCGAACACGTTCAGACGTTTTTACTGCACACCTCCATCCTCAATCGCATGTGTGGTCCCCTTTGCGATACAGTGTTGGGAAAGGATGAAACGAACATAAATTCCGAGGCTTCATCCTTCTTACTTCATCCTTCATCCCTGATGTTAGAGCATCTCGAGCGCGCCAACCTGTTCATCATTCCTCTGGACAATGAACGGCGCTGGTACCGCTATCATCATCTCTTTGGCGATCTGCTGCGACAGCGACTGCAACAAAGCATTGCGCCTTCCCGAGTGGAAGAGCTGCACATCCGCGCCAGCCAGTGGTACGAAGACAATGGCCTGGAGATGGAAGCATTTCAGCATGCGGCTGCCGCCAATGATATCGATCGTGCCGAGCGCCTGATGGATGGAAAGACGATTCCCCTGCACTTTAGCGGCGGCGTAACTCCTTTGCTGGACTGGCTGGATTCTTTGCCAGAGGAGGTGCTGAACGCCAGACCCTCCTTATGGTGGAGGCATGCCGCGATGCTGCTGATCAATGGCCAGACGATTGGCGTGGGAGAGAAACTACAGGGGGCTGAAACCGCGTTGGCTGCCATCCTGCAGGGCGCCGAGCCGGATGAGAAGACTCGAGAACTGATCGGACATATTGCCGCCGCCAGAGCGACGCTGGCTCTCACCCGCTACGATGTGGAAGGCATGCTTGCCCAGTCGCAGCGCGCCCTGGAGTATCTGCACCCCACCAGCCTGTTCAACCGCGCAACCGCCAACTGGACAAAGGGATACGCCTACATTCTTCTGGGGGACCGCTTGGCAGCCCGCCGGGCGCTGACGGAATCCATATCTCTCAGCCAGGCAGCCGGAGCGATCTTCAGCCTGATCCTGGCGACGATCGGCCTCGGTCAGGTGCAGGAATTGGATAACGAGCTTCATCAGGCAGCCGAGACCTACCGGCGCGTCCTGGGATGGGCGGGCGATCACCCGCAGCAGATCATCAACGAAGCACATCTCGGCCTGGCGCGTGTGCTCTACGAATGGAATGAGCTGGATGCGGCAGAGGAGCACACACAACAGAGCCTGCGCCTGTCACGCCAGTATGAAAATATTATCGACAGATTCGTGATCGGCGAGGTATTTCTTGCCCGCGTAAAACTCGGGCAGGGGGATGTGGACGCTGCAGCCGCGATTCTGGCGAAGACAGATCAGTCTGTGCGCCAGCATAATTTCGTGCACCGCATGCCCGAGCTGGCTGCTGCACAGGTACTGACGCTGCTCCGCCAGGGGAATCCAGAGACGGCGCGGCAACTGGCGGAAACCTACAGGCTTCCATTGAGTCAGGCGCGAGTCCATCTGGCGCAGGGCGATTCATCCGCAGCGCTGGCAGTGCTGAGAGAATACCGAGGGCAGGTCGAGGCAAAGAACTGGCAGGATGAACGACTCAAAACGATGGTTTTAGAGGCAGTCACTCTTCATACACAGGGGGAAACCGGGCAGGCTGTACAAGTGCTTGGCGAAGCCCTGGAGCTGGCGGCCCCGGAAGGCTTCATTCGGATCTTCCTCGATGAAGGAAAGCCGATGGCAGAGCTGTTACAAAGGATGAAGGCAGAAGACGGAAGGTTGAAAGACTATATCCGCAAATTGCTGGCATCCTTTGGAGACCTTCATCCTTCCCCCCTCATCATTTCGCCTTCATCCGTCAGCCCTCAGCCTTTAGTAGATCCCTTGACCCCGCGCGAGCTCGAAGTCCTGCAGCTCATCGCCCAGGGACTTTCCAATGACGAAATCGGGAAACGACTCTTCCTCGCCCTGGATACCGTCAAAGGGCACAACCGCAGAATTTTCGACAAGCTGCAGGTCCAGCGTCGTACGGAAGCCGTCGCCCGCGCCCGCGAGCTGGGTTTGTTGTAATCGCAAGTATTTCTCACATTCTTTCCCCTTCCTAATTCAAAACAACACTTCGGGCCAACACCAAAGTGTCTATGCCTGGCACTGTGGTTCAGATATATTCTCTGTACATTAAGCAAGAGGAAAATTCTGATGGATATTTACGAGGCAATTTACACGACCCGCGCCATGCGGCGTCTGAAACCTGACGCCATCCCCTACGATGTGCAGGCTCGCATCCTGGACGCTGCCATTCACGCACCCCATATCGGGGAAGGCTGGCATTTCATCCTGCTCGACGACCCGGAGATCAAGTCTCAGCTCGCGCCGCTCTACCGGCAGGGATTTGAACGTATGATTGGTGGGCCACCCGAAGAGCTTTTTGCCGACGTGATCAAGACGGATACACAGATGGGGCGGACTGTTCGATCTGGCCTGTACCTGGTCAATCATTTTGCCGAAGTCCCGCTATTGCTGATCGGCTTCGGGCGGACCAAAGATGGTGCCGGAATTTACCCGGCGCTGCAGAACGCGATGCTGGCAGCCCGCGCCGAAGGGATCGGCTCGACCCTGACAGGGTTTTTGCAATCTTACTTTGCGAACGAGGTGATGGACATCCTCGGCGTGCCGAAGGATGCCGGCTGGTATTTGCACGGGGTGGTTGCGATGGGCTACCCGCTCGGTAAGTGGGGCATCGGCGCTCGCAAGCCGGTCCACGAGGTAGCCACGCGCAACAGCTGGCAGGGGGAGCTGGGCTTCACCGTGCCGGAACCATTATGGCCGAAATTACACCAGCGATCATGACAGGTGCAGGGTCATGTCAAGCCAACTGAACTTACCTGTGGATTCCAGCCAACCAAAGATCTATCAAATCCGACTCGTGGGCCATCTGGATCATGAATGGACGGAATGGTTTGGAGGTCTGACCATCACGCTGGAAGAGAACGGTGATACGCTCTTAACCGGTCCGGTGATCGATCAGGCCGCGTTGCACGGATTGCTGAAAAAAGTGCGCGATCTGGGAATGGCATTGGTTTCCGTCAATCCCGTCCAAGTCAATCAACAGCATGTTGAAAGTGAAAACAAAAATGAATGCAAGTAAAAAGACAGCGCGACTCGCAGGTTTGCTCTGGCTTTTGTCCACAGCGACAGGTGGCTTTGGTCTGATCTCCATTCGGTCCAACGTGCTCGTACCGGGAGATGCCGCTGCGACGGCAGGCAACATTATTGCTTCTGAGTTTTTGTTCCGGGCAGCCATCGTCAGTGGGCTTTTCTCACAGATATTCCTGTTCTTCCTCGGATTGACCCTGTTCCACTGGTTTAAGAAGGTTAATCAACGACTGGCAACAGTGTTATTGGCGTCTGTGATAGTAAGCGTCGCCATCGCTGTCGTGAATACACTAAATCATTTCGGAGCATTACTCATACTGAGCGGGGCCGATTTCCTGGATGTGTTCAATATCGAACAACGGAATGCCATGGCGTTCATTTTTCTCAGGCTGGCTAACGGTGCCGGACAGGGACTGCTCGAAATATTCTGGGCACCTTATTATTTCTCATTCGGCCTGCTCATCATCAGAACCAGATACCTTCCGAAGATCTTCGCCATTTTGTTGATGATCATGGGCGTTGGATTTGCGCTCAACGTCTTCCAAAAATTTCTATTCCCACAGTTTTATCCAGCACTGTTCACCCAGTTGGCAATGTTCGGCGGTGCTCTCGGCGGAATTCCGACCATGCTGTGGCTTCTGATTAAAGGTGCAAAGGTTCATCCGTTGGATGACCAAGCCTCCTGATTGACTGCTGCATCACAGCGAAAAGAGTGAGAATATGACATTACTACCCATACACATCATAGCCGGACTAGTAGGGCTTACAGCAGGCGCGATCGCTCTGTCTGTTGCTAAGGGAGCAAAGCTGCATCGCAAGAGCGGAATGATTTTCGTCTACGCGATGCTGGTTGTGTCGATCACTGGCACAGTGATGGGCGCTTTGCTGTCCGAAATGGCCGCGGTGATTCCCGGTGCGCTGACGTTCTATCTAGTGCTTACTTCATGGCTTACAGTCCGGCGCCGTGTTGTTCTGAAATTTTCCTGGATAGATCTTAACGCTATGTTGATTGGGCTGACAGTGGGCATTGCCAGTATCAGCTATGGTTTTGTGGTGGAGGGGCAGCCAACACTGCTCTATATCATCTTTGGAGCAGTGGCGCTGCTGGGAACATTAGGGGATATACGGGTGTTGACACGAGGAATTCAGGGAGCACATCGTATTGCACGGCATTTGTGGCGCATGTGTGTTGCGCTCTTTCTTGCCGCCATTTCGCTCTTTATAGGTCAGTCACAGGTGTTTCCGGAACCGCTGCGCAATTCCGGCCTATTGCCAATCCCTGTGCTTTTAGTGTTGTTGCTCATGTTCTATTGGCTGGTGCGCGTATTGTTCACGCAATGGTATCGACGTATCTATCAACAGGTTCCAGCCAACGTTTCTGCTTCGCAACCCGCTACGCAAGCGGAAGGTTAGCCTGATAGCCCTGGTCTTCGGCGCGGTAGCACTTCTGGCCGTGTTCGGGGACCTACGTCATCTTTGGTGCATGTGCCTGGCGCTGTGGATCGTCGCTGCTTCCTTCTTCCTGGGACAGTCCGATGAGTTCCCGGAGGCGCCCCGCATCATGCCGCTGCTGTGCACTCCGGTGTTGCTGGTGTTACTGCTCATGTTCTACTGGCTGGAGCGTGTCTTGTTCACGAAATGGCGCCCGCAACTCTCATGATCTATTGCAGCATTCGATAATGCAACTTTATTGGATAAATTATCGTAAACTAGTCTAAATGAACAGATCGAAATACTCTTAGAGGAAACTGATGAAAGCAATTTTATTCCCCAGATACGGTTCGCCGGATGTTCTCCAGTTCACAGAAGTGGAAAAGCCTGTCCCCAATGAGAACCAGGTCTTGATAAAAATCGTTGCGGCATCTGCCAATCCCCTCGACTGGCACCGGATGCGCGGCGAACCGTTCATCGCCCGCATGGGAGAGGGGCTGCGCAAACCCACAGACACAAGGTTGGGCGCGGATGTCGCAGGACGCGTGGAAGCTGTTGGCAAAAACGTCACGGAGTTCAAGCCCGGCGACGAAGTCTTCGGAGCCATAGGCGCAGGCAGTTTTGCCGAGTATGCATGTACGCGTGAAAAAAATCTGGTGTTGAAACCGGCCAATATTTCCTTTGAAGCGGCGGCCGCGGCGCCGGTTGTGGGACTCACGGCGCTGCAGGGCCTGCGGGATACAGGGCAGATCCGGGCAGGACAAAAGGTCCTGGTGAACGGCGCATCGAGTGGGGTTGGAAATTTTGCCGTGCAGCTCGCCAAATCGTACGGTACGGAAGTCACGGGCGTGTGCAGCACAGGGAATCTGGAGATGGTGCGCTCGACCGGCGCAGATCATGTCGTGGATTACACCCGCGCAGACTTCACCCGAAACGGGCAGCAGTATGACCTGATCTATGACGCGATCGGAAACCGTTCCGTGTCCGATTACCGGCGCGCTTTGAAGCCCGGCGGAAAATGTGTCATTGCCGGGTTTACTTCCCTGCCGCGTTTATTCGAGCATATGATCCTGGGCCCATTGATGTCGAGGGGCAGAGATAAGAAGGTCGGCATGATGGGTGTATCGAATGCGAATAAGGCAGACCTGCTCGTTATCAGGGATCTGTTGGAAACGTGCAAAGTGATCCCTGTGATCGACAGGCGTTACCCACTGGGGGAGACCGCAGAAGCGATCCGGTATCTCGAAACCATGCACGCCCGGGGAAAAGTGATTATCCTCGTAGGGCAGGATGGCCAATCTTGACGGTTTGTTTCAGGAGCAATCGTTGGTCGAGCGACATCCTGAGCGTGTCGAAGGGTAGGCAGTGCTCTACCAAAGGGGCCGTACACTTGCACCTGGCGCAAGTACAGGTGTCGAAACCAAAGCTTTGATGCAAACAAACGATTTCCAGAAGATCTGTGGTCTCGATACTCCCCTCGGCTTACACTCGGGGGTACTCGACCACCCGAACTCGCCAGAATCTAAATTATCCGGTAAATTGAAAGGAAATCAAAATGGAAATCCAGTACTTTGAATTCCTAAAACATCTTATTCGTTTCAATCGATATGTCTATCTTGATTACAATGCAACAACGTATGTGAGCAGCCATGTCCAGCGCAAAATGAATCAGGTCCTGAAAGATCATTACGGGAATCCATCATCGTTCTATGGCATTGGCAGAAAGTCAGCCGAAATTATTGAGCTAGCCCGTCAACAGGTTGCCAGCGCCATTCACGCCGACCCTCATGAAATTCATTTTACCGCCTGCGCCACCGAATCCAATAATGCCGTGCTCAAATCGGTCAGTGCGCATTTTTTCCCCGGGAAGAAAAAGATCATTTCCACGCCGATTGAGCATCCCTCCGTGCTCAACACGCTGGAGTACCTGGAAACCCAGGGCATCGTTGTCGAATATTGTCCCGTGGATCGTCAAGGTCGCGTGTTGCTGGCTGAATTGGAGCAGCAAATGGATGAGCAGACCTTTTTGATCTGCTGCATGGGAGCCAATAATGAAACCGGTGTGATTCAAGACATCGCCTCGATTACCGAGATCGCCAGGCGACATGATGTACTGGTGCTGACGGATTGCGTCCAGGCGCTCGGGAAGATTCCGGTTGATGTACATGAATGGGGGGTCGATTATGCCTCGTTTTCGGCGCACAAGCTCTACGGTCCGAAAGGCATCGGCGCCCTGTATGTCAAACAGGGAAGCCCGTTTACGCCGTTTCTACATGGAGGCCATCAGGAAAACGGATTGCGAGCTGGCACCGAAAGCATCCACAATATTGCGGGGTTTGGTGCAGCCTGCCAGGAGGTGGACAAACTCCTGACCGATGTCAAACAGATGCGGGACTTGAAGAGTCAGTTGATCGAGCGGCTCAAGGAAATCAAACCAGATTCTGTGATTAATTCGCCGGAAGCAGGCGCCGAGTGCCTGCCAAACACACTCAGCATTACATTTCCGGGTGTGGAGAATGCCGGGTTAATGGGGATGCTGGACTATCGTAGCGTCGCGGTCTCTGCCGGTTCGGCATGCAGCACGGGGGAAGATAAGCCTTCCCATGTTTTGAAAGCGATAGGCTTATCGGATCAAGCTGCGCGAGAGACAATCCGTATCAGTCTCGGGCACAATACATCGGTACACGATATCCGCTATGTGACACAGGTGATTCAGGATTATATTGAAGGCCGCACCCCGTATGTCAACATGATCACACCCGCGCAACTGAACGAAACCATTCTGTTCGATGAACAGACTTACATCCTGGATGTACGCCCGCCAGACGACCGGAAGAGGTCCAAAGGCCTGCCGAACTCTCATGAAGTGTCGCCGTTTTCGGTCGAAAAATACCTGGATCAGTTTCCAAAAGATAAGCAAATTCTGGTGGTGTGCCCGGGCGGAGGGCTCTCGTTCATGATCGCGTATTTTTTGAAAGCGAAGGGCTTCAGGCGCGTTAGCAATCTGCGAGGCGGCCTCGACGGTTGGAGAAAGCGGCGTAGTGATTTATATAAAAAGTACGCGGGACAAAATATTACCGAGCTTCAACCGGGAAATTAGGCGCAACTCGCTGCATGAGAGCGCGGAAGCGATCCGGTATCTTGAGCCTATGCGTGCCCGTGGAAAAGCCATCCTTACAGTGGCACAGCAAAGTACGAAAGATTGACTGGAAGGAATTCTTA
>Ga0075429_100001874_pt1 | contig 17423 bp, 8 predicted proteins | sample RhiMetdeltSRZDD3_FD_75295 | JGI IMG/M metagenome (GOLD analysis project Ga0075429, IMG submission 75295) | Populus rhizosphere microbial communities from Tennessee, USA - Rhizosphere MetaG P. deltoides SRZDD3 | ecosystem: Host-associated > Plants > Roots > Rhizosphere > Soil | place: USA... | reverse complement strand
CCGGGGGATCGCAAGGCGCTGGTCGTGAGGAGCGCGACCTCGAACTCCGGCCTCGCCGGGCTGCGCGATCTCGAGACCGGCACCATCACACCGCTGTTCGATTTTCCCGTGGTCGAGCTCCGCTACACCGCGGGTGTGCTGGTCTACGCGCGGCCGGACAATACGCTCAACGTGGTGAGCTTTGACCCCGACAAGGGCGTCGTGACCGGGGAGCCGCTGGTGCTCACCGACGATGTGGCGCTGACCGGAGCGGGGGTGGCCCAATTCGCGGTGTCCGGCAACGGCACCGTGGTGTACCTCCCATCGTTCGGGCGGGAGCTGGTGCAGGTGGAACGAAGCGGCGCCGCCCGCCGCCTGACCGAAGACCGGCTCAACTATCACGGCCCGAAGTTTTCTCCCGACGGACGGCTGATTGCCCTGGACAACACCGGCAGCGACGGACGGGACGTCTGGGTCTTCAACCGGGAGCAGCAACAGCTCTCCCGCAGCACCTTTGACCGCGACGGCCACGATGCGGTGTGGAGCCGGGACGGCAAGACGATCTACTACCTCTCCGCGAAGAGCGGGACCCTGGGTGTATACCGGGTCCGTCCCGGCGGCGGCGGAAGAGCCGATTCCGTGTTTGCCAACCAGTCCAACAGCTTCACCGGTATTCCGATTGGGGCGGGAGACACGCTGGTCACCGTTGGGACCGAGCTGAACGGCAGATCGGGGACCGACATCGCGCTGATCCACGTCGGACCGCCGGGCCGGATCGAGCCGCTCTTTGCCAGTCCGTTCGATGAAGGGTGGGCGATGCCTTCTCCGGACGGGAAATGGCTCGCCTTCGCTTCGGATGAATCGGGACGTCAGGAGGTTTATCTCCACCCCATGTCCCTCGACGGCGTCAAAGTGCAGGTGTCGATCGACGGCGGTGGCGAGCCGGTCTGGGCGGCCAACGGCCGGGAGCTGTTTTACCGGCGGCTGACTGGAGGGACCGCGCATTTGATGGTGGCCGAGCTTTCGCTCGCACCCGAGCCACGAGTGCTCAAGCGGACCACGCTGTTCGACGCCTCGGAGTACGAGCCGGGGCAGCCCCATGTCAATTACGACGTCGCCCCGGACGGACGATCGTTCGTGATGCTGCGGCGGAGCCCCGCCACGCACATCGTGGTGATTCAGAACGTGCAGGAGCTGGTGCGGCGGGCGCAGGGCGCCCGGTCGCCGTGACGGCACCGATAGCTGCGCGGACGATGCAGTCGGCGCATTCCTACAATCCGGCGCAGCCATGAGCTCCCCGATGGAGCGCCTGACCACCGCCCTTGCCGACCGCTACCGGATCGAGCGCGAGCTGGGCCAGGGCGGCATGGCCACCGTGCATCTCGCCCAGGACCTCCGCCACCATCGGAGGGTCGCCATCAAAGTCCTGAAGCCCGAGCTGGGCGCGGTCCTCGGTGCCGAGCGATTCCTGTCCGAGATCAGGGTCACCGCCAATCTGCAGCACCCGAACCTCCTGCCGCTATTCGATTCCGGCGATGCGGGCGGTCTGCTGTATTACGTCATGCCCTACGTAGAAGGCGAGACACTCCGCGCCCGCCTGGAGCGGGAGCGCCAGCTCCCGGTCGACGAAGTGATTCGGCTGGCGACGCTGGTCGCCGGCGCGTTGGACTACGCCCACCAGCGAGGCGTCATCCACCGGGATCTCAAACCGGAGAACATCCTGCTCCAGTCAGGACAGCCCATCCTCGCCGACTTCGGCATCGCGCTCGCCGTGGCCAACGCCGGCGGCTCCCGGGTTACCGAGACTGGACTGTCCCTCGGTACGCCGCACTACATGAGCCCGGAGCAGGCCACGGGCGAGCGCGCGCTCGATGCCCGGAGCGATCAGTACGCGCTGGCAGCGGTGACCTACGAAATGCTCACCGGCGAACCGCCCCACACCGGCGGCACCGCCCAGGCCATCATTGCGCGCCTGATGACCGAGAAGCCCCGGAGCATTCGCGCCACCCGGGAGTCGGTGCCGGCCGCGGTCGATCGCGCCGTCCAGCGCGGACTCGCCAAACCGCCCGCCGATCGGTTCCCAACGTGCGGCGCGTTCGCGAGCGCGCTCACGGCCTCCCCAGGCTCCCCCCGCCGGGTACCCGTGGTAGTCGCTGCACTCGCCGGGATTGCCCTCCTCGCGGTGGTGGCATGGCTCCTGTTCGTCCGGGGACCCCACTCGCCGGCGCGGGCAGCCTCGGAAGGGAAGTCCATTGCGGTGCTCCCCCTCGTTAATGTCGGAGGCGATTCGACCCAGGAGTACTTCGCCGACGGCATGTCGGAGGAACTCACCAACGCACTCGGCAAGGTGCCTGGCCTTCGGGTGGCGGCGCGGACCTCGTCCTACGTCTTCAAGGGACGCCGGGACCTCGACGTCCGCGAGGTAGGGCAGAAGCTCGGGGTCGCGGCGGTGCTGCAGGGAACCGTTCGACGAGCGGGGAATCGGCTCAGGGTGAGCGTCCAGCTTATCGGCGCGAAGGAGGCGATGGAGCGTTGGTCGCAGACCTACGACCAGGACGCGAAGGACGCCTTTGCCGTGCAGGACTCGATCACCCGGGCGATCGTGGGCCAGCTCGCGCTCACACTCGGCGGTGCGGAGCTGGCAGCGACTCGCGCGGGCAGGACCACCAATTCCGAAGCCCATGACCTTTACCTGCAGGGACTAGCCCTGGTCCATCAAGGCACGGAGCAAGCCCTGCGGCGCGCGCTCGATTACTTCCGGGATGCCTTGGCGAAGGACCCTGACTACGCCCAGGCCTACGTGGGAGTGGCGTGGGCCTACGCCTTTCTGGCCGACGCCTACCAGGTGGCGGCGACCGCCTACGATTCGGCGAGAATGGCAGCGCAGGAGGCCCTGAAGCGGGGCAGCCAGTCGGGAGAAAACCACGCCGTGCTCGGCTATGCATCGTACGCGAGCGACCTGGATGTGGCGAAGGCCAGCCGGGAGATGCGCCGGGGCGTCGCGTTGAGCCCCAACTCGGCCGACGTAGCCGCGATCTCCGCGAATTGGCTGTGCCTCACGGGACAGACGGAGGCCGGCCTTGCCGAGGCGGCCCGGGCCATCGAATTGGATCGCCTGGCCCCCCTCGGGGGCTACGTCCGCGAGTGGTGCCTCTACCTGGCCCGCCGGTACGACGAGGTGATTGCGCAGCATGCGGTCGCCCAGGACCAGACATTCCTGTATCTCGACTCGTTCCTCGGCGCGGCCCTCCGGGAGCAAGGACGCTATGAAGAGGCGTTGGCGGAGTACGGCCGGGCGCAGGGGTACATGGGCGAGCTGCCGCTCCACGGCCACGCCATCACTTATGCCCGCATGGGAAAAACGAAGGAAGCGAAGGAGATCCTCGGTCGGCTCCAGGTCTACGCCCGCAACCACTACGTCAATCCACTCTTTCTGGCCGCGATCCATGCCAGCTTGGGGGAGAAGGACTCTGCGTTTGAATTCCTGGGGCGTGCCATCACGGACCGCACCGTGCTGATGGCAGGGCTCCGCTTCTGGCCCGAGCTCGACTCTCTAAATTCCGACCCGCGCTTTGTTGCGCTGGCCAAGCGCGTCGGGCTGCCCGAGTGACGACTCCAGCCGCCGCGAGGCTCACCGCCGCCCTCGCCGACCGCTACCGCATCGAGCGGGAACTCGGCGCGGGCGGGATGGCGACGGTGTATCTCGCCGAAGACGTCAGGCACCACCGCCGCGTCGCCATCAAGGTGCTCCACCCCGAACTCTCTGCGGTGCTCGGCCCCGACCGCTTCCTCAAGGAGATCGAGCTCACCGCCAATCTCCAGCATCCGCACATTCTGCCGTTGTTCGACTCGGGCGCGGTCGACGGCCTCCTCTTCTATGTGATGCCCTTCGTCGAGGGAGAGACCCTCCGAAGCCGATTAACCCGCGAGCACCAGCTCCCGATCGCCGAGGCGGTGCGCATCGCCACCGACGTGGCCGGCGCGCTGGAGTATGCCCACAAGCGCGGCGTGATCCACCGCGACATCAAGCCGGAGAACATTCTGCTTCATGAGGGCCGGCCCCAGGTGGCCGACTTCGGGATCGCCCTCGCGGTCCAGCAGGCGGGAGGCTCCCGGATGACCCAGACCGGGATGAGCCTCGGCACCCCCCAATACATGGCGCCGGAGCAGGCGATGGGCGACAAGGGCGTGGACGCCCGCGCCGACGTGTATGCGCTGGGCGCGGTCACCTACGAGATGCTGGCCGGCGAGCCCCCCTTCACCGGCCCCACCGCGCAGGCCATCGTCGCCAAGGTGATGACCGAAACGCCGCGCCCGCTCCGGCCGCAGCGGCCCACCGTGCCGGCGGAGGTGGAGGGAGCCGTGCTGACGGCGCTGCAAAAACTCCCGGCGGACCGCTTCGACAGCGCGGCCAAGTTCGCCGAGGCGCTGGGGAATCCGGCGTTCCGCACCACCACGACACGCCCAGGCGTCCAGCGGACCACGGCGCTGACGCTCAACAAGCGTTGGCTCGCAGTCGCCGCGATCACGGGACTCGTCCTCGCCTCGGCGGGGTACTTTGCTGGTCGCGCCACCGCGCCCGGCCCCGAGGTGCAGGACGTCGGTCTGCCCGATACCGCACAACTGGCGTTCGCCGACGACGGCCCGTTCAGCATGGAATGGCCTGGCCTGGTCGTCTCGCCGGATGGCGACTTCGTTGTGTACGTCGCGCGGGTGAGTTCCGGCACAGAGCTCTGGTACCGGAGCCTGCGTGGGCCCGAAGCCCGGCCGCTGCCCGGAACGCGGGGCGCGCTGATACCTGCCCTGTCCCCGGACGGACGCTGGATCGGCTTCCAGTCTGGGCGCTTGCTGAAGAAGGTCGGCGTGGATGGGAAGGCGTCGGCCATCGATGTCGCCGAAGTCATCGAGCCCTACGGGATGCAATGGACGGAGGGCGATGAGATGCTCCTCGCGACTGACTACGGGACACGCACCGAGCGGATCCGAATGAGCGACGGGACCAAGACCAGCCAGGGCGGACCCTGCGCGTGGCCGATCCATGTTCCCGGGACGAACGACCTGATCTGTCACCCTGAGGGCGTCATTACCCACGTGCGCGTGGTGACGCGCACGGACGACGGCACCCTGCCGGAGTCGCCAACTGCAGGTGTCGTGCTCGGAGACAGCCTTCGTCCGATGTCGGCCGGCGCGTCGACGCTGGTCGGCAATCAGCTCCTCTTCGTCGACGCGGTGGGGAACCTTCTCGCGGCCCGCTACGAACCTGCCCGGCGTGCCATCGGCCCGTCCAGGATCGTGCGGCGAGGCCTGCGCCGCTCGCAGTTCGCGCAGGCGGGGCACTTCGGCGTGACCCGAAATGGCGATCTGGTCTACGTTCCCGGATCGAACGGCGCTATCGGGCAGTTCGCCGCGATGCAGCCCGGGGGGGCGATGCGCCTGTTGCCGATTCCGGCAAAGGAGCATTCCAATTTCGGCGTGTCGCGCGACGGTAAATGGCTCGCCGCCACCTCGCGCGGCGTGACGGGAGACGAGCTGTGGATCTATGATGTCGAGACGGGCCAGGGCGATCGGGCAGCGGTCGGGTACTATCTCGGCTATGTGACGTGGGCGCCCGACGGGACGCTCTCGTTCGAGCGGCGCGAATCGGCGACCAGTGAGCCTGTGACGATGCTCCTCCCTCCCGGCGGAGGTGTGGCCGCACGGATCGACGGCCCCGCGGTGGAGCCGAGCATGTTCGTGACGCGGAACCTGCTGGCCGGTGGCTCCGGCGCCGATATCATGGTGGTCACGCTCGACGGCAATCGCGTCGCGCGCGCCGACACGTTGAAGCTCCCGAGCAATCAGTACTATCCGGTCGTCTCGCCGGACCGGCGCTGGGTCGCCTACGCCGGAGCGGAGAAGGGGATCTCACAGGTCTTCGTGACGCCGTTCCCCTCGATGGAGCGCCAATACAAGGTCTCGGTGGATGCCGCGTCGGAGCCGCTCTGGCTGCCGGATGGCCGCCTGGTGTACCGGACGGGTCAGTGCTGGTACGGGCTTCGACCCCGCGCCGGCGCGATGCCGCCGTTTGCCGCGCCCACGCGGCTCTTCTGTGACGCGGGGTTGCTAAACACGTCCGGACCGTCGAACACGGTGATGCCCGATGGCAGCATCCTCTACCTCCGTGCCGTCGGACCGACGACGGCCGGGTATGTGCGCATCGTGCGTGGCTGGCAGCGCTCACTCGGCCGGGCGCCGGCCGATGACGGCGGGACACCATGACCGCCGTGCACGAACGCTCTTAGTGCGCTTCACCCTTCATCCATTCCGTCTGGCAGCCAAGCGCCGCCGGGCGTAGCTTCGGAACCCGCCATGACCACCGCTCTCGACCGCCTCACAACCGCCCTGATCCGGAGCTACCGGATCGAGCGCGAGCTCGGCCAGGGCGGCATGGCCACGGTGTATCTCGCCCACGATCTGAAGCACGAGCGTCAGGTCGCGATCAAGGTGCTGCGGCCCGAGCTGGCATCGGCGCTGGGTCCCGAGCGGTTTCTTCGAGAGATCCGCACCACCGCCAACCTGCGCCATCCGCACATTCTGCCGCTGTACGACTCCGGCGACGCGGGCGGCACACTCTTTTACGTGATGCCCTTTATCGAAGGTGAATCGCTCCGTGACCGGCTGAACCGGGAGGGGCGGCTCCCGGTCGAGGCCGCGATCCGGATCGCCCGCGAAGTGGCCGACGCGCTGGGTTACGCCCATGGCCGGGGCATCATTCATCGCGACATCAAGCCGGAGAACATTCTGCTCGAGGGCGACCACGCGGTGGTGGCCGACTTCGGGATCGCCCGCGCGGTGAGTGCCGCGGGCGGCGGCGCGCTGACCCAGACCGGGCTCGCGGTCGGCACGCCGACCTACATGAGTCCCGAGCAGGTGCTGGCCGATTCTACGCTCGACGGCCGGAGCGACCTCTACAGCCTCGGCTGCGTGCTCTTCGAGATGCTGACGGGCGAGCCGCCATTTGCCGCGGCCACGACGCAGCGCACCATCGCCCGTCGGCTCACCGAGCCGCCCCCGGTGCTGGCGCACAGCCATCCCGAGCTTGCCCCGCACCTCAGCAATGCCCTGGAACGGGTGCTCGCGACCGAGCCGGCCGATCGCCCGGCCACCGCCGCCGATTTTGTCGCGTCGCTGATTCCCTGGCCGATTTCATCGGAGACCCAGCCCGTGATTTCGCGGACGACCGGTACGACACGGCCTGTGCGCCGGGATACGCCGACGCGGGGACTGGTCGTGCTGCCGTTCGTCAATCGCAGTCCCGATGCGAATGACGAATACTTCAGCGACGGTTTGACCGAAGAAATCATCTCCGACCTCGCAGGGATCAGGGCCTTCAGCGTCATCTCCTGCTCGTCGGCGATGCGCTTCAAGGGCACCGACAAGGACGTGCGGACCATCGGGCGGGAGCTCGGCGTCCAGTACGTGCTGGAAGGGAGCGTGCGCAAGGCGGGGTCGAGCTTGCGGATCACCGCGCAGCTGGTGGATGCCGAGGCGGACTCCCAGGTCTGGTCGGAGAAGTACGGCGGGACGCTGGACGATGTGTTTGAGGTGCAGGAACGGGTATCACGCGAGATCGTGAAGGCGCTGGGTGTGACCCTGAGTGCTTCCGAGGACCAGCGGCTCGCGGCGCGGCCGATTCAGAATGTCCGCGCTTTCGAGCTGTTCCTGCAGGCCCGCCAGGAGATTCGCGGGTTTACCACCGTCCCGAGAGGCAAAGAGCTGGCCCGTCAGGCCATGGAGATCGAGGGGGAGACCGCGCCGTTGCTCTGGCTCCTCGCCTGGGCCGATGTCTCCCTGGTCAAGGTCGGGCTCGCGGATCCGGCGATCCTCAAGCAGTGCGCCGTGCAGGCGGATGCGCTCATTGCCATGGCGCCGGAGGCGTCGTACGGATACGGTCTGCACGGCTACATCTCCTTCGAGCGGGGCAATCACCCCGAGGCGGTTCGCTATTTCCGCGCCGCGCTCGAGCGCGATCCCAACGACACCGACGCGATGTTCTGGATGATCGTCGCCTACTGGAATGCCGGGCATGCGGAAGCGGCCCGGCCCATCGTCCAGCGGCTGATGACGGTCGATCCGCTGGGCGCGACGGCATGGCTGGCGCAGGGAGTCACCGAATGGTTCCTTGGGCGACTGGCCGAGGGACGGGCGCCGATTCTGCGCGCCCTCGAGCTCGATCCCCAGGGCTTCCTGGTTCGCTGGTCGCTGGGATATACCTGCGCGCTGGCCGGTGACGTCGCCGGCGCGACCCAAGAAGCGAACTGGTGCAAGGCGTACGGACCGCAGGTGCCATATACCTGGCAGCTCGAGTCGCTGGTTGCTTCGATGGCGGGCGATCGCGCTCGTGGCCTCGAGCTGCTCGCGCCGGTGAACACTGCACCGCTCGACTTCCACCTGACCTTCCATCTTGCGGAGTCGTTCGCGATGGCGGGGGCAATCGAGCGGGCGCTGGTCGTGCTGGAAGAGGCGGTGGACAAGGGCTTCTATGCCTATGCGTTCATGAACGCGCTCTGCCCGTTCATGGCGCCGCTCCGGGGGAACCTCGCGTTCGACCGGATCATGGAGAAGGCGCGGGGGCGCTGGGAAGAGTTCGTACGCGCGGTGGCCCGATGACGCGTCCGCAACGTGCTTTTTTCCTGATCCTCTCGCTCGTCGCCTGCGGAGAATCCTCGGGGCCGCCACCGGCCCCACCCTCGACCGACCGGCCGAATCTCGTCGTCGTGATCGTGGATGATCTTCGCTGGGACGAATTCGGCGCCGGGGGTCACCCCTATCTCGAGACTCCCCACATCGATCGTCTGGCCGCCGAAGGGGCGTTGTTCACCAATGCGTACCATGCGGTTCCCCTCTGCTCCCCCAACCGGGCCACGCTGCTCACCGGCCAGTTTCCCTCCCGGCACGGGATCATCGACAATGTGGCGCGGAGCCTGGCCAGCCACCGGCTCGAGACGTTTCCGCAGGCGCTCCAGGCGGCAGGGTACCGCACCGCCTTCCTCGGCAAATGGCACATGGGGAACGACCCCACCCCGCGTCCCGGCTTCGACTACTGGGTCGCCATGCCGGGGCAGGGACGCTCGGTAGATCCCGAGCTCTTCGAGAACGGTGAGCTGCACGTGGTTCCGGGTTACACCACCGACCTGCTGACCGATCGGGCCATTTCCTTCATCGACCGCGAGCAGGAGCGGCCGTTTCTGGTGTACCTGGCCCACAAGGCGGTGCATCCCGACGTGGTGCAACGCGACGACGGATCTCTCGATCCCGAGAGCGATCAGGGTTACATCCCCGCTCCCCGCCACGAGGGCCGCTATCGCGATCGCACCTATCCCCCGCGCTGGCGCCAGGCCGATCTCCGCACCGATCTGAGCGGGAAGCCCGCGGTGCGTCAGGCGCTGGCTCGGCTCCCGGGCTGGTCCGACAGCGGACACGCCGGGCATACGGGCGCGTCGTGGGCCGGCGAGGCGACGATTCGGCGCCGGGCCGAGATGATTCTGGCCGTGGACGAAGGGCTCGGGCGGATCATGGCCAAGCTGGACTCGCTGGGCATGCTGGATCGCACGGCGATCGTGCTCAGCAGCGACAACGGTTTCTTCTTTGGCGAGCATGGGCTCACCACCGAACGGCGATTGCCCTATGAAGAATCCATTCGTAACCCGCTGCTGGTCCGATATCCTCCGCGGGTGCCCGCCGGGTCCCGGCCCAACGGGCTCGCTCTGACGGTGGATCTCGCCCCGACCCTGCTGGAGCTTGCCGGGGTGGTGGTGGGTCCCAGGATTCAGGGACGCTCGCTGGTTCCGCTGTCCGCCGGCACACCGGCGGGCTGGCGGGAATCGGTGCTGGTGGAGTTCTACACCTACGAGAATCCCTTTCCCCACCTCCTGGACATGGACTACCGCGCCATCCGCACCGATCGTTACAAGTACATTCATTGGATCCAGCACCCCGATCAGGACGAGCTCTACGATCTCAGCCGGGACTCACTCGAGGTCAAGAACCTGGCTGGTGACCCGGCACTCAAGGGTGTGAAGGCACGGCTGAAAGAGGATCTGGGGCGACTGGTCCTTCGGGCGATGGGGCTCGGGGAGCGATGAGCTGATCTGCGGGAGAATTCCATTCAAGAGCTCAATTCCAAGGTGAACAAATGAGATTTGCCGGACTCCTGCTCGCGGTGTTGGCCGCGCCGCTGGCCCCGTTGGCCGCGCAGGGCCTCGACACCGCTGCTGTCGCAAAGGCCGCCGCGGCGCTCAAGCTCCGGAGCATCGGTCCGGCGCTCATGAGCGGGCGGATATCCGATGTCGAAGTGCATCCCCGCGACCGGACAATCTGGTACGTCGCCGCCGGGTCGGGCGGGGTCTGGAAAACCACCAATGCCGGCACCACGTGGACTCCCGTCTTCGAGGACCAGCCGTCGTACTCAATCGGCGAAATCACCATCGACCCGACCAATCCCGAGGTCGTCTGGGTCGGCACCGGCGAAAACGTGAGCGGGCGGCACGTCGGCTGGGGCGACGGTGTATACCGCAGTCGCGACGCGGGTCGGAGCTGGCAGCGCATGGGACTCGCCGCCTCCCAGCACATCGGCCGAATCCTGGTCGATCCGCGCGACGGCAATATCGTGCTGGCCGCCGCAGAGGGGCCGCTCTGGTCGGCAGGCGGCGATCGAGGGGTGTACCGGAGCGCCGACGGCGGGGCCACCTGGACCCAGGCGCTCGCGATCGACGAGAATACCGGCGTCACCGATCTGGAGTTTGATCCTTCGAACCCTGACGTGGTCTACGCAGCCGCCTACCAGCGCCGCCGGCACGTCTGGGGTTTTCTCGGCGGCGGGCCCAAGTCGGGAATCTGGAAATCCACCGACAACGGAAAGACCTGGCGGCAGGTGAAGGCCGGACTCCCCGGCGGTGACATGGGAAAGATCGGGCTCGCGGTGACCGCGGCCGACCCCAAACTGGTATACGCGACCATCGAAGCCGGATCGGACGATCGCGGCTTTTACCGGTCGCGCAACAAGGGCGAGAGCTGGGAAAAACGGAACAGCTACATCTCCGGCGGCACCGGCCCGCACTATTACCAGGAAATCGAAGCGTCGCCGGTCAATCCTGATTTGATCTATCAGATGGACGTGTTCCTCAGGGTGACCAGGGACGGGGGCGGCAGCTTCAGCATTCTCGAAACCGCCTTCGACAAGCACAGCGATAACCACGCCCTGGTCATCGACCCGGCCAACGGGAAGCACATGCTGGTCGGGACCGACGCGGGCCTCTACGAGAGTTTCGACGAGGGCACCACCTGGCGGCACTTTCCCAATCTTCCCGTCTCCCAGTTCTACAAGGTGGCAGTGAACAATCGGGAGCCCTTCTATGACGTGATGGTCGGGGCTCAGGATCTCGGCACGCTGCACGGTCCGTCGCGAACCATGAACCGCGACGGGATCCGGAACCAGGACTGGTACGTGCCCCTGGGTGCCGACGGATACGGGGTAGCGTTTCATCCCCGCGATCCCGACCTCCTTTATCTGATGTGGCAGGAAGGGATGCTCTACCGGAAGGACCGGAAGAGCGACGAGGGCATCATGATCCGGCCGATGCCCGCCGCGGGTGATCCACCGGAGCGGTGGAACTGGGACTCTCCCATTCTGGTGAGTCCCCACAAACCGGATCGGATCTACTATGGCTCTCAGCGGGTATGGAGAAGCGACGATCGAGGGAACAGCTGGACCGCGATCAGCGGCGATCTGACGCTCGGACAGAACCGGTACGAGCAGCGATTCATGGGACGAGTCTGGAGCGTGGACGCGCTGCACGACAACGGCGCGATGTCGAAGTACGCCACGCTGACCTCGATCTCGGAGTCACCGCTCGCCGAGGGGACGCTGATCGCGGGGACGGACGATGGACTGGTGCAGATCTCCTCGAACGCGGGCGGCAGCTGGACCCGGGCCGCCGCGCTTCCCGGATTGCCGCCGCTCTCGTTCGTCAACGACGTCGAGGCCTCGCTGCATGACCCGCGCACCTTCTACGTCGCAGCTGATGCGCACAAGATCGGGACCTTCGCGCCGTACCTGTTCGAGAGCACCGACCTGGGACGGACCTGGCGCTCGATCGCAGGTGATTTGCCGAAGGGCACCCTCGTCTGGACTATCCAGCAGGATCATGTGAAGCCGGACCTGCTCTTCGCGGGAACCGAATTCGGACTCTACTTCACCCCCAATCGCGGCACCAACTGGTTCAAGCTGAGTGGAGGGGTCCCCACCATTCCCTTCCGCGACCTCAAACTGCATCGCCGGGACAACGATCTGGTCGGGGCCACGTTCGGCCGGGGAGTCTACATCCTCGACGACTACACTCCGCTGCGCGAAATCGCCGCCGGCGCGCTGGCCGCCGAAGGAACCCTCTTCCCGGTGCGGGATGCCTGGTGGTACGTCCCGTCGCAGCCGGGTCAGGCGCCTTCCCGTCCGGAGCTGGGCAGCGACGATTTTACCTCGGAGAATGCGCCGCTGGGCGCTATCATCACCTATTACCTGCGTGAATCGCCCACCACCGCACGAGAGGCGCGGGAGGCCCGCGAGAAAACCCTTCGCGAGCAGGGGGTGGATACCCCGTTTCCCGGGTTCGACCGATTGCGGGAGGACGCGCTCGAGAGCGGCCCCAAGGTTCTGCTGGTGATTTCGGACGCGGCCGGCCGCAAAGTCAGGGTGCTCGAAGGACCGGCCAAGGCAGGGGTTCAGCGGGTGAGCTGGAACATGCGGGGACCCAATCCGAATCCGATCGACCTCTCGCCGCCGGGGTTCCAGTCGCCCTGGGATGATCCGCCCCGGGGACCCATGATGGCGCCGGGCCGCTATTCGGTGGAGCTGGTGGTGGTGTCGGCGAGCGGAGTGCGCCGGCTGGGCGGATCGCAATCATTCGAGGTCAAGGCGGTGCCAAACGCTCCGCCGGGCACCGACTTCATCGCGGTCACAGCGTTCCAGCAGGAGGCTGCCGAGCTGCAGCGAAAGATCGGCGGCGCCGGCGCCGAAATCGGCCGGGTGCGGGAGCAGCTTCGCCACATGCGCGCGGCGCTGGTGCAGACGCCTCGAGCGGATCCGGCACTCTACGCCCGGATCGATTCGGCGGGCCGATCGCTGGCCCGCATCGAGGTCCGGCTCCAGGGAGATCCCGCCCGGCAGCGGCTCAGCGAACCGGAAGCGCCCTCCATCAGCGAGCGGGCCGGGATGGTGGTCTACGGCCATTGGGACACCCGGCAGATGCCGACGGCGACGATGCGACGCGATCTCGAAATTGCCGGCTCGGCCTTTGAAACGCTGCTTCGCGAGCTGCGAGCGCTCGTCGCCGGCGAGGTCGCACGGATTGAGACGGATCTGGTGGCGGCAGGGGCGCCGTGGACGCCTGGAAGGCGGCCTCAGGAGCAATGATGCCACGACACTGGAGTATCGCACTACTGCTGACTCTCGGGTGTGCGCCGGGCCGGGAAGTGGCCTCATCACCCGGAACCGGTGGCGACAGCGAGTATTTGTACCTGTGGACCGGCTCGGTCGACAGCACGCAGCCGGATTTTCTGGCGGTGCTCGACGTGCGGCCCGGCACCGGCAGATACGGTGCGCTGATCGGCACGGTCCCGGTTCCCGGTCGCAGCAACGGCCCGCATCACACAGAGCACGAGCTGGCGGCGGACGGAGTGCTCTTCGCCAATGGCTTCGGAACCGGGAAGACCTTCATCTTCGACGTGCGCGAGGGCGCCAGCGTCAAGCTGGCCGGCGAGTTCGGCGAGCAGGACGGCTATGGTCATCCCCACAGTTTCCTGCGGCTCCCCAACGGCAATGTGCTGGGGACCTTCCAGATGCGGCACACCGATTCCGGAATGCAGCCCGGCGGACTGGTCGAAATGACCACCGCCGGGGCGCTGGTCCGCTCCAGCTCGGCGATGGGACCCGGGGTGCCGCTCGGGCTCCGGCCCTATTCCGGTCAAATCGTTCCGGCGCTCGACCGGATCGTGACCTCGACCACCGACATGGACGAGGCCAATCCCTACAAAGCCAATCAGCTCCAGATCTGGCGGCTCTCGGACCTGGCTCTGCTGCACACCATCACACTCCCCCAGGGCCCCCGAGGCAATGAAGCGGATTTCACCGCAGAGCCGCGGCTGCTGGCCGATGGTCGCACCCTGCTGGTGTCGACCTTCAATTGCGGTTTGTATCTGCTGGAAGGTCTCGACGGCGATGCACCCACCGGCCGGCTGGTCTCCTCGTTTCCGCTGGCGCCCGGAACGGACTGTGCCATCCCGGTGGTGGCGGGGCGCTACTGGGTCACCACCGTGACGGCGATCCCCGCAGTGGTGAGCCTCGACATTTCCGACCCCGCGAATCCCCGGGAAGCCTCCCGGCTGGTGTTCGATTCCGGTGCCAAGCCGCACTGGCTCGGTCTCGAGCCCAATACTCGCCGCCTGGCGCTTACCGGCGGCGGCACGCTGCGCAGGCGGGTCGTGATGATCCGATTCGATTCCGCTACCGGCGTACTCTCGCTCGATTCGTTGTTCCGCGAGCCGGGCGCGACCCAGCCCGGCTTCGTGATGGATAGCCGGACCTGGCCTCACGGGAGCACGGCGCCGGGGCGGGCGCATGGGGCAGTATTCAGTAGGAGCAGGGACTAGGGTCTGGGGCCTAGGGTCTGGGGGACGACCCCTGGAAAAGACGAAATAGGACGCAAAGACGCAACGACGCAAAGGCGCAAAGGCGCAATGGTGGTACTTTAGTGTGGATCTTCTCTCCGGAGCGACCTTCCAGTGTTCCTCCAGAATCCCAAGTCGCAGACGACGTATGACGTGATCGTGGTCGGCTCCGGGGCCGGAGGAGGGATGGCGGCGTACCAGCTCGCCGTCTCCGGCCTCAAGGTGCTGGTGCTCGAAGCCGGCCGGAATTACGACCCGGTGCGCGAGACACCGATGTTCAAGCTGCCGCGGGAGGCGCCGCTCCGGGCCGGCGGGACCCGCGACAAGCCCTTCGGCTTCTACGACGCCACCGTCGATGGGGGATGGGAAGTGCCGGGAGAGCCCTACACCCAGGCGCCCGGCACCGACTTCCGCTGGTGGCGCTCCCGGATGATGGGCGGCCGCACCAATCACTGGGGCCGGATTTCCCTCCGCCAGGGCCCCTACGATTTCAAGCCGAAGACCCGCGACGGCCTCGGCGCCGACTGGCCGATCAGCTACGAAGATATGGCGCCGTATTACGACAAGACCGAGATGCTGATCGGCGTCTACGGCGGCGACGACGATCTCGAAAACACCCCGGGCTCACCTCCCGGTGTGCTCCAGCCGGCGCCGCGGCCCCGGGCCACCGAGCTCCTGGCAAAGAAGGGCTGCACCCCGCTCAACATCCCGGTGATTCCGGCGCATCTCGCCATCATGACCACGCGCCAGGATGCCGGCACCCTGCCGCAGAAGCTGCACCCCGGCAACCGGCTGGCCCAGCGGGTGCTCGCGCAATCGATGCGGAGCCGCCAGGCCTGCTTCTGGGCTACCCCGTGCGGTTGGGGCTGCTCGATCAAGGCAAACTTCCAGTCCACCACGGTGCTGCTCCCTCCGGCGCTCGCCACCGGCAACTGCGACATCGTGGCCGACGCGATGGTGCGCGAAGTGACGATGGGCAAGGACGGGCGCGCCAACGGGGTGAGCTACGTCGACAAGCTGACCCGGCGCGACCGGCATGTGAGCGGCAAGGTCGTGGTCCTCGCGGCGAGCGCCTGCGAAACCGCGCGCATCCTGCTCAATTCGAAGAGCAGCAGCTTCCCCAACGGCCTCTCCAACAGCAGCGGCCTGGTCGGCAAGTACCTGATGGACACCGTCGGGGCCGGGCTGCAGGGTCAGATCCCCGCACTGGAGAACTGTCCCCCGCACAACACCGACGGCGCCTCCGGGATGCACATGTACATGCCCTGGTGGCTCTACAAGGAGCAGCTCGCGGGGCAGCTCGGCTTCGCGCGGGGATACCATATCGAGTTCGGTGGAGGACGCGGCATGCCGGGCGCCGGCATTTTCGGCGGGCTGGAGAACTTCACCAACGGCTCCTACGGCAAGCGCTTCAAGGAAGACGCCCGCCGCTACTACGGCTCGTTCATGTTCTTCGACGGCCGCGGCGAGATGATCCCCAACGAAGACTCCTACTGCGAGATCGACCCCGACGTGGTGGACCAGTGGGGGATTCCGGTGCTCCGGTTCCACTGGAAATGGTCGGAGCATGAGACCAAGCAGGCCGCCCACATGCTCAAGACCTTTTCCGAGATCGTCCAGTCGATGGGTGGGACGGTGGTCGGGAATCGGGTGGAGACCGACGGCGCCCGGGCGATCGCCCGGGGCGGCCAGATCATCCACGAAGTGGGCACCTGCCGGATGGGCACCGAGGCGCAGTCGTCGGTCCTCAACCAGTGGTGCCAGTCGTGGGATGTGAAGAATCTCTTCGTCACCGACGGCGCGCCCTTCGTGTCGAACGCCGACAAGAATCCCACGCTCTCGATCCTCGCTCTCGCCTGGAGAACTACAGACCGCTTGGTTGACGAGCTGAAGAAGGGAAACCTATGAGTCTGGAACTTGAGGGATCCACAGATTTCACAGATGGCACAGATTACAACAAGAACAACAAGAGTTTTTTGGAAGCCTCGCCGGAGGGATCATCTGTGGAATCTGTGAAATCTGTGGATCCCACAAGGCCCGCTGGGATGGAACGCCGCGATGCGCTGAAGGCGATGGCGGCTGTGACCGGCCTGCCGCTACTGGCCAGCTCCCTCGCGGCACAGCAGCCCCAGCCGATCAATCGGCCGGTCGTCCAGTTTCCGGTGGTCGGCCCCCGCGGCACCCCGACCGATCCCGACCTGCTGCATCCCAAGAAGGACTGGCCGAGGAAGCTCTCACCGGGCGAGCTGGCGACACTCGCGGTGCTGGTGGATACGATCATCCCCGCCGACACGAAATCGCCGTCGGCGAGTGCGGTGGGAGTTCCGGCGTGGATCAACGAGTATGTGAGCGCGCCCTATGACGGGCAGATGCGGGATCTGATCCGGGTGCGGGGCGGGCTGGCGTGGCTCAACGTCGAGAGCGAGAAGCGATTCGGAAAGACCTTCCAGCAGCTCACGGCTGCCGAGCGCACCCAGATCTGCGACGATATCTGTTACGTGCCCAAGGCCAAGCCGGAATTCCAGTCGGCGGCGCGGTTCTTCGACCTGGTGCGGGATCTGACGGCCGTCGGCTTCTACACGACCGATGCGGGAATGCGCGATCTGCAGTACATCGGGAACGTGGCGCTGCCGCGCTTCGACGGACCGCCCCCCGAAGTCCTGAGACACCTTGGGCTGGCGTAGCCTTGTGAGACGTGAGACGTGAGACGTGAGACGTGAGACGTAAGACGTGAGACGTGAGAC
>Ga0075429_100001873_pt1 | contig 17424 bp, 16 predicted proteins | sample RhiMetdeltSRZDD3_FD_75295 | JGI IMG/M metagenome (GOLD analysis project Ga0075429, IMG submission 75295) | Populus rhizosphere microbial communities from Tennessee, USA - Rhizosphere MetaG P. deltoides SRZDD3 | ecosystem: Host-associated > Plants > Roots > Rhizosphere > Soil | place: USA... | reverse complement strand
GCGGTCTCGACGTAGTCCGGCGCGCCGCGCGGAATGCGCTTCTGGAAGAACGCGTCGCCTCCCCCCTTCTCCCGTGTGGACAGGACGATGCCCGGATGCACGCCCTTGGGCCAGCGCTCGAGCGTCGTCGGGCGCTCACGGAGCGCGCGCATGATGCCGGGCGCGACGGCCAGGTAGTACTCCACGACGTCGAGCTTCGTGAGGGCTTTGGTCCCGTCCGTCTCCGGGAAGATCACGCGCTCCGGGTTGGACACCCGCAGGGATCGCCCACCCGCGTCGATCTCGATGGCCGGCGCTGCCATGACCTCAAGCTACCGGGCCGGGGAGATTGGGTAGCGTGAAGCCATGTCCTCCGACTGGCCGCCTGCGCTGCCCTACGAGTCCTGGCGCGCGACGTGCGACACGCTGCACGCGCACACCCAGGTCCTGGGCAAGCTGGCGGTGGCGCTGGCGCCGCCTGAGCCGCAGCTCCAGCACGCGGCGCTGCGTCTCACGGCGCGCGGCTGGGAGACGCTCCCGCTGCCCGCCCCGGACGGCTCGGGCGCGCTCGTCGTCGCGCTCGACCTGCACGCGCACGAGGCTGTCATCGAGCACAGCGACGGGCGGGGCGTGCGGCTTCCGCTGAGCCCCGACAGGGCCGTGCGCGACGTCGCGCGTGATGTGATGGCCGCGGTCCGCGAGCTGGGAGGCGCGGTGGAGATCAACCCGACTCCGCAGGAGGTCCCCTGGACCGTGCCGCTCGACGAGGACGACGAGCACTCGACCTACGACCCGGATCAGGTCGGGTCCTATTTCGCGACCGCGACCCGCGCCGCGCTGGTGCTGGCCGCGTTCCGCGCGCCGTACCGCGGCCGGTCGACGCCGGTCAACGCGTGGTGGGGGTCGTTCGACCTCGCCGTGAACCTCTATTCGGGGAGGCCCGCCGAGGCGCCGCCACAGGACTTCATCATGCGCAATTCGATGGACGCGGAGGCGGTCGCGGTGGGCTGGTGGCCCGGCGATTCCCGATACGGCACGGCCGCTTTCTTCGGATATGCGCACCCGCCTGGGGCCGGGTGGCCGGGCGCGCCGCTGCCGTCACCCGCGGGACGCTGGGACGACGCGCTCGGGGAGTACCTGCTCGACTGGGACGAGCTGCGCTCCAGCCGCGACCCGCACGCGACCGCGCTCGAGTTCGCCCGCGCGGTATTCCGGCATTCGTGCGCGGTGTGCGGCTGGGACCCGGCGCTTCCGGCCAGCGCGGAGGGCACGCCGCCGCCGGTTACGTGACCGCTCCCACCGGCCGCACGGCGTGGGCGCGCAACCTCGCGGCACCGCTGCGGGACTTCCTGACGACCGAGAGCGGCGGCGCGGCTGTCCTGCTCGGCGCGTCGCTGGCCGCGCTGCTGTGGGCGAACTCGCCGTGGCCGGACTCGTACGAGTCGGTGTGGACGACGACGCTTTCGATCCGGCTCGGGGACGAGGGGATCTCGCAGGACCTGCGGCACTGGGTGAACGAAGGGCTGATGACGTTCTTCTTCCTGGTGCTCGGGCTGGAGGCAAAGCGCGAGCTCGACCTGGGGCAGCTGCGCGAGCGGCGGCGGATCACGCTCCCGCTGACCGCGGCGCTGGGCGGCATGGCGCTTCCCGTCTTGATCTACCTCGCGTTCAACGCCGGCAGTTCCACAGCGGATGGCTGGGGCGCCGCGATGTCCACCGACACGGCATTCGCACTCGGCGTGCTCGCGCTCGTGGCTCCGAGCAGCACGCGGTTGCGCGTCCGCCTGCTCACGCTCGTCGTCTTCGACGACCTCATTGCCCTGCTGGTGATCGCCACCGTGTACACGGAGGACCTGTCAATCGTCCCGCTCGCCATTGCGGCGGGGATGTTCGGCCTGCTCTTCACGCTGCGCTACGCCTCGATCGCGTGGCGCGGCCCGGTGGCCGTGATTCTGGGCGTGGCCATCTGGTTCGCGCTCCACGAGTCGGGCATCGACCCGGTGATCGCGGGGCTCCTGGTCGGCCTGGTCACGAGCGCTTATCCCCCCGGCCGCAGCGACCTCGAGCGCGTGACCGAGACGGCGCGCTCGTTCCGCGAGCAGCCGACGCCCGAGCTGGCGCGCGCGGCGCAGCTGAGCGTCGCGTCCGCGATCTCGGCGAACGAGCGGCTCCAGTACCGGCTCCACCCGTGGACGAGCTTCGTGATCGTGCCGCTGTTCGCGCTCGCGAACGTCGGGATCGAGCTGGACGCCCAGCTGCTGGAGGATGCCGCGACGTCGCCTGTGACCCTGGGCATCCTGTTCGGGTACACCGTCGGCAAGCCGCTGGGGATCCTCGGCGCGACCTGGCTGGCGTCCCGGCTCGCGGGAGTGCGCCCGGCGCTGAGCTGGCCGACGATCGCGGGAGCCGGCGCGGTGGCCGGCATCGGCTTCACGATCTCGCTGCTGATCTCGAGCCTGACCTTCGAGGGACAGCAGCTCGAGGAGGCGAAGCTGGGCGTGTTCGGCGCGGCAGTGCTCTCGACGCTCATCGCCTGGGCGATCTTCCGCCTGACCGCGCGGCTTCCCGCGGGAGTGCGCGCCCGCCAGCTCGCCCGCACCGGGGAGGAGCTGGTGGACCTCGCCGAGGACGTCGATCCCGAGCGCGACCGCGTGCGCGGTCCGGACGACGCACCTGTGACGCTCGTCGAGTACGGGGACTACGAGTGCCCGTACTGCGGCCGGGCCGAGCTGGTGATCCGGCAGCTGCTGGACTCGTTCGGCGACGACCTGCGTTACGTCTGGCGCAGCCTCCCCCTGAACGACGTCCACCCGCACGCGCAGATCGCGGCCGAGGCGGCGGAGGCGGCGGCCGCTCAGGGCGCCTTCTGGGAGATGCACGACAAGCTGCTCGACCACCAGGACGAGCTGACGGATGCCGACCTCGATCGCTACGCGGAGGAGCTGGGGCTCGACCGGGAGCTGTTCAGGCGCGACCTCCGCGACCGCAGGTACGCCGAGCGAGTCGCCGAGGACGTGGCGAGCGCCGATGCGAGCGGCGTCGCCGGCACGCCGACGTTCTTCATCAACGGGAAGCGCCACCACGGGGCGTACGACATCGACAGCCTCACCGGCGCGGTGCAGAAGGCGCGCGCCCGCGCGCAGCTGCGCGAGCATGCGCCACCGGCGCAAGCGCCCTAGCGAGCGGGCGCGTCAGTCCCGGCAGGAGCGCACGACGACCAGCGCGTCGCGCCCGAACACGCGCAGCCTCAGCACGCCGGTCGCGCGGTCGTAACGCCAGCTGTGGAGCGGCACCTGCCCCCGGTCGCCGGTGCGCACCGAGCAGGGCCGGAACGCGCCGCCGCTCAGTGACCCGAGCGCGGCCTCGACGTCGTAGGTGCGCGCGCGGCTGCCGTGGATCTCCAGCGTCCAGCCCGACGACGTTTCCTCCGACGTGGCCGTGTCCGCCGGGTCGGGGCCGAGCGACACCGTGCGCTTCCCGCGCGGCCACGCCAGCAGGCGCAGGTGGTCCTGGCGGTCGCGCAGCCGCACGGCGGTGCCCGCACCGTAGTCGGCCAGCGTGTCGACGGAGGGGTGCAGCAACGGGATCACGGCACCCTCCCGCACCAGCATCGGCAGCTCGTCCAGCGGTGCCGGCAGAGTCGCCGCACGCGCGCCGTCGAGCACCTGCGACGTTCCCAGGTGCGGCGCGCCGCGCTCGTCGAGTGACACCGACCGCCACCAGTCGATCCAGCGCCCGGCTGGCAGGTACAGGCTGCGGTCGCGCTCGTCGGGCTGCACCACCGGCGCCACGAGGAGGTCGGGCCCGAACAGGTACTCGTCCTCGCGCGCCGTGGCGTCCCTGTCTGTGGGATAGGCCAGGGCCAGGTGGCGCATCAGCGGCAGCCCGCTGGAGTCGTACTTCGACTCGGCCGCGGCCAGGTAGGGGTAGAGCTGCGTGCGCAGCTTCGCGTAGCGCGCCCAGATGGGCAGCGTGTCCGCGTCGAAGATCTGCGCCCGCGTCTGGGGCTGGAGCTGGAAGCCGTTCGCCTGCGTGCGCATCACTCCCGATGCGAAGCCGAACTCGAGCCAGCGCGCGAGCAGCTCGGGGGTCGTCTGGGGGGCCGACAGCGCGAAGAAACCGCCGATGTCGGACCCCCACATGCTCACGCCCGAGAGTCCCATGGACAATCCGTTCTTGACCGCGGACTCGAGCCCGTCGAAGCCCCAGTCGGTCGTCGGGTCGCCGCCCCACACGATCTGGCTGTGGCGCGCGGTGCCGGTCCAGCCCGAGCGGTTGAAGCGCGCCAGCGGGCGCGGCGCGCGGTCGCGCGCGTATGCCCGCGCGGCGGCGTGATAGCCGACCACGTACTTGTTGTGGTACGCCTCGCCGGTGGAGCCGTCGTAGCCGTGCGCGTCGAGCGGCGTGTACTCGCCGAAGTCCTCCATCCAGCCGTCGTAGCCGTGACCGACCGCCTCGTCCAGCAGGTCGCCGAAGTAGTCGAAGGCCTCCGGGTGCGTGAAGTCCACCTGGCCGACGAAGAACTGGGCCGAGCCCGTGTAGCGGTACTCGTACGGCTGGCCCAGCGCGTTGCGCGTGAGGACACCCCGGCTGCGCGCCTCCTCGTATGCGCTCGTGTACTGCGTGCATACCATCGGGTTGAAGTACGTCGTGACCGCGAGGCCGGCGGCGTGCGCGCGGTCGGTCCGCGCGCGCTCGTTCGCCTCGACCTGGTCGCCGCAGGGCAGGTAGTGCGTGTAGGTCTGCATGACCGAGCCGATCGCGCCCGCGGCCTTCAGCGTCGCGATGTTGGCCGCCTCATCGCCTTTCGGCTGCCACCACGGGCCGAAGAAGAACGGCGCCTCCACGGGCGGCTGGCGCCCGACGTACGCGCTGAAGCGCCGCACGGCGTTCGCCGGGCCCGGCCCCGCGACCACGCGCAGCCGCAGGCTCGGGGCCGCAACCTCCACCGACCAGGCGTCGTCGCGGTCCGTCGCCAGCCGGAAGGTGCTCGTCTCGTCGTTGGCGACCAGGACTCCGATGCCGCGCGTGGACAGCAGCCAGGGGATCGGAAAGTACGTGGCGTCGTCGCGTGGCCGGTACCCCGCCGCGGGCACGAATGCGGAGATGAAGGGCCGCTCAATCTCCTGGTAGGGACCTTCGGCGACGTAGTTCTCGACCTCGTTCCCACGCTGGTCGACCGCGTTCGAGCGCTCGCCGAAGCCGAGGTGCCGCTCGCCCGGCGGCGCGGCGAACGAGATGCCGGTGGCGAGGACGTCGGCGGTGGTCGCGCCCTGCACCGATGCGTTCACGGCCAGCACGCCGTCGGCGTCGGGCTCGACACGCAGGGCGAGCGTGCGGCCGGCCGGGTCGCTGGTCTGCACCGTCGCCACGTAAGCGTCGCCCTCGAAGTTGGCTGCGCTGACCCGTGTCGCGCGGAACCATCCCGCCGCGGTGCGGAAGCCCAGCGCCCCGACGGGCCCCGTGCCCGTCCCCGCGAACTCGGCCAGCGGCGCCTGCGGCGCCGGGCCGCCGAACGAGAGGTGCCACGGATCCGCGTCGATCGTCGCGCGCAGGGCGCCGGCGTCGACGACCGCCGCGCTTGCCGTTGGCGGTCCCAGCAGACCCGCCGTCGCGATCAGCAGCCCAGCGCACTTGACGCGCCACCCTCCCACAGGCGCGATGCTACCCGCTGGCGTCTGAGATCATCCGCGCGCTTCGTCCGCGCCAAGACATCGGAGGGCATCATGGTCACCAAGCTCGACTTCGTCGGCATTCCCACCCAGAACCCGGCTCGCGCGCGCAGCTTCTACGTGGACACGCTCGGCCTGCGCCCGGACGAGCACACGGAGTCCGAGGCCTGGGCGGGCGACACGTGCTTCAGCATCTGGGAGCCCGAGAGGTTCGGGATGCCGTTCACCCCCCAGAACAACGCGCTCGCGCTGCACGTGGACGACGTGGCCGCGTCGCGGACGAAGCTCGAGGGCGAGGGCGTCGCGTTCGCGGGCGACACTCTCGACACAGGCGTCTGCCACATGGCGTTCTTCACCGACCCGGACGGCAACGCCCTGATGCTGCACAGCCGTTACGCGCCGTATGAGTGAGGTCCGCTAGGCCCTGTGGACCAGTGACAGCAGGGCCCCGGCGGCGAGGCCGAAGGCCCCGTGGCCGACCACGCCGCGCAGGTGGCTCTCGACCGGGTAGGAGGTGAACGTGGGGAGGGCCGTGCCCTCGTCCACGACCAGCCAGGCCGCGCTGCCCACGGCGAGCCCCGCGTGCATGGGCCTCCTGCCTCTGCGCGCCAGCGCGTTCGCGATGATGCCGTACATCACGCCGAACGTGCGATGGGCCGTCAGCCCGACGCGGGCGGCCTGCGCGTCGGACAGGTCACGCCCGAGCGCGGCGCCGACCTGCTTGCCGAACTGCACGAGCGTGCCGCCGGGCGCCAGCTCCTCCTCGCGGCGCTTCGAGGCATCGGTCTGGCGGGCGTAGAACAAGGTCGTCGCGGCATCCATCGTCCTGCTGGCGGTGTAGCCCACCAGCGCGCCCACCCACATGTTGGCCCCTTCCGCCACAGACGGCCGAAACCTTACGCGAGACCGAGGCCCGCGGTGACCGCACCGGAGCCGGCGGGTTCGGGCAGCAAACGGTCGATCAGGCGACAGGCAGGCCGGCGCTCGATCTCGGGACGGAGGTCGCGCCGGTAGGTCAGCAGGGCGAGGCTGGGCGCGATCACGAAGTCCGCCGCATTCAGCTCTGGCCCGTTCAGCACCCCGGACTCGATCCAGCCGTCGATCCGGTCGAGCGTGGCGGGCAGCGCTGCCAGCAACTCCGACTCCGCGCGCGCGTCGGCGCGAAAGACGAAGCGCGCGATGAACGCCGCCCCCACCCGCCTCAAGGTCTGATTGCGCAACAGCAGCGGGCCCAGCCGTCCGCTCCCGCCGCGGTCGACGAGCGCGTCCGGGCCGTGGAGCAGGGAGGTCAGGGTCAGCCGGCGCGCTGCCATCTGGAAGACCTCGTCGCCCCAGCGCTCCGCTGCCTCGACCTCCCGCCTGCGCTCCGGGTCCATGGGAAAGAGCGGTGGGTCCGGCCGGACCTGATCCAGGAAGCGCGCGATCGCGTGGTTGGTCTTGACCCGCCGGCCGTCCAGCAGCAGGGCCGGCACGGTTCCCATCCGGTCGAGCGTCCCCAGCATGCGGTGGGGCTGGTCGTCGAGCCGCCGAAACGGCGCCGGATTGCCGGCAAAGCCGTGCAGTCGCAGCAAGAGGGGATGCAGGCCCGTCGGCAGCTCGACCAGCTCGTGGTCGATGCGCTTGTGGTCCAGCATCAGGATTCCCGTGCGACAAGCGTGCGAGCCGAGGATCACGTAGAGCTTCGCCTGCATCGGAGCCAGGATACGCCCCGGCCCGCGGCCGCTCAGCTGTCGCTCGCGTCGTACGCCTGCTCACCGACCAGCCCGCGCACGTGGGCTTCGTCCTGCTGTTCGCCGGGGTGACGCTCGGCCAGATGACGCCGGGTTGCGACCACCAGCTCGTCGTCGTTCGCAGCCGAGAGCGCCTCGCCGCAGACGTTGCACTCGATCACGCGCACTCGGTCTCCTTTCGTTCGATCGCGTTCACCTTGTCGACGCGCCGCCGGTGCCGTTCCTCACCGCTGAACTCGGCGCTCGCGTAGGCCCGCAGGATGTCTGCCGCCAGGGCCGGGCCGACCACCCTCGCGCCCAGGCAGAGGACGTTCACGTCGTCGTGCTCGACCGCCTGATGCGCGGTGTACGTATCGGTCACGGTGGCCGCGCGGATTCCGACCATCTTGTTCGCCGCCACCGCGACTCCCGCACCGGAGCCGCACACGAGCACGCCGCGCTCGGCCCGGCCGCCGCGCACGGCCTCGCCGACGTCCACGGCGACGTCGGGATAGTCGACCGGCTGGGACGAGTCGGTGCCGAGGTCGAGCACGTCGTGGCCCCCGCCGCGCAGCGTCTCCAGCACGACGTCCTTGAGCGGGAAGCCGGCGTGGTCGAAGCCGCACGCGATCCTCATCGCGGGGCCTCCGCCGGCAGCTGCGCCGCGGCCGCGGCGTCCAGCAGGACGGTCAGCGACCCGTCGACGGGCGCGACGAGGCTGGCCGGCGCAGCCGGATCTGGGCTGCCCGCGAACGCGCGCGCCACCGCACCCGCCTTGTCGGCGCCCGCGACGAGAAACAGGACCTGACGCGCCGCGTTGATCGCCGGCAGCGTGAGCGTGACGCGCGGCACCAGCGGCTCCATCCCCGGTTGCTCCACGCCGAGCGCCCGGCGGCGCAGCTCCTCGAGCGCCGGGTGGTGCGGGAACAGCGACGCGCAGTGGGCATCGGGCCCCAGGCCGAGCAGCATCAGGTCGAACCGCGGGACCTCGTCGCCCAGGAGCCGCTCGTACGCCTCCGCCGCCGCGTGCGGTCCGAGCTCGCCCGGGATGCGGCGCACCTGCGGTGCGCGTCCGGGCAGCCGGTCCAGGAGCGCCGCCCGCGCCATCGCGTAATTCGAGCGCTCGTCGTCCGGCGGCACGCAGCGCTCGTCCGAGAACCACAGCGTGCACCGGGACCAGTCGACGTCCATCGCGGCCGCTGCGTCGTAGGCGCTCCGCGGCGTGGAGCCGCCGGCGAGCGCGATGTGCCCGCCCGCAACGGCGACCGCGGCGATGCGCTCGGCCCCAACGGCAGCAGGATCGTCGCGCACCAGCCGCTCCATCACGGCAGCATCAGCTGGGCCGCAGCGACGGCCGGCCGGTAGGTCAGATCGCGCAGCAGGGCCTGGCGCACTCCCTCGCCCAGGATGCCGCTCTCCCCCCGCGACGCTCCCAGCACGGTCCATGCCGACCGCTCGCCGCCCAGCTTCGCCCGCGTCGCGGCCAGCCCGCCGGGGGCGCGGTCCAGCGACAGCGTGAGGCCCGAGCGCGTTTCGAGCGCCAGCCCGGCGAGGCCCGGGACGTCGAGCGAGTCGTCCGCGGCGAGCGTGACGTCCACGCTGCGCCGGCCGCTGTGGGCGCGCCCGCGCAGGCACCCGTGACCGTCCGGGACGAGCGGCGCGGGCACCCATCCCAGGCGCGACGACAGCCATCCCACCAGCAGCAGCGCCGCGACCGCGGAGTCCGCCCGGTGGCGGACCGTGACCGCGCTGATCTCCGTGAGCTCGCCGCGCCACGCGGCCGGGTCGAAGGTGAACGCGACCCGCTCGCGCCACGGGGTGCTGCGCAGCCACGCCAGGTCGACGATGTACGCGCGCCGGGCGAGCTCGCCCACGCGGGCGAGCGCCGGTGCGAGCGCGGGCTCGACGGCCGAATCGAGGAGCACGACGTTGGCGACGCGCAACAGAGCGTCGACCGCCTCGGGATGGCCGTGCGGGGACCACACGACGGTCGTCAGCCCGCTGATCAGTATCGGGTCGACGATCGTGTCGAGGTGCGCCAGGTGGCCGTCCCCCATCGCGATCGTGATGTGCTCGTGGCTGCGCGCGAGGTTGCCGTCCGGGCGCACGATCCTGGCCCGGGCGTCGAGCGTCGTGCGCTCCGGCTCGACCGCGCAGACGATCGTGCGCGACGGGTGGTAGCGGCCCACTCGCGAAAGCCGGTCGTCGATCTCTCCGCGCCGCTCGCCGTCGACCACCGCGACGAGGTTCAGAACGCGCGCCGACGCGCGCGCCCGGCCGCCGGCGTGGCTCTCTTGCAGCAGCTCACGCAGCCCGGCCTCGATCTCGGCCGGCGAGGTCCGCTCGGCGCTCCAGGCGCCGTCCATCAGATCGGCCGCCACCGCGCGGGACCGTCGAGCAGCACGTCGGCCTCGGCCGGGCCGGCAGATCCGGCTGCGTACTGCGGCAGCGGTCCCGGCGTGGCCGCCCAGGCCTTCAGGATCGGGTCGCAGATCTCCCATGACGCCTGCACCTCGTCCTCGCGCGTGAACAGGCTGGCGTCGCCGCGCATCGCATCCAGGATCAGGCGCTCGTAGGCCTCCGGCGACTCCGACAGGAAGCTCGTGCCGTAGCGGAACTCCATGTTCACCGGGCGGATCCGCATGCGCGGCCCGGGGATCTTGGCGCCCAGCGACAGCGAGACACCCTCGTCGGGCTGCACCGTGAGCACCAGCTCGTTGGGCTGCACGCCGACCGCGCCCGATTGCTGGAACGCCAGGTGCGGGACCGGCTTCAACGTGACGGCGATCTCAGTCACGCGCCGCGGCAGCCGCTTCCCGGTGCGCAGGTAGAACGGCACTCCCGACCAGCGCCAGTTCGACACCTCCAGCCGCAGCGCGGCGTATGTCTCGGTCGCGGAGGTGTCCGGGACGCCTTCCTCCTCCAGATACCCCGGGACCGCGGCGCCGCCGGACACGCCCGGCCCGTACTGCGCGCGCACCGCCATGTCGGGGACCTCGTCCGGAGCCGGGGCCCGGACCGCCTGCGCCACCTTCACCTTCTCGTCCCGCAGCATGTCGGCGGAGAAGGACGACGGCGGCTCCATGCAGAGCAGGGTCAGCAGCTGGAGCATGTGGTTCTGGACCAGGTCGCGCAGCGCGCCGGAGGAGTCGTAGTACCCGGCGCGCGTGCCGATGCCGATGTCCTCGGCCGCGGTGATCTGCACGTAGTCGATGTAGTTGCGGTTCCAGACCGGCTCGAACATCGCGTTGGCGAACCTGAATGCCAGCATGTTCTGCACCGTCTCCTTGCCGAGGTAGTGGTCGATCCGGAAGACCTGGCGCTCCCTGAACACCCGGAGGACCTGCGAGTTCAGCCGGCGGGCCGACTCGAGGTCGTAGCCGAACGGCTTCTCGATCACGATGCGCACGTCGGCGTCCTTCTTGCGGTGCAGCTTCGCTGCGCCGAGCGCGGCCACGATCACCGGGAAGAACTCGGGTGCGGTGGAGAGGTAGAAGACCCGGTTGAACTGCACGCCGGCCTCGTCGTCGAACGCGTCGGCCGCCTCGCACAGGCGCGCGTAGGCGTCCGCGTCGTCGAACGAGCCGGGCACGTAGCGGACGTTGCGCAGCAGCGCGTCGAGCACGTCCGGGTCGGGCGGGCGGCGCGAGAAGCGCGCGATCGAATCCTCCAGCTGTGCGCGGAAGTCGTCGTCGCTCAACGGGCGGCGCGAGAACCCGATCAGGTTGAAGCGCTCCGGCAGCGAGCCTTCGTGCGCGAGGTTGTAGATCGCCGGGAAGAGCTTGCGCAGCGCAAGATCGCCGGTGACGCCGAAGATCACGAGGGTCGTGGGATGCACGGGCAGCCGCTCGAGTCCCTCCACGAGCGGGTTCTCCTGCTCGACGGCGCGTCGCTGCTGCTCGACGGTCGCCATCGCAAACCCCTCCTAGTCGGCCTTCTTGACCGCGTGGCCGCCGAACTGGTTGCGCAGCGCAGCCAGCACCTTGGCGGCGTACGACTCGTCCTGGCGCGACGAGAAGCGCGCCATCAGCGCGAGCGTGATCACCGGCGCCGGCACGTCCTTGTCGATCGCGTCGAACACGGTCCAGCGGCCCTCGCCCGAGTCCTCCACGTAGCCGCGCAACCCGGCGAGGTCGTTGCCCTCCTCGTCGAACGCGCGGGCGGCCAGCTCGCACAGCCACGAGCGCACGACGGATCCCTGGTTCCACAGGTGCGCGATCGTGGCCAGGTCGAGGTCGAACTCCGAGGCGTGCATCAGCTCGAACCCCTCGGCATAGGCCTGCATCAGCCCGTACTCGATGCCGTTGTGCACCATCTTCACGTAGTGCCCCGCGCCGCTCGGGCCCATGCGCGCCCATCCGTCGGGGGGCGCGAGCACGTCGAGGACCGGCGCGATCCGCCCCACCGCCGCCTCGGCGCCGCCCACCATCATGCAGTAGCCGACCTCCAGGCCCCAGACTCCGCCGCTCGTACCCACGTCGACGAACTCCAGCTCGTGCGCGCGTGCACGTTCCCCGCGGGCTCGCGACTCGGTCCACCGCGAGTTGCCCCCATCGACGATCAGGTCGCCGGGCTCGAGCGCGTCGAGCAGCGCCGTGAACGTCTGCTCCGTCGGGTTGCCGGCGGGGACCATCATCCACACGTGTCGCGGGGCGTCGAGCCGGGCCACCAGGTCCGCCAGGGAGCCGGCGCCCGACGCGCCGTGCCCCGCGGCCTGCTCGACCGCCGCGGCGGCCGGGTCCCAGGCGACCACCGCGTGGCCCGAGTCCCGCAGGATCCGGTGCACCATGTTCCCGCCCATGCGCCCCAGGCCGACGAACCCGATCTGCATCAGCCGCCCACCGACGCGTGTCGCTGGAGCATCGCCCGCGCGCGGGCCGCGACGTTCTCCGGCGTGAAGCCGAAATGCTCGTACAGCGCGGGCTGGGGAGCGGAGGCGCCGAAGCCCTCCATCCCGAGCACGTCGCCCTCGTCGCCCACCCAGCGATGCCATCCCAGCGGGGATGCCGCCTCGACCGCCAGGCGCGCGCGGCATTCGGGCGCCAGCACGGCGTCGCGGTAGGCGTCGTCCTGCGCCGCGAACCGGTCGAGGCACGGCGCGCTGACCAGCCGGGTGCCAATGCCCTCTGCCTCGAGCAGGTCGACGGCGCCGTTGCAGACGTGCACCTCGGAACCGGTGGCGATCAGGATCACGTCGGGCGGCGCGCCCTTGCCGGACTCGCGGAGCACGTAGGCGCCGCGGTGGATCGCGTCGGGGGGCACGCCAGCCGGGTCCCACGTGGGCAGCCCCTGGCGGCTGAGCGCGAAAGCCGTGGGCGCCTCCGACTGCTCGATCGCGAACCGCCACGCCAGTGCGGTCTCGTTTGCCCCGGCCGGACGCACGACGTTCAGGTTCGGCACCGCGCGCAGCATCGCGAGGTGCTCGATCGGCTGGTGCGTGGGGCCGTCCTCGCCCAGCCCGATCGAGTCGTGCGTGTACACGAAGATCGACGGGATGCGCATCAGGGCGGCGAGCCGGACCGCGCCCTTCATGTAGTCCGAGAACACGAGGAACGTCGCGCCGAAGGCGCGCAGGTAGTGCAGGGTGAGGCCGTTGACGATCGCGCCCATCGCGTGCTCGCGGATCCCGAAGTGCAGGTTGCGGCCGGAGTAGTCGCCCGCGGCGACGTTGCCCCCGCCCTCGATCAGCGTGAGCGTGGAGGGCGCGAGGTCCGCGGAGCCTCCGACCAGCTCGGGCACCCGGCCCGCGGCCCACTGGATCACGGTCTGCGAGGCCTTGCGGGTGGCGAGCATCTGGCCGGCGTCGAACCGCGGCACGTCCGCGTCCCACCCCGGCGGCAGCGCGCGGGCGACGATGCGCTCGAACTCGGTCATGCGTTCCGGGTGTGCCTCGCGATACCCGGCAGCTCGCTCCGACCACTCGCGCACCAGCTGCTCGCCGCGCTCCCCGCACCCGCGGAAATGTGCGAGCGCTTCGTCGGGGACTTCGAACTGCTCGTTCTCCGGCCATCCGTAGGCGCGCTTCGTGAGCCGCACCTCCTCCTCGCCCAGCGGCGACCCGTGCGCATCCGCGCTGTCCTGCTTGTTGGGACTGCCCTGCGCGATGTGCGTGCGCACGATGATCAGCGAGGGCCGGTCCTCGACCTCGATCGCGGCACGCGTGGCCGCCTCGAGGTCGTCGAGCCCGAGCTGCTCGCCGAGGTCCTGGACGTGCCACCCGTAGGCGCGGAAGCGGCCCGCGACGTCCTCGGAGAACGCCTTGCTCGTGTCGCCCTCGATGGAAATGTGGTTGTCGTCGTAGAAAGCGATCAGGCGCCCGAGCCCCAGGTGCCCCGCGAGCGAGCACGCCTCCGATGCGACGCCCTCCTGCAGGTCGCCGTCGCTTGCGATCGTGAACGTGCGGTGGTCGACCAGCGTGTGCTGCTCGTCGTTGAAGCGGGCGGCGAGCATGCGCTCGGCGAGCGCCAGGCCGACGCAGATCGAGATCCCCTGCCCGAGCGGCCCGGTGGTGGCCTCGATGCCCGGGGCGTCGCCGTACTCGGGATGGCCTGCGGTGGGGCTGCCGAGCTGGCGGAAGTTGCGCAGATCGTCGAGCGTCAACCCGTAGCCGGTCAGGTACAGCATCGAGTAGAGCAGCATCGACGCGTGCCCCGCGGACAGCACGAACCGGTCGCGGTCGGGCCAATCCGGGTGGCGCGGGCTGTGGCGCATGATGCGCGTGTAGAGGACGTAGGCGACCGGCGCGAGCGCCATCGGCGTGCCGGGGTGCCCGGAGTTCGCCCGCTGGACCGCGTCCATCGCAAGCGTCCGGATCGTGTTGACGCAGAGCGTGTCGAGGGCGCGGGCGTCGGTGGCCGTGCTCACCCGCTTGATCCTACGGCCTCGACCGTGAGGTCATCGAGCGACTCGAGCGTCCGGTGGACTGCGGCCAGCGCCTCCTCCCCGGGAGGGAAGGCGCGGTTCGGGATCGCGAGCACGCGCATGCCGGCGGCGACGGCCGCCAGGATGCCGTTGTGGGAGTCCTCGATCGCCGCGCAGCGGCCGGGCGGCGCGCCGAGCCGCCGGGCGGCCTCCAGGTAGACGTCCGGCGCCGGCTTGCCGCGGCTCACCTCCTCCGAGGAGACGGAGACACGGAAGCTCGGGGCAAGGCCGCTGACCTCCAGGACGAGGTCGATGAGCTCCCGGTTGGAGGACGTCGCGAGCCCCAGCGGCCAGCGCGTCGCGAGGCGCGTCACCGCCTCGCGGGCGCCGGGGAGCAGCGGGACCCGATGCCTGTACCTGGCGCCGACGCGGCCCGCGACCTCCCGGGAGATGTCCTCCGGCGGCATGTCGACCCCGAGCACCTCGTGCACGTAGCGCGACCATTCGTGCGAGCTCATGCCCATCATGTCGCGCTGCGCGCTGTCACGCCAGCGCCCTCCCCGCTCCGCCACGAACTCGCGCCGGATGTCGTCCCACACCTGCTCGGAGTCGATCAGCAGGTCGTCGAGATCGAAGATCACCGCCTCGATCACGTGGCGGCTCAGGTCAGCCGTCCAGCCGCGGGCGCAGCTCGCCCTCCCACATCTGGAAGAAGCGCTCCGGCTCGCCCACCTGCACGACCGCGACGTGGTCGAAGCCGGCATCCGTCCACTTCTTGATCGCGGCGGCGTGGCGATCGGCGTCCGGGCCGCACGTGATCGACTTTGCCACGTCCTCCTCGCGCACGTGGGTCGTGGCTGCCTCGAAGTTGATCGGGTTGGGCAGCTCCGCCATCACCTTCCAGCCGGGCGCCGAGAAGCGGAAGCGCTCGTGCGCGATGCGCCGCGCGGCGGCGTCGTCGTCGTCGACGGACACGGCGATCTGGCCGTACTTCGGCTTTCCCGCTCCGGCCGCCTGGTCGAACGCCTGCGTCAGCCGCGAGTCGGGCTGGACCGCCACCATGCCGCCTCCGGCCCGGGCCGCGAGCGCGATCGACTTGGCGCCGCTGACCGCGATGTGCACGGGCGGCGGCTCCTCGGGAAGGGTGAATACGCGCGCGTCGTGCACCGTGTAGTGCTTTCCCTCGTGTGAGTGGTAGCCGCCGGACCACAGCGCCTGCATCACGTCGATCGCCTCCTCCAGCATCTCGTGCCGGACGCGGGCCGGCGGCCAGCCCCGGCCCACGACGTGCTCGTTCAGATTCTCACCGGCGCCCAGGCCGAGGTGGAACCGCCCGCGGCTCATCGCGGCCACCGTGGCAGCCTTCTGGGCCACGATCGCCGGGTGGTAGCGGATGGTCGGGCACGTGACCAGCGAGACGAGGTCCACCCGCTGCGTCTGCACCGCCAGCGCCCCCAGCACGCTCCACGCGTACGGGCTGTGCTCGTGCGAGTACAGCCAGGGATGGAAGTGATCGGAGATCGTGAGGAAGTCGAAGCCCGCCGCTTCGGCGCGCCGGGCCTGCGTCAGCAACTCGAGCGGGTCGTACAGCTCGCACATCAGGCTGTAGCCGTAGCGCGGCATGTGAGGCGGTTACCCGCCGGTGGAGGAGTCTATGCCCGCGTCAGTGCCGCTCTTCGCAATCCATGACGCGATCGCCCGGATCGACGAACGCGACGTCGTATCCCGGGCCGCAGTCGACCCGGTCCGTTCCCGGTCCGCTGACGATCCGGTCGTTGCCGCTGTTCCCCCAGATCTGGTCGTCGCCGGGACCGCCGTCGATCGTGTCGTCGCCGCTCGTGTTCGGAAGGCGGTCTCCCCAGATGACGTCGTCGCCGTCATGGCCGTTCATGGTGTCGTTCCCGGCCATCCCGAGGAGCTTGTCGTTCTTCCGGGTGCCGTTGAGCGTCCGCCGACCGGGCCGGCTGAAGCGGGTCACGCCCTCGTCCGGATCGCGGGGCGGCGGGTGCGCCTCGATCACTCGTTCGCAGTCACGCTTGTCGATGTGGCTGTCGGAGATCCCGCCCCGGCGGTTGTACGGATCGATGTAGAGCACGTCCATGCCCGGACCGCAGTCGGCCAGGCCCTCGGCCCCGCGATCGTTGGAGTGCAGCACGTCGTCGCCGGGACCGCCGAAGAGGCGGTCCTTTCCGGAGTCGCCGGAGAGGTCGTCGTCACCTGCCCCGCCCATGAGAGTGTCGGTGCCCGATCCCCCGTACAGCTTGTCGTTGCCCTCGTCGCCGTGGAGGCGGTCCCCCGCCTCGTTTGCGTAGAGCTGGTCGTGACCGGTACCGCCTCTCACCTCGTCGCGGCCGAAGCCCCCGATGGCGAGATCGTCGCCGGGGCCGCCGTGCACCAGCTCGTCGCCGGTGTCGCCGTCGAGCTTGTCGTTGCCGGCGTTGCCGAACAGGCGGTCGTGGCCGGTCCCGCCGTTGATCGTGTCGTCGCCGCCTTCGCCGAAGATCGTGTCCGCCGAGCGCCCCCCGTGGATGACGTTGTCGCGACTGTTCGCGGAGATCCGGTCGGGGCCCGGGGTGCCGGCATATGCGGTCGCCAGGCCGACGACGAGCGAAACGGCGAAGATGGCTACGAACCTAGTGGTGATCATCACAGAGGGTCCTTCGGGGTCTCGTATCCTCAATCGGAATGTCTGCGATCGAACTGAAGGACGTGGTGAAGCGGTTCGGGTCGATCACCGCGGTGGACGGGCTGGACCTGGAGGTGCCGACGGGGATCTGCCTGGGGCTCCTCGGGCCCAACGGGGCCGGCAAGTCGACGACCATGCGGCTGCTGACCGGCCAGGCGATCGCGAACAGCGGGGAGCTGCGCGTGCTCGGGTACGAGCTGCCACGCGAGGCCAAGTGCGCGCGGGCCGAGATGGGAGTCGTCCCCCAGCTCGACAATCTGGACATCGACGTGACGGTCGAGGACAACCTGGCCGTGTACGCGCGCCTCTACCGCGTGGCCGACGTCCGCGCCGCGGTCGAGCGAGGCCTTGATCTGGCCCGCCTCCAGGCGCGCCGCAAGGACGCCGTCGACAAGCTCTCGGGCGGGATGCGCCGCCGGCTGCTGCTGGCGCGTGGCCTCCTACACGATCCCGACCTGATGCTGCTCGACGAGCCGACCGTCGGGCTCGATCCGCAGATCCGCACCGAGCTGTGGTC
>Ga0075429_100001867_pt1 | contig 17440 bp, 15 predicted proteins | sample RhiMetdeltSRZDD3_FD_75295 | JGI IMG/M metagenome (GOLD analysis project Ga0075429, IMG submission 75295) | Populus rhizosphere microbial communities from Tennessee, USA - Rhizosphere MetaG P. deltoides SRZDD3 | ecosystem: Host-associated > Plants > Roots > Rhizosphere > Soil | place: USA... | reverse complement strand
GGGATGCCGGCGTCCACGATGCGCCGCACGGCGCTCGCGACACGCGCGCCACCCTCCAGCTTGATCGCGTCCGCGCCGCCCTCCTGCACGAACCGGCCGGCGTTCAGCACCGCCTGTTCGTCGCTGGCCTGGTAGCTCATGAACGGCATGTCGCCCACCACCAGCGCGCTCGGCTTGGCGCGCGTCACCGCGCGCGTGTGGTGCAACATGTCGTCCATCGTCACCGGCAGCGTGCTCTCGTAGCCCAGTACGACCGTGCCGACGGAGTCCCCCACCAGCAGGATCTCGACACCCGCCTGGTCGGCGAGACGCGCGGTCGGGAAGTCGTAGGCGGTCACCACCGTGATGGGCTCGCCCTTGCGCTTCAGCGCCACCACCGCCGGGGCCGTCACCTTCGCGCGCGGAGCGCCCGCACCCACCTTGGCCTCGCCGCTCATCTCGGGCCGCCTTTCTCCAGGGGCGTGTAATAGAGCGTGCCCTGCCGGTGCGACAGGATGCGCTTCAGCAGGTCCTCGAAATCGTCCGGCTGGTTCACGAAGTCGATCGGGTTGGTGTTCACCACCAGCAGCGGCGTGTCGTGGTAGTGGAAGAAGAAGTGGTTGTAGGCCTCGTTCAGCCGCTCGATGTAGTCGCGGTCCATGTCGCGCTCGAACGAGCGGTCGCGGCGCATGATGCGCTCCATGAGCGTGTCCGTGCTGGCCTGCAGGTAGATGACGATGTCGGGCTTGATCACGTCCATCTCGAGCCAGCCCACGAGCCGTTCGTACAGCGACAGCTCCTTGTCCACGAGATTCAGACTGGCGAAGATGCGGTCTTTCTGGAACAGGTAGTCGGCGACCAGCTTATCGCTGAACAGGTCGGTCTGCCCGAGGTTGCGCTGCTGCTGGTAGCGGCTGAACAGGAAGTGCATCTGCGTCTGGAACGCGTAGCGCGCGCGGTCGCGGTAGAAGTCCTTGAGGAACGGGTTCTCCTCGACCTCCTCCAGGACGAGCTGCGCCTTGAGCCGGTCCGAGAGCAGGCGGCACAGGCTCGTCTTACCGGCGCCGATGACGCCTTCGATGACCAGGTACCGATTCTCGCCCACGCTCACGCGCGACGCTCCTTCATGCCCCGGGCCCGTCCATCCGTGGACTCCATCGTGCGCGAGCTAGTTCCAGAGCCGCGAGCCGTGCTTCACCAGCGGATCGGCCCCGAGTCGCTGCAGGATGGACAGCATGGTCTGGTTCGTGACCGGATGCACGAGCAGCGGTTCGATCTCGACCAGCGGCACCATCACGAACGAGCGCTGCGTCATGAGCGGGTGCGGGACCTGAAGATCGTCCTCGTCCACCACCTCGTCGCCGTAGAGCAGCAGGTCGAGGTCGATCACACGCGGCCCCCACGGCTGCGTGCGCACACGGCCCAGCCGGCGCTCGATCAGCATCAGGTTCCACAGCAGCTGCCGCGGCGCGAGATGCGTCTCGATCTGCACCACGCCGTTCAAGAAGTTCGGCTGGTCGGACACGCCCACGGGCTCGGTATCGTAGAGCGACGATCCGCGCACGATCGTGGTCTCCGGCAGCTGCTCGAGGAACTGCAGCGCCTGGCGGATGTTCGCCTCGCGATCTCCGAGATTCGAGCCCAGTCCGATGAACGCCTTCATGCCCCTCGCTCCCGCACCACCTCGATGACCGCCCGTCCGCCGGTGGTCCAGCCCAGGTTCTGCTTCGCGATGCGCACCTTCACGCGGCGGATCGCGAACCGCTCGAGGATCGTGGCCGCGACCGTGGCGGCGAGTGCCTCGAGCAGGTGGAAGCTCTTCTCCTCCACCACCTCACGGACCGTCCGGTAGAGCATGTCATAGTCCACGGCATCCGCCAGCCGGTCACTGCTCTCGGCGCGGTCGTCCGTGGGCACGAGCTCCAGGTCCACTTCGAGCCGTTGACCCGCCTCCTTCTCATAGGGGCGCGCGCCGTGATGTCCGAAGACCGACAGCCCTTCCAGCCGGATGGTCGCCAACTCATTGCCTCCGAACGCACTGCGTGCAACGGCTCGTGTCGCCTGTGAGCGGACTCGCCGGCGAGTCTAGGAGCGCACCCGGAGAGGGTCAAGGCACGCGGCGCTCACGAGCGTGCGTCGAGACTCGGTGCTTGCTCGTGCACACTCGCCACGCGAATGACGCCGTCGCCATCGGGTCTTCGGGCACATCGTGGGCGAACCGCGATGCTGGATGGCGAGCACAGAGACGGAACGGGCGGGCCGCCTCGCGGCCCGCCTCGTTCACTGGAAGTCTCAGCCACGCAACGCTGCGACGCTCACCACACCAGCACGACGCGCGTCGACGCCGAGCGGTCCGCCTGCATGACGCGCGCCCAGTAGATGCCGGACGGCGGCACGGATTCCAGCGTCACCTGGTGTTCGCCCGAACCCAGTGCGCCCAGTTCCTGCCGGAGCACGCGGCGTCCCGAGGCGTCCAGGAGTTCCAGCTTCGCGGCGTCGTTGCCCTCCAGCCTCACCGCGAACGCGAGCGCACGGCCCGACGTGTTCCCGGGCGCGCGCGCGATGGCGAGGCCGCCCTCGAGCGGAACGTCCACGTGCGCCCAGCCCAGCCGGCGCTCGCCGCTCGCCGTGAGGATGCCGAGTTCGTACTCGTAACTCCGCCCGGGCACCGCGTCGAGGTCCTCGTACGTCACCGAACCCGTGCCGTCGGCATACAGGTCGCCGACCAGCTCCCAATCCCCGGGGAGTTCGCGACGATGCAGCTGCATGCGCTCGTTCGCACCGTCCGGCGTGTACCAGCGCAGGCGCGGGTGTCCCTTCACGACCTCGGCGCTCACGAGTGCCAGCTGCGTGGCGACGGGATTCCCCAGGAACCAGCCGATGTCCTGGAACAGGGGCACCGTGAGGTCGAGGCTGCCCGTGAGGTCCGCGTTGATCGCCGGCTCCATCAGCAGGTTCGGGAACGCCGAGACGTCGAAGTGCGAGACGCTCGAGCCCCCTTGGAACGGGTTCGGCGCGAACATGCGCACGCGCCCGCTCGCATGTGCGCCCGCGAGCTGCGTCGGGTGCAGGCGGATGGTCACGTTCGTGGGACCGCCCAACATGGCAGCCTTGAGCGCGTTGCCCTCGGCCTGCGTGATCCCGACGACAGGGATGACGATCGTGGGATCCGCGCCGCCCGGGGAGATCGCCCCCGCCACGTTGTTCACGATGATGCAACCGATCGCGCCAGCGTTCTGCGCGTTCTTCGCCTTGATCACGAAGGTGCACACGCCGCGATCGACGACGGCGATCTTCCCGGCCAGCGCACCGGCGTTCAAGGGCAGTTCGCACCCGTCGCCCGTCGGGGCGACCGGGTCCACCACGAGCGCCGCTTCAGCGGTCACGCCCGCCAGCGTCAGGGCAGCGCCGAACGCGGCGAAGTTCGCGGCAACACTCCCGCTGCCGTACGGCACGACCAGCTCGGCGGTGTGGCTGAGGGCGCCCGGGACCGCGGCGGTCACGTTGGTGCCATCCCAGGTGAGGTTGTTGGTGTTGATCGCCGACGCCACGCGCTGTGCCGGCGTGTTCTGGGTCCAGTGGAGCCCCGTCGTCTCGTCGTACAGGAACCTGTCCCACAGCGCCGGCGCGGAGGGCGGACCGTTCAGGTAGTTCCCCGTCGAGCCGCTCGTGACCGTGCTGAAGCCGAGACCGTGCCCGAACTCGTGCAACAGCACGGCCAGCAGGTCGATCAGCGCACCTTCGTTGTGGTCGAACCCGTAGTACCAGCCCGAACCGGTGAGGCAGCCGACGTTGCCGAGGTTCGAGTTGAACTGGGCGTTGATGTCGCTGCCCTCGTCGCCGACGATGGGTGGCGTGAGGTCCACACCGGCCTGCTTGCAGGCAAGTGCCTCGTGGTACCAGACGTTCTGGAACTGGAACGAGGGCTCGTTGATCTCGACGAAACGGGGCCCAGCAGAGCCCAGCACCGCCGACGTGGCGTTGCAGGTGAGCGGATTGAACGCGGCCCGGATCTGGATGGTCACCGTCGAGGTGAGCGTCGCACCCCAGATGTTGGCTGCCTGCTGGAAGCAGTTGAGCCGCTGCTGCCCGATGGTCAGGCCCGGATTGCCCCCGACCGGAGCAGCCGGCGTGGCGTCGTTGAAACCTTCCCCCGCTCCGTCGGTGTTGATGATGGTGATCGTGGCGGCCGCGAGCGCGGGCTGGGCGAGTGCCGCGAGCAGTGTCGCGGCGGCGAGTGTGCGAAGGACGGCGCGCATGTTCACTTGTCCTCCCACACGGTGCCGGGCGACGGCACAGGAGCGGTCGCGGTCGCCGAACGGAGGAACTGCGCAGCGCCCTGCGGGCCATGCACGCAGGTCCACTTCGCCTTGCCGTCCGCGCCGAGCTTCACCACCGCGAAGTCCGCCCAACGGTCATCGAGCGTGGCGCGCACGGAGCCATTCTCGCGGCGCAACACCTCGAGCGGGGCGTCATCGCCGATGCGCACGTCACCGACCGGAAGTTCGTCGGCCGACGGCATGCCCATCGCGCCGTCCACGGGATCGATCGCCACACGCAGCCCGTTCGCGAGCGCGGTGCCGCGTGCGGGTGGTGCCCACGCCCTGGGCTTCCAGGACAGCAGGGCGGTGCGACTCGTGGAGGATGCGGAGGCGGCGGATACCGCCGGAGCTTCCGGGCATGCCCACACAGAGCCGGCGATGCAGGTGAGGGCGAACGCCAATATCGAGATGTCCCGTCGGAGTTGCATGTCCCCTCCTCAAGCGTGAGCCCTGCGCTGAACGTCGGGTCGCAACCTGCGCAGACTAGCCAAACCGTAGGCGTCATGAAATGGCAAAGTGGGATCCCGGCCGGTTTTCCCGAGGGTCTGGGGCACCTGAGGTTCCGGTCGCCCCGGGCGGGACACGTTGCCGGTCGTCGCGAGGCCGTGCCCGCATCGCCGCCCTGCCCAAGTCGTATGTTGCCAGCAGTTCCAGGACTCCGCCCCGTCGCCTGGCCCGACCGGCCAAGCCCGCTCCGCGATCCGACCGAGACTTTGCGCTCGCGCAGGGCGTCATCGACATGCGGATTCGAAGCTGCTCTACTGACCGTGCTTGGCGCCGCCCCCGCGACGCGCGGCGCACGTCTGGCCGACGATCCCCACCGCGGAGAGGCCGTGATGAGCCAGCTCGTAACGCGGACGCATCAACGCGGGCCCCACAGAGTCACTCGGTTCGCACCGCTGCTGACCGGGTTCGCGCTGGGCGTGCTGGTCGTGGCAGGCGGCGCGTCCGCCGGAGAGCTCGGACATTCGCCGAGCTTCCGCGCGCCGACGTTCACGACCTCGACGCTCACCGCTCCCAGCAGCCACGACACGGCTCCCTGCGACCAACCCGAGTGCGTGAGTCGAAAGCTCGACGCGCTGTCGACCGTGCGGCTCGCCGGGGAGTTCGGCAGGTTCACCGGGCGTGTGGCGGACTGGTCTGCGGACTCGCTGTCCGGCTTCACGCCCGACCCGGACTGGGGCGGGACGGCTCCGCCCACTCGACTGGGGTGGGACCAGATCTTCCAGGTTGACCGGCGCGTATCGAACACGGCGAACGCCGCGATCATCGGGGGGCTCACGCTGGGCACGCTTGGGGCGCTCATCGCCGTCACCGGGGAGGCCTCCTCGGCCTCATTCATGTGGTTCTCCGGTGAGCAGCCAGACTACGGTCCCGCCGCGCTGAAAGGTGCTGCGATCGGGGCGGTGATCGGCGCCGCGCTCGGGGCCGCGATGGGATCCACGTCGAGCCGCTGGGTCCCGGTCTACGAGCGGCCCTGAGCTCCAGCGCCTCTTGCGGCTCTGCGTGCAACCGTTCGCGGGCGCGCGGCCGCTCAGACCGCCACGCCGTACTCGCGCAGCGCGTCGTTGAGGCTCGTCTTCGTGTCGGTGCTCTCCTTGCGCCGGCCGATGATGAGCGCGCACGGCACGCCGTATTCGCCCGCCATGAACCGCTTGGGGCGCGTGCCCGGGATCACCACGCAGTCCGGCGGCACGAAGCCGCGCCGCTCGACCGGCACCTTGCCCGTGACGTCTACGATGGCGGTGCTCGAGGTGAGCACGACACCGGCGCCGAGCACGGCGCGCGCACCCACGCGCACACCCTCGACGACGATGGCGCGCGAGCCGATGAACGCGTCGTCCTCGATGATCACCGGTGAGGCCTGCGGCGGCTCCAGCACGCCGCCGATCCCCACGCCGCCCGACAGGTGCACCCGCCGGCCCACCTGTGCGCACGAGCCCACGGTCGCCCACGTGTCCACCATCGTGCCCTCGCCCACGCGCGCGCCGATGTTCACGAAGCCGGGCATCAGGATCACGCCCTTCTCGAGGAAGCTGCCGTAGCGCGCCACACCCGGCGGGACCACGCGCACGCCGGCGGATTCGAGGTTCCGCTTGGGCGGCACCTTGTCGAAGAACTCCAGGTCACCGGCCGAGACCGGCGCGCTCACCCGCATGCGGAAGTAGAGCAGGATCGCCTGCTTGAGCCAGGCGTGCGTCTCCCACGCTCCGCCCTCGACCGCCGGCGGCGAGCACACGCGCAGCTCGCCCGAGTCGAGCGAGGCCACCGCGCCCTCGACCGCGCCGCGCAGCTCGCCATCGTCCAGCGGCCGTGTGCCGGTGTAACCCTCGTCGATCGTGCGCGACCAGCGCTGGATGGGCAGCGTGTCGGTGCTCACGCGCGTGCTCCCGCGAGCTGGCCCAGCCGCGCGATGGCTTCTCGGCACTGCTCGAGCGTGGGCACCAGTGCCCAGCGCACGAAGCCCTCTCCGCCGATCCCCAGGAACGAGCCGGGCGTGGTGACGATGCCGAGCTTCAAGAGCGACTCCACGAATCCCACGTCGTCACCTCCGGGGGCACGCATCCACAGATAGAAGGTGGCCTCGCTCGCCTCGACCTTCCAGTCGCGGCGCGCGAACTCGGCCAGGAACAGCTTTCGCTTCGCACCATAGCCGTCGCGCTGCGCAGGCGTGTGCGTGTCGTCATTCCACGCGGCGATCGCGGCGGCCTGGATGAAGTCGGGCGTGGCGTTGCCGAGGCTGGGCCGGAATCGCTTGAGCGCGTCGATCAGCCGCTCGTCCCCCGCCATGAAGCCCGAGCGGTAGCCCGTCATGGCCGAGCGCTTGGAGAGTGTCCACAGGCCGATCAGGTTCTCGAGCCCGTGCGAGAGCAGCGTGCCCGGAGGACCGCCCTCGAACCACAGGTCGCTGTAGGCCTCGTCGCTCGCGATCCAGAAGCCCTGTTCGCGCGCCATGCGCACGAGCCGTTCGCCGGTGGCCGGGTCCATCACCGCGCCGGTCGGGTTGTGAGGCGAGTTCAGCCACAGCAGTGCGGTGCGCGACCACACGTCGGCCGACACCCGGTCGGGGTCGAATCGCCAGCCGTCCTCGCTTCGCAGCGGGGCGAAGTGCACGCGAGCTCGCGCGTACCGTGCTCCGCTCTCGTAGACCGGGTAGGCTGGCGTCGGGATGATGACCGTGTCGCGCACGGCACCCGGTCCGATGAGAGCGAACGCCAGCGTGTAGACCGACTCCTTGGTGCCGTTCGCGGGCAGCACATGGCGCTCGGGGTCCACGCCGAGTCCGTAGCGGCGCTGGAGCCACGCTGCGCACGCGGCGCGCAACTCGGGCGTGCCGGTCGTGGCGGGGTAGCTGGAGATCGCCGGCACCGCCGCTTTCATGGCGTCGCGGATGAACAGCGGGGTTTCCTCGCGCGGGTCGCCCATGCCGAAGTTGATGCTGGTCACGCCCGGCGGCGCCAGTTCTCGGCGCCGGCGCTCGAGCTTCACGAACGGGTAGTCCTCGTTCGCGGTGAGCAGCGGGTGCAGCGGGCCAGGTACGAACGCGTTCATGCGCCCTCCCGGGTGAGGAACGCGGACAGGTTCTCGTAGACCTGGCCGAGGTTGTCCACGGGGCAGTACTCGTCGGCGCGATGGCAGAGATCCGGCAGGCCCGGGCCGTAGTTGAACGCCGGGATCCCCGCGGCCGTGAACCGCGCCACGTCCGTCCAGCCCTGCTTCGCCGCCACCTTCGCGCCGCTCATGCGCAGGAAGCGCTGCACCTCGGCATGCTCCAGGCACACGTCCCCCGGCGGCCCGCTGTCCACCACGTCGAACGCGAACCCCTCCGGGACCAGGGCGCGCAGACCCGCGATCGCCTGTTCCACCGTGCGGCCGGGCGGGAAGCGGTGATTCAGGTTGGCCTTCATCTCCGCCGGCACGACATTGCGAGCGGTGCCCGCGCGCAGCTTCGTGACCTGGAGCGTCTCGCGGAACTCGAGTCCCTGGACGATGTGGCTCTTCACCGGAACCTTCGTGATCTCGCGCAACCAGTCGACGCCCTCGGCAATGGCGTTCTTCCCCTGCCACGGCCGTGCGGAGTGCGCCGACACACCGGGCACGCGCACCTCGACGTTCACCATGCCGTTGCAGCCCATCTCCAGCGCGCCGTCGGTGGGCTCGAGGATCACGGCGAGATTCGCCTCGCGCAGCCACGGGCTGTCGTTCAGCACGCGCTTCAAGCCGTTCTTCTCGTGCGGCCCTTCCTCGCCGTCGTAGAACACCATGGCCACGTCGAAACGCAACGCGTCGGGGTCGAGCGCGTCGGCGAGTGCAAGCATCACCGCGTCGCCCGCCTTCATGTCGGTGGTGCCGAGCCCGTAGAGCCGTCCGTCCTCGAGCCGCGCGGTGGCGTTCCCCTGCGCCGGCACCGTGTCGGTGTGCCCGGCGAGCACGATCAGCGGCCGGCCCATGCGCGGCGCACGCCACACGATCGAGAGCCCATGCCGGATGACCTCGCCCCGGGCCGCGGTGGCGAGCCGGTGCGTGATCCAGTCCGCGATCTGCAGCTCGGTCCCGGTCACGCTCGGGATGTCCACGAGCGTCACGAGCAGCTCGGTGAGGGATGCGGTGTTGACCGGCATGACGGGAGCCTCCACTGGGGGGTGCAGGAAGAGCGCGAGGCTAGCATCGGCCCGGTGCTTGCGCCATGCCGCGCCGGAACCTACGTTGGGCGCATGCACGCTTCGACCGCGCTCCGGCTCACCGGCCGCGACGCCCTGCCGCTCTTGCATCGCATCACGTCCAACGCGCTCGACCGGCTGTTACCCGGTGAAGCGCGCGCGACGCTGTGGTGCGACTTTCGCGGCCGGCTTCAGCATCGTGCCGTGGTCGCCGTGACGGGCGACGGTGCGGTCTGGCTGCTGCGGCCCGATGCGCCCGGTGCCACGCTCGCCGCCGCGCTCGACCGGGCGATCTTCCGGGACGACGTGCAGGTGCAGGACCGCTCGGGTGAATTGCCGGTCACGCTCGTACGCGGTGGCGCCGGAGAACAGGGCGTGCTCGAAGAAGCCGACGGCGTGCCGCGCATCGTGGCCACGGGTGACGGGACCCGTCTGGTCGTGGGCACGAGTGCGGAGCCGCTCACCGAACGCGAGCGCATCGCGCTGCTCCACCCTCGCCACGGGCACGAGATCGCCGAAGCGTTCAACCCGTTCGAGGCCGGCCTCGGCCACGAGGTGCACCTGGCGAAGGGTTGCTTCACCGGCCAGGAGGCGTTGCAACGCCTCATCACGTACGAGAGCGTGCGTCGCCGGCCCGTGCACGTGCGCTTGCCGTTCCCCGCCGAAGACGTGCCGCAGGACGTGCTCGCCCAGGGTGAGACGGCGGGCGTGCTGACGAGCGCGGTGGACGGCGAAGGGCTCGCCATCGTCAAGCGCGACGTGATCGAGGAGCGCTCCCCGCTGTCGCTGGAAGCGGGTGGCGCGCTCGAAGTGGTCGCCGCGCCCGAGCCGGCGAGACCGCAGGGGCGTTAGGCGCTCACTCCGCCTTCTCCGCTCCGCCGTCACCGTCGTCCACCACCAGCGCATCGGTGGTGAGCACCAGCCCGCCCAGACCGCCCGCGTGCTGGAGCGCGCAGCGCGCCACCTTCGCCGGGTCGAGGATGCCGGCCTGGTCCAGCTCGCCGAACTCACCGGTGATCGCATCGAAGCCGTACCAGCGTCCGCCCGAGCGCAGCTTCTCCAGCACCCTGTCGCCTTCCGCACCGGCGTTGACCGCGATCTGTCGCGCGGGTTCGGCGAGGGCGGCGACCACGATGTCGCGACCCGCGCGCTCGGACGATCGGAGCTGCAGCCCTTCGAGCTCTGCCGAGGCGCGCAGCAGGGCCACGCCTCCGCCTGGCACGATGCCCTCTTCCGCCGCGGCGCGAGTGGCACCCAGCGCGTCCTCGATCTGCGAGCGGCGCGCCTCGCGTTCCACGTCGGTCGCGGCCCCCACGCGCAGCACCGCGATCCCGCCCGCCAGTCTCGCCGTGCGCTCGCGGAGCGTGTGGCGCGCACCGGCGGGCGCGTCGCGCAGCTCGCGTTCCAGTTCGCCGCGGCGCGCGCGGATCGCCTCGAGCCGGCCGCCGCCTCGCAACAGCGTGGTGTGGTCGCTCGCGGCGGTCACCCGCTGCGCACGTCCCAGGTGCTCGGCCCGCACCGAAGCCGGCGACAGGCCGGTCGCGGGCCCCAACAGTTGCGCTCCCGTGGCGAGCGCGATGTCCTCGAGCAGTTCGCGCCGCGCGGCAGCCGGAAGCGACACCTGCACCGCCACGCCCGGGGCGGTGCCGCGCAGCCGGTTCACGACCATGACCGCGAGCGCGTCCGTGCCGATCTCGCTGCAGATGCACAGTAGCGGTCGCTCCTGCCGCGCGGCCAACTCGAGCGCGGGCACGATGTCGTTGGGCATGACGATCGGGCCGTCCACCACCAGCACCAGCGGATGGTCGAGCGAGACCTCCATGTTCTGGGCGTCGGTCACGAAGTAAGGCGAGGCGTACCCGGACGCGAAGCGCATGCCGTCCACGAGCTCGAGCGTCACCCCCATCCCCGTGCCTTCCTCGACGCTGACCACGCCATGGGGGCCTGCCGCGCGGATGGCCTGCGCGATCAGCGCACCCAGCTCCTCATCGGCCGCCACCAGCGAAGCCACACGGGCCACATCGCGGTCGTCCTCGAGCGGCCGTGCCGAGGCGGCGAGCGCGGCGAGCGCGACCGTCACCGAGGCATCGATGCCGCGCCGGATCGCCACCGGATTGCCGCCGGCCTCCACCGCCTCCAGCCCTCCGCCGATGATGCGGTGCGCGAGCACGGTGGCGGTGCTGGTCCCATCGCCCGCGGCCTGTCCCGTGCGCAAGGCCACCTCGCGCAGCATCTGCACGCCCATGTTCTCGAACGGGTCGGGGAGCTCCAGTTCCTGGGCGACCGCGATGCCGTCTCGCGTGATCGCCGGGCTGGTCCCGTGCGCTCGGTCCAGGACGACGCTCCGGCCGCGCGGGCCGAGTGTGATGCGCACGGCGTTCGCGAGCTGGTCGATGCCGCGCCACAGCGCGCGGCGGGCGTCACTGTCGAATCGGACGCGCTTCCCCATCTGGGCTCCGTTCCCGGCCTCGGCTCCCCGTGATGCGGAGGCCCCGAGGATACCGCGGAAGATCCAAGCGGACGGCTACCCGGGTTATCGGCGAGCCCGGCGTGCGGCTGCATGGGGACGTCAGGTCGGCCTGCGCGTGGCCTTGGGCTTCTTCGGCTTGGGCTTGGGCGGCGTCTTGCCCTGGGTGTCCGAACCCTTCCTCTTCTTCGTCACCACCGGCTCGGGCGGCAGGATGCCCTTCACCGCCTGTTTCAACTCGTCGGGCGCGTCCGGCCGGCGCGCGGCCTCGCGGAACCACTGGAACGCCGTGACCGAGTCGCCGGCCTGCATGTACATCGAGGCGGCGTCGAATGCGTACCCGCTGCTGTCGGGGTAGGCGATCGCGAGCCGGCGGAACTCCGCCGCCGCCCCGCGCCAGTCGCTGCCGCTGGCGAGCGTGTGCGCGAGCGAGACGCGGTCGGTCTGCCAGCGCGGGTTCTCCAGCCGGTCGGCCTCGTCCGTCGCGGTCGGCGCGGCCACGGTGTCCCCCGCCGACTCGCGCCGGATCTCGCTCAGTCGTCCCTCCTCGTCCATGCGGAAGAAGTGGTCGGGTCCGGCGGGCTCGCTCGGCGTGCGCGCGGTGTAGGCACTGTAGTAGCCGGCCTGGAGCGTGGGGTCGCGATACCAGACGCGCACGGCGGGGCCATTGCCCGCAAGGAAGCCCACGTTGTTCGGAAGCCGCACGAACCACAGCCGCGAGTGCGGTTCGAACCTGGGGTGGGTGCCTTTCAGGAAGTCGCGGATCTGGTCCACGAACACGCCCGCGCGCCGCTGGTAGGCGGCCTCGCCCCAGTCCTGCGACGGCGTCATGGCACGCCCCGCGCCGATGACCGCGAGCAGGCCCACGAGCCCCATGGCGAAACCCGTGTTGCGCTCGAGGATCCGGCCCACGGCGAGCCACGCGCCGAAGGCCGCGAACTGCGCGTAGTAGGCGTGCCAGCCGAGACCCGGCAACAGCAGCGGCAGCGAGCCCACTCCCCACCACACCATTCCCAGCGATGCCGCACCCTTGGGTCGTGCCGTGCGGCCGCCGCCCAGGACACCGGTGGCCCGCAGGTCAGGGCGCGCGAGCAGCTCCAGGAACACGATCAACAGGAACGCGGCGCGCAGGCCGTCCCACCACACCGCTCTCCACCCGCCGTCGGGCGCCGGCCACACGTCGAGTGAGAACACCGCGGCCGCGCTCTTGATGACGGCGAGCCACGGCGCGATCGCGGCCGGCGAGGGTGTGATCGTCGCCGCCGTGCCACTCCAGAAGCGGCCGATCAGCAGCGGATGCGCGCACATCCATGCGAATCCCACCAGCAGCGTAGGTGCCAACCGGAACAGGTTCTCGGGCAGCGACCGCCGCGAGACGAGCGCACCGTGCGCCAGGAACAGCAGCGGCAGCGGCGCGGCCGTCTCCTTGCTCGCCAACGCCAGGGCGTAGCCCGCCGCGGCCCAGCCGATGCGGCCCTCGTGCCACGCGATCAGCGCGAGCAGGGACAACAGCAACATCCACAGGTCCTGTGCTCCCGCCGACCACAACAGCAGCAGGCCCCAGCCGGGCAGCGTGGCCGCACCCGCCACCGCGATCGCGGCCGCGGCGGCTCCGGCCAGTCGGCGCGCTAACGCCCAGTACGCGGCCAGCACTCCAGCCGCGAGCGCGAGGCTGGCCAGGTGGAAAGGCCACTCGGACGGGCCGAACGCGTGCTGCAGCCACCAGTAGTGGAATTCTCGTGACCACGGCCTCCACCAGTGGAACGCCAGGTCGCGGAAGCCCCAGAGCTGCCCGAATCCCTTGTCGCGCACGTGATCGAGGAACACGTAGTCGTCGTTCAGGAACGGCAGCCCGAGCCCGTCTCGGAATCGCGCGAACAGGAACAGCAAGAGCAGGAACAGTCCGACCGCCCTGCCGGCAGGCAGGGCGGTTCCGCCGCGCGGACCGGAGCGCTTCAGGGCCGCCACTCCGCGAGGAACACGTTGGTCTCTCCGGGAACCTTGCCGCCGCGGTTGGAGCAGAACACCAGCCAGCGACCGTCGGGACTGAACATCGGGAATCCGTCGAAGTCGGTGTCACGCGTCACCGGCCGGGGCTCGCCGCCCGCCACCGGCACCAGCCACAGGTCGAAGTTGCGACTGCGCGGGCTCTCCCAGTTGGACGCATAGATGATGGACTTGTCGTCGGGCGTGAAGTACGGCGCGAACGACGCGCCCGGCTTGTCGGTGATGCGGCGCTGGCCACTGCCGTCGGCGTTCATCACCCACAGGTCCATCTTGGACGGCTTCACGAGGTCCTGGTCGAGCAGCCGCTTGAACGTGCCGTTCACCGTGGAGTCCTCGGTGCGATGCGTGCGCCACACCAGCTGCTTGCCATCGTGCGAGAAGAACGCCCCGCCGTCGTAGCCGAGCGCGTTCGTGAGCCGCGTGAGCCCGCTGCCATCGGGACGCATCTTGTAGAGGTCCACGTCGCCGTCTCGCTTGCTGGTGAACACGATCCACTTCCCGTCCACGCTCACGGTGGCCTCCGCGTCATAGCCGGGCCGATCGGTGAGTCGCTTCAAGTCCGAGCCGTCCGGGCGCGACGTCCACAGGTCATAGCTCGGGTAGATCGGCCACACGTAGCCCTGGCTCATGTCGGGGTTGGGTGGGCACGAGTCGCCGCCCGCGTGCGTCGAGGCGAACAGCACGCGCTGGTCATTGTCATAGAAGTAGCCGCACGTCGTGCGGCCCTTCCCCGTGCTCACCCGCGTGCGCATGCCGGTCTTGAGGTCGAGCACGAACTCCTGGTCGCAAGCCCATGAGCCGTCAGTGATTTGCAGGATCAGCCGCGTGCCATCCCCGCTCCAGTACGCCTCGGCGTTCTGCCCGCCGAACGTGAGCTGCCACAGGTGCGCGAGGTGGTCCTCGCCGGCGCGGATCAGGGTGTCGGCCGCCACCGCCGTCGGCGGAACCGGGCGGAACGGGGCGGAGCGAGGCGCGGCGGCGACGCCAAACGCGAGGACGGCGAGCAGCAGCAACAGGGGACGCACGTCAGGGTCTCCTTCCGAGCGTGGCGACGAGGTCCGTGTCCTGGCCGCCGCGCTTCACGGTGATGCGGACGTCCTGCCCCGGTTTGCGAGTGCGGAGCGCGAACGTGTAGTCGTAGATGTTGTCGACGCGGACGCCGTCGAACCTCACGATGACGTCGCCCGCCTTGAGCCCGGCCTTCTCCGCCGGGCTGCCCTCGCGCACGCCGTCGAGCAGCACGCCGCCCTCGGTCTGCATGTAGTCGGGGATGGTGCCCAGGTAGGCGCCATAGCCACCACCGCCGGCGATGCGGCCGGGTGAGGCCGTGGACTTCGCCCTGGTGAACGCCAGCTTCGGGCGGACGTCGAGCGTCTCGACGAGCGCCTGCGCGAAGTACGACACGCGCGTCACGCCCGCGGCGTTCACCTTGTCGAACGTATCGCTGGGCTTGTGGTAATCGGAGTGCGCTCCCGTGAACAGCATCAGCACCGGCACGTTCTTCTTGTAGAACGACTGGTGATCGGAGGGGCCATAGCCGTCCTCGCTGGTCTTGACGTCGAACCGCGCTGCCGGCACCGCATCGTTCGTGCTGCGCACGATCGCCGGCAACTCGGCGGCCGAGCCTACGCCCATCACCTGCACGCGTTCATTGCGCAGCCGGCCCACCATGTCGAGGTTCACCATCGCCTCGACCGCCTCCGTCTCGGGAACGCGCGATAGCGAATCCCGCGGTCCATCCGAGAAGCGCGACGAACCCACGAGGCCCATCTCCTCGGCGCTGAACGCGACGAACACCAGGGTGTGCGCCGGCTTCCAACCCTTCTTCGCCCGCTGCCCCAGCCGCTCGGCCGCGGTGAGCATGGCGGTCACACCCGAGGCATTGTCGTCGGCGCCCACGTGCGGTGCGCGCTGGTTCGGGGCCAGCGACGACGGGCCGCCGTAGCCCAGGTGGTCGTAGTGCGCGCCCATCACGATCGCCCGCGCGGGCTCCCGCCCGGGCAGTCGGCCGGCGACGTTGCGCGTGACCGCGCGCGACCGGCGCACGTTGAGCGTCAGCGAGACGCTGTCGGGCAGGGCGAACGAAGCGGGCTTGTGCCCGTTCTCGATCCGGTCCTGCGCCTGGGACAGCGTCGTGCCGGTGCCGCGCAACAGCACCTCTGCGGCTGGCTGTGAGATCCACGCCGCGAGCAGTCCGCTCGACATGTAACCTTCGCCGTCGCGCGCCGGACGTCGCGGCGGCTCGCCGGCGTGCCAGCGCGGGCCGTTCACTGCGAGCAGCCCGATCGCGCCGTGCTCGCGTGCGTTGATGGCCTTGGTGCGCAGGTCGGCGAACGGCGTGTTCAGGTTGCCGTCGAACCGGCTGGTGCTGTCCATCTCGCCCGGTTCCTGGGTGAGTACCAGGACGACGGCGTCATGGACGTCGAGCCCCGCGTAGTCGTCCCAATCGTAGCCGGGTGCGGTGATGCCGTAGCCGGCGAACACCACTCGCCCGCGCAGCGTGCCGTTGTTGCTGAAGCCCAGCGGCTGCAGCGAGTCCCCGAGCGCGAAGCGCTGCCCGCCCGCCTCGAGCACGCACGGGATCTCCGCGACCACGCCGGTGGTGACCTCGAACGGCTGGAACCAGCCGCCGCTGTCGCCCGCGGGCTCGAGGCCCGCGGCGCGCATGCGCGCCGCGATCCACCGTGCCGCGGAATCGATGCCCGCCGTACCGATGCCGCGCCCCTCCCACGCCGGGTCGGCGAGCCGCCGCACGTAGTCGCGTGCCCGTACCGAATCTCGCGCCACGAGCTTGGCGGCCGCGCGCGCGTTCGAGGGCCGCGCCACGGTGGTGTCGGTCCGCACCGCGGCGCTGTCCGACGGTGCGGCCGCCGCGGCTGACCACAGGCCCGCGAACGCCGCGAACGCGAACGGCAACCATCGCGCGGCGAGCGATCCGGCGCGGCTCGGCTTCATCGTTGTGCTTCCCACAGCAGCCGGAGCCCTTTCAGCGTGAGGCCGTCGTCCACCAGGTCCACGGTCTCGCACTCCGCGGCCACGAGCCGAGCCAGCCCGCCCGTGGCGATCACCCGCGGCCGGCCGCCGAGCTCGCTGCGCATGCGCCGCACGAGCGCATCCACCAGGCCGGCATAGCCCCACAGTACGCCCACGCGCAGGTTCTCGGCGGTGGTGCGTGCGACCGCCCGCTCGGGCCGGCGCAGCTCGATGTTGGTCAGGCGTGCCGCGCGGCGGAACAGCTCCTCGGAGCTGGTCACTAGCCCGGGCGAGATCGCACCGCCGACGAACGCCCCCTGCTTCGACACGCAGTCGAACGTGGTGGCGGTGCCGAGGTCCACGACGATGCACGGCGCGCCGTGCAGCGTGCGGCCGGCCATGGCGTTCGCGATGCGGTCGGGACCCACCGAGTCCGGCTCGGCCACTTGCAGCGGGATGGGCGAGTCGGCCGCGGTGACCTCGAACGCGTCGCGGCCCGTGACCGCGCGAAGCGCGTCGATCCACGCCTGCGTGAGCGATGGCACCACCGAGCACACGACGCTCGAGCAGCCGGCGGCGCCCGTCTTGAGCATGGCCTCGAGCTGCAGGCGCAGCTCGTCGGTGGTCGCCCGCCCGCTCGTCACCCGCCACGACTCCTCGAGCTCGCCGGCCAGGAAGCGTCCGACCTGGGTCTCGGTGTTGCCCACGTCCACCGCGATCAGCGGCGCCGTCGCACCGCCCGGGGCCGGCGCGCGCCGCGCCGTGGACGGCTTCGCCTTGCGAGACGCGCTCATGACCCCTCCTCCGGTTCCCGCTTCCGCTTCGCGATCAGGAACGACAATCCGACGCTCATGAAGTACAGCAGGACCATCGGCGCGCCCATCACGACCTGCGCGCTCACCACGTCGCCCGGCGTGATCAGGGCGGTGAGCACGAAGATCGCCACTAGTGCGATACGCCACTGCCGCAGCAGGAACATCGGGCTCACGAGCCCGATCGCCGTCAGCAGCAGCGTCACCAGGGGCAGTTGC
>Ga0075429_100001866_pt1 | contig 17448 bp, 12 predicted proteins | sample RhiMetdeltSRZDD3_FD_75295 | JGI IMG/M metagenome (GOLD analysis project Ga0075429, IMG submission 75295) | Populus rhizosphere microbial communities from Tennessee, USA - Rhizosphere MetaG P. deltoides SRZDD3 | ecosystem: Host-associated > Plants > Roots > Rhizosphere > Soil | place: USA... | reverse complement strand
ACTCGTCGTTCACGAACGGCGGCACGTTGACCCACGGGTCGGCGCCGCTGGTGCGCGCGAGCTCGAACATCGCCTCGTAGGGCACGCCCTCCTCGGTGTTCCACAGCGCATCGCCCGGCAACGGCCGGTCCGCCCAGTTCACGATGCGCGACGTGTTGGCCGAGCTCCACTTCATGAAGCGCAGTGCGCGCATGCCGCTCAGGTCGCCCACGTACGCCGGGTGGAAGGTCTGCGTGGCGGAGAGCGCCTCGAGCGACTGGAAGGTGCCGGGCGCGCAGGCCGCAGCGTCGGCGACCCACGTCCGCGGCGCGCCGGCGCACACGCCGCCCGGGCCGATCACGCGGATGTTGCGCAGGTGGTTCGCCGCGTCGATGCGCGTGATCGCGAGGGTGAGCGGATCGTCGGGCCGGCTCGTCACGTCGAGCACGTCGCGGCCGGGCGTCGACTCGGCGGCGACCTTGCGACCGGCGCCGCCGTATTCGATCGTGCCGTTGCCGTCGTACAGCACCACGTAGCGGCCGGCGGGATGCGAACCGCCGTTGCCCTGGAACAGCAGGGCCGAGAGATAGCGGTACTTGACCGTCGCGTCGTTCGCGGCGGGCAGGCGCGTGGCGTAGCCGTCCGCGTCCCAGGCCACCTGGTCCTGCTCGCGCGTGTCGTTGGACGATGCGCCCGCGGCGAAGCCGGTGCAGGTGTCGGGCGTCACCCACGGGTTGCAGCGCGTCGACCAGCCGCCGGCGCGCTTCAGCTCGTTGATGAAGGGCCAGTCGGACTGCCAGTAGGTCGGCTGGTCGAGGTTGATGCCGATGCCCGAGCGCGCGGCGGTCGCGTGCGTCGTCGAGGGCACCGGCACCGCCGCGAGCGCGGGCGTCGTCGAGGGCAGGGGCGCAGGCGAGACGGCGGGCGACACGGCAGGCGATAGGGCGAGCGACTCGGCCGGCGCCGGCGCCGGGCTTTGCGCCGACGCGGTCGACCCCGCCGGCGCAGGCCCGCCGGACACCGGTGGCGCCGGCACGGCGCCGGCCGCACGATCCGCGGCCGCTTCGCCGGCGCTCGCGGAGGATGCGACCGCGGTCGCCTCGTCCGTCGCGGAACCGCTCCCGCCGCCGCAAGCGGCGAGCGCCGCCAGGGCGGCGGCGCCGAGGGCGGCGCGCCAGGCCCGACGCGCGCCGAGCCTGGCCGATGGATGCAGCATGTGATGACCCAACGTGGTTGTCGTCCGCCCGACGTGGGCGGCGGCGCTCTCGCGCGCGGGTCCTGGCGCACGCGGCATGCCAGGGGCGACACCGACAAATCGCGCCGTGCGCAAAGCACGCGCGACGGGTCCTTCGTGACGGATGTGGTGGACGGCGCGGCGTGGCTGCTTACGCCCCGTGACATGAAGTGCCCAGCCGCGTCAGCGAGCGCGGCACGGGCGGCGCGGCCGAGGCCCTACCATCCGGCGCCATGGACCACGACCTCCCCCGACCGCTCGAAGCGCTGCTCGTCGAGCAGACCGTCGACGCCGTCATCTACGCGGATGCCGAGGGCGTCATCCGCCTGTGGAACGCCGCGGCCGCCGCGATGCTCGGCTTCTCCGCCGAGCAGGCCGTCGGCGCGAGCCTCGACCTCATCGTCCCCGAGCGGCTGCGGCCGGCGCACTGGAACGGCTGGCGCGCGGCGATCGCCTCGGGCCGCACGCGCCTGGGCGGCAAGCCCACGCTCACCAAGGCGCTGCACCGCGACGGCGGCACGCGCTACGTCGAGATGAGCTTCTCGCTGGTGAAGGACGCGGGCGGCCGGGTGATCGGGTCGGTGGCGATCGCGCGCGACGTCACCGAGCGGCAGATGCAGGCGAGGAGCGCGGGCGCAGCTTCCTAGCCGCCCGTCGACAGGCTGCGGGCGAACGGACAAGCCGCGGCGGCCGGCTCCGTGCCTCGCACGCTGCGAGCCCGTCGAACAGGGCCATCGATGCGAGCGTGGCCGCAACGAGCGATCGCTTCATGAACACCCTCGTGCCGCGCGCCCACGCGGGCGCGAGGCAGGCGACTCTTCCGGCCGCCCGTCCCGCGACGGGCCCCGCGAGACGGCCGCAGGGTCATGGCGCGTCGCCGACGCACCGCGTGCTACAGCGCGCGGATCTGCACCTTGCGGAACTTCACCGTGCCGCGCCCCCATTGCAGGGCGAACGGCCCGTTCGCGAACTTCGCGTCGCGCACGTCCACCGTCTTCTGCCCGTTGAGGACCACGACGAGCTGGTCGCCCTTGGCGGTGAGCTCGAAGGTGTTCCACTTTCCGCCGGCCTTGGGCATCGGCTGCGCCACCGGCGCCACCTTCACGATCGCGCCGGTGCCGTACGTGGGGTCGGGACGCTGGTCGAAGATGTTGGCCTCGTAGCAGTTCTCGTCGGTCACGCGGCTGCGGTCCTGGCAGCGCATGAAGACGCCGCTGTTCGCGTCGTCGCTGGCCCAGAACTCGACGCGCATCATGAAGTCGCGGTAGTTCTCCTTCGACAGCAGGAAGGCCGGCGTGCTGCCGCCTTGCGTCGCCTGGATCGCGCCGTCGGTGGCCGTCCAGTTGGCCTCGTTGAGGCGCGTGAAGTTGTCCAGGCCCTTGTCGCCGTCGATGAGCGTCGTCCATCCGCCGCCGCCTCCCGCCATCGAACCGCAACCTGCGATGGCGAGCCCGGCCAGCACCGCTGCCACCCTCTTCCCTGTCGATCCGTTCATGCGAGTCCCCGAAGCGCGCCGACATTGGCGCGCGCATTTCACGCTGGACCCGCCGCGGCCGCCATCCACTGTTCCCCGTAGGCGGCCGCGCGCGACGCGCCCGCGCGCTCGAGCACGACGTGGGTGGCGTGCGGCGTGGCGACGTGCCGCGTGCACGGCGGCCCACGTCAGGCCGGCGTGCCGGCGTGCGCGGCCTTCAGCGCCGCGATGTCGATCTTCACCATCTTCAGCATTGCGTCGGCCGCGCGCTTCGCCTTGGCCGGATCGGGGTCGGACATCAGCTCGCCGAGCACGGTGGGCACGATCTGCCACGCCACGCCCCAGCGGTCGCGCAGCCAGCCGCACTGCTCGGGCGCGCCGCCTTGCAGCAGGCCGTTCCAGTAGCGGTCGAGCTCGGCCTGGTCCTCGCAGCTCACGACGAAGCTGATGGCGTGGTTGAACGGATCGAGCGGCCCGGCGCTCATCGCGACGAACGCCTGCCCGAAGAGGCGGAACTCGACGATCTTCACCGACCCGGGCGGCCCGCTCGGCGACTCGCTGGGCAGCGTGCTCACCTTGGTGATGCGCGAATCCGGGAACAGGCTCGCATAGAAGGCGGCGGCCTCCTCGGCTTGCTTCGCATACCAGAGGAAGGGCGTGATCTTCTGGATCGACATGGCGGTTCTCCTTGGACGTGGACCGGATGGCGGCCGCCCGCGCGCGTGCCGTCATCGAGACGACGAACGACGCCGGTCGATTTCGACGCGCCGGCGAGCGCTGTCGCCGGCCGCGCCGCCCACGAACCCGGGATGGCCCTCAGAAGGACCAGTTGGCCTGCGCCCCGACGATGTAGGCCTTCGCCGTGTACTCGCCCACCAGGCTGCCGCGCGGCGCGGAGGTGGGCGTCTCCTGGTTGGGCAGGCGGCTCGGCGCGTCCCGGAAGCGCAGCAGCGCCAGGCCCACGTCGAAATGCAGGTCCGGCGACATCTTCCAGCGCCCGCCCACGGCATACCAGCGGCGCCGCGTGTCCGCGAGGCGCGGCGTGCGGAAGTCGTCGGTCACCGGCGACGTCTCGTGCGCGAAGCCGGCGCGCAGCGTCCACTGCGGCGTGTCCCACACCACGCCCACGCCCGCGCGCCAGCTGTCGCGAAAGCGCAGCGCGGTGCTCGTCACGGTCTGCTCGGCCAGGGGCCCTTCCTCGCGCACGACGGTGAGGTCCTGGATCGAGTCCCAGCCGGTGCGCGTCCAGTCGAACAGCAGCTTGAGCCCGGGCCGCGCCTCCCACGCCACCGCGAGCGACACCGTGTCGGGCAGTTCCACGCTCGCGCCCACGCGGCCGTCGGCCAGCGCGGGCACGGCGGCCAGCGCGGCCGGACGGTTGCCGAAGCGCACGTCGCCGTCGATGCTGAACTTGATGGCCGAGCGGTACGTGGCGCCCAGCTGCAGGCCGCGCACCGGCTCGAACTGCACGCCCAGGTTCCAGCCGTAGCCCCAGTCGTCGCCTTCGACCGTGGCGATCCCTTCGGCGCCCGCCGGGATGGCGGCGGCCAGCGCGGGCACGCCCGACGCCAGGGCCACCGCGCGGTAGCTCACGGCGTTGGACAGGTCGGCGGAGAAGCGCATCGCGTTGAAGCCCGCGCCCACCGACAGGTTGTCCATCACCTTGTACGCGAGCGTGGGATTGATGTTGATGCCCTGCACCTCGGACTCGGTGGCATGGAAGCGGCCGATCCACGCGGCATCGCGCGTCGTCTTGAGGCCGAACGGGGCGTTCAGGCCGAGGCCGCCCCACAGCCGGCCGGGCATCAGCTCCCACGCGAGGTAGGCGTTCGGCACGAAGCCCGTGTCGTCGGCCTCGCCGCCGTCGTTGCCCGGACCATGGCCGAGGTTGCCCGAGGGGCCGAACGGGCACGCGGTGGTGCCGGCGCCGGTGCCGAGATACGGCGTGCACGAGCCGCCGTCGTGGAAGCGGCCCTTCGGCTGCACGATGTGCCCCGCGACCACCGCCTGCCGGCGCACGCCGAGCCGGGTGAGGCCCGCGGGGTTGAAGAACACGACGCTCGCGTCGTCGGCGAGCGCGGCCTGCCCGGCGAAGGCGGCGCCGAGGCCGCTCACGCTCTGCTCGGAAAGCTGGAAGCCGGCGGCGAGCGCGCCGCCGTGGACGGCGGCCAGGCACGCGAGCGCGACCGCGCGGCGGCGCGATGTCGTCGAAGGGGAACCGTTCATGGCGTCTCCACAGGTTGTTCGTGTGGTCTCGTGGCGACTTCGCGCAGCGGCGGTGCGAAGCACCGGCGGCGAAGTGCGGCGCAGTGTGGACTCGGGACGTGATTTGCGCAACGGGGCTGGTGCGGGGACGCCGGCGGCGCCGCGTTCACCCGCGCACGATCACGCCCAGCACGATCGCCGCGTCCAGCACGATCCACCCGATGCACGCCACGTAGATCGTCTTGTCCCGCTTGCGCCAGCCGTACACGAACCACAGCAGCGCCGACAGCAGGTAGGTCGCCCACGACGCGACCGACACGCCGGCCGTCGAGGCGCCGAACCAGACGCTCCAGGCCTGCGGCACGGTCATCGCCAGCGTGAGGCCGGAGAACACGCGCAGCAGCCTGTCCAGTCCGGAGGCGTCAGGCGGCGGCGTGGCGTCGGGGGTCAAGAGCGGCTGCAGCGTCATCGCACGTCTCCTCGCCACGACGGCCGCTGCGCGCGGATCCCGGTGGCGGCGCCATCATGACAGCGGCGCCGTCACGCGCGGCCGGGCCCCGCCGGCGCGGCCGGGCCCGTCGGGACGCCGGCTACCTCGCCTTCCTGACCCCCACCGTGTAGAGGCCGGTGGCGCCCGCATGCTTGTGGCGCACGGTGAGCCAGTAGTCGCCCGGCTGCAGCTTGCGCACGATGCGCGCGTTCAGGCCGCGACCGCGGTCGTCGTCCCACGTGATGACCGCACCCGGATCGGCCGGGCCGTGCAGCGCCATCACGGTGTCGCTCGATCCCTCGGTGGTCATGATGTGGGTTGCGGCCCGGGCCACGGTGAAGTGGTAGCTGTCCACCTCCCCGGCGGAAGCGATGTCGGCGGCGATGCGCTCGCCGCCGACCGCGAGCTCGGTGACGCTCGGGCGCTCGCGCGGATACTGGCGCCGCATGAAGTCGATGTCCATCGCCGAGAACTCCGTGTTCCAGCCGATGGCGAAGGAGCCGATCGTCAGCGAGTCGGGGACCGCGTACTCCATGATCGAGGTCGGGTCGAAGGCGCTGTGGTTGGTGCTGTCTTCGGCGTAGACCTGGAAGATGTTGAAGTCCACGTCCTCCTTGCTCCAGCCCTGCTGCGCGTAATACGCGTACACCTTCGGCTTGTCCCACGGAATCTGGCCTTGCGCGGCCGGGTTCTGGTGCTCGTGGATCATGCCGAGCGCATGGCCGAACTCGTGGCGCACGACGCGCTGGTACTCGCGCAGCGGCGTGTCGGGCTCGAGCCAGCCGTAGTTCATCGTCGCGTCGGCAGCGTCCACGGTGAGCGCGTCCGTGCCCACGGTGGACCACGAGAAGTCCTTCTCCGCGAAGCTCACGCGGACGTGCGACTCGCCGCCGGAAACGAACTCGAGCTTCAGGTTCGCGAGCGCCTCCCACTCCTTGGCGATCGCCTGCACCCGGGCCTGCACCTCGGGCACGCCGTCGAGGAACCTGATCTTCAGCGTGCGCCCGTTCTCCCAGAGCTTCATCCGCTCCACGGCGGCACGCGTGCGACCCGGGCCGGAGCGCAGCGGCGTGATGCGCACGTTGTCGACGCGTTCGCGCGCCGCGGCCTCGTCCGGTGAGAGGCGGGTCTCGTCGTCGGCCGGGTCGGGCCGATACGGCGAGCAGATCTTGCAGGTGTGTCGCATGGGGCTTCCTCGATGGCAGGGGGACCCGTCGATCATTGCGAGCAACACGCACACGTGTTGATCCCTAGATCGGTGGGGGCGACCGGACGAGGCTTGTCGACCGGCCCCAGGCGGCTGCGCGGCCGAGGGTTTTTCTCCCTCTCCCCGCTCGCGGGGAGAGGACGGGGGTGAGGGGGAACGGTCTCTCACTGCCACGAGCCGCGGCCGGCTCCCTGCCGCGCACGCTCTAGCGCTCGTCCTTCGCCGGCGCCCCGCCGGCGCGCCTGGCCGCTGCGCGCTTGCGCCGGCCCCGGCCCGAAGGCGCCGGCGCGCCAGGCGCCGGCGCCGGCCGTGCCGCACCGGTCAACGCCGCGGCGACGCGCTCGAGCGTGTCGGCCGCCGCCACATCGCCCGACTTGCGCAGGAAGGCTTCGAGGAAGCGGTGCTGGCCCGCGATGGACTCGAACCGCAGGGGCGACGCGTTGATGCTGCGGGCGTCTTCGTACGCGCGCAGCAACGCCTCCACGGCATCGGCATCGCCCAACGTGTCGGCCCACAGGCGGCGCGTCAGCTCGGCGTCGCCGCGTGTCGCCGCCTGCCAGAAGTCGAAGTCCGTCGCGTACCGCTGCGCCGCCGCCTCGCGGACGCGGTCGATGGTCTCGTCGACGTCCGGCGTCTTCGGGTGTCCGAGCAGCGCATCGAGCTGCAGCCGGTTCAGCACCGCGTAGCTGTCGTCGCTCGCCATCGACTCGGCGCTGGCGTAGGCATCGCGCGCCTGGCGCAGCCAGTCGAGCGCCGGCTTCAGGCCGCCCTTCGGGCGGTGCAGCTCGATCGCGGCGCGCCGCTTCAACGTGCTGCCCAGCAGGCTCTGGCGTTCCGCGTTGCCCCGGGGCGCCCCGGGGTGCGGCCCCGGATCGGCACAGGCGAGGCGGATGAGCAGCTCGAGTCGCCGCTGCGCCGCCGCGATGCGCGCGAGCGCCGCGTCCGCGTCCGCCGCCTTGCCGGTCGCGGCGAGCCGCTCGGCGCTGCGCGCCTCGAAGTTCGCGAGCTTCTCGATGGCCGCCAGCGGCACGAAGCCCGCGCGGCAATCCTCGGCGATCGCGCGCAGCAGCGCGGCGCGCGCGAGCTCGAAGCCGGCTTCGCCGAACTCGCCGTACAGCACGCCGAGCGCGTGCTGCACGTCCGGGCGTTGCGACCAGGCGGCGGGAACGGTGGCCAGGCGCCGCTGCACCGCGTCCTTCTGCTGCTCGAAGGCCTCCGGCGACACGGCCTCGCCGCCGGCACGGTGCGCGCGCATGCGGTGGTGCTCCAGCCAGCGCAGCAGCTCCTCGGGCGCGCGCATGGGCCCCGCATCGAATGCCGGGGGCACGCCCACCTTCAGGCGGAACAGGGGGTCGCCGTACGCCTGGTAGGCGCCCCAGGTGTTGCAGGCGGGGTGACGCTCGAACGTGACGTTGCGCGCCTCGTGCAGCGCGTCGGCGAACGTGCTGCCGCGCACGGCCATGTGCTCGAAGAACGTCTCGGCGAAGGTCTGCGCCGCGTCGTCCGCCACCTCCCATCCCGCGGCCACCACGCAGCGCACGCCGATCTCGATCAGCGAGCGCGCAAGGCCGTAGGCGAGCTTGTAGTTCGCGCCCGTGCCGCCGCCCACGCGCCCGAGGTGGCAGCAGCTGAGGAACACGAGATCCGGCACGCGCTCCATGACGGCGATCTCGGCGGCCGAGAGCAGCAGCCCGTCCGACAGCACGACGCCCGTGCGGTACGTGCCGTCCCTGGCGCGGCCGGCATGAATGCCGTGCGAGGCGATCACGAGCACGCGGTGCGCCCGCGAGAAGAGCTTGCTGAAGACGTCGGTGGCGCGCTCCCGGGTCAGCCGGGCGACGTCGTAGCCCGCGCGCTCCAGCATGCCGGCGACCGCCTCGCCCTCGCGCTGCGCACCGGGCAGGCCCGGCAGGCCCGCGTCGGGGCGCGCGGCGGGCGCCGCCCGCAGGCCGTCGCCGCCGCTGCCGCCGAACTGGGCATGGAAGCCGTCGGTGAGCGGGTCGGCGATGACGCACGCGGCGAGTCCGTCCGCGCTGCTCACCTCGCGGCGGAATCGCGACGAGGCGAGCTGGCGCACCATCCGCGTCTTGCGCACCAGCGGTTCGCCGTCCACCTCGAGCATCTCCCACGGCAGGTCGGCCGTGGCCTCGTCGACCACCAGCACGAGGTTGGCGGACTTGCGCGCCGCGGCCTTGAACTCCAGCGGCACGAGCAGCTGGAACAGCGTGTTGCCGAAGCCGCGGGCGGGGTCGTAGGCGGTGTTGTCGTGCGCCTGGAAGGTGGTGTCCACCAGCCGTTCCACGAGGCCCGGCTGGCGCATCGACACGACGGTCTCCGCCCGCGCGCGCTCGCCGAGGTAGACGAACTTCAGCCGCTCGGCGTGGCGCGCGACGGGCGGCTGGTCGACCCCGGTGAGGATCGACAGGGCCGCCGCCAGCCCGCCGGCTGCGCCTGCTTCGCCGTCGCGCGTCGCGAGGGCCTCCAGCGCCTGTCGCAGGCGCTCGCCCGCGGCGCGGCCGGCCCGCTCGGCGTCCGACGCGCGGGGCCGGCGCTCGTCATCGTCCTCGCGCCCGGCGTCGCACGCCAGCAAGCGCGGCCAGTAGTCCTCGGCGGGCGACAGGCCGAGGCGCTCGCGCACGCCGTCGCCGTAGGCCACCTCCTCGCAAGGCACGACCGTCGCATCGAGCCGCTTCAACCCCGAGGCGAGGCGGCCCGGCAGCTCCGCCACCTCGTAGGCGGCCGTGATCGCGGCGTCGCGGTACACCTCCACCAGGTCCAGCTCGGCCACATGCACCGGCGCGGCCGAAGGCGCCGGCCCGCCCGGCCGCTCGGGCGCCGCATCGGCGAACTGGGCGTTGGCGCGCAGCACCCCGAGCACGACGGCCTTGACCGAGTCCCGCACGCTGAGCTGCGCCGCGGAATTGGTGCCGACGAGCAGGCTCGCGAGCCGGATCCCGCCGTCCAGCGCGTGCAGCGGGTGGCCCCCTTCCATGCAGCGCTGCCGCTCCTCGGCGTGCCGGTCGGCGGCGTGCATGAGGAAGCGCAGCACGCCGGCGCGCACGGCGTCGGCGACATCGTCGGCGCTGAGGCGGCCCATCTCCCCCAGGCCGACCACGACGGCCCCGCGGCCGCGCCGCTGCGCGATCTCTTCCGTGCTGCGCGGCATCAGCACGATGGAGGCCGTGCCGAGCTCGCCGGCATGCAGGCCGAGCAGCGAGCGGCGGGTCAGCGCCTGGTCCACGAGGTGCTCGTCGATCAGCGCCTCCGGGCCCGCGATCGGGTCGCCGCGGTAGTGGCCGCACAGCACCGGCACGCGCGCGTAGCGCACGTCCATCGCGCGCACGGTGACGTGCAGCGCAGGGCGCGTGCGCTGCGGCATCGCCACGCGCGCGGCGCTGCGTCCGAGCACGCGGGCCAGCAGTTCGCCGTCGTGCAGGAAGGGCGGCGGCGGGCCCGCGCGGTACGTGCGCGGCGTGGCCGGCGCCGTGACGCCGCGCGCATCGCGCGCACCGCGCGCACCGGCGAGGCCGGCGGGCACCCGGCGCATCAGCAGCGCCTCGATGTCGTCGAAGTGCTTCGGCGTGCTCGCGAGGCCCAGGTGGTCCACGGGCATCGTCCAGTAGCGGTCGGCCGGCAGGCCGGGCAGGCGGGCCGAGGCCCACGTGACCGCGCCGTCGCCGTCCGCGGTGCCGAGCAGCGCGACGCTCGTGCCGCGCGCGGCGCCGCCGGCGACCGGCGCGATGCCGCACGGCGTGTTCTCGGCCTGGCCGAGGACGCAGGCGATGCGCTCGGGATGGGCGCGCACCCAGGAGGTGTCGGCCACCCGCGCCCAGAAGTCGCGCGCTTCCTCGAGCAGCGCGCGCGCGGGACGCCCGGCGAGCCCGCGGCCGAACCAGAAGTCGTCGTTGCGTCGCGCCAGCGCCTCCCAGGTGGCCGGATCGAAATAGTCGAGGCCGCCCGGCCCGGCGGCCTCGACGAACCCCGGCGCCGGCAGCAGGTGCAGCACGCCCGCGAAGCCGGCCACGGTCGCGAGCAGTTCCTGCATCGGGTGGTGCAGGTCGACGCGCGCGAGCGTGCGGACGGTGTCGGACAGGCCCAGCAGCGTCTCGACCATGCGGTGCGAGCCGTGGTGCGGCGTGCCCAGCATGACGAGGCCGCCATCGGTGGCCACGATGCGCTCCCACAGCGTGTCGCGCACGGCGAAGGCGGCGCGCACCACCAGCCCGCCCATGCCGTGCGCGAGGATGCGCACGGCGCGGCCGGGATGCGCGTCCAGCACGCGCTCGATGCGCTGGGCGAGCTCCTCGCCGGGCACGCCGGCGGGCTGGCGCCAGTCGTAGGCGAACGGCTCGACCGCGTGCGCCGCGGCCAGGTGGTCGGCGAGGCGGCCGTACGCCAGGTCCACCAGCCCGTCGGCGGTGACGGCGCCCGCATCGGCCGCCTGCAGGTCCTCGAGCCCGCGGCGCGCGAGGTGCGCGGCATCCAGCCACACGCGCCGGCCCCGCACCGCCAGGTGGCTGCCCATGAGGCCGGGCACCAGCACGACCACGTCCGGCGGCGCGCCCGCCCCGCGCGACACCCTGGGCGCGGCGGGCGGCTCGGGGGGCGCCAGCGGCGCCCACTCCGGCATCGAGAACGGGTCGTCCGCGCACAGCCAGCGCTGCATCGACTGCGGCACCGGCAGGTCGACCGTGCGGGTCTCGTCGCGGAAGTAGCGGAAATGGTTGATGTTCGGGCCGCGCAGCGCGATGGCGCGCGCCTCGCCCTGCCGCGCGAGTCCCCCGTACATCGACGCGGTGTCGACGACGAGGTCGTTGTCCGCGCGATCGAAGAACATCCAGTCGGTGAACATCACGGGAAGCCGCTTGAGCAGGCCGCCGCCTTCGATGTCGCCGGCGACCACGCCGAGGCACACGCCGTCGCGTCGCGCGGCGCGCACCAGGAGCATGCCCATCGGCGCCTCGGGCAGCATCGCCTCGATGCCGGGCACCACCTGCGGCTGCAGGCGCCGGGCCGCCACCTCGAGCGTCACCCGGGCGAGCATGCCGAGCGCCGAGTCGGCAGCCGCCTTCGCCGCGCCGCCCGCCAGCGGCGACGCCATCGCCCCCACCGCCGCGCCGGCCGACCACGCGCCGAGACGGCGCACCAGCGCCAGCAGGCCGGACAGGAACAGGTCGAGGTTGTCCGAGAGCAGCGCGGTCCCCTGGGCCGGCGACGCCACGCGCACGTAGCGCTCGATGCGCAACCGCTTCACGGCGAGCAGCGCGCCCAGCCGGCGCAGCTTCGCCTGCTCCTCCTTCGCGACGGCCTCGCGCCGGGCCGCGAGCCGGGGGTCGTCGGCTTCGGCGTCCGCCTCGTCGGGCCGCGGCTTGCGGCGGTAGTCGCTCACGAGGGCGTCGAAGTCGCGACCGCCGGCGTTCACGTCGGTGGCCATGCACAGCAGGTCGGCCACCAGGCCGCCGCGCGAATGGGAGACGAGCGAGATGCGCGCGCCGGCGGGAAGGATGCCGGCCAGCGCCAGCGCGTTGTCGATCGGGCTCTCGGAAAAGGTGCGGTGCTCGAAGCCGAAGATGCGCGTGCCGAAGCGCTTGACCAGCAGCGGCCAGGCGGTGCTGCCCGTCAGGTCGCCGAAGCTGCCCGGCGTGTGCGACCCGGCGCCATGCACGAACACGAGCCCCGGCGGGCCGTCGGGGCGGGCGAGGATGGCGAGCCGGGGATCGTGCTCGTCGGCGCAGCGGCCGGCCGGGTCGAGCGGTGCGCCGCTCCAGGCATAGAGCCCGGGCGGCCCGGCCAGGCGGCTCTCGATGGCCCACATCAGCGCCTTGGCGCCGAGCCACGTCAGGCCGGCCGCCTGCAGGTCGGTCACCTGTTCCCCGAGCCACTCGCGGGCCTTCTCGAGCGCGAGCTCGGTGATCTTGTCCGGCGTGAGCTCGAGCGCCGTCACCTGGCGCCAGATCCATTCGCCGGCGCCGCGGCCTTGCGGCCCGCCGTCGCGAAACGACGCGAAGTCGATCGTGCCGTCTTCCGCCACGAGCTCGGGATGGGCGCGCGCGAGCTGGTCGGCCAGCGCATCGGCGCGCATGAACACGGCCGTGCCGTCGACGGCCTCCAGCGCGAGCAGCCGCGTGTCGGCATCGAGGCTCTCGCGGCGCACCCCGGCATCGCCGCGGCCCGCGGGCGAGAGCGTCCAGCGCTGCGCGACGCGCACGTTGTCCAGCAGGCCCTCCACGGGGTCGCCGGCACCGCGGCTTCCCGGCCGCCGCAGCGCGTCGGGCAGGTCCTCGCGGCCCGGCGACCCGCTCGCCGCGACCGGCAGGCGCAAGGTGCGCGGGCGCGCAGGGATCGGCGGCGATGGCGGCAGGCTGGGCATGCGGTGGTCCTCCCTCGGCGCGGTACGCCCGGCTTGCGGGGCGGCGCGCGTCTGCATGGTTCACGGCGGGGCACATCATTGACGCGCGGGAGACGCGCCGGGATCGGTCAAACCCGCAGGGCCGACGCCGGCCCCTGCCCCGGCCCGCGCGCTAGAGTGCGTCGCATGGCATACGAACTCCATTACTGGCCGACCATCCAGGGTCGCGGCGAATTCGTGCGTCTTGCCCTGGAGGCGTCCGGCGCCCCGTACGTCGACGTGGCGCGCGGCCCGGACGGCGCGGGCCAGGGCGTGCAGGCCATGCTGCGGCACCTGCAGGATCCCGCATCCGTCCATCCGCCGTTCGCGCCACCCTTCCTGAAGGACGGCCCGTTCGTGGTCGGGCAGACCGCGGTGATCCTGCAGTACCTTGCGCCGACGCTGAAGCTCGTGGGCCGCAGCGAGCAGGCGCGCGTCTGGACGCAGCAGATCCAGCTCACGATCGCGGACATGGTGACGGAAGCACACGACACCCATCACCCGGTCGGCGCCGAGCTGCATTACGAGGACCAGAAGCCGGAAGCGCTGCGGCGGGCGACGGGGTTCTGCCGCACCCGGATCCCCAAGTTCCTCCAGTGGTTCGAAGCCATCCTGGCGCGCAATCCCGCGGGCCCGCGACACCTGGTGGGCGGCAAGCTGAGCTACGCCGACCTGTCGCTGTTCCAGCTCGTGGCCGGCCTGCGCTATGCCTTCCCGGCGGCCACGCAGGTCGCGCTCGCGGGGACGCCCGGCGTCGTGCGACTGCACGACCGCGTCGCCGCGCTGCCCAGGGTGGACGCCTATCTGCGAAGCACGCGGCGCCTGCCCTTCAACGAGCAGGGCATCTTCCGCCGCTATCCCGAGCTCGACCTTCCCTAGAGGAGCTCCCGTGGCAGAAGCGCGCAAGCTCGCAGTCCTTCGGCCGGACGCCCGAGAACCGGTGCCATGCCCCTGAGCGCCGACGAGCTGGCTCGCATCGCGGCCGCAACGCTCGATCACTACGATCAGCGGGCCGAGGAATTCTGGCGCGGCACGCGGGACCACGACGTCAGCCAGAACATCGCGGCGCTGCTTCGCCATCTCGAAGGGACCGCGCCCTTCACGATCCTCGACCTCGGCTGCGGCCCGGGGCGCGACCTGAAGACCTTCGCGCAACGGGGGCACGTGGCCATCGGCCTGGAGGGCTCCCCGCGGCTGGCCGCGATGGCGCGCGCGTACAGCGGCTGCGAGGTCTGGGAGCAGAACCTGCTGGCGCTGCGGCTGCCCGCGCAGCGTTTCGACGGCGTGTTCGCCAACGCCGTGCTCTTCCATGTGCCGAGCCAGGAATTGCCGCGCGTGCTGCGCGAACTGCACGCCGCACTCGCGCCGCGCGGCGTGCTGTTCAGTTCGAACCCGCGCGGCGAGGGGCAGGAAGGCTGGCAGGGCGGGCGCTACGCTGCGTTCCACGACCTGCCCACGTGGCGGGGCCACATGGCGGCGGCGGGCTTCGCGGAGCTGGAACACTACTACCGGCCCGCAGGACTGCCGCGCGAGCAGCAGCCGTGGCTGGCGAGCGTCTGGCGCAAGTGCGTCCCCGAGCCTTGAGCGCGCGCAGCGCGGCTCGGGGCGGGTACGTTGCAGCCTTGCGGGTGCGCGCGCGACGATGCGGCGGGTGGACCCGCAACCGACCGCCGCGGGCGGCGGCGTCACCTCATTTCTGGTGGCACGCCAGGCACAGCTTGCTCGCCACGTTGGCGATGCGCAGGAAACGCTCGTTCGCGCTGTGCGGGTCGTGGCAGCTGCCGCATTCGACGAACGGCTCGGCATCGCTCTGGCCGGAGTAGCCGCTGCCGGCGGCGCGCGTGTAGAGCACCATGTCGCTTCGCTGCCGGGTTCCGTTCGGCGAAGGCTCGGTATCCACCCACCAGACCATGATCCCGTTCAGCACGGTGAAGTTGGCGGCCTTGAAGTCGGTGTCGCGGGGAGCCGCCGCGGGCTGCGAGAACGTGATGCCGCCGCCGCCGTACTGGATGCCGATCGGATGGTCGTCGCGCAGATCGCGGCCGAGGTTGGTGATCGCGCCGACCGCGAGCATGCCGCCGGTCTGGTTGAGGCCGGTCCACGCACCGGCACGCCAGTCGGCGCTGCCGATCGTGCCGGCGCCCGGCGCGTTGATGACCGCGCTCATGGACGTCACGCCGTCGTGGCACGACAGGCAGGCGATCGACACCGAGCCCACCGCCCCGAAGCGCGCTTCCATCGTGGAGGTGCCGAGGCTGTCGTACGTGGTGAACGACGCCGGCGAGGGCAGCGTGCGGTTCCACAACGGGACGACCGCGCTCGCGTCCGAGCCGTGGGGCGTGTGGCAGAACACGCACAGCTCCTCGGTGCCGGAGAACTGGTTCACGCCCGTGCCGCCCGGCGTGGTTCCGAGGTTGTGGCGGGTGTGGGCGATCTGCGCCACGGCCGGCGCGCCGAGGCCGGCAAGGGCGAGCCAGGCGCCCGCGGCGAGCGGGGGGATACGGCATTGCAAGGTCCGGCGCATCGTCATGGCGTGCCTCCGTCTCCTCCTGCCGGCCGACCCTGTGGGTCTGCAGGGACGGGACAACTATAGCCCTGGCTGGGCGGCAAGCGGCATCCGCCTGCACGCTTCGCCTGTCAGTCCCTGGTGCGGTTCAGTTCCATGGAAAAGGTGAAGCGCTCGGCGGGATGGATCGTGACGGTGATCTCGAACACCTCGTCCGCTGCATCCAGGTAGCGACGCACGATCTGGAGCGCCGGCGACCCCGCCTCGGCCTCGAGTTCCTCGGCCAGGTGGGCGGGCACGGCGGTGGCACGGATGTCCTGGCGGATGCGCGCGATGCGGCGCCCGTAGCGTGACTCGATGAGCGCGCTGATCAGCGTCTGCGGCTCCTTGCGCACCAGCGCGCCGACCTCGGCGTACGCCGGATCGACGTAGACGTCGGTCCAGCCGATCGGCCGGCTCTTCCTTGCGCCATCCATGCGCAGGCTGGAGATGCGCAGCCAGCGCGTTCCCCCCGGGCAACCCAGCACGCCGGCCTGCTCGAGATCGACCACCACCTGCGACACGTCGCGGACCACGCGCACGTGCCGGGCGCCGAACTGGGCCAGGTCCTCCACCGACGCGAGCGACTGCGTGAACCCGCCCGTCGGCCGCATCGCCTCGACCCGCGAGCCGACGTTCTTGCGCCGCGAGATCAGGCCCTGCTCCTGCAGCTGCGACAGCGCCCTGCGCATCGTGTAGCGCGTCGCGTCGTAGTGCCCGCAGAGCTCGAGCTCGGTGGGCAGCAGCGACCCGACGGGCGCGCGGCCGCTGGCGATGTGCTCCGCCAGGTCCCTGGCGATCTCGGCGTGCTGGGCCTTAGCCACGCCGGCCTCCGGGGCCGGCCGCACCCACCTGCAGCAAGCGCTGCCGGTGACCTTCGGCTACAAGGCCGCCATCTGGCTCGCGATGTTCGACCGGCACCAGGAGCGGCTGGCCGAGCTGCGCAAGCGCGTGCTCGTGGTCGAGTTCGCCGGCGCCGCGGCACGCTGGCCTCGCTGGGCGACGCGGGCTTCGCGGTGCAGCAGGCGCTCGCCGAGGAGCTCGGGCTCGGCGTGCCCACGACGACCTGGCACGTGGCGCGCGACGGCTTCGCCGAAGCCGTGAACCTGCTGGCGCTCGTCACCGGATCGCTCGGCAAGATCGCGCTCGACGTGATGATCATGGCCTCGACCGAGTTCGCCGAGGTCTGCGAGCCGTTCGTCAAGGGTCGCGGGGCCTCCAGCACGATGCCGCAGAAGCGCAACCCGATCTCCAGCGAGCTGATGCTCGCGGCGGCGAAGGCGGTGCGCCAGCACGCCGGCCTGATGGTCGACGCGAGATCCAGGACTTCGAGCGCGCCACCGGACCGTGGCACGCCGAGTGGGTGGCGCTGCCGCAGAGCTTCATCCTCGCCGCCGGCGCGCTGCACCAGGCGAAGTTCGCGCTCGGCGGGCTCGTCGTCGACACCGCGCGCATGCGCCACAACCTCGGCATCAGCAAGGGCCTGATCGTCGCCGAGGCCGTGATGATGGGGCTCGCCCCGGCGATCGGGCGCCAGCAGGCGCACGACGTCGTGTACGACGCCTGCCGCACGGTCAACGAGCGCGGCGGCACGCTGGCCGAGGCGCTCGCGGCCCTGCCCGCCGTCACGCGACACGTCGACCGCGCCGCCATCGATCGGCTGACCGACCCGGCCAACTACCTCGGCCTGGCCCCGCAGATGGTCGACCGCGCGCTCGCGCACTCGGCGCAGCAGGCCGGCTGATTCCCTTTCCTTCTCCCCCTGCCTCGACCTCTACCCCTGCCTGGAGACAAGCATGTCGAAACCCCTGTCGTCCCTCGCTCGCGCCGCCGTCGCGGCGAGCCTGCTCACCTGCAGCCACTGGACGCTCGCGCAGTCCTGGCCCGCCAGGACGCTCACCTGGGTCGTGCCGTTCGCGGCGGGCG
>Ga0075429_100001860_pt1 | contig 17478 bp, 17 predicted proteins | sample RhiMetdeltSRZDD3_FD_75295 | JGI IMG/M metagenome (GOLD analysis project Ga0075429, IMG submission 75295) | Populus rhizosphere microbial communities from Tennessee, USA - Rhizosphere MetaG P. deltoides SRZDD3 | ecosystem: Host-associated > Plants > Roots > Rhizosphere > Soil | place: USA... | reverse complement strand
CGGCATCGTAGGCAGAGGTCAACTCTTCCAGTGGCGCCATCAAGGTTTCGGGGACATACCGGCCGCCGTACGGACCGAAGCTCATGGGTCCGACCGCCCGCGCCGGCGCACGCCCACGAGTGCCGCCACCGCCGAACGGGGGTCGGGCGATCGCGCCACCGCCGTCCCGACCAGCACCGCGTCCGCCCCGACGGCGGCGAGGCGCTCGACGTCTTCGCGGGATTCGATGCCGCTTTCCGCCACCGCGGTGATGCCGGGCGGAACCGCCGGCAGCAGCCGCTCCACCACGCCGAGATCGACCCTCAAGTCGCCCAGGTCACGACTATTGATGCCGACGACGGTCGCACCCGCCGTGAGCGCGGTGTCGAGCTCGGCCTCCGAATGCACCTCCACCAGCGTGCCGAGTCCGAGACCCCGCGCGGCATGCACCAGCGCGGTCAATTGGACCGGCTCGAGAATCCTGACGATGAGCAACGCGGCGGCGGCGCCGTACGCGCGCGCCTGCAGCAGCTGCAGCTCATCGAGGATGAAGTCCTTGCGCAGCACCGGGAGCGTCACGAGCCGCGAAACCACGTTCAAGTCATCCAGCGATCCCCCGAAGTGCGTTTCTTCGGTCAGCACAGAGATGGCCACCGCCCCGCCCTCGGCGTAGGCGAGCGCAACCCGCGACGCATCGAGGTCCCGATGAATGGTGCCGGCCGATGGCGAACGCCGCTTGATCTCGGCGATGACCCCCACGGTCCCGTCCGAACGCTTCAGATTGAATGGACCGGGGACAGGGTACGCGGCCACGCGCAGCTCCAGCTCCCGAGCCTGGTTTCGCAGCAGTTCCACCCGGGACGCGGCGCCGGCCACGATTTCGTCGAGGCGGACCGTCGTCATGCTTGCGTTCGGTCGATATTCGGGTACATTATTCTTCGGTCGATCTTCGGGGGAGCCGGATGCCACTCACGCGCCGTCAACGGGAAATCCTCGATTACCTCACGTCGTACATCGACGAACGAGGCTATGCACCTAGCTTCGAGGAAATCGCCGGTCGGTTTCAATTTCAGTCGCTGGCCACCGTGCACGAGCACCTCACCAACCTCGAGCGCAAAGGGTACATCCGCCGTACCCCGAACGAGAGTCGGGCGATCGAGGTGGTGCCGCCGCGGGGGCAAACCGGAGCCACGGAGCTGCCCCTGCTTGGCCTCGTCGCCGCCGGTCAGCCGATCGAGGCGATCAGCGATGCCACCGACAGCCTCGCCGTCCCCGATTCGCTGCTGCCGCGGCGCGGGAGGAGCTACGTCCTGAAGGTTCAGGGCCGGTCGATGATCGATGAGCAGATCCGCGACGGCGATTACATCGTCGTGCACGAGCGTGATCATGCCGACAACGGCGACACAGTCGTCGCCCTGGTCGGGGGCGAGAGCGCCACGGTGAAAAAGTACTTTCGCGAGCCCGGCGGCTGGATTCGATTGCAGCCGGCTAACGCCGAGATGGCCCCGATCCGCGTGAACGAGCGTGACGTGCTGGTTCGGGGCGTCGTGCTGGGCGTCATCCGGAAGTACTAGGGCTGGCGCGCCGCAGCCGGTCCAGAGCGGCGCGCGCGGCGCCGGAATCGAGGGCAGCGCGCGCCCGCGCAATCCCTTCATCGTAACTGGCGGACAATCCGGATACGTAGATCGCCGCCCCGCCATTCAAGAGCAGGGCGGCTTTCCCTGGCAAATCGTCGGCGCCGTCCAACAGGCCGACCAGACGATCGGCATTTTCTCGCGGCAACGCGCCGCTCAGGTCCGATCCATCTGAAACGGACAGTCCATGCCGTTCCGGCGTGATGGTCCACTCCTCGATCGTGCCGCCGCGCACCTCCCAGACGTCCGTCTCCCCGATCGGCGAGACCTCATCCATTCCGATCCTGCCGTGCACCACCATGGCGTGATCGACCCCCAAACGGACCAGCGTCTGCGCCAGAAGCGGCCCGCGCGCACGATCCGCCACGCCGATGACCTGGCGCCGCACGCCGGCCGGATTCGCGAGGGGACCCAGCAGATTCATCAGGGTCGTCACCCCCAGCTCCTTGCGAACCGGCGCGACATGCCGCATCGCGGGATGAAAATTCGGGGCGAAGAGAAACGCGACCCCGGCCTCCTTGAGCACACGGGCCGCCGCGGGGGCGTCGAGCCCCACCGATACCCCCAGCGCCTCCAATACGTCGGCCGAGCCACAGCGTGAAGTGAACGAGCGATTCCCGTGTTTCGCGACGGTCGCGCCGGCGCCGGCGGCGACGAGCGCGGCGCCCGTCGAGATGTTGAACGTCGTCACCGCCCCGCCGCCGGTCCCGGCCGTATCGACGAGGTGCGGTGCGTCGATCTCCACTCGCACCATCGCTTCGCGCAGCGCGCGGACCGCCCCCGCCACTTCGTCGGCCGTTTCGCCTTTGAGGCGCAAGGCCAGCAGCAATCCACCCAGCTGGGCAGGCGTCGCCGCTCCCCGCATGACCTCGCCGAAGACGGCGACCGCGAGCCCTTCACTCAAGGATTCACGATTGGCCAGCAGGTGGATCGCCCGCTCGAGGGGGGGTGTCGGAGCGGCAGGGGTGTGCGTCATGCGTGGGCGGACGAGTGGCAAAAGCTACCCCTAAAAAACGCCTTTTGTCAAATAAGACAATGGGTTAAGTGGCTTGAATTGGCCCCAGCCGCTTCCCTATCTTGTGCTCGTGACGAGCCGGCCCTGCCTTGCCGTGATCCAGTACGACGGAGGGCAGTTCGTTGGCTGGCAGCGGCAGCCGGCGGGGCGCACCGTGCAGGCGGAATTCGAAGCCGTGCTGGAACGCCTCATGGGTCGTCGCATCGCGGCGACGGGCGCGGGCCGGACCGATACCGGCGTTCACGCCCTGGGCCAGGCGGTAAGTTTCGGAATCGATGAGCGATGGACGGGGAACGTCGCCGGACTCGGTCGTGCGTTGAACGGCCTGTTGCCACGGGATATCTGGGTGGCAGCGGTGCATCCCATGTGCGCTGGATTCAATGCCCGGCGCAGCGCCACGGCGCGTCGTTATCGTTATGTGATCGGCACCGACGCGGCGAGCCGCTCGCCGTTCCGCCGCCCGTATGAGTGGGCGCTCGGGCGTGGGCTCGAAACGGCTCCGCTCGAGGCGGCGGCGGCCACACTCACCGGCGAGCATGACTTCCGCGGACTCGCGGCCGCCGGAGCGGCAAAGCCCGATTACCGATGCCGCGTGGCGCTCGCCCAGTGGACGCCGCGAGCGGACGGGACGGGGGTGACGTTTACAATCGAAGCCGATCGGTTCCTGCACCGGATGGTGCGGTTCCTCGTGGGCACGATGGTCGACATCGCGCTCGGGCGCCGTCCGCTCTCGGATCTTTCCTCGCTCCTCACGGCCACCGACAATCACGCCGCGAGCCCGCCGGCCCCGCCCCAGGGATTGTATCTGGAGGCGGTTCGCTACCCTCGAGACCTCTACGCCGAGGTTCACGCATGAAGTTCTTTCTCGACACCGCCAGCCTGAAGGACATCAGCTGGGCCGCGCAGGCCGGGTTGATCGACGGGATCACCACCAACCCGTCGCTGCTCGCCAAACAGGCCGGCGATCTCGATCCCAAGGATGTCCTGAAGGAGATCTGCTCGCTGGTCGAAGGGCCCGTGTCGGCCGAAGTCGTGGCCATCGATACGGAAGGCATGCTCCGGGAAGGACGCCAGCTGGCCCGCATCGCGGACAACATCGTCGTGAAAATCCCGATGCTCGAGGACGGCATGGTGGCCGTGCGCCGCCTCGTCGCGGACGGCATCAAGACCAACGTGACGCTGTGTTTCTCGAGCGTCCAGTGCCTGATCGCCGCCAAAGCGGGCGCCACCTACGTGAGCCCGTTCATCGGACGCATCGACGACGTGGGCCAGGAAGGCATGGATGTCATCCGCGAGGCCCGCACGATCTTCGACAACTATGCGATCGCGACCCAGATTCTCGCCGCGTCGATGCGGCACCCGCGCCACGTGGTGGAAGCGGCCATGATCGGTGCCGACGTCGCGACCCTCCCGCCCGACGTCCTGAAAAAACTGCTGCTGCACCCGCTCACCGATCGCGGCCTCGATCAGTTCCTGGCCGATTGGAGCAAGCTCGTGGCCAGGGCCAAGGCGTCGGTGTGAGCTGGGAATCGCCGCTCGCCGCCCGGTACGCTTCCCCGGCGATGCAGTCGCTGTGGAGCGACCGGCGCCGCATCGGCTTGTGGCGTCGCCTCTGGCTGGCGCTGCTGGAAGCGCAGCGCGAGCTGGGGCTCGATATTCCGTCCGACGCAGTCGCCCAGGTGCGCAATCACCTCGACGACGTCGACCTCGCCCGGGCCGCAGATTTCGAGAAGCGGTTGCGTCACGACGTGATGGCGCACATCCATGCACTGGGCGAGCAGGCGCCGGCCGCCCGCCCGTTCCTGCACCTCGGCGCCACCAGCGCGTTCGTCACCGACAACACCGATCTGATCCTTATGCGGGAAGGCCTCGCGCTGCTGCTGGGGCGACTCGCGGCCGTGCTCGTCGCCTTGGCGCACGTAGCGCGCCGGTTTCGGGCCCTGCCTTGCCTCGCCTACACGCATTTCCAGCCGGCCCAGCTCACGACTGTGGGCAAGCGCGCCACTCTATGGATGCAGGATTTCGCGCTCGATGCCGAGGAGCTGCTGCATCGCAGCGAGACGCTGCAGTTCCGCGGCGTCAAAGGGACCACGGGCACGCAGGCCAGTTTCCTCGAGCTGTTCAACGGCGATCACGACAAGGTCCGCGAGCTCGACACGCGCGTCGCCGCGAAACTCGGGTTCACTCGGGTCTTCCCGGTCACGGGGCAGACCTATACGCGGAAGCTCGACGCCCAGATCATGGCGGCCTTATCGGGCGTCGCCGCCTCCGCGGCGAAGTTCGCCACCGACCTGCGATTGTTGCAGCACGAAGGCGAGCTGCTGGAGCCGTTCGAGAGCGAGCAGGTCGGCTCGTCGGCGATGCCCTACAAACGCAATCCGATGCGGGCTGAACGGATGACGGGGCTGGCGCGCTTCCTGATCGAGCTGGAGGGCAACGCCTGGCACACCGCCGCCGAGCAGTGGCTCGAGCGGACCCTCGACGACAGCGCCAACCGCCGTCTGGTTCTGCCGGAAGGGTTCATGGCCGCCGACGCGATCCTCGTACTGGCGACCAACGTCGCGGCCGGTCTGGAAGTCCGTGAGGCCGTGATCCGGCGGCACGTGGACGACACGCTGCCGTTTCTGATCACCGAGCGTCTCCTGATGCGGGGTGTGAAAGCCGGCGGCGACCGGCAACGCCTGCACGAGGTGATTCGCGGCCATAGCATGGCGGTGTCCCAGGCGACGGCCGAGCACGGGGCCACGAACGATCTGCTGCAGCGCCTCGCCGGGGACCCGGCATTCAAGAGCCTCGGCGTGACCGCCCGAGCCGACGAGCTGGAACCGATGCAGTACGTTGGCCGCGCGCCGCAGCAGGTCGACTATTTCCTGGATGAGATTCTCCCTGCCGTCCTGCGCCGCATCGAGTCCGTGGCGCCCACGACGAGTATCGCCGAGGTGAAGGTGTGACGACCGCGACCCCCATGGTGGAAAGCCGACTGCCGCTGCCGCTCTTGCGCCGCGGCAAAGTGCGCGAGATGTACGAAGTAGACGCCGACACGCTGCTGATGGTCGCGAGCGACCGGGTGAGCGCGTTCGACGTGGTGATGCGAGAGCCGGTGGCGTTCAAGGGGGCCGTCCTCACCCAGCTGTCGGCGTTCTGGTTCCGCACCCTCCGTCACGTGGTGCCCAATCATTGCCTGACCGCCGATGTGACGGAGATCGTCGCTCGGGTGCCTGCCCTGGCCCCGCACCGCGAGACCCTGACGGGCCGGGCCATGCTGGTGCGCCGCGCGACGCCGGTTCCCTTCGAGTGCGTGGTGCGCGGGTACCTCTCAGGGTCCGCCTGGGCGGAATACCAGAAGTCGGGGACATTGGCCGGTGAGCCGTTGCCGAACGGGCTCGCCGAGAGCGCCCGGCTCGAGCCGGCGATCTTCTCCCCGGCCACCAAAGCGGAAACCGGTCACGACGAGAACGTCACCTTCACTCATGTCACCAAGGAGATGGGGGCGTCGATGTCGGATGCGCTGCGCCGGGCCAGTCTCGCGCTGTACGAGGCGGGGCGCGCCTACGCCGACACCCGCGGCATCATCATCGCCGATACGAAATTCGAGTTCGGGACGGGCGCGGATGGCACGCTGCTCTTGATCGACGAGGCGCTCACGCCGGATTCCTCGCGCTTCTGGCCCGCCGACCGCTACCAGCCCGGCAAGAGTCAGCCCAGCTTCGACAAGCAGCCGCTGCGCGACTTCCTGGCCAACCTGAAACAGCAGGGCAAATGGGACGGCAACGACCCGCCCCCGTCGCTGCCGCCAGTCGTGATCGCGGCCACCAGCGCCAGGTACCGGGAAGCCTACCGGCTGATCACCGGGCAATCCCTCGAGCTCGGGGGAGGGGCGTGAGAATGGCCCCCGAAGGGTGGCCGTTCATCGCCGCCGGGTGGGGCCTCACCGCGATCGGTGCCTGGTCGGCCACGAAGTGGAGTGCCTGGTGGTGGGCTCCGACGATCGTGCTGCTGCTGCTGTCGGTGTGGCTGCTCGTCTTCTTCCGGGATCCCAGCCGGAACGGTCCTCGGGGGGACGGCTTCGTGATCGCACCGGCCGACGGCATCGTCGTGAGCGTCGTCGAAACCGACGAGCCGGCCTACCTCAAGGCCCGGGCCTCACGCGTCTCAATCTTCATGAGCGTGTTCGACGTGCACGTGAATCGCTATCCCGTGTCGGGGACCGTGGCGTACCGCCATTACAACGCCGGCAAATTCCTGCATGCCGCGGCCGACAAGGCGAGCCTGGACAATGAGCAGTCCTCGATCGGCGTCGTCGGGCCGCACGGACCACTGCTGGTGCGACAGATCGCCGGTCTGATCGCGCGCCGCATCATCACCGACGGCCAGGTGGGGGACAGCGCCGCGCAGGGGGCCCGGTTGGGCATGATCCGCTTCGGCTCGCGCGTGGACGTGTATCTCCCGGTGGCGAGTCACCCTCGCGTGCTGGTCCACATCGGCGATCGCGTCGCGGCCGGAGCGACCGTGCTGGCGGAGTACGCGGGGGGGGAGGCTCGATGACCGAAGTCCCGCGGCGTATCGGTGTCCGGCGCGTCGTTGTGATCGTGCCGAGCCTGTTCACGCTGTTCAATCTGTTCTTCGGGATCTGGTCGATGACGCTGGCGTCGCGTAGCGAGTTCTACCGCGCCAGCTGGTTCATCGTCTTCGCGGGTATTCTCGACGCCCTGGACGGCCGAGTCGCGCGGATGTCGAACACGGGGACGCGCTTCGGCGCGGAGCTCGACAGTCTGGTGGACATAGTGAGCTTCGGCGTCGCACCCGCGTACCTGATGTATGAGCTGCACTTCTCCACCGCCGGCGCCGCGGCCTGGATCTTCTGCTACTTCTACGTGATGGGCGCGGCCATCCGGCTGGCGCGGTTCAACGTCACGCAGGCCGGCCGCGCCAAGGACTCGTTCATCGGGCTCCCCTCCCCCGCCGCCGGGCTGACCCTGGCGACCTACTATCCGTTCACGCAAACCGACCTCTACACCCAGCTCGGCGGCATGCCCTGGCTGCCGCTCAATTTCCTCATGATCGCGTGCACGATCCTGATGGTGAGCAACGTGCGTTACGCCACGCTGCCGCGCGCCGGCACACGGAGCGCCAGGGGGCTCTTGGGCCTCGTGATCCTCCTGCTTATCCTCTTCTTCGGTATCTGGAAGCACGACGTGTTCTTCTTTCCGCTGGGGATCGTCTACATGACCTATGGGGTGGCGCGCGCCGGCTTCCTGAGCTTCTTCGAAGGTGGAGACACCTCGGCCGACGCGGAGGTCGCGGGCCCGATCGTCATGACGGATACCGATTCCGATCGAGTCGGGGATGCCTACGGCCCGCGCTCGCGCGGCATTTCGCCCCGGGGGCGCGGATGATGCCCGCGTACCGGGTCGAAATCCGTGTGATGCCGCGGGCATCGCTGCTCGATCCGCAGGGCCAGGCCGTGAACCACGCCCTGCACGCCCTCGGATTCGCCGACGTCGGTGACGTGCGGGTCGGCAAGCACCTGGTGCTGCAGGTGAACGCGAAGACGCCCGACGATGCCGCGTCGCGCGCGCGCGCCATGTGCGACCGGTTGCTCGCCAACCCGGTGACCGAGGACTACGAGCTGCTCGTGGAGACCGCCTGATGCGCCGGGTCGCGGTCGTGCGCTTCCCCGGGTCCAATTGCGACGCGGACACCCTCGATGCGGCCCGCGACGCGGGCAGCGATGCCTATTACGTGTGGCATCGGGACGTCGACCTGAACCAGGCGGACGTGGTGATCCTTCCCGGCGGGTTCAGCTACGGCGATTACCTGCGTTCCGGCGCCATCGCCCGATTCTCGCCGGTCATGGAAGCCGTCACCGCGCACGCCCGCGCGGGCGGACCGGTGCTCGGGATCTGCAACGGGTTTCAGATCCTGTGTGAAGCGGGGCTCCTGCCGGGGGCCCTGATGCGGAATGCCGGGCTGCGCTTTCTTTCCCGGCCGGTTCAGGTTCGCGTCGAGACACTCGACACGCCGTTCACGAGCGCCTATCGCCGTGGGGAAACGCTGGTGCTGCCGGTGGCGCATGGGGACGGACGGTACGTGGCCGACGAGCGGACGACCGCGGAGCTGGAGGCCGAAGGCCGCGTCGTGCTCCGCTATGTAGGGGACAACCCCAATGGCTCGACCCAAGGCATCGCGGGCGTCTGTAGTGCCGGCCGCAATGTGGTCGGCATCATGCCGCACCCCGAGCGTCGGGCGGCCGCAGCCGTCGGCGGCACTGACGGCGCTCGCGTCTTTCTCTCCCTGGAGGCTGCTCATGCGACGCAACACACTGGTGATGTGCGCGCTGTTGGCGGGCACCACCCTGGGTTGTGCTAAGATAAAGGAAGCGCTCGACAAGCGAAGAAACCGCAACCGCGCGCCGGCGACACAAACGGCGACGCGGGACACGACCAAAGCGGCGCAGGACACGACCAAGAAGCCGGCGACTCCCGCGCCCACCCAGCCCGGCGGCGTTGAGCAGCCACGGGTGACCCCGGTGCCGCCATCGAACCGGCCGGCGCCGACGGTGCGGCAGGTGGTCCGCGACGAGCCGTACAATTCTCCGGACACGGGTACGGTGGCCCCGGGGATGACCCAAAGCGATGTGGAAGGCCTGTGGGGGCGGCCGTCCGCCGTGCGCCACGCCGGCAACTTCACCTATCTCCACTATCCCAACGGGTGCGAATGGAGCTGCGGGACGGACGATGTCGTGATCCTGCAGGACAACCAGGTGGTCGATGCGATTGTCCGCTGGGCCGGTCACGGCTACAGTGGGGAGTCCTCGTCGCCGCCCGGGCGCACTCCCATGCCCACGCTCCAGTGAGAACCTGACGCATGTCGACAGGAACGAGCCGCAACGAAGAGGAATACTTCGCCAAGCGCGATGCGGAGCTGATGCGCCAGCAGCGCGACTCGATGCAAAAAAGCAGCGCCGAGGCCGAGCGCAAATCGCACTTCATGAAATGTCCCAAGTGCGGCTACGACCTCATCACCGGTGACTGGGACGGAATCCAGATCGACCAGTGCACGCACTGTCACGGGATCTGGTTCGATGCCGGGGAAGCGGAAGCCGTGTTGAAGCATCCGCAACCGAATGTCATCGGTCGCGTGTTGCGGGCCGTGATGAAGGGCGTGTCGGGCGCTCGGGCCTCAGACGCGTGAGTCGGGGCCCGAGCCCCTCCCCCTGGGCCGGCGACCCGCCGATTACGCGGGAGCTGGTCCGCGAGCATCATCTCACCGACGACGAATACACCCGCATCGAGGCCCTGCTCGGCCGGACTCCCACGTTCGCCGAGCTGGGCATCTTCTCCGCGCTGTGGAGCGAGCACTGCTCCTACAAGCATTCGCGCCCCATTCTGAAGCTGTTCCCCACCCAGGGGCCGCAGGTCGTGCAGGGTCCGGGTGAAAATGCCGGCGTGCTGCGGCTCCCCGACGGCTGGGCGGTGGCGTTCAAGATCGAGTCGCACAACCATCCGTCCGCCGTCGAGCCATATCAGGGAGCCGCGACCGGGGCCGGCGGCATCCTGCGGGACGTCTTCACCATGGGCGCCCGCCCCGTGGCCATGCTCAACAGTCTCCGGTTCGGTCCGCTGGACGACGCGCGCAATCGCTACCTGTTCGCGGGGGTGGTGCGCGGCATCGGCGACTACGGCAACTGTGTCGGGATCCCGACGTTGGGCGGCGAAGTCGACTTCGCGCCCGGCTACGCCGGCAACCCACTGGTCAACGCGATGTGCGTCGGCGTGCTCAAGGAGAACGACATCATTACCGCCGCCGCGCATGGGGTCGGCAATGTGTTGCTCGCCGTCGGATCCCGGACCGGACGAGACGGCATTCACGGCGCCTCCTTCGCGTCGGAGGAGCTGTCCCACGAGAGCGAGCGCCGGCGCCCGCAGGTGCAGGTCGGCGACCCGTTCACGGAGAAGCTGCTCCTCGAAGCGAGCCTCGAGCTGATCGCCTCCGGGCACATCGTCGCAATCCAGGACATGGGCGCGGCGGGATTGACCTCTTCGTCGGCCGAGATGGCCGCGCGGGGCGGCGTCGGCGTGGAGATCGACCTTTCCCTCGTGCCTACGCGCGAGCCCGGGATGACCCCGTACGAGATACTGCTCTCCGAGTCGCAGGAGCGCATGCTGGTCGTCGCCAAACACGATCGCGTGCCCCAGGTCCAGGCGATCGCCGCCACCTGGGAGCTCCAGGCCACTCCGATCGGTCGCGTCACCAATGACGGGATGTACCGCTGTACGTGGGGCGATCAGGTCGTCGTCGCAATCCCCGGGCGTCAGTTGGTAGAGGATTGTCCGGTCTATTACCCGGAAGGCGAGGAGGACCCGGCCACGGCGACCCTGCGAACGCAGTCACCGGACCCCGGGACTCGGAAACCGGATCCCGAAGCGGCGCTGCTCCGCCTGCTGGACCATCCTCCGCTCGCGTCGAAGCGCTGGGTATTCGAACAATACGATTCCACGGTCCAGGCTGGCACCGTGGTGGGACCCGGTGGAGACGCGGGAGTGCTGCGGGTACGGCATACCGATTTCGGACTTGCCGTGAAAACGGACGGCAACGCGCGGTACGTGCGGCTGCGCCCTTACGAAGGCGGCAAGGCGGCGGTCGCCGAAGCCGCGCGCAACATCGCGTGCACCGGGGCGCGTCCGCTCGGCATCACCAATTGTCTCAATTTCGGCAGTCCCGAGCGTCCGGCCGTGTTCTTTCAGTTTCGAGAAGCCTGCCGCGGCATCGCGGACGCCTGTCGCGCGCTGGACACGCCAGTGACGGGCGGCAACGTCTCGTTCTACAATGAGAGCCCGACCGGCGCCGTCGACCCCACCCCCGTGATCGGGATGGTGGGTCTCCTCGAGCGTGTCGATCACGCGGTCCCGTCTCACGCCCGTGTGCCTGGAGATCGAGTGCTCATCCTCGGCGAAACCCGAGCCGAGCTGGGAGGCTCGGCATACTGGGAGGCCGTGTTCGAGTGGTCGGGCGGCGAGCCGCCGGTGGTGGATCTGGAGGCGGAGCGGCGCCTCATCGATTTTCTCGTCGCGGCGGCACGGCAAGGGATGCTCCGATCGGCGCACGACTGCGCCGACGGTGGTCTTGGCGTGGCCCTCGCGGAAGCCGCGATGGGCGGAGCGTACCAGGAAACGGGTTTCGGACTCACCGCCGACTTGCGGTCCTACGCGACGCCGCTCGACGCCCAGGATCTGCTGTTCAGTGAATCGCACGGACGCGCCGTCATCACCAGCGCCCCGGACCGGGTCGCGGCGATCGTCGCGCTCGCGGGCGAGCACGGCGTCCCGGTTCACGGCGTGGGGGTGGTGGGGGAGCCGGACGGAATCGTGAAGATCGAGCTGCGCGACCATACCATCGAACAACCCGTGCGCGCACTGCGCGAGTTATATTTTCACGCTCTCCCTCGGCGAATGGGGGACTGACCAACTCATGTGTGGAATCATCGGCGTCTCCGGCGTTCCTGATGCCGCTCGCGTCACCTACCTCGGCCTCTACAGCCTGCAGCACCGCGGCCAGGAATCCGCCGGCATGGTGGCGATCGACGGCGAGGGTGTGGCCCGCTCCCATCGGGGCATGGGTCTCGTGTCCGACATCTTCACCGAACCGGTCCTGACCGGGCTGCCGGGCGACGTCGCCATCGGACATACGCGATACTCCACCGCCGGCAGCTCCGTTCTCGCCAACGCGCAACCGATCCTGGCGCGCTATCGCGAGGGCCCGCTGGCCCTGGGACACAACGGCAACCTCACCAACGCCGCCCAGCTCCGCGCCGACCTCGTCGACAAGGGCTCGATCTTCCAGACCTCCTCGGACAGCGAGGTGCTCGTGCATTTGATCGCCCGCTCCGAGGCCCGCGAGCCGGAAGATCAGCTGCTCGACGCGCTGGAGCGGGTGGAGGGCGCGTACTCGCTCGTGGTCACGATCGGCCGGACGCTCTACGCCATCGTCGATCCGCGCGGCTTCCGGCCCCTGTGGCTCGGCCGGCTCGGCAGTGGACACGTCGTCGCGAGCGAGACGTGCGCGTTCGACCTCGTGGGCGCGACGCCGGTGCGCGAGCTCGAGCCGGGGGAGTTCCTGCGGCTCCAGGGCGACGAGGTCGACCGCCTGCCTTCCCTGCCTCCCAAGCCCCATCGCCGCTGCATCTTCGAGCTGGTGTATTTCTCGCGACCCGACAGCACGATCTTCGGCCGCTCGGTCGACCGCGTCAGGCGCGCGCTGGGACGCGAGCTGGCGCGCGAGCACCCCACGCCCGGCCTCGACTGCGTGTTCTCTGTTCCCGATTCCTCCAATGCCATGGCGCTGGGGTTCGCCGAGGAATGCGGCATCAAGCTGGAGTACGGCCTGATCCGCAATCACTACGTCGGCCGCACGTTCATCAACCCGACCCAGGCGGCCCGCAACGCCAAGGTCAAGATCAAGTTCAACCCCGTGCGCGAAGTGCTGGCCGGGAAACGCGTGGCCGTCGTGGATGACTCCCTGGTGCGCGGCACGACCAGCAAGGGACTGGTGCAGATGATCCGGGCCGCGGGCGCGCGCGAAGTACATTTCCGGCTCGCCTCGCCTCCGATCACGGGGCCCTGCTATTACGGGATCGACACGCCGACCAGATCGGAATTGATCGCCTCGAGCCATTCCGTCGAAGAGATCCGCCAGCACCTGGGCGTCGACAGCCTTGGCTATTTGTCGCTCGAGGGCATGCTGCGCGCCGCGGGAGGCGATCCCGCCGAGTTCTGCCATGCCTGTTTCTCCGGGGAGTACCCGACCGCCATCCCCGACGCTCACCAGACGCGCCACGCCGCGCCGCTGGTCCCGATCACCGTCTAACTCACCCCTAACTCCTGGACCGAGCCATGCCGTCGCTCGAGCGGTTCGTCTACTTCTTCGGGCCCGGCCGCGCGGACGGCTCGGCCGCCATGCGGGACCTGCTGGGCGGCAAGGGCGCCGGCCTCGCCGAAATGGCGAATCTCGGCCTCCCGGTGCCGCCGGGCTTCACCATCTCCGCGAAGCTCTGCCTGCGATATCTCGCGGACGGCAGTTTTCCGCCCGGCTTGAAGGACGAAGTCGATCGACACTTGAAGAGCGTGGAGCAAGCGGCGGACCGGAAGTTCGGCGGCACGACGCGTCCTCTCCTGGTGTCGGTCCGCTCCGGGGCGGCCGTGTCGATGCCGGGGATGATGGAGACGATTCTGAACCTGGGGTTGAACGACGACACGGTTCAGGGGCTGATCCGCGAGTCGGGAAATCCGCGCTTTGCCTACGACTCCTATCGCCGGTTCGTCCAGATGTACGGCGATGTGGTGTTCGATCTCGGCAAAGCCCCGTTCGATGAGGTGCTCGAGGCCATCAAACGCCGCCGCAAGGCGGATCGCGACATCGATCTGCCCGCCGAAGACCTGCAGGGACTGGTGCGCGAGTACAAGGCCATCGTCCAGGCCCGGTGCGGGGTCCCGTTCCCCGATGATCCCCGCGCCCAGCTGTGGGGAGCAATCGAGGCGGTGTTCAAGAGCTGGCGCACACGCCGGGCCATCGATTACCGCCGCCTGCACGGCATTCCCGACGACATGGGAACGGCCGTGAACATCGTGGCGATGGTGTACGGCAATACCGGCGAAGACTCGGGCACGGGGGTCGCGTTTACCCGCGACTGCCGCACCGGCGAACGAGTCCTGAACGGCGATTTTCTCGTCAACGCGCAGGGCGAGGATGTGGTCTCGGGCGCCCGGACACCAGACTCGATCGCCAAGATGAAACGGGGCAAGCTCGCCCCCGTGTATCGTGAGCTGTCCGAGGTCGCGGAGAAGCTCGAGAAGCACTTCCGCGACGTTCAGGACATCGAGTTCACGTTCGAGCACGGCCATCTGTACATGCTGCAGACCCGGCGCGCGCAGCGGACCGGCCTCGCCGCCGTGCGCATCGCGGTGGAAATGGTGGACGAAGGGAGTATCGACGAGGACGAGGCGGTGCAGCGCGTCCCGCCCCAGGACCTGGATCAGGTCTTCCATCCGATGGTCGATCCCCGCGCCACGGTCACAGTTGTCGCGAAGGGACTACCCGCCTCACCAGGCGCGGCGATCGGCGAGGCGGTGTTCGACGCCGATGAAGCCGAGCGTCTGGCGAAGAAGGGGCACCGGGTGGTTCTGGTGCGTCCGGAAACGAGCCCGGATGATTTTCACGGCATGGTCGCGGCGCAGGCCATCCTGACCGCGCGCGGCGGCATGACGAGTCATGCGGCCATCGTCGCCCGGGGCATGGGCAAGACGTGCGTGGTCGGTGCGAAGGACATCGACGTGGAGCCGGAGGCCGGGCGGTTCCGCGCCAATGGGCGCGTCATCAAGCGCGGCCAGGTACTCACGATCGATGGCACAACCGGGCGCGTCATCCTGGGCGCGGCCAAGCTGGTGCAGCCCAAAGCGGGGACGCATTACGATCGGCTGATGTCCTGGGCGGACAAGCGGCGCCGCTTGAAGGTGCGGACCAACGCCGACACACCAGAAGATGCCAAGCGGGCGCGCGGTTTCGGAGCCGAGGGGATCGGGCTGTGCCGGACCGAGCACATGTTCTTCCAAGAAGACCGCATCACGGCGATGCGCGAGATGATCGTGGCCCCGGATGAAGCGGGCCGCCGCAAAGCGCTGGCCAAACTGCTCCCGATGCAGCGCGCGGACTTCGAGGGCATTTTCACGGCGATGGCTGGGTACCCGGTCACCATCCGGCTCCTCGATCCGCCGCTGCACGAGTTCCTGCCCCACACGAAGGATGAGCAGACCGTCCTCGCCAAGGCGTTGCGGATGCCGCTCGCCCGGCTCAAATCGCAGGTCGACGCCCTGGTCGAAGCCAACCCGATGCTCGGCCATCGCGGATGCCGGCTCGGCATCACCTACCCGGAAATCACCGAAATGCAGGCCCGCGCCATTTTCGAGGCCGCCTGCCACGTCGTGTCCCGCGGCAAGACCGCTGTCGTGGAAGTGATGATTCCTCTCGTCGCCGTGGCGGAGGAGCTGCGGCGCCAGGCGCAGATCGTGCGGCGGGTGGCCCAGGAGGTCTTCCAGGCCCAGCATCGCGCCGTGCCCTATCTGGTCGGGACGATGATCGAGCTGCCCCGGGCCGCGCTCACGGCCGATGAGATCGCGAAGGAGGCCGAGTTCTTCTCCTTCGGGACCAACGACCTCACGCAAACCACGTTCGGATTGTCCCGCGACGATGCCGGGCGGTTCCTGCCGTTCTACGTGGAATCCGGGATCCTGAAGGACGATCCGTTCCAGGTGTTGGACCAGGGCGGCGTCGGCAAGCTGGTCGAGCTGGCGGTCAAGCTGGGGCGCGGCACGCGGGGAGACCTGAAGGTAGGAATTTGCGGCGAACACGGCGGAGAGCCAGCGTCGGTGAAATTCTGTCACCGCGCCGGACTCAACTACGTCTCCTGTTCGCCGTTCCGTGTCGCCATCGCCCGCCTCGCCGCGGCCCAGGCGGCCCTCGAGGAGGCGGGCGTGATCAACCGGACTCGAGCGACGGTCTAGCCCTCGATCAGCTGGTCCCTCTGCTCGCCAGCATCGTGCCAACCCCGGCGAACAAGAGCCCGAGCACCGTCACGATGATCGCCACCGTGTATGCAGAGCCCTTTGACGTCCGGTGCGTGACCTGAATGCCGATCGCCGTCAGGATCATCCCCCAGATAGTGAACGGATTGATTCCCGCCAGCACGCCGATGAGGAAACCGGAGACGTTCGGCGTCAGCAGGTTCAAGCCGAGCGGCGGCTGCAAATCCAGCGGCGAAGTGACTGATTCCACGCCCTTCATCTTCAGCACCAGGAATCCGGCGACCTGGAGGAAAAACGCCGGCAAGGCGGTGTAAGTCACCACACTGAGCAGCGTCTTGAACTTGGCATCCCCACCGGCGATGAGCGTGACCAGCAGCCACAACACCACCGCGACGATCACCATGAAGAGAATGACGAAAATCGGGGCGAGAAAAACGCCGATCGACTGAAATTTCGCCATCTGGGCGGCCGCGTTCGGATTCTGGGCGGCCACTTGTGCCATCTGCGGTGCCATCGACGCCAGCCGGTACGGCAGCATCAGTTTACCCACGATCGTGAACAGCACCCCGATCGCGATGGCCGGTACGAGGAATTTCGGCCGCTCTCGGATACGCTCGAACACTGCCGTCGGCTCGAACAGAACCCGGACCAGATCCCAGACTGCGCCCATCTCGCCTCCCTCATTCGCGGGTTGTACCACCGGAGCTCTGCCGAATTTGCAGCGCGGGGAATATGGACCTTGACCGGGGTCCTGCAAGCCTACGCACCTTGACCCTTTATGGTGTCAGGGGGTAGAGTGAAACAGCGGGCATGCTTACACACATCGCATTCGCACTCGGAGTCCTGACCCAAGTCGCGCCGCCGCCCTCGAACGATCGGCGGAGCGCCGATCCCGGTGTGCGCATCTGGGTCTCCGATACTCTCTATCAGGTCGGGGCGGGCGCGCGCGTCTACGTGAAACTGCGCGAGCCGGGATACCTCACGGTGCTCCACACCGACGCGATGGGTCGCATTCGCGTCCTCTACCCTTTGGCGCCGGACCAGCAAGCCATCATCCCGGCTGGAGATCCGTTCGAAGTGACCGGCCCCGATGACGGTACGACGTTCCGGGTCGAGGCACGCGGACGCGGTACGCTGCTGGCGGTGCGCGCCTCGCGGCCGTTCTACTTCGAGCCACTGCGTCGCGCGAACCGCTGGGATTACGAGCAGTCGCTGCTGCTGCAACCCACCGCGGGAAACGCGTTCGCCGCGCTGCTTGACATCGCCGACCGCG
>Ga0075429_100001859_pt1 | contig 17480 bp, 12 predicted proteins | sample RhiMetdeltSRZDD3_FD_75295 | JGI IMG/M metagenome (GOLD analysis project Ga0075429, IMG submission 75295) | Populus rhizosphere microbial communities from Tennessee, USA - Rhizosphere MetaG P. deltoides SRZDD3 | ecosystem: Host-associated > Plants > Roots > Rhizosphere > Soil | place: USA... | reverse complement strand
GCCACCACCGCCTCCACCAGCTCGCGCTGTTCGCTGCCGATCGCGATCACGCGGGAAGTGACCCACCAGGTCAGGACGCCCGCGGGCAGGGCGGCCAGCCATCCCGCGTGGATGAAGCGGACCGCATCGGACCGTCCCAGGCGGCGCACGCCCGCCAGCAGGGCTCCCACCAGCAGCGCCGCCTCCACGCCCTCGCGGAAATAGATGAGGAAGGCGGCGATGAACGGCACCGCCGGGCGCCGGCCCTCTCCCGCGACGCGGCCGAGGTGCCGCTCGAGGTCCGCTGCGGCGAAGCGGACGCGGCCGGCGTCTCCCCGGCGGATCGCGGCGCGCAGGTCGCGGAAGGCCGCCTCCACCTCGAGCGTGGCCGCGGCGTCCCGGGCGCGCAGGCGCGGCTCCAGCGGCTCGAAGCCCTCGAGGTAGGCGTCGAGGACCATGCGGTCCGCCTCCGCCGCGCGGCCGTCGGCCGCCGCGGAGACCGCCTTGCGCACCATGCCGCGCGTGCGGTCGATCCCCACGCCGGTGGGGGCCTCGAGGAACGCGCCCTCGCGTCTCACCCAGGCCACGGCCGCCGCGGGGTCCGGCGCGTCCTCGCGCCGCAGCGCCTCCTTCATCTCGCGGTCCGACCGCGTCGCCATGTCGGCCAGCGTCACGGCCACCGGTCCGCGCGCGGCCTCGTCCTCGTGACCCAGCCGGAGCACGTAGAAGGCCAGGTCCCACCTCTCGCCGGGGGAGAGGCTGTCGAAGGACGGCATGGCCGTGCCCGGGACCCCGAAGGTGAGCGCGTTGTACGCGCGGAACGGCGACAGGTCGTCCCGGCGCGTCGGATCGCGGAACCGCATGGGCGGGGGATCGAGCGCCATGGCCCGCTCCGTGTCGGCGTCCCCGCCGGCGCCGTGGCAGACGGCGCAGGACCGCGCGTAGAGCCCGCGCGCGTCGGCCAGCGACGGCCGCCGCGCGGGCATGGTGCGCAGGCGGAAGAGCTGCACCGCCTCGTCGCGGGCCGCACGGCAGGCCGTGGCCACCTCCGCCGCCCCCGCGCGCGCGCGCACGCGCGACTCGACGTCCGCGACGAGGCCGAGGAGGGCGTCGGCGGGCGCGGCCGCGGTTGGGGCCAGCCCCGCGGCCATGGACCGCGCCTCGCTCACGAACTGGACCTGCTCCTCGTACTCGGCGGGGCTCACCACCGCCCCGTCGCGCACCGCGCGGGGGTAGTCGCCGGCCACGTAGTCGAGCAGCGCCACCAGCCGATGGGCGTCGCCGCCGTCGCGCGGCGAGGCGGGTGGGGCCGGGGGCGGGGCCTGCTCGCAGGCCGCGAGGATCAGGCAGGCCCCGAGAGCCGCGGCGGCCGGCCTGAACTTGAAAATGAATTTCATTTTCAAGTTGAAAGGCTAGCACCCCGCGGCGCGGGCGGTCAAGGACGAGCCAGGCCTAGAGGGCCGACTCCATCTCCCGGACGATGGCGGCCGCCGCCGCCTCCGGATCGGCGGCCTGCGCGATGGGCCGGCCGACGACGAGGTGGCTCGCCCCGGCCTTGATGGCCGCCGCGGGCGTGGCCGCGCGGGCCTGGTCGTCCGCGCGGGCCCCGGCGGGCCGGATGCCCGGGGTCACGATCAGGAAGTCGGGCCCGCAGGCGGCCCGCACGAGCTCCGCCTCGAGCGGCGAGGCCACGACGCCGTCGGCGCGCGCCTCCCGCGCGAGCCGCGCGAGCCGCCGCACGGACTCGGAGAGAGGCCGCCCGTCCAGGCCGATCTCCCCGAGGCTCTTCTCGTCGTGGCTGGTGAGGATGGTGACCGCCAGCACCCGGCTGCCCATCGCGGGGAGCGCGCCCACCGCCGCCTCCATCATGGCCTTCCCGCCCAGGGCGTGCAGGGTCATCAGCGAGACGCCGAGCAGGGAGGCCTGGGCCACCGCTTCCGCCACGGTGTTCGGGATGTCGTGGTACTTCAGGTCCAGGAAGACCTTCTCTCCCCGGCCCACGATCTCGCGCACGAGCTGCGGCCCCGCCGCAGTGAAGAGGCGGCTGCCCACCTTGAACATGCCCACCGCCCCCGAGAGGCGGTCCACGAGGGCGCGCGCTTCGTCGGCGGTGGCCACGTCGAGGGCGACGATGAGGCGGTCGCGGGCGCTGGCGGTCATTCGCGGACGCCCAGCGGCGGTGGGTCGTTGGGGAAGGTCAGGCCCCCCACCACGGAGTTGATGTCCCGCAGGCCGTGGCGCTCCATGTAGTCGCGCAGCTCGGAGAGGGTCCGCTCGTAGACCCCGGGGTCCACGAAGTTGGCCGTGCCGATCTGGACCGCGCGGCAGCCCGCCAGCATGAACTCCAGCGCGTCGGCGGCGCTGCCGATGCCGCCCACGCCGATGACGGGGATGCGGACCGCGCGCGCGGCCTGCCAGGCCATGCGTACGGCGATGGGGCGGATGGCGGGACCGGACAGGCCCCCCGTCCCGAAGGCGAGTCGCGGCCGCCGCGCCTCGACGTCGATGGCCAGGCCCAGCACCGTGTTGATGCAGGAGACGGCGTCCGCGCCCGCCTCCTCCGCCACCCGCGCGAACACCGTGATGTCCGCGACGTTCGGCGAGAGCTTGGGGATGACGGGCAGGCGGGTGGACTTCCTGACGGCGGCCACCACCGCGAAGGTCATCTCGGGATCGCCGCCGAAGGCCATCCCCCCCACCTTCACGTTGGGGCAGGAGATGTTGATCTCCACCGCCGCCACCCCCGGCGCGTCGTCCACGATGCGCGTGACCTCGGCGTACTCCTCGACGGTGTCGCCGCACACGTTCACGATCACCGCGGTGTCGTAGGGGGCGAGGCGCGGCAGGACGTCCTTCACGAAGGCCCGCACGCCCACGCCCTGCAACCCGATGGCGTTGAGCAGTCCCGACGGCGTCTCCGCGATGCGCGGCGTGGGGCACCCGTCGCGCGGCTCCAGGTAGAGGCCCTTGGTCACCAGGCCGCCGAGGAGGCCCAGGTCCAGGATCCCCTCGTACTCGACGCCGTAGCCGAACGTCCCCGACGCCGCGATCAGCGGGTTCTTCAGATGGAGGCCCGCCACGTCCACGGCGAGCTTCATGCCGGCGCCGCCTCCAGGGCACGCCGGCGGGCCAGCGAGGAGTCCTCCCCGGACCAGACCACCGTGACCGCTTCGAACACCGGGCCCTCCGTGCACGCGCAGCGGTAGCGGGGCCGCGGGTCCTCCGCGCGTTGTATGGGCACCACGCAGCCCAGGCAGGTGCCGATCCCGCAGCCCATCCAGGGGTCGAGGCTGACCTGCGCGGGGAGGCCGCGCCGCGCGGCCAGCCTGGCCACCGCGTGGAGCATGGCATCCGGCCCGCAGGCGTAGAGCGTGGCGGCCCCCGCGCCGACGTCGAGGTGCGCCTCCACCGGCTCCGTGACCCGGCCGTGGTGGCCGAGGCTGCCGTCCTCGGTGGCGGTGATGAGGGGGACGCCGCGCTCCGCGAAGGCGTCGCGGATCTGCAGGTCGCCCGCGGTGCGCCCGCCGTAGAAGACCCGGGCCTTGCGTCCCGCGCGCCTCAGCTCGTCGGCGAAGATGACGAACGGCGCGATGCCGTAGCCTCCCGCCACCAGCAGCGCCTCGCTCCCTTCCGCCGGCGGCGTGAACGGCCGGCCGAGGGGGCCCAGGCAGGCGGCGGCGTCGCCCACGCGCAGCCCGGCCAGCGCCCGGCTACCCGCTCCCACGCCCTTCAGGAAGATGGTGAAGCTCTCCTCCTTGGGGTCCACGGTCATCACCGAGAACGGACGGCGCAGCGGCGGGTCCGGCGAGGTGCCGGCCTTGATCATCACGTATTGTCCGGCGCGCGCGGCCGCCGCCACCTCGGGATGGCGGAAGGTGAGGAGCACGTAGGCGCCCTCGAGCGGCTCGCGCGCGAGCAGGGGCACGTTCCGGTTGGCGAGCATCCGCGAATGATACCCTGCCGCAATGTTGCGGCGGGTCCTGGTGAGCGCGGCCCTGGCGTCGTCGCTGTTCGCCGCCGACGTCGTCCTGCTCACGCTGTTCCTGAACCCGGACGCGGCGCCGGGGCGCGATGCCGTGCCGCTGGCGCGGGCGCTGCTCCTGCCCTACGCGGCGGCCGGGGCCGCCGTCCTCCTGCTCATCGTGGCGGCCTGGTCGCTGCTCCGGGGAGCCACCCATACCCCGCGGCCGCCCTTGCCCGGCCTGCCCTGGCTCACGCCGCTGGCCCTCGTCGCGGTGACGGCCGCCGCGGCCGTCTTCTGGCTGAACCTGCTGAGCTACCGCTACTCGATCCCCGCCGAGGTGGTGCGCGCGGTGGCCGCCTCCTCCGTGGCCCTCACGGCGTCGGCGCTGGTCCTGCTCGCGGTGCAGATCGACGCCTGGCTGTTCCCGCTGCGCGGTCGCGCGGCAGCCGCGGCGCTGGTGGTGCTCGCCGCCGCCGCCGCGGTGATCGTGCCGCTCGCCCTTCGCCCGGCGCGGGCCGCGGCGCCGGCACCCGTGCCGCTGGCCACGGAGAGCATCGAGCCCGCCCGGCGGATCGTGCTCATCGGCATCGACGGGATCGGGCCGGACCAGGTGGGTGACGGGATCTCCCGCGGCACGCTGCCCGCCTTCGCCCAGGCGCTGCGGCGGGGTGCCCACGGGCCGCTGGCCACCCTGCGGCCGACGGAGGGCCCGCCGATCTGGACGACGATCCTCACCGGCCGCCTCCCGCGCGACCACGGGATCAAGAGCTTCACCACCTATCGCCTGGCCGGCTCGCAGGAGGTCTTCGAGCTGCTGCCCAAGGGCGCGCTGGTGGCGGCCCTCGAGCGCACGGGCCTCGTCACGCGCTCGCCCGTGACCGCCGCCTCGCGCAAGCGGCGCGCCCTGTGGGAGATCCTCAACGCCTTCGGGATCCAGACGGGCACGGTGCGCGTCTGGGGCACCCACCCGCCCCAGGACGTCCAGGGGTTCGTCCTCTCCCCCTATTTCCACCTGCTGCGCCACGATCCCGCGCGGGCGGGCGAGGCCCTCCACCCGCCCGACCTGCTGCGGGAGGTGACGGCGCGCGGGGTGGAGGCCGAGGACGTGGAGCGCACGATGCTGCCGCAGTTCGTGGACGTCCAGGCGCAGCTGCCCGCCGACGCGGCCACCTGGCGGCGCGAGCTGGTCGAGCGGGCGCTGGTGCCCGACATCACCTACGAGCGCGCGGGAGCCGTGCTGCGCCAGGCCTACGACCCTCCGTTCTTCGTCATGTGCTACCAGGGCCTGGACGCGGTGGGCCACGCGTTCACGCGATTCGCCCGGCCGGAGCGCTTCGGGGACGTCACCAGCGTCGAGGTCCGGCGCTACGGCGCGGTGGTGGACCGCTACGCCGCCTACCTCAGCGACCGCGTGGCCGAGGCGGCGGCGGCCCTCCGGCCCGGCGAAGTCCTGCTCGTGGTGTCGGGGTACGGCATGGAGCCGGTGCGCCTGTGGCGGCGCGCTCTCTATGGGCTGACCGGCGAGAGGCCCGTTCCCAGCGGAACGCACGCCGGCGCCCCCGACGGCTTCCTGCTGGCGGTGGGCGACGGGATCAAGGCGGGCGCCGTGGTGAGCAACGCCTCGGTCCTCGACGTCGCCCCCACCATCCTCTATCTCATGGGCCTGCCCGTGGCCCGCGACATGGAGGGCCGGGTCCTGGCCGAGATCGTGGAGGAGGACTTCGTGCGCGCCCATCCCGTCAGCTTCATCCCCAGCTACGAGAGCCTGGCCGTGACCGCGGCGCCCGCCCCGGGGACCGACCTGCCGCCGCTGCCCGACGAGGTCCCGTGATACGATCCGCCCGCCTTGGCCACGGTCGATGACTTCCTCACCCTCGACCTGCGCGTCGGGACCATCGTGGCGGCGCGTCCCCTCCGTGGCGCCCGCCGGCCCGCCTTCGCCCTGACACTGGACTTCGGGGCGCTCGGCACCCTGGCCAGCAGCGCGCGCATCGCGGACCTGTACGAGCCGGACGAGCTGGTGGGCCTGCAGGTCATCGCGGTGGTGAACCTCCCGCCTCGCCGTGTGGCGGGCCTCGATTCGAAGGTGCTGGTGCTGGCCGTGGGCGACGGGAAGGGCGGCAACGTCCTGCTCATACCGGAGCGGCCCGTCCCCGACGGCGGCCGGGTGGCGTAGATGGGCTCGCCCGCCGGCTTCCGCGAGAGGCAAGAGCTGATGGACGGGGAGCGGCTCGCCCGCACCGTGGCCCGCATGGCCCACGAGATCCTGGAGCGGCACCCCGACATGTCCCGAGTCGTGCTCGTGGGCGTGCGCACGCGCGGGGTGCCCCTGGCCCGCCGCCTCGCGCGCAGCATCAAGAAGGCGGGCGGGGTCGAGCCGCCCGTCGGCGCGCTGGACATCACGCTCTACCGCGACGACCTCACCACCATCGCGCCCCATCCGGTCCTGAAGGGCACCGACATCCCCGTCTCCATCGACGGACGGACGGTGGTCCTCGTGGACGACGTCCTCTACACCGGCCGCACCGTCCGCGCGGCGCTGGACGAGCTCATCGACTTCGGCCGCCCCGACCGGATCCGGCTGGCCGTCGTGGTGGACCGCGGGCATCGGGAGCTGCCGATCCGGGCGGACTTCGTGGGCCGCACGCTGACCACCACCCGGCAGGAGGTCGTGCAGGTCCTGCTGCGGGAGGAGGACGGTGCCGACCGCGTCGTCCTCCTCGAGCGCGCCCGTCCGCGGGCGCGGCGAGCGGGAGCGCCGCGGGCGCGGAAAGCGACGCGCGGACGGGCAGGCCGGTGAACGGCTACCCCCACCGCCACCTCCTGGGCATCGAGACGCTGGAGCCGGGCGACATCCAGGCGATCCTCGACGCCGCCGAGGGCCTGCGCGAGGTCCTGGACCGGCCCATAAAGAAGGTGCCGGCCCTGCGCGGCAAGACCGTCGTGAACCTCTTCTACGAGGCCTCTACCCGGACGCGGGCCTCCTTCGAGGTGGCGGAGAAGGTCCTCTCCGCGGACAGCCTCACCATCACGACCGCCGGATCCAGCGTGTCCAAGGGCGAGACGCTGCTCGACACCGCGAAGAACCTCGAGGCCATGAACCCCGACATGATCGTGGTCCGCCACTCCGCCTCCGGGGCCCCGCACTTCCTGGCCCGCCACTGCCGCTCCGCGATCGTGAACGCCGGGGACGGCGCCCACGAGCATCCCACCCAGGCCCTGCTCGACGCGCTGACCCTCCGCCAGCGCAAGAAGAGGCTCAAGGGCCTGCGCGTGGCCATCGTGGGCGACCTCCTGCACAGCCGCGTGGCCCGCTCCAACGTCTGGCTCCTGTCGAAGATGGGGGCGCAGGTCGTGCTCTGCGCGCCGCCCACGCTCGTCCCCCCGGGGATCGAGACCCTGGCCCCCGTGACCTACCGCATCGACGAGGCCGTGGAGGGGGCGGACGCCGTGATGATGCTGCGCATCCAGCTCGAGCGGATGACGGGCGGATATTTCCCGTCCGTCCGCGAGTACCACGCCCGCTTCGGCCTGACCGAGGAGCGGGTGCGCCGCGCGAAGAAGGACGTGCTCATCCTGCATCCCGGGCCCATGAATCGCGGCGTCGAGATCGCGAGCGAGGTGGCCGACGGGCCCTATTCCGTGATCCTGGACCAGGTCACCAACGGCGTGGCCATACGGATGGCGGTCTTGTACCTGCTGCTGGGGGAGAGCGCCCGGGAGTCAGAGCCCGTGCCGGAGCCGAAACGGAAACGGGGACGGGCATGAGACTGGTCTTGAAGGGTGGGCGCGTCATAGACCCATCGCAGGGTCTTGATGACCGGTTGGACGTCTTGATAGAGGACGGACGCATCGCGAAACTAGCTCGGCCCCTCACTGGACGCGCCCGGACCATCGACGTGAGGGGCCTCGTGATATGCCCCGGCTTCATCGATCTTCACTGTCACCTCCGCGAGCCGGGGCGCGAGGACAAGGAGACGATCGCCACCGGCACGCGCGCCGCGGCCGCCGGCGGCTTCACCGCCGTTTGCGCCATGCCCAACACCGATCCCGTCAACGACCGGGCGGGGATCACGCGCGCGATCCTGGACCGGGCCCGGGCCGACGGCGTGGTCCGCGTGCATCCCATCGGCGCCATCACCCGCGGCTCGCTGGGCGAGGAGCTCGCGGAGTACGGCGACCTGCGCGAGGCCGGGTGCGTCGCGGTATCCGACGACGGCCGGCCGGTGGCCAGCGCCCGCGTCATGCGGCGGGCCCTGGAGTACGCCCGCGCCTTCGACCTCACGGTCATCGACCACTGCGAGGAGCCCACGCTGGCGCACGGCGCGGCCATGAACGAGGGGACGGTGTCCACGCTTCTGGGCCTGCGCGGGGCGCCCGCGGCCGGCGAGGCCATGGTGGTGGAGCGCGACGTCCTGCTCGCCGAGATGACGGGCGGGAAGGTCCACATCGCCCACGCGAGCGCGGCAGCCTCGGTGGACGCGGTGCGGCGCGGCAAGGCCCGCGGGGTGCGCGTGACGGCCGAGGCCACGCCCCATCACCTGCTGCTCGTCGACCAGGCGGTGAAGGACTCCGATTACGACACGTCCACCAAGATGAACCCGCCGCTGCGCGGGGAGGCGGACCGCCAGGCCCTCCTGGAGGGCCTGCGCGACGGGACCATCGACTGCATCGCCACCGACCACGCGCCCCACACGGTGGACGACAAGAAGGTGGAGTACGACCAGGCGGCGTTCGGCGTGGTCGGGCTGGAGACGGCGGTGGCGCTCTGCCTCGACCGCCTCGTGGGCGCCGGGATCCTGGATCTGGCGCAGCTCGTCTCGCTGCTCTCGACCCGCCCGGCCCGCATCCTGGGCCTGCCCGGCGGGTCGCTCGCGCCCGGCTCTCCCGCCGACGTCACCGTGCTGGACCCGGAGCGGCGCGTGAAGGTGGACCCGGCCCGCTTCGAGTCGAAGGGCCGCAACACGCCCTTCGCCGGCTGGACGCTGAAGGGCGCGCCGGTGCTCACCGTCGTGGACGGGCGCGTCGTCTTCTCCGCGCCGCGCCGGTGACGAGCGCGGAGGCCATCGCCGACTACAACCGGCGGGTCGCCAGGGACCCCGCGGCCGCGGTCGAGCAGTGGGCCTGGCTCCACGACGCGTTCCTGCGCGAGGGGATCACCTTCGCCGGGGCGCCCATGCGCACCTTCCTGCGCCCGCACCTGGTCGACCGGCCCGCCTGGGACGCCCTCGAGCGCGCGGGCCGCGCGGTGCTCGATCTGGCCGCGCGCGTGGCCCGCCACGTGTTCGACGGGGACGCGGGGCGCCTCTGCGCGCACCTCGGGATCCCGGCGGCCCAGGCCCGCTGGATGACGCTCGATCCGGGCGAGCCCGACGTCCTGCTCTCCCGCCTGGACGCGTTCGTCACCGCCGCGGGCCCCCGCTTCATCGAGATCAACAGCGACGCTCCGGCCGGCTTCGGCTACGGCGACCGCATGGCCGAGGTCTTCGGGCGCTTGCCGCTGTTCCGGCAGTTCGCCGCCGACCATGCGGTGGGCTACGTGCCGTCCGCGCCTTCCCTGGTGCGGGCGCTGCTCGCGGAGTGCGCGCGTCGCGGGGGCCCCGGCGCCCCGGTCGTCGCCATCGTGGACTGGGCGGAGGTGAAGACCCGTCCCGACCAGGAGCTCCTGCGTCCCGCGCTCGAGGCGGGGGGGGCGCGCTGCGTGCTGGCCGATCCGCGGGAGATGACGCTCGTCGACGGGAGGCTGCGCGCCGGCGCCGACGCGGTGGACCTCGTCTACCGCCGCGCCCTGCTGCAGGAGCTGGTCGAGCGCGAAGGCGAGGTGGGGCCGTTCCTCGCGGCCTACCGCGAGGGCCGCGCGGTCTTCGTGAACTCCTTCCGCTGCGGCCTCTCCGAGGACAAGGCCTTCTTCGGCATCCTGACCGACGAGGCCTACGCGGGCCTGATGACGGAGGACGAGCGGCGGCTGGTGGCGCGGACGGTCCCGTGGACGCGGCGCGTCGAGGAGCGCCGCACGCTCAAGGACGGGCGCGAGGTGGACCTCGTGCCGTACATCCTGGCCCACGCGGCGGACCTCGTCCTCAAGCCGGCCCACGGCTTCGGAGGGCAGTCGGTGATGGTGGGAGTGGAGGCCACGCCCGCCGCGTGGGAGACCGCGGTGGACGAGGCGCTCGGGTCCCCGTGGGTCGTGCAGGAGAGGGTGCCCATACCGCGCGAGGAGTTCCCGGTCTGCGAGGGCGGGAACCTCGGCTTCGAGCCGCTGGGCGTGAACGCGAACCCGTTCTACGCGGCGGGCGCCGAGGCCGGGGCGGTGGCCCGCGCCTCGCGCAGCGCGGTCATCAACGTGAGCGCGGGCGGAGGCAGCGTCCCCACCTTCGTCGTCGGTTGAGGTGCGGGCGCGCTTGACCGCGCCCCCCGCCCGTGTAAGATCGGCCGAGCACCAAGCTCCAAGGACTGCCTTGTCCATCGCTCCCGCCGACCCCGAGGGTAACCGCGAGGACAAGCCCTTCACCGCATACCTCCGGATCCTGCTCCGGTACCGCCTCATGGTGGCGGTGGTCTTCGCGTCCGTCGTCGCCCTGGCCGTCCTGAAGTCGCACACCACGCGGCCGCTCTACAAGGCCGAGGCCCAGCTGCTCATCGATCGGGAGAGCCCGAGCATCCTGACGTTCAAGGGCGTTTCCGACGTCAACGAGCGCGGATTCGCGGACGACTACTACCAGACGCAGAACAAGCTGCTGCAGAGCCGCTCGCTGGCGCGGAAGGTCGTCCTGGAGATGGGCCTGCTCCGCGAGCCCGAGTTCGCGGCGGACGGCGCGGCGGGAGACCGGGCCATCGACAGCGCGGTGAACGTCTTCCTCGGGAAGCTCAACGTCCAATGGATCCGCAGCAGCCGCCTGGTCGCCGTGAGCTTCGAGTCCCGCAGCCCCGAGCTGGCGGCGCGGGCGGCCAACACCCTGGCCAGCGCCTACATCGCGCAGACGCTCGAGGCGCGCGCCCAGACGGCCGTCGAGGCGTCGCGCTGGCTGGCCCGCCAGGTCGAGGACCAGAGGGCGAAGGTGGGGGCGGCGGAGGTCGCGCTCCAGGCGGTGCGGGAGAAGGAAGGCATCGTGAACATCGACGAGCGCCGCGTGCTCCTCGAGCAGAGGCTCAGGGAGCTGGGCTCGTCCCTGACCGCGCTCAAGAGCCAGCGCGTCCAGAAGGAGGCGCTCTACCGGCAGATGCGGGGCGAGCGCGATCCCGAGGAGCTGCCCGAGGCCCTGCGCAGCAAGCTCATCGAATCCTTGCGGATCGACCTCGCCCGGCTGGAGCGGGACCTGGCCGAGCGGCGGCAGCGCTACCTCGAGCACCACCCCGAGGTCGTGCGCCTGCGGAGCCAGATCGAGGAGACGCGCCGCACGATCGCGTTGGAATCGGCCCGCATCGTGCGCGCGGCGGAGATCGACTACGAGGCGACGGCGGCCCAGGAAAAGGGCGTGGCCGGAGCGCTGGAGGCTGCCAAGGCCGAGGCCCTCGACCTGCAACGGCGGGCCGTCCAGTACGACTCGCTCAAGCGCGAGCTGGAGGCGGGCAAGGAGGTCCTGAACAGCCTGATGGCCCGGCTCAAGCAGGCCGACGTCGCCCAGGCGCTGGAGTCCTCCAACCTGCGCGTGGCCGATCCCGCCACGGTCCCCAAGGTGCCGATTCGTCCCCGACCCGCCCTGGACCTGCTCATCGGGATCGTCCTCGGCGGCGCGCTCGCCGTCGGCCTCGCCTTCCTGCGCGACGGCCTCGACGACACGCTGAAGACGCCGGACGACGTCCGCCTCCGGCTGCCCGCCACGCTCCTGGCCGTGATCCCGCGGGCGGAGGCCGGCGCCGCCGGGGAGGGCGCGAAGGGCGAGGGTTACCGGCTGCTGCGGGCGGCGCTGGGCCACGCCTGGCGCGACGGCGGCGGCCGCGCGGTGCTCGTGACCTCGACCGCGCCGGGTGAGGGCAAGACCCTCACCTCGGTCCAGCTTGCCCGGGCCCTGGCCGCGGCCGGCGAGCGCGCGCTGCTCATCGACGCCGACCTGCGCAAGCCCCAGGCACACGAGGTCCTGGGCGGCCGGCGGTCGCCGGGTCTGGTGGAGGTGATGGCCGGGCACGCGAAGCTGGAGGACGCCGTCCAGTCCCTTCCGCATGGCCCGGCCTTCCTGGGGTCCGGGGGCGCGGCCCCCGCGGACCTGCTGACGGCGGACCGGATCGCGGCGGTCCTGGACGCGGCGCGCCTCGCCTACCGCTGGGTCGTCCTCGACACGCCACCCGTCGGAGCGGTGGCCGACGCGCTCGTGATGGCGCCGGGCGCGGACGGGGTGGTGGTGGTGGCCGGGGCGGAGGCGGTCCCGCGCGCCGCGGTGCGCCGCACGCTCGAGCGCGTGTCGGAGTCGGGCGGGCGGGTGCTGGGCGTGGTCCTGAACCGGGCCCGCGTCGACCTCCACTCGCACGACTACCAGCACCACTACGGCCACGGCTACGGCGACTACCACACCGCGCCGGCGCCGACGCCCCCGGAGATCGCCCCGCTGAAGCAGCGGGTCGTCCCCTAGGCCATGACCGAACCCGTCGTCCTCCCGACCGGGCTGACGGTGGCCGACGCCATGAAGAGCATCCTCGTGATGTTCTCCGCGGCATTCTTCCTGTCCCTGCTGCTCACGCCGCTCGTGCGCGACCTGGCCCTTTCCCAGGGCTGGTTGGACCGGCCCGACGGCCGACGCAAGACTCACCGGCTGCCCGTCCCGCGGCTGGGCGGCATCGCCGTCCACCTGGCCTTTGCGCTGTCCTTCGCGGCGGCCCTCACGGTGTTCCGCGACGCGGCCTGGATGGCGGACCCCGTCCCCGGGGCCTTCCTGCACCTGCTGGCGGCGTGCACGTCGGTGATGCTGGTGGGGCTGCTGGACGACCTGTTCGGCGTCCCCCCGGTGCTGAAGATCCTGGTGCAGGCAGCGGCGGGGCTGTACCTCTACTACAACGGCTACCAGATACGCCTCATCTCCAACCCGCTGGGAGACACCTTCAACCTGGGCGTGCTTGCGCTGCCCATCACGCTCCTGTGGTTCGTGGGGATGAGCAACGCCTTCAACCTGATCGACGGGCTCAACGGCCTGGCCGCCGGCGTCGGGCTGTTCTCGACCAGCATCGTGTTCATCCTGGCCCTGATGAACGACCGCTGGGAGATCGTGCTGCTCTCCGTGGTCCTGGCCGGCGCCTTGCTGGGATTCCTCCGCTACAACTTCGGCTCGGCCAGCGTCTTCCTCGGCGACTCGGGCTCCCTGTTCGTCGGGTTCGCCCTGGCCGCCCTGGCCGTGCGGGGATCGATGAAGAGCTCCACCGCCGTCGCGGTGCTGGCCCCGCTCCTGGCCCTCGGCTTCCCGATCGTGGACACGTCGATGGCGCTGTTGCGGCGGCTGGTCGGCCGCAAGGGCCTGCTCGAGCCCGACGCCGACCACATCCACCACCGGATCGTCCGCATGGGCCTCACGCAGCAGCGCGCCGTGGTCATCCTCTACGGCGTGACCGCGCTGTTCGGCGCGCTGTCCCTGCTCACCATGACCGGGCAGAGCCACGCCACCGGCCTGGCGGCCGTGGTCTTCACCCTCGTCACCTGGATCGGGATCCGCCAGCTCGGCTATTCCGAGCTGGGACAGATCCAGCGGCTCCTCAAGCGCGGCCTCTCCCTCGAGGCCCTGACCTCGGCCAACGGGTCGCCGCTGTCGGAGGCGCGGCGGGGCCTCGTCGAGGCCGGGGACCTGCGCCAGCTCCACGCCGCGCTGGTTTCGGCCCTCTCCGTCCTGCGGCTCGAGAAGGCGACGGTGCGCCTCCGCGCGCCCGGGCACGACCTGCCTCCGTGGGAGGCGGCCGACGCCGTGGTGGACCCCCGCCGCTCGTGGGCGTGGACGATCCCCCTCGTGAGCGGCAACGAGATCCTGGGCGAGCTGGAGCTGGTGGGCGCGTTGGGCCGGATGAGCGGGGCGGTCAAGGCGGCGGAGCTGGTCGAGGTCCTGGCCGTGGACTTCGCCGACGCGCTGGCGCGCGTGCTGCCCGCCGCGGAGCCGCCGGCCGCGCCGGCGCGCCCGCTGGTGGCGGGAGCGGGCCCCAACCCGTCGGTCTGAGGCCCGTCCGGGCCGCGCGTCAGCTCGTCCGGTCCAGCACCCAGTCGCCGAGCACGAGCCGGTCCATCCGCGTCCGCAGGAAGCAGTCCACCGCCTCCTCCGGCGTGTTCACGATGGGCTCGCTCTCGTTGAACGACGTGTTGAGCACCATCGGCACGCCCGTCTCGTCCTCGAAGGCACGGATGAGCGACCAGAAGCGGGGGTTCGTCTCGCGCGAGACCGTCTGCAGCCGCGCGGTCCCGTCCACGTGCGTCACCGCGGGGACCCGCGGCCGCTGGGTCGCGCGCACGGGAAGGACGGTCACCATGAACGGATCGGGCTGCGCGCCGTCGAACCAGTCGAGGGCGCGCTCCTCCAGGACCGCGGGGGCGAACGGGCGGAACGCCTCGCGCCGCTTGACCCGCGCGTTGAGCACCTCCTTGACCTCGGGCCGCCGTGGGTCGGCCAGGATCGAGCGGTTGCCCAGGGCCCGCGGTCCCCATTCGCCGCGCCCTTGGTACCAGCCCACGATCGCGCCGCGGGCCAGGGCGGCGGCAGTGTCGCGGAAGAGTCCCGACGTCTCGTTCCAACGGCGGACCCGGATGCCGTCCGCCGCGCCCGACTCGAACCCGGGCAGGCGCGCGCGCAGCGCGGCGGCGATCCTGTCCTCCGCGAAGGCGGGCCCGAAGTACGCATGACGCATGACGAACGCGCGAGGCCGGCCCAGGTCCTGGTGCCAGACGTGGAGCGCGGCGCCGAGCGCGGTGCCCGCGTCGCCCGCGGCCGGCTGCACGAAGACGTCGGTGAAGTCGGTCTCCGCGCGCACCTTCCCGTTGGCCACGGAGTTCAGGGCGCACCCGCCCGCCAGGCACAGCGCGCGCAGACCGGTGCGCCGGCCGAGCCAGCGGAGCCGATGGAAGAAGGCCTCCTCGTAGACGGCCTGGAGCGACGCCGCCAGGTCGTAATGCCGCTCCGTCAGGTCTTCGTCCGCGCGGCGCGGCGGACCGAACGCCTCGGGGAAGCGGTCCGACCAGAGGCGCCCCAGCACCGGGGCGCCGTCGTCCCAGGACATCGTCACGCCCTCGGAGGCGTGCACGAAGAAGTCGACGTCCGTCTGGAAGCGGCCGTCGTCCTCCAGGCGGACGATCTGGCGCATAGCGTCGAGGAACGCGGGCCGGCCGAACGAGGCCAGGGCCATCACCTTGTACTCGTCACCGTAGGCGGGGAACCCCAGGAACTGCGTGACCGCCGTGTACAGGATGCCGAGCGAGTGGGGGAACGCCACTTCGTCCACGACCTCGAGGCGGGATCCCCGGCCCACCGCGGAGAGGGAGGACAGGAAATCGCCGAAGCCGTCCACGGTGAGGCAGGCCGCCTCCTCGAAGGGGGAGCAGTAGAAGGCGGACGCGGCGTGGGCGCGGTGATGCTCGACGTTGTGGGCCTGGCCGGCGAAGCGCCCGCGGCCGAGGGCGTGCAGCCGCGAGGGCAGGTCCGCCACGTGGCGCAGGTTCGACAGGCGGTCCTTGATCTGCGCCAGGCCCGGTCGGCGGCGAAGCGCGAACAGCGCCTTGTCCAGCAGGTGCGCGCGCGGGTCGCGGGACACGGCGACGTGGGCGACGCTTGCCAGGTCGGTGCCGGCCTCTTCCAGGACGGCGCCGATGGCGCGGGCGGGGAAGCCGGCCCAGTGCTTGACGCGGTTGAGCCGCTCCTCCTCCACGCCGGCCAGGAGGTGCCCATCGCGGACGAGGACCGCGGAAGCGTCGCCGTGGAACGCGTTGATGCCGAGGATGTCCATTGGCTCAGGAGGCCAGGCGCTGGCGCTCCATCCAGTGGCCGAGCACCGCCAGCGCCCACGGCCGCGCCCAGGGCAGCCGGCGCGATTCGAAGCGGCGCAGGAGCGCGCGTGTCTCCACGGCGGGCAAGATGCCGGAACCGTCGAGCGCGGCAAGGCCGTCGGCCACGAACGGGCCCAGCGCGCCGCGCATCCACCGGTCCATGGGCAGGACGAAACCCCGCTTGCCGCCGCGCCCGGTCCCGGCCGGAAGGACGTCGCCGGCGGCCCGCTTGAGCAGCGCCTTGTACCCTCGCCAGGGGCGGCCGGCGGCTCCGTTCCGCAGGCAGGAGAGGACGAGCTCGTGGTCGAGCAGCGGCACGCGCAGCTCCAGCGAGTGCGCCATGGACATGGCGTCGGCGTCGCGCAGGAGCGTGCTGCGCATGTAGCCCCCGAGCTCCAGGGCGCTGATGCGCGTCGCCGCGGGCAGGGCGGGCCCCGGGTCCTCCGCGCCCAGTCCGATCGCCGGGTCCAGGCCCATGGATTCCAGCTCGCGGCGCGACCAGAACGCGCGAAGCGACTCGTAGCGCTCGACCAGGGACACGCCGCGGGCCGTCATCTCGGCGGCGCGCTCCCCCGAGCCGCCGCGGCGCGCCCGCCGGCGCACGCGCGCCGGGACGAGGCCGAGCAGCGGCGACCAGCGGTCCGCGAGGGCGAGCTGCCGGAAGGAGGGGTAGCCTCCGAACAGCTCGTCGCCGCCCAACCCGGACAAGACGACCTTGACGCCCTGCCGCGCCACCGCTTGCGAGACCACGTAGGTGTTGAGGCCGTCCGCGCTCGGCAGGTCGAGGGCCCGCACGGCCTCCGGCGCCAGCGCCACCGCCTCGCCGTCCGAGATCCGGACCTCACGATGGTCGGTCCGGAGCCGCACGGCGACCGCGCGGGCCGCCGCCGACTCGTCCAGCTCGCGCTCGGCGAAGCCCACGGTGAAGGTCCGGAGTGCGCGCGGGACCGCGGAGGCCGCCAGCGCGGTGACGACCGTGGAGTCCAAGCCGCTGCTGAGGAACGACGCCACGGGCACGTCGGCGAGCAGGTGCTCGCGGATGGATACCTCGAGGCGCTCCCGCAGGTCTTTCTCGACGTTCGCTGCGGGAGCGCCGAGCAGCCGGTCCACCGGTCCCGCCGTCCAATAGGTCCTGGTCTCCGTGACCCGTCCCCCCCGAACCCTCATCCACTGTCCCGCGCGAAGCGATTGCACCCCGTCGACGAGGGTCAGCGGGTCGGGGACCGATCCGAACCGCACGTAGCCGGCCAGCCCGCGCCGATCGATCCGGCGCGCCACCAGGCCCGACGCCAGCAGCGCGCGCACCTCGGAGGCGAAGACGAAGCGGCCTGCGTCCGCCGAGTAATAGAAGGGCTTGATCCCGAGGCGGTCGCGGGCGCACCAGAGGCTGCGGTCGGCGCGATCCCAGATGGCCAGCGCGAACATCCCCTTGAGCCGCTCCAGGCAGGACTCGCCCCACTTCGCGTAGCTTTTGAGCACGGTCTCGGTGTCGCAGCGGGAGCGCCACCGGACGCCGCCCAGCGTGGGCCGCAGGTCGAGGTGGTTGTAGATCTCGCCGTTCAGCAGGATCCAGTTGCCGGTCTCGGGATCCAG
>Ga0075429_100001858_pt1 | contig 17483 bp, 20 predicted proteins | sample RhiMetdeltSRZDD3_FD_75295 | JGI IMG/M metagenome (GOLD analysis project Ga0075429, IMG submission 75295) | Populus rhizosphere microbial communities from Tennessee, USA - Rhizosphere MetaG P. deltoides SRZDD3 | ecosystem: Host-associated > Plants > Roots > Rhizosphere > Soil | place: USA... | reverse complement strand
TCCGACGGCGGGTTCTTCTCACCGAACTGGCGCAGGTGCACCTTGCTGGACTTGTACGAGCAGTGCTCGCTCCACATGATGGAGTACATCGCCAGCTCGGCCTGGGTCGGGCGGCGATCGAGGATCTCGCGGATCCGGTCGTACTCGTCGTCGCGCAGTCCCAGATCGGCGTACGGCTGCAACTCGTCCGGTGTCTCGGCAGCTCGCTCCACAGTGTCCAGACGTTCGTCCACAGTAGTCACGATGGAACTCCGGTCAGGTACTTCAGCAACGAGGTGAAGAACCCGAGACCGTCGGTGGAGGGACCGGTCAGCTCCTCGACCGCATGCTCGGGGTGCGGCATGATGCCGACGACCGTACCCGCCTCGTTGCGGATGGCCGCGATGTCGCGCAGGGACCCGTTCGGGTTGCCACGGAGGTACCGCGCGACGATGCGACCGGACGCCGACAGCTCGTCGAGCGTCCGCGGATCGGCGACGTACCGGCCCTCGCCGTTCTTCACCGGCAGCAGGATCTCCTGGCCGTCGGTGTACGCGTTCGTCCACGCGGTGTCCGGCGAGTCCACCCGCAGCAGTTGGTCCCGGTTGCGGAAGTGCAGATGCTCGTTGCGTACCAGCGCGCCGGGCAACAGGTGCGCCTCGCACAGGATCTGGAACCCGTTGCAGATGCCGAGCACCGGCATGCCGTCGCGGGCCGCGCTCACGATCAGGCCCATCACCGGCGCGAACCGGGCGATCGCCCCGCAGCGCAGGTAGTCGCCGTAGGAGAAGCCGCCCGGCAGGACGACCGCGTCGACCTGGTGCAGCTTCGCCTCGGCGTGCCAGAGCGGCACCGCTTCGGCGCCGGCCAGCCGGATGGCCCGCATCGCGTCCCCGTCGTCGAGCGATCCGGGGAACGTGACCACGCCAACCCGAGCAGTCACTCTTCCACCCGTACCGTGAAGTCCTCGATGACCGGGTTTGCCAGCAGCTTGTCGGCGATCTCCTTGGCGCGTTCGACATCCGGCTCGGAGTCACCGGCGAACTCGATCTCGATGCGTTTTCCGATACGCACGGACGCGACGTCCGACACTCCGAGCCGCGGCAGCGCGTTCACGACTGCCTGGCCCGCAGGATCGAGAATCTCGGGCTTGAGCATGACGTCGACAACGACGCGAGCCACGGGCACTCCTGGTCGAGGCTTGGCTAGGGCGCGCTCAGCGTACCAATCGCGATAACCGCGGCGAGCACCGCGCAGACCCCTGCCGCGACATATCTGATCAGCGAAAGTTTCAGCCGGCGCAACATCCACCGGCCGAGGAGGACGGCCGCGCCGGAGACCGCCGCGAGCGCCGCCCAGGATCCGAGAAACACTGGTACCGCTGGTCGCCCGCTCGCCACCAGACCCGCTGTCAACAGTTGCGACAGATCCCCCCACTCGGCCGCGAACAGGACAATGAAGCTCGTCGATGCGGCTCGCCAACTCGAAGTGGAGGTGCCGAGCTTGTCCTCGTACTCGCGCTCCTGCTCCTTCTCCCTGGCATCGGCCGCTCGCGCGCCGCGGAACAGCACGACGGCGCCGACCGCGAACAGTGCGGCCGCGACGAGCTGGACCGGCCGCTCGGGCAACAACCCGATGAGGTGGCCGGCGGCCACCGCGACCGCGCTCTGCACGGCGAAGGCGGCGACCACGCCCAGCCACACCGGAAGCGGGCGGTACCGGGTGGCGAGCACCAGCGTGGCGACGAACGTCTTGTCCGGCAGCTCGACCGGCACGACGAGGACGAACGCGGTGAGCGCGGCAGCCAGGTACTCCACCTTGCTTCAGAGGATCGGCTCTGGGGCGTACCCGGCCGCTTCGGGGTGGCCCTGGACCACCGACGCGATCCGCGCGGCCACGGCCTCGACCTGTGCGGACGCCGCGCCGGCAAAGGCGGCCCGGTCGGCGACCAGCTCGTCGATCTCGGCGTGGCTCAGCCCGAGCCGGGGATCGGTGGCGAGCCGGTCGAACAGGTCGTTCTCGGTGGCGGCCTTCTCCCGCATGGCCAGCGCGACCGCGACCGCGTGTTCGCGGATCGCCTCGTGCGCGGTCTCCCGGCCGACGCCCTTGCGCACGGCCGCGACCAGCACCCTGGTCGTGGCGAGGAACGGCAGGTAGCGGTCCAGCTCGCGGGCGATCACGGCGGGGTACGCGCCGAACTCGTCGAGAACCGTGAGGAACGTCTGGAACGCCCCGTCGGTGGCGAAGAACGCATCGGGCAACGCGACCCGGCGCACCACCGAGCAGGAGACGTCACCCTCGTTCCACTGGTCGCCGGCCAGCTCGCCGACCATCGACAGGTAGCCGCGGACGACCACGGCCAGCCCGTTGATCCGCTCGCACGACCGGGTGTTCATCTTGTGCGGCATCGCGCTCGACCCGACCTGGCCGGCCTGGAAGCCCTCGGTCGCCAGCTCGTGCCCGGCCATCAGGCGGATCGTGGTGGCCAGCGCGGACGGGGCGGCGGTGGCCTGGGCGAGCGCGGCGACGACGTCCAGGTCCAGCGAGCGGGGGTACACCTGCCCGACGCTGTCCATCACCCGGGTGAATCCGAGGTGGATCGCGACCCGGCGCTCCAACTCCTCCGCCTTGTCCGGATCGCCGAGGAGGTCCAGCTGGTCGGCTGCCGTACCGACCGGACCCTTGATACCGCGCAGCGGGTAGCGGGCGATCAGCTCGGCGAGCCGCTCGTACGCGATCAGCAACTCCTCGCCCGCCGACGCGAACCGCTTGCCCAGCGTGGTCGCCTGGGCCGGTACGTTGTGCGTACGGCCGACCATCACCAGCCCCTCGTGCTCCACGGCGAGGCGAGCCAGCCGGCCGAGCGCGGCCACCACCCGGTCCCGGACCAGTTCGAGCGACGCCCGGATCCGTACCTGCTCGACGTTCTCGGTCAGGTCCCGGGACGTCATGCCCTGGTGGATGCGCTCGTGGCCGGCGAGTTCGTTGAACTCCTCGATGCGCGCCTTCACGTCGTGCCGGGTCACCCGCTCCCGGGCGGCGATCGACGCGAGGTCGACCCGGTCGAGCATCGACTCGTACGCCTCGAGGACCCCGTCCGGTATCGGTACGTCGAGCTCCCGTTGCGCCCGCAGCACCGCGATCCACAGCCGACGCTCGGCCCGAACCTTCTCCGCGGGCGACCAGAGCGCGACCAGTTCCGGTGAGGCGTACCGCTCGGCGAGCACGTTGCTGATCGTCACACCCGTATTGTCCCGCAGCGTCAGAGCTCGAGTGCGCGGTCCACCGCTATCGCCGTCAGCTGCGCCACCGTCAATGGAATCTGCCCCTCGGCCCGGTGCAGGTACAGGTGGACGAAGGTGCCGTCGGGGCGCGCCACGAAGACGCTCGCCTTGCTTCCGTCGGGCGTCAACCGGGTGAAGACGCGCTCCCCGGCCGGGCCGGGTGACTCGGTGCCGGGCGGTACTAACACGGTCTTGGCGCAGAAGGCATCGGCGACCCGCGCACCCGCCTCGAAGACGAGGACCGCGTCTCGGTCGTCGACCCGGACGCGGGCGCTGGCCATGTACGCCATAGGCAGCGTGCGCGGCGGCTCGGCGGCGCCACACACCCGGTAGCTCACCTCGAGCGGCGCACCCGCGCCGCCGTCCACACTGGACAGTTCGGCGGTGGGTGCCTCGCGCGATACCGCGTACCGGAGGGCATCGGTGAGCCTGCTGGCGATGTCCTGCACCGTTTCCACACTGGGCGTGCTCTCCGCGGCCGGCGGCGCCTCCGGTGGACGCGGGTCGACCTGGATCAGCAGGCCGAGGACCGCGACGGCCAACGCGGTGGCTCCGGTACCGGCGATCCGGCGGCGGCGCATGGCCCGCCGCTCCCGTGCCACGATCGCGTCTATGTCTACAGTGGATGGTGGGGCGTTCGTGGTCAGCTCGTCGAACAACTGCTGCATCATGGCTCACTCACTTCTACTCGGGCCAGCGAACGCAGCGTCTCGAGCCCCCGCGCGGACTGGCTCTTCACCGTCCCCCTGCTGATGTGCAGGAGAGCCGCGGTCTCCTCGACCGAGAGGTCGCAGTAGAAGCGCAGGACCAGTACCGCCCGTTGCCTCGGCGGCAGCCCATCGAGCAACTGGGCGAGGGCGGACCGTTCCACGATGCCGTCCACGGGTTGACTGGCGGGTGGTTCGGGCGTGTCGGCGGTCGCGTCCTCCCGCCGCCACGGCCTTCGCAGCTCGTCGAGGTACACCCGGGTCAGCACACCGCGGGAGTACGCGTCGACGTTGTCCGCCGCGCGCACCCGCGTCCAGTGCCGGTACAGCTTGCCGATCGTGATCGAAACCAGATCGTCCGCCAGGTGCCAGTCACGGCAGAGCAGGTACGCCGTACGGCGCAACGACTCCAGCCTGGCGCTGACATAAGCCCGAAACTCGTCCTCGCTCCGCATGTCCCACGCTCCTAGTCAGGTGACGGAGACAGCGGGCTCTTGGGTTGCCAGCGAGGGCCGCGAGCCCAGCTGGCGGACATCACGGCTGGCGACCATCCCGACCACGGAGAGCACCACGATCGCCGCGGCGCCCAACAGCGCCGGGCCGGTACCGACGGCCAGCGCCACCGGACCGGCGACCACCTGTCCAATGGGGACGGCCACGATCGAGCCGAGCAGGTCGTACGAGTACACCCGGGCCAGCTTGTCGGCCGGAACGTACTGCTGTACCGACGTGTCCCAGGCGACCGCGAACTGTTCGACCGCGATTCCGCCGGCGAAGGTACACAGCATCAGGATCGCGACGCTGGGCTCGAGGGCCAGTGCCAGCAGGACCGGCACCTCGCCGAGCATGCAGAGCACTCCGACGAACAACAGCCGGCGTACCCGCAACCGCAAGGCGACGAGCGCGCCGACCACCATCCCGGCGGTATTGGCGGCGAGCACGAAGCCCCATGCCGAGCGGCCGATCGAGCCGTCCGCCACCACCGGGCCGAGTACCGCCATCGCGCCGGTGAAGGCGGCGTTGAGGAACATGAAGCCGAGTACCACGGCCCAGGTCCACGTCCGGGACACGAACTCCGTCCAGCCCACCCGAAGGTCGGCGAGCACGCCGGTGCGCGGTGCCGACCGGTCTCGCACGCCGGGCACCCGTACCATCGCGAACGCGACCCCGGCCAACGCGAAGGTGGCGGCGTCCGCGGCGAGTCCCCACCCCGGACCGACGGCCGCGACCAACACCCCACCGACAGCCGCGCCCCCGATGAGCGCGGAGTTGCTGGCGAGCCGGTTGAGCGCGTTGGCCCGCAGCCGAAGGTCCTCGGGAACGGACTGCGCGATGAGCGCCTGCGCCGAGGGAAAGGTGAACGACGCCACGATCCCGTTGGCCGCGGCCAGCACGGTGAGCAACCCCACCGTCGCCGTACCGGACAACACGAGCGCGGCCACGGTGGCCTGTGTCAGCGCGGCGAACGCGTTCGACGACACCATCACGAGATGCCGGGGGAACCGGTCGGCCACGACCCCACCGAAGAGCACGAAGACGACGGTCATCAGCGACCGGGCACCCACCACCAGACCGAGGTCGCGGACCGAACCGGTCAGGTCGAGAACGGCGAACGCCAGCGCGATCGGCGCGACCGCGTTGCCGAGCATCGTGACGAACCGACCGGTTATCAGGTACCGGAAAGGTTGATGGCGCAACGGCGCCAGCGCGCCCAGAGGGGGGTGGGTCACCGCTCGAGGATAGCGGTCACTCCCTGTCCACCCGCAGCGCAAATCGAGATGAGCCCGCGGCCCTCGCCCTTGTCGTGCAGGAGCTTGGCGAGGGTGGCCACGATCCGCCCACCGGTAGCCGCGAACGGGTGGCCGGCCGCCAGCGACGAACCGTTGACGTTCAGTCTCGACCGATCGATCGTCCCCAATGGAGGGTCACTCTGCTCCCAGGCCTTCAGCGTGGCGAGGACCTGGGAGGCGAACGCCTCGTGAATCTCGTAGAAGTCGAAGTCCTGAAGCTTGTTGCCGGTCCGGGCGAGCAGCCGCGGCACGGCGAGCGTGGGCGCCATCAGCAACCCTTCGCCACCGTGCACGAAGTCGACCGCGGCCGTTTCGGCATCGACGAAATACGCCAGCACGGGCAGCTTGCGCTCGGCCGCCCACTCTTCGCTCGCGAGCAGCACGACCGCGGCGCCGTCGGTGAGCGGCGAGGAGTTGCCGGCCGTCATCGTCCCGTCTTCCCCGCCGAACGCTGGCTTCAAGGTGGCGAGCTTCTCGAGCGACGTGTCCGGGCGCAGGTTCTGGTCCCGGGTCAGCCCGAGGTACGGCGTCAGCAGGTCGTCGAAGAAGCCCCGCTCGTACGCCGCCGCCAGGTTGCGGTGACTGGCCAACGCCAGCTCGTCCTGTTCCTCGCGACCGATCTCCCACTCGCGAGCGGTGATGGCGGCGTGCTCACCCATCGACAACCCGGTACGCGGTTCCGCGTTGCGGGGAATCTCCGGACGGAACGGCTGCAGCGGGCGCAGCTTCGCGGCGGCTTTGAGCCGGGCGGTCAGCGACCTGGCCGAGTTGAGCTCGAGGAGCGTCCGCCGCAGTTGCTCGTTGACGGCCAGCGGAGCGTCGGACGTGGTGTCGACACCGCCCGCGATGCCCGCGTCGATCTGCCCGAGCGCGATCTTGTTGGCGACGAGAATCACGGCTTCGAGACCGGTACCGCACGCCTGCTGGACGTCGTACGCCGGCGTGTGCGGGTCCAGCCGCGAGCCGAGCACACTCTCCCGGGTGAGGTTGTAATCCCGCGAGTGCTTGAGCACGGCGCCGGCCGCCACCTCACCCATCCGCTCGCCGGCCAGCCCGTAGCGGGCGACGAGTCCGTCGAGCGCAGTGGTCAACATGTCCTGGTTCGACGCCGCGGCGTACCGGCCGTTGGATCGTGCGAACGGGATCCGATTACCCCCGATGATCGCTACCCGACGCACCGTGCGCTCCCTCGGTTGCCGTTAACCTACTGGCTAGTAGGCTACGCCTATGAGTGACCGGTACGCCAGTTTCGCGAACTCCGGCCCAGGTCGTGCCGTCGTCCGGCGCCTCGGCCTGCCCGACCCGCCGCGGCTGCGCCGCTACGCCCCCGGAGACCCGCTGGTAGCCGGTCCGGTGCGGCTGGGCGGCTCCGGGCGGTTGAGTCCCGAACTCGCCAAGCTGTTGTCGTCGTTCGGCGCCGCTCTCGACTTCGACGGCGCTGCTTTCGCTCTCGTCTTCGACGCGACCGGCCTCGCTTCGCCGGACTCGCTGGCCGAGCTCTACGACTTCTTCCACGCCCACGCCCGCCCGATGTACCCGTGCGGTCGGGTGGTCGTGTTCGGCACGCCGCCGCTATCGGCGGGTTCGCCGGCCGAGGCGATCGCCCAGCGGGCGCTCGAAGGATTCGTGCGCAGCGTCGGCAAGGAGTTCGGTCAGGGCAGGACGGCCCAACTGGTCTACGTCGCGCCCGGCGCCGAGGACGGCCTCGAGTCGACGCTGCGGTTCCTGCTCTCGGCGCGGTCTGCCTACGTGTCCGGCCAGGTCATTCACGTCTCCGGGGCCTCGCCGGCCCCGGGCGACTGGACGATGCCGCTGGCCGGCAAGACGGCTCTCGTCACGGGCGCGGCCAGGGGGATCGGCGCGGCCATAGCGCGCGTCCTGGCCCGTGACGGGGCGCACGTCGCCTGCCTCGACGTGCCCGCCGCCGGCGACGCACTGTCCACAGTGGCCAATGACATCGGGGGTACGGCGGTACAGCTGGACCTGACGTCTACTGACGCACCCGCCCGCGTGGTCGACTTCGTTTCCACCCGATTCGGTGCTGTGGACATCCTTGTGCACAACGCGGGCATCACCCGGGACCGCACGATCGCGAAGATGTCGCCGGAAGGGTGGTCGTCGGTTCTCGACGTGAACCTGCTCTCTCAATCGCGCGTCAATTCGTCCTTGTTGGACGGTGACCTCGTCCCGTCCGGCGGGCGGATCGTCTGCGTCTCCTCGGTATCCGGCATCGCCGGCAACCGTGGCCAGACGAACTACGCCACCTCGAAGGCGGGTGTCATCGGGCTCGTGCAGGCGTACGCCCCGATCCTGCGGGAGCGCGGGATCACCATCAACGCGGTGGCGCCCGGCTTCATCGAGACGAAGATGACGGCCGCGATGCCGATGACGGTCCGCGAGGCCGGCCGGCGGCTGAACAGCATGGCGCAGGGCGGGTTGCCGGTGGACGTGGCCGAGACCATCGCCTGGTTCGCCTCACCGGGCTCGTCCGGGGTGACCGGCAACGTGGTCCGCGTGTGCGGCCAGTCGTTGCTGGGAGCGTGATGTCGGTGTACTGGCGAGCCGCTCTCACGTTGGTGACGAATCGAGGCGGCGGTTCGTCCCTGCCGTCGCGGGTCGTTTCCCGCAGCGGCGTGACCGTCGACGCATCACGGCTGGCGGCGTATAGCCGGGTGTGCGGGTTCCGGCTGCGCGACACGCTGCCGGCGACGTACCCGCACGTGCTGGCGTTCCCGCTGGCCATGGAGCTGATGTCCGGCTCCGACTTCCCGTTCCCGGTCGTGGGTCTGGTTCACATCGCGAACCGCATCACCGTCCTGCGGCCGGTCCTCGCATCGTCCACATTGGACTTCTCGGTGTCGGCGGAGAACCTGCGGCCCCATGACCGGGGGCGGCAGCTCGATGTCGTGACCGTGGCTGTTCGTGATGGCGAGGAGGTGTGGCGGGGCGTGGCGACGTATTTCCGGCGAGAGGGCTCCTCGTCGTCTTCGTCGTCGCGTCGGGACTCCACATCGCCGCCGCAACCGACCGCGATCTGGCGGGTTGGGTCGGATGTCGGTCGGCAGTACGCGGCTGTCTCCGGTGACCGCAACCCGATCCACACCTCCCGGCTCGGGGCGCGGCTGTTCGGCTTCGCCCGCCCGATCGCCCATGGCATGTGGACGAAGGCGCGCTGCCTGGCTGCGCTGGATGGTCGGCTGCCGGACGAGTACACAGTGGACGTTGCGTTCAAGTCGCCGATCCTGCTACCCGCGACGGTCGGCTTCCACGCGGCTCCCAGAGACGCCTGGACGCTCTCGGTCCACGACGTAAAATCCGGCCGCCCCCACCTCACCGGCACGATCAGTCCCTAGTCGTCCACAGGACTTTCGGCGGTTATCCACAGGGGCTGCGGGATCATCTGAACGGCGACCAAGCTGTCGCGGTGGCCAGGTCTCCCGCCCGTCCTCGGGCGCTGCAGTGGCAGGTGTTCCTCGGCGCTCAGGCCGTCGATCACGGCATTGTTACGCCGTACCAGCTCCGGAGCAGCGCATGGATCAGCCCATTGCATGGGGTGTACGCCGACTCCCGGCTCGACTGCGACCATGGTCTGCGCTGCCGCGCGGCTGCCTTGCGGCTACCTGCCGGGGTGACCTTCGCGGGGCCGTCCGCCGCCTGGCTGTACGGCGTGGAGTTCGCGGCCGGGTACGGCGACCCGGTGCACGTCATCGCACCGCCCGGATGTCGCGTCTCGGCTCCCCGCGGAGTGCAGGTCCACCACACTCCACTGGGACTCGTCGAAGTGACCGTCCGGCACGGCCTGCGATCCACCACGCCGGTGCGGACCGCCTGGGACCTCGCGCAGTGGCTCGACCTCGTAGAAGCGGTAACGGCAGTCGATGGCTTGCTGCGGCTGCGCCTCACCAGTCGCACCGAGCTGCTCGAGCGGGTAGCCGAACAGGCGGGCCGGCGAGGCGTCCTGCGCGCTGGCCGGGTCTTCGACCTCGTCGACGCCGGTGCGCAGTCACCCGCTGAGTCCCGGCTGCGGGTCCGGTTCATCCGCGCCGGTCTGCCGCGCCCGGTCACCCAGTTCCCCATCACCCTGCGGTCCGGGCTCGTGGTGCATCCCGACCTGGCGTGGCCGGAGTACCGGGTCGCGGTTGAGTACGACGGCACCTGGCACGACAGCCCGGACCAGTTTCATTTCGACCGTCGCCGGCTCAACCAGCTCGTGGCCGAAGGGTGGATCGTGTTACATGTGACGAGCCGACGGATGCGCGAACTCCCCGCGGTGGTCGACGAGGTCCGCCGCGCATTGCGATCGCGTGGGTGGCACGGCTGACGCGTGCTCGATCAACGCACTTTCGCCGAAAGTGGCGCTATGGCCAGGGTTGAAGGGCCAGTTTCGGGGAAAGTGCGGCGATCATGGGGCGATCATGGGACGGACGATGTTCATCATGCGGGTGGCGGTGACGTCGGGGTCTTCGTCGGGGTGCTCGACGAGCCAGTCGGCGAGGGATTCGGCGACGCCGACGAGGGCGTACGCCATCGGGGTCACATCGTCGGGGTGGGCCGCGGATCGGCGCAGCAGGCCGGCTACGACCTCGATCATCCGTTGCCGCATCCCGGCCAGCACGGCGGCGAACGGCTCCTGACCGCGCGCCTGGCGGTAGAGCACTGACCAGCCGTCGCGGTGTGCCCCGACGAAGCCGAAGAACGCCCGCACCCCGCGCCAGAGCTGGACGTCGGGCGGCAGGTCGGGCTCGGCTACCCGGGCGATCGCCTCCATCAGCCGGGTGCCTTCGCGGTGCAGGCAGGCGACGAAGACGTCCTCCTTGGCGCCCAGGTAGGCGTACACCATCGGCTTGGAGATGCCGGCCTCGTCCGCGATCTCGTCCATGTTCGCGGCGTGGAAGCCCCGTCGCGAGAACACGGCGACGGCCGCGTCCAGCATCTGCTGCTGGCGTACGGCGCGGGGCAGGCGAGTCGGCACGCTTGCCAGGCTACCTACTCGCCCGTAAGGTTACGCGCGAGTAGGGTACCGGCGGGAGGACATCCGATATGACCGAGTTCGATCTGGCCAATTTGTCGTCGATCGATCCGCAGCAGTTCGCCCAGCTCGTCAAGACCACGCCGGCCGATCAGTTGCAGGCCGTGATGCAGGGCGAGGACCGCGAGAAGATCCTCGATGCGATCTTCGCCCGGTTCCCGACGCTGTTCCGGGCCGACCGTGCCGGCAACACCAGTGCGGTCATTCACTGGAGCATCGGCGACCGGGCGGACGGTGGCAGCGATACCTACGAGGTAGTCATCGAGAACGGCGCGTGCACCGTCTCGGAGTCGGCCGAGCGCGAGCCGAAGCTGTCCCTGTCGCTGGGGGCCGTCGACTTCCTCAACGTGGTCTCCGGCAACGGAAACCCGGTCATGCTGTTCATGACGGGCAAGCTCAAGGCAAAGGGCGACCTGGGTCTGGCCGCGAACATCCAGAACCTGTTCGATCTGCCCAAGGCCTGAGATGGTCGAGTTCTCGCTCGATCTCTCGGAGGATCAACGCGAGCTGCGCGACTGGGTGCACGGTTTCGCCGCCGAGGTCGTGCGCCCGGCCGCGGCCGAGTGGGACAAGCGGGAAGAGACACCTTGGCCGATCATCGGCGAGGCGGCGAAGATCGGGCTGTACGGGTTCGAGTTCCTCGCCAACTGCTGGGCCGATCCGACCGGACTGAGCCTGCCGATCGCTAACGAGGAGCTGTTCTGGGGCGACGCCGGCATCGGGCTGTCCCTGTTCGGCACATCGCTCGCGGTGGCCGCCATCTACGGCTCGGGACAGCCGGAGCAGCTGCTCGAATGGGTACCGCAGTGTTTCGGCACGATCGACGAGCCGGCCGTGGCCGCCTTCTGTACGACCGAACCGGAGGCCGGCTCCGACGTCGCTGCCATGCGGAGTCGGGCGGTCTACGACGAGGCGACCGATGAGTGGGTCCTCAATGGACAGAAGGCGTTCGCCACCAACGGCGGTATCGCCAGCGTCCACGTGGTCACCGCCAGCGTGGAGCCGGCGCTGGGCTCGCGCGGGCAGGCCGCGTTCGTCGTACCGCCGGGGACGAAGGGGCTGTCCTCGCCGCGGAAGCTCGAGAAGCTCGGGCTGCGCGCGTCGCATACCGCCGACGTGTTCCTCGACGACGTCCGGGTACCGGGTCGGTGCCTGCTCGGCGGCAAGGAGGCGCTGGACGAACGGCTAGCCCGCGCCCGGGAGGGGCAACGCGCCACGTCCCAGGCCGCGATGCGGACGTTCGAGCTGACCCGGCCCACCGTTGGCGCGCAGGCGATCGGCATCGCGCGGGCCGCGTACGAGTACGCGCTCGACTACGCGAAGACGAGAGTCCAGTTTGGACGGCCTATTGTGGACAACCAGGCGATCGCTTTCGCGCTGGTGGACATGCGTACCGAGATCGACGCGGCCCGCCTGCTCGTGTGGCGGGCGGCGTGGATGGGCCGCAACAACCGGCCGTTCGAGGCTGGCGAGGGTTCGATGTCCAAGCTCAAGGCCGGCGAGGTCGCGGTAGCGGTGTGCGAGAAGGCCGTGCAGATCCTGGGCGGCTACGGCTTCAGCCGCGAGCACCCGGTCGAACGCTGGTACCGCGACGCCAAGATCTACACGATCTTCGAAGGTACATCGGAGATCCAGCGCCTCGTCATAGCCCGCGCGATCTCGGGCCGGTACCTTACCTGACATGCCTGCTCCCCTCGATGGCTTCACATGCGAATCCTTCACTTTCGACGGGCGTACCCACGACGTGTACCGGGCCGGCAACGGTCCAGCCGTGGTCGTCATGCACGAGATGCCAGGCCTGCATCCGGGCGTCGTCGACTTCGGTCGACGCCTGCTGGACGCCGGGTACACCGTCTATCTGCCGTCTTTGTTCGGGCGGCCCGGCGCACCGTACAGCGCCGGCGGTTCGATGCGATCGATGCTGCGAGTGTGTATCTCACGCGAGTTCCGCCTGCTGGCCGACGAGACCGCCCCGGCCGCTACCTGGCTGCGGGCGCTGGCCGCCAAGGCCCACACCGAGTGCGGTGGCCCGGGCGTCGGTGCGATCGGCATGTGCTTCACCGGCGGGTTCGCGCTCGCGATGGCGGTGGAGCCGGCGGTACTCGCGCCGGTGCTGAGCCAGCCGTCGCTGCCGATGCCGATCGGCGCTGCGCGCCCCGCTCAGCTGGGTCTGGACGCGGCCGACCTGGCGGCCGTCAAAGAGCGAACGCAGGACGGCTTGCGCGTACTGGGACTGCGGTTCAGCGAGGACCCGGTCTGCCGTGGCGAGCGCTTCGACACGTTGCGCCGCGAACTAGGTGACGGTTTCGAGAGCATCGAGATCGACTCCTCGGAGGGCAACCCGAACGACATCCCGAAGACGTCGCACTCCGTGCTGACCCTTCACCTCGTCGACGAACCGGGCCACCCGACCCGCGAGGCGCTCGACCGGGTGATGTCCTTCCTCGGGGAGCGCCTGCGCGAGTGACCGCGGGAGCTAGGCGTTGTCGCTCAGCGCAAGGCCGATGAGGAGGAGCTCATCGGTCGTGAGTGGCGGCTTCGGTCGAGTGACGGTCATCGGCGGTGGCGGGCCGGTCTTGTACTGCTCTGGCGGGATCGACGGATCCGGTTGGAAGTTGTCGGTGGAGAGGGCGACCAACGTGCCGTTCGGGCGCTCGACCGTGACTTGGCGGCTCATCGCCTGGCCGTTGTCGTCGGTCACGACGTCGACGCGCGTGCCGTCGGTCAGCACGACGCACGTCGGGCACTCGAGGTCGGAACCGCCCGTCACGACGATCACGGACAGGTGCCCCGTCCCCGAACCGTCTTGGATGTCGACGAGCGCTTTGTAGGTACCCGGCACTCCGTCGAACGACAGGTTGGTGAACGCCGCATCGGGCAGGAACTTACGCAGCTGGGCATCGAGGGTCGCGGTCAGCCGTCCCGCGGGGTCCTCCGGTGCCGGCGTGCTGACTTCCGTCCCCGGGGCGGGCGTACCGCCGTACCCCAGCATGAGCGGGACCGCGACGGCGAGCGCGAGAACGGCGGCGGCCACGCCACCCGCGGCCATGTTTCTGCGCCTGCGTCGCTCCCCCGCGATCAGGGCGTCGAGGTCGATGCGGCTCGGCGGCGGGTCGGCCGCGGCCGCCAGCAACTGTTCGGTCAGGAGTTCCATGACTTCCCCTCGATGTCGACGAGCCGGTCGCGCAGGGCGTCCAGGCCCCGGGCGGTCTGGCTCTTCACCGTGCCGGGCGTGCAGCCGAGCGCCTGGGCGGTCTGCTCGACCGACAGGTCGCAGAAGAACCGCAGCACCAGCACCGCCCGGCGGCGGGGCGGCAGCTCGGCCAGGAGCGCGAGGACGGCGAGCCGGTCGTCCACGGCATCCGTGCCGGCAGGCACCGCCCGCTCCGGGACGTCCCGGATGGCGTGTTCCCGCCGCCACGGCCGGCGGCGCTCGTTGAGCAGCGCCCGGAACAGCACCCGCCGCGCGTAGGCGTCCGGACTGTCCATTTCGGACACTCGACGCCAGTGCCGCAGCAGCTGCACCAGCGCCGTCGACACCAGGTCGTCCGCGGTGTGCCAGTCGCCGCAGAAGACGTACGCCGTGCGCCGCCAACCGTCCATCCGGCTGGCCACGAACTCGCGGTACCCCTCCACGTCCATGAAAGGCGGCGCGGGTATGCGGAGGTTGCCTATGCCGGCACGGGATGTCGAAGGCCGGGGTGCTCGTCGGGCAACGCCCAGCGGACGACCCACCAGCTGACCGCGAGGCAGACCGCGACTAGTGGCCAGGTCAGGACCGCCTGCGCGATCCCGAGCGCGACGACCTGCCCGGCGAGGTAGAGCGGGACCAGCACCACGATGCGGATGACGTACTGCATCACCCAGACGTAGCTGCCGATCCGGTACGCCCGCAGTAGCGCGGGATCCTTCCGCCACGCGGTCTTCTGGCCGAGGACGAACCCGACGACGACACCGAGCAGCGGCCAACGGATCGCGATACTGGTGATCCACGCCAGCGCGCTCACGATGTTCGTGACGATGCGCAGCAGGAAGAAGTCCTCCGGTCGACCGGTGCGCAACGCGACGAGGGCGGCGACGCCCACGCCGAGGACGCCGACGATCGTCGCCCGGACGCTGCCGCCGTGGGTCAGCCGCCAGGCGCCGATGGCCACCGTGGCGACGAGGGCGGCGGCGACGCCGGCCACCAGGCCGTACCGGTCGCCGCCGGCGAGGTAGCCGGCCACGAACGCGACCGGGGGGACGGTCGCGTCGACCGCGCCGCGCCGGCCGCCGAGCAGGTCGGCGAGGGACTCTTGCCGAGGGGCTGGCACGCCCTTGACTCTAGGGCTCGCTGTCGGCCGCGGCTAGAGCGATGTCTGTACGCCAATGGGCGCCGGCGAGGCGTACACCGTCCACAAGGGAGTATGCGGCGGCGCGCGCGGCGGCAAGGTCGGCGCCGGTGGCGGTACAGGCCAGCACTCGACCGCCCGCGGACAGCAACGCGCCGTCGGAGGCCCGGCGGACGGTGCCCGCGTGCAGGATGCCGGGCGCCTCGGCCCCTTCGATCGGGTCGCCGGTGCGGGGTGCCTGCGGGTAGCCCTCGCTCGCCACGACCACCGTGACTGCCGCGCCGCGGCGCCAACGCAGTGGCGGGTGGGCCTCGAGCGTGCCGGTAGCGGCGGCGTGCAGGAGGCCGGCGAGCGGGGTCTCGAGCAGGGGGAGTACCACTTCGGTCTCCGGATCGCCGAACCGCGCGTTGAACTCGACGACCTTCGGCCCGTCCTTGGTGAGCGCGAGGCCTACGTAGAGCAGGCCGCTGAACGGGGTGTCCCTTCGGCGCATCTCGGCGAGAGCTGGGGCGGCGATGTCTTGCAGGACGTCTTTGACTAGGTCGGGTGGTGCCCAGGGCAGCGGCGCGTACGCGCCCATGCCCCCGGTGTTCGGGCCGGTGTCCCCGTCGCCGACGCGCTTGAAGTCCTGAGCGGGCAGTAGCGGTACGGCGGTCGTCCCATCGGTGACCACGAAGAGGGATACCTCGGGGCCGTCGAGGTACTCCTCGATGACGGTTTTCGCGCACGCGGCCGCGTGGCGCTCCGCCTCGGCCCGGTCGGATGTCACCACGACGCCCTTGCCGGCGGCGAGACCGTCGTTCTTGACCACGTACGGGGGTCCGAACTCGTCGAGCGCTCTGCTCGCCTCGGCCGGCGTGGTGCAGGACCGGGCGCGCGCGGTCGGGATGCCGGCCGCGGCCATCACGTCCTTGGCGAAGCTCTTCGAGCCCTCCAGCTCGGCGGCCGCGGCGGATGGGCCGAAGCAGGCGATGCCCTTGCCTCGTACGGCGTCCGCGACACCCGCAACGAGCGGCGCCTCCGGACCGATGACGACGAGGTCCGCCCGGCACTCGACGGCCAGCGCGGCCACGGCCGCCGGATCGGTGGTATCGACCTCGCGCAGCTCAGCGACGGTACCGATGCCGGGGTTACCGGGTGCCGCGATCAGTCCGGTCACCGCGTCGTCGGCGGCCAGTCCCCGGGCGAGCGCATGCTCCCGCCCGCCCGAGCCGATGAGTAGTACGCGCACGGGTGTCTACGCTACCCGCCCCCCTCCGCGTTGATCATGAACTTAGTTGGTGGTTGGGCGGCGTGGCGTGTTGTCAACTTCATGATCACCGTTGCTGTGTTAGGCCGCCCCCGCGCGGGCGCGGGTTAGCGCGGCGCGGATCACGTGGGGGATGTAGTCCGGCGCCAGCGTGTCCTGCCAGGTGAACCGGACAACGGTGAACCCCGCGTTCGCGAAGTCGTTCTGGCGGCGGCGATCCCGGTAGACGGCCTCCGGTTGGCTGTGCGGCTCCGCGCCGTCCGCCTCGGCTACCAACCTGGCCCACGTCCAGGCGAGATCGCCGAACCCGAGTAGCCGACCGGCACGGTCACGGACCGGGTACTGCAGCTCGTCCGGTGCCACGTTGCCGTCCACGCAGCGCAGCCTCGAACGCGACTCGAGCGGCGACTCCGCGCGACCGTCGGCCTCCAGCAGCCACGGTCGACTCGCTACGGCACCACGCCGACCGGCCATCAACGCCGGCAACGAGTCGAGATCCTCGTCGTCCAGGAGCTCCCGGTTGAGGCTGGAGTCGAGCACGCTGACCGCGGTGTACCGGTCCAGCTGAAGAACCAGGTCCGCGACCGTCCTCAGCGGGGTGGTCACCGGGATGCCGTCGACCTCTGTCACGTCTGCGGGGCGGAGTACCAGCTGGTGGGGGCGGACGCACTGATCGAGGATCCGCCGGGGTCGGGCGAGCGGGCCGGGGAGGCTGATGTGGACCTCGTCGCGCCGGAACAGGCCGCCGATGCCGTACAGCTCGGCCGCCGTGCCGAGTACGGCCACCGCGTTCGGCCCGAAGGACAGTACCGCCGCTCTGATCACCGCCCGGCGACCCGGTGGACCGGTGGCGTCGACCACGTACACGCCGCGGGCCAGCCGGAGCCAGCGCCCCGAGCGGCAGAGGATCGCCACATCCACCGGGCGCAGCCCGTGCGTACGGCACTGTGCGGCCGTGACGACTCCATCCTGGCGAGCGGCGATGGGATAGATCCGGGTCAGATCACGCACGCCGGTCAGGTTGGTGCCTCACAGGTACTCAGTAAACCCCTGTGGATAACCCTGTGGACAACGCCCGGTTGATCATGAAGTTGGTAACACGACACGCCGCCCA
>Ga0075429_100001847_pt1 | contig 17538 bp, 20 predicted proteins | sample RhiMetdeltSRZDD3_FD_75295 | JGI IMG/M metagenome (GOLD analysis project Ga0075429, IMG submission 75295) | Populus rhizosphere microbial communities from Tennessee, USA - Rhizosphere MetaG P. deltoides SRZDD3 | ecosystem: Host-associated > Plants > Roots > Rhizosphere > Soil | place: USA... | reverse complement strand
CTTCGCAAAGGCGGTGAGACGATGGACGACGCCGCGACGCTCACGACCCGGTGCAGCTCCCTGCCCCTGCAACACGCCTGCCCGGCGTCGGCCCACGCCCCGCCGGGCGAGCCGCGCCTGAAGACGAACGACTCCGCGGCCACCCTGGGCAGCGCCTTCCACCGCGCCATCGCCTCCGCCGTCCTCGCCGACCGCATGGACGCCGACACGATCGACGAGGCCGCCGCCGTCTACGGCGTGGACGACCGGCCGGAGCTGGCCCGGCTGTGCTGGACCGGCTGGCGGCTCTGGGATACGTCCCTGCGCCGCTGGTTCCCGGAGCCGCGGGTCGAAGTCGAAATGCGCGGCACCGCCCACGGCCTGACCCTGTCCGGCCACGCCGACGTGCTCAGCCAGGCCGACAGAGAGGCTCGCGTCCTCGACTGGAAGACGGGCTGGGCGGACGACGGCGACCCCGCCCCGCAGGTGCGTGGTTACGCCTGGCTGGCAATGGCCGGCTACGGGCTGGTCCGCGCCCGCACCTGGACCGTGCGCGTCCGCGAGCAGGTCGCGGATTGCGACGTGCTCACCTGGCGGCAGGCCGACGACGCGCTGCGGCTGGTGGCGGAGCGGCTGCGGCAGGCGGACGCCTACAACCCGGGCCCGCACTGCCGCTGGTGCCCGCGGGCGCTGCATTGCCCCGCGCTGCGCCAGACGCTGGCCCTGTCGGTCGAGATGCTCGGCTACGTCGTTGACGAGGTCGTGCTGCCCGAGGAGGCCGACAAGATGCTCGACGTAGTGCGCCTGGTCGAGCTCGCGTGCGAGCGCGCCCGCGCCGGCCTCAAGGCCCTGGTGGCGTCCCACGGCGGCGCCCTGCCGCTCAAGTCCGGCCGCGAGCTGGCCCTGGACCGCCAGACGCAGCACCCCATCGTGGTGACGCCCGACAGCATGGCCATCGTCGCCGCGGAGTGCGCCTCCGACCCGGACTACTGCGCCACCCTGCGCTTCACCAAGTCGGCCGTGGAGAAGGCCGTCAAGGACAACGCCCCGCACGGCCAGAAGGCCGCCGCCTGGCGGCAGACGCTGGCCCGGCTGGAGGAGGCCGGCTGCCTCGGGGAAACCACCACGGAGCGCCTCGTCGTCCGACGGGCGCTCCCCCTCATCAACCAGGAGACGTGACCGTGGTAGCGACATCTGCCAACCTGCCGGCGGCCCAGGAGTCCCGGCAGTCCGCGACCGAAACTCGCTTCGTGCCCTTCGGTTCGGACAGCGAGATCATGCTGAGCGTCCGGCTCGTGCGCGAGCTTATCTGCGTGCCCACCCGGAGCGGCAAGCGCTGTAGCGAGCAGGAGGCGCTCAAGTTCATCCTGCTCTGCAAGAGCCGGGCGCTCAACCCCTACGAGGGCGACGCCTACCTGATCGGCTTCGACGGCGAGAAAGGCCCGAGCTTCAGTCTCATCACGGCCCACCAGGCTTTCCTCAAGCGTGCCGAGGTCAGCCAGGACTACGACGGCATGGAGTCGGGCGTCATCGTCCGCACCGCCGACGGGCAGGTTCTTGACCGGGAGGGCGACTTCGTTTTCGACGACGACGTGCTGCTCGGCGGCTGGGCAACGGTGTTCATGAAGAACCGCTCTCACCCCACGAAGCGGCGTCTCAAATTCTCAACCTTCAGCAAGCAGACCAAGATTTGGCGGGAAAACCCCGCTGGACAGATCGTCAAGTGCGCCGAGGCCGACGCGCTCCGCTCCACATTCCCGACCAAACTCGGCGGCATGTACCTGGAAGAGGAGCTAGCACCCAAGCAGGTCGAGGCGCAGGTCGCGACGCCCCCCGGCCCCGGCCGCGTCAGCCTCCGCGGCAACGGCCACGCCGCCCTGGAGGCGTCGGAAGACCTGGCCCGCGAGCCGGAGACCTGGCCCGACGACGCGCCGAGTGACGCCGACGTGGCCCGCTCCGACGGGTGGACGCCGGAGACGCGCGTCGGCCTGCCCGACAGCCAGCCGGGTGACGACGAGGAGGAGGGCCGGACGCGGGCGGACGCGATGACCGACCTCGAAGCGCTCCTGCGCCTGGCCGACAGTGTGTCCACGCTCCAGGGCGTCGGCGCCGACATGATGAAGCAGCGCGAGTGGCTCGGGGAGGACAACTACGCCCGGTTGGAGGCGCTCTACCAGGAGCGGTTCAAGGGGCTGCAGCCGGCGGCGGCCGGGGCCAGGGGGAGGAAGTGAGCCGTGCCGGAACTCATGCTCTGCGTGAACCACTGGCGCAACGGCGCGTTCATCGGCCGCGCGCGGTCCGTCGCCCTGGGCGACGCGCTCACGCTGGAGTCGCCCTACGCGGACGCCTCGCTCCGGTGCCGCCTGGACGCCCGCACGTTCGGCCTGGGGGCCCGCCGGACCTGGCCGCACTGCGGACACGCGACCTGGGTCGGGAACTGGTGCTGGGACGCGGTCCGGGTGACGCCCGCCACGGCCGCGGACGTGCTCAACTTTACCCTGGGCCGCGGCTACCGGCCGGAAAGCGGGTTCGTGGAGCTGTGGGACAAGATCGACGCCGGCCGGCCGCTCACGGCCGAGGACCTCGTGGAGGCTCTCCAATGTTCGCCGCCACCCTGACCGACCTCCGCGCGCTCGCCTCGTTCCTGCGCCTGTGGCTCACCCGCCCGCTGGCCGGCGCCACCCTGCGCGTCGGCGGCGACGGGCGGGTGCGGGAGGTCGGATTCGACCCTTACGCGGAGCTAGACGCGCAGATAGACGGTACGAAGGAGTGGCTCTGCACCTGCCCGGACGACGGGGAGTTCGTCTACCACCGGCGCGGGTGCCCGGCCATCCCGGCCTCAGCCTGCACCTGCCCGCCGTCCACGTGGCCGGCGGCCCTGCAGGAGGCGGACGCGCGGTGCCCGGTGCACGGGGGCCGTTGAGGCCACCCCGCCCCGGGTGGGTGGCGACCTGCGGCCCCGCGGTGGGGCCGGGGCGCCGCCGGGGACGCCCGGGGCGGGGACCGAGGGGGTTGTCGGGCGGGGGCTTGGGATGGCGGGCGACTGGATTCCCTGGTCAAAGGGCCTGGCGCGGCGCCCCGAAGTGCTGGCCGTCGCCAAGGCGACCGGCAGGGACCGGCGCGCCGTCGCAGCCACGCTCATGGAGTGGTGGGAGTGGGTGGACGGGGAGACGGCCGACGGCTCCCTGCCCGGCGTGTCGCTGGCCGACCTGGTGGACCTGATCCCGGGTACGGATGACCGCTTCTGGCTGGCCGTCTGCCAGGTCGGCTGGCTGGAAGTGACGACGGAAGGCTTGCGCGTGCCGCACTTTGAGCGCTGGATGGGCCAGTCCGCCAAGCGGAGGCTGATGGACAGCCGCCGCAAGCGCGCCGTCCGCAATTTGTCCGCATCGCAAGCGGACAAAAACGGGACCACAGTACAGGACAGGAGAGATAAGAAGAACCCCCTTATATCCCCCTTGCAAGTTCAGGCCCGGGAAATCGTCGATCACTACCAATCGGCCGTCAACCCGGCCCACGGCAAGGCCCGGGGCGTCAAGAACGTGCTCACCCTTCTGCGGAAGGGGCGGACGAAAGAAGACCTTCTCCGGTGTGCGGACCGCTACGCCGAGGCGTGCAGGGCGGCCGAGACCGAGCGACAGTACCGCTACGCGGTGGGCAACTTCTTCGGCCAGGCCGCATCGTTCGAGGACTTCCTGGCACCGCCGGTGGACTACGGGGCGATGACGCCGGCAGCGATTTGGGGGGCGGTCAAGGGCATGACGCCCGAGGCCCGGCAGCGGGTTTACGACGGCCTGCCGAAGGAGGTCGTGGCGGCCGTCCACGCCGAACGCCGGAAGGAAGGCGGGTGAATGTGCTGAGCTGCGAACACGTTCGGAAGGAGGTCCGCCGCCTGGTGGCCTCCAACGGCGTCGCCCACTACGTCCGGCAGTGCCTCGACTGCGGCCACAACTGCGGGGCGGTCCCGAAGCTGATGGCCCTGAAAGGCGCCCGGCCGATGGGATTCGACGAAAACCTGCGCCTGGACTGGCAGCGCAAGTGCCGCGAGCACTTCGCCGAGCAGCAGGCCGCGAAAGCCGCGGGACAGGGCTCCGAGTGGTGGGAGCGCTACGACGCGGTCATGGCCAGCCCCGAGTGGCGCGACCGGCGGCGGCTGGTGATGCTCCGCTCGGGCGGGATCTGCGAGGGCTGCGGCAGGAGGCAGGCGGTCCACGTCCATCACCTGAGCTACGCGAACCTGGGTAACGAGTTCCTCTGGGAGCTCCGGGCCGTTTGCGAGGCATGCCATGCACGAATCCACCCCCACCGCTTCGGCCAACGGCCACCGTCCGGCGCCGATGACGCCGGAGCTGCGGAGGCTGGCTGAGGCGCTCCTAGCCGCCTTCCGCGGCCGTGAGGACCACGCCGCCAAGGGCAACCCCGACGGCAGCTTCGGCCCGGTCAAACTCCCGGGCCCCATGCGGCCGGAGTGGCTGGCCAAGCACCTGGCGGGCGAGGTCTGCGCCGGGTTCTACCTCATGACCCCGGAAAGCCGGGTGTGGTGTTCGTGTGCCGACTTCGACAACAAGCCGGACGCGCCGGACGTGGAGTGGCGGTACAAGGCGGAGCGGCTGTCCCTCTGGCTCCAGCAGGCCGGACTCTGCCCGCTGGTCGAGGTCAGCCAGTCCGGTCACGCGGCCCACGTCTGGCTGTTCTTCGACGAGCCGGCCGACGCCTGGGTCGTCCGGGCCTTCTGGGACCTGGCCAGCCACAAGTCCGGCGTCCCCGTCCGCGAAGTCTACCCGCGCCAGGACGCCCTGACCGGCAAGGGGCTGGGCAACCTCGTCCGCTACCCCCTGTGGCGGGAGAGTTACTTCCCCGACGCCGAGGACGAGTGGAAGCCGGTGGAACCGCTGGAGGCGCTGGCCGCCGTCCGCCGCACGAACGCGGCCGAGCTGCGGACCCTGGCCGGGGCGCTGGGGGCGGAGTTGAAGCCCCGGCCGGTCGTTGCGGCCGTCGCCGGCCCCACCCCGATCTCCGCCGAGCTGCCCGAGGCCGTCAGGGCCCGCCTGGCGCGCCCCGGCACGCTCCTGCGCCGCCGCTGGGAAGGCGACCTGACCGGCCTCAAGGACCAGAGCCGCTCCGCGCTGGTGCTGTCGATCGCCTGTGAGCTGGTCCGGCAGTGGTTCCTGGACGCCGAGGTCGCCGCCGCCGTCCGCTTCTGGTGCCAGGAGAACGGCTACGAGAAGGGTGAGCGCGACGACTGGATCAACCTGGCCGTCCTCAAGGCACACCGGCTCATGCAGACGCGGCAGGAGGAGCGCAGCAGCAACTCGCTCCTGCTCAAGGCGGCCTGCCACCAGTACCTCGACACCCTCGCCAACGGCCGGCCGCTGCACGTCCGCAGCGGCCTGGAGGAGCTGGACCGCTCCATCGACGGCGCCGCCCCCGGCGAGATGGTCGTCATCGCCGGGCGCCCCGGGCACGGCAAGAGTGCCCTGGCGCTCCAGTGGCTCGACTGCGCCAGCCGGCAGGGGTTCGCCGGACTGATCCTGTCCGAGGAAATGTCCGCGCTCCAGCTGGGCCGCCGGCAGGTGCAGCGCGTCGCGTCCCTCTCCGGGGAGGACTGGTGCCGTGAGGCCGTCCCGATCCTCCGGGCCGACGTGGAGCGGCACTTCGTCGGCCGGGCGGACGTTCACGTCGTCGAGTCGGCGACGACCGTCGAGCGGGCCGAGGACCTGATCGACCAGTATTGCGGCCAGCACGGCGTCCGCGTCGTGGCCGTGGACTACGTCCAACTCTTGCGGAGCCGCGCGGCCACCCGCTACGAGGCCGTGACGGACGTTTCCAGCCGCCTCAAGCAGGCCGCGGCCCGGCACCAGGCGGCGCTGCTCGCGGTGTGCCAGCCGAACCGCGAGGTCGAGAAGCGCCCCGGGCACGAGCCGAACATGGCCGACCTGCGCGACTCGGGCCAGCTGGAGCAAGACGCCGACCTGATCGTCTTCGTCGAGTGGCGGCACCGCTACGACCCGACGTTGCCCGAAAACGAGTACCGGCTGTACGTGAAGAAGCGGCGCAACGGCCCGGTCCGGCAGGCCGTCGTCAACACCACGTTCGACCCGGAGCGCCAGCAGATCGGCCCGCGGACGGCCCGCGGACGGACGGCTGGCGAGGACGAGGAGGACTGACCATGACGACCGCGACCCAGGAACCGCCCGCCGAGCCCGCCGCCTACGCCGTGGCCAAGTGCCCGCGCTGCCGGGGCTGGACGCGCGTCCTGGACGGTAACTGGCTCGTGCCGCACGTCCGCGCCGGGACCGACCGCGTGTGCCCCGGCTCGTCCCGGCGGACGCGGGGCCGGGTCTACGCCGGGGCGGACGCGCCGGCGGCGGGCGGGGAGGGGTGAGGTGGATGAAGGTTAAGGCGATCGTTCCCTGGTACGGCAGCAAGCGCACCATCGCCCCGGAGATAGTCCGGGAGATCGGCCCGCACCGCTGCTATTGGGAGCCGTTCTGCGGGTCGATGGCCGTCCTCCTGGCCAAGCCCAAGGCCACGATGGAGACCGTCAACGACCTGCACGGCGACCTGATCAACCTGGCGCGACACATCCAGGACCGCGCGGCCGCGCCTGCCCTTTACCGCCGCCTGCGCCGGGTGTGGTTCTGCCAGGACTTCCTCCCCGAGTCGAAGGCGTTCCTCGACGGCCGCCCGCCTGACGTGCGCGACGTGGGGCGGCTGGCGGAGGGGGTATCTGTTCAACCCTTAACAGGAGGAAGCGATGGAGTTTCCCGAGAACGTCTTGCTTGCGGTCCAGGAGGCGGCGCGGAACCACCCGAGTGACATCCCCCGGGCGGTCGATTGTGCGGAGAAGGCGGTGCGCGCCCTGCCGGATTTCGATGACCTGGTTGCCCTACTGGTGAAGGGCGCGGTGCAGGAGTTGGTGTACCGTTCTCGTTGCAGTGACAACGCCCTCCTGCACGCTCAGAACGGACGTTACAACAGCATGCCGAAGGTGCAGGCGGCAGGTCCAGCCGTCGAGCGGGTGTGCCAATCGCTCTACACCTATCGCATCGCGGGGACTGTGCTCGGGCGCGTGCTCGGGGCCGACCTCGACGGCATCGCGGAGAGCGAGCGGAACGTCGCGGCCGGACACACGTTCAACGCGGAGCTGTGCGTGGCGCTGCGCCGGCGGGTGGCCGACGACAAGCGCGTCGAGGAGTCCGTGACCGAGAGGCAGTTGCAGGACCTCTTCAAGAGGCTGCAGAAGCGAATGGGCGAGGCGGCGTGACGATCCACGGCCTGCAACCGAGAGGGAGTGTGTCCGCCGTCCCGACCCGTGCCCGGCGACCAAAAGCGTGTAACCGACGCACTTCCTGCCGGGCTCGCATACCACCAGGAGTCAACCCATGCCGAAACTGAAAGAGAAAACGGCGGCGCCGGCGATACCATCGCTGCAACCGAAGGGTACTGTGCCGGCGACCGCCGCCGAACTCCAGTCGCTCCAGCGGCGCCGTGCCGTCGTCCTCAAATCCCGCAACATGGTGGCCAACCGCCTCCAAGCCCTTGTGGCCGGCACGATCGGCTACCACAGCGGCATGCCCGAGAAAGAGCGCAAGAAGAAGTTCGCGGAGGCGGCGACTGTCGTCCGACAAGTTGCCGACGGCGCCGATTCGGATTGGAGAGGCATCATCCTCGCCCACCTGGCCAGCATCAAGCCGTTCAACGTCGAGAAGGCCGCCCTGGAAAAGGAGATGCTCAAGCTGGCCAGGTGCCTGCCCGTTGCGGCCTGGGTCCTGCAGCCCGAGCAGAACGGCTTCGGCCTGCCTTTCCTGGCCATCGTTATCGGCGAGACGGGCGACCTGGCCAACTATCCCAACCCGGCCAAGGTGTGGCGGCGGCTCGGCTGTGCCCCGCACACGTTCGGCGGGCAGACGCACATGGGCGCGACCTGGCGCGCCGGCAAGGAAGGCAAACTGCCGGCGGAAGAATGGGAGGCGTTCGGCTACTCGCCGCGGCGGCGCAGCATCGCGTACCTGATCGGGGAGGCGGTTATGAAGCAGAACTTCGTGCGCGGCGGGAACGGCGATTCAAGGGGTGCAACCGAGAGTACGATTGCCACCCGCCGCACGAAGTCTGCGGGCGCGAACGGGACCGGCGACGGCGGAATTGAAACCGAAGGAATCGATGCCGGCCCGTACCGCGCCCGCTACGACCAGGCGAAGGCCGCGGCCAGGCAGAACCATCCCGACTGGCCCCCCCAGCGCTGCAACCTGCACGGCAAACTGCTGGCGGCGAAGCTGCTGCTCAAGCGGCTGTGGGTGGAGTGGAACCGTGGGGACATGAACGCCTTTTCCCGGCCGCACGCGGCGGACGCGGCCGGCTGTGGGACGTGACCGGGCAGGGGCTGGCGAAGGGTGCGTTGCAACCGATTTCCACAATGCCAGCCCTGCCCGGACGCTTTGAAACCCGAGGCTGGCGAGTAGGGCCGTGTAACCGACTGAGGAGATGCCAGCCTCGTTCGATCAAGCCGGCGGGAACAACGCTGTAACCGACGCCCCCAGTGCCGGCTTGTTTTGCTCTTGACGCGTGTGATAGGCTAGGCGGCGGGCTGGTCCGGGGGCCGAAAAGCCCGGCACCCCGCGGGCGTGGTCGGCGCCGAACCCCGTTGCGCCAGACCGCCACCCAGCCTTTTTCGGGGGAGGGTGTGCGCGTGCGGCATCCCGACGACCCCAGCAACCCCCTCGGCGTCGTCCTGTGGAAGTGCGGCGGCCCACGCTACCGCACGCGCGACGGCCGCAAAGCGGTCGTAACGGAGTCGAACGTCATCGCCGCCACCGGGACGCTCATCTGGCAGGGCAGCGTCTGGGACCCGACCTGGCGCCGCGGGTATGGCCTGGAGCGGTGCGAGTGGCACCGGGACGGCCGGCACCTGGGCGGGGACGCGGGGCTGGACCTGGTGGGCGTTGAACCGCCCGGCCCCGACGCGGTAGGCTGAGCACGTCATGACGCCGAAGCAAGAGCGGTTTGTCGAGGAGTACCTGGTTGACCTGAATGCCGCCGCAGCGTACAAGCGGGCCGGCTACTGTTCGCGCAGCGACGTGGTGGCCCGGGTGGAAGGCCACCGCCTCCTAGCCAATCCTAACGTCGCCGCCGCGATCCAGGAACGCAAGCGGGTGCGTTCGGTCGCCACGGGCATCACGGCCGAACAGGTGTTGCGTGAGCTGGCCCGCGTCGCGTTCTCCGACCCGCGCAAGCTTTACCGCGAGGGTGGCGACCTGGCCCCTGTGAAGGACCTGGACGACGACACGGCCGCAAGCCTTGCCGGCGTCGAGGTGTTCGAGGAATTCGAGGGCCGCGGCGACCAGCGCCGCCTGATCGGCCACACCCGCAAGCTGAAGCGCTGGGACAAGGTCGCCGCCCTGAACCTGCTCGGCAAGCACCTGGGCCTGTTCCCCGAGCGGCACGAGCACAGCGGCCCCGACGGCGGCGAGATTCCCCTGGTGCTCCGCATCCTGGCGCAGGACCATGCCCACCCCGAACCCTTCGACGGCGCCGGCGCCCCGCGAACGAACGGTGCGCTTCCACGCGGGCCAGCTGCGGGCGTGGGCGAGCCGTAAGCGCGTCCTGCTCACGCTGGCCGGCGTCCAGAGCGGCAAGACCGTCTTCGGACCCTACTGGCTGCTGCGCGAGATCCAGGAGCGCGGCCCGGGGGACTACCTCGTCGTGACCCCGACCTATCCTCTCTTGGCCCAGAAGCTCCTGCCCAGCTTCCGCCGCGTCTTCGAGTCCGGCTTCCGGCTGGGCCGCTACGTCGCCACGCCGACGGCCCGGTTCCAGTTCTCGCCAGCCGGCGGCCGCCGGCTGTGGCGCGCGGCGCCCGACTGCGAGACGAACGTCTTCTTCGGCCACGCCAGCAACCCCGAATCGCTGGCCTCCTCGACGGGCAAGGCCGCCTGGCTCGACGAGGCCGGGCAGGGCGGCTTCAAGGCCGAGAGCTGGGACGAGATCCAGGCCCGGCTCTCCGTCCACGAGGGCCGCGTGCTCATCACCAGCCGGCCCTACAACCTCGGCTGGCTCAAGCAGCGCGTGTACGACCCCTGGGAGCGCGAGCGCAAGGCCGGCCGCGCACACCCGCACATCGACGTGGTGCATTTCCGCTCGATCGACAACCCCACTTTCCCGCGCGAGGAATACGAGCGCGCCCGGCGCGACCTGCCGCCGTGGAAGTTCGCGCTCATGTACGACGCGGTCTTCACCCGCCCCGCCGGCCTCATCTACGACAGCTTTGACGAGCACAAGCACAAGGTCCCGCGCTTCAAGCTGCCCGACCAGTGGCCGCGCGTGCTGGGCCTGGACTTCGGCGGCGTGAACACGGCCGGCGTCTTCTACGCGGTCGAGATGCTCCGCGACGGCGGCGTGTGGACGGGCAGGCTCTACGCCTACCGCGAGTACAAGGCCGGCTCGCGCACCGCCGCCGAGCACGTCCACCATCTGCTCAAGGGCGAGCCGTCCCCGCCGCACACGGTCGGCGGCTCGGCGTCGGAGGGCCAGTGGCGCGACGAGTTCCGGGCCGCCGGCCTGCCCGTGCGCGAGCCGCCCATCAAGGACGTGGAGGTCGGGATCGACCGCGTGTACGGCGCCCACCGCCGCGGGGAGATCCTGGTGTTCGAGGACCTGGCGGGCTACCTGGAGGAGAAGCTAACCTATAGCCGGGAGCTGGACGACCGCGGCGAGCCGACGGAGAAGATCGAGGACAAGCACCGTTTCCACTTCATGGACGCCGAGCGCTACGCGCTGGCGTGGGCCAAGGCGCCGGCGGGCGAGGCGTCGGACCAGCCGGAAAGGGTGATCGCGTGAGTGCCGGCGCCGAACTCCTCGAATCCTTCGAGTCCTGGGCCTACCCCTGGGGCGTCCCCGGCGCCCTCGGCTGGGCCGGCGGCCCGTTCGGACAGCCCGGCCCTTACGACGGCTGGCTTCCCCTCGGCCCCGGCTTCGGCCGCCGCACCGACCAGAAGGGCCGGGACTGGCCCGTCGTCCGCGGCGAGGCCGACCTGGACCGCATCCGCTGGACCGCCCGCATCCTGGCCGACCTCAACCCCGTCGCGGTCGGGGCGCTGGAGGGGCTGGTCGATTTCCTCGTGTGCGAAGGCGTCATGGCCACGGCCAGCCCCAAGAGCATCGAGCGGGCCGCGGACCCCGACGTGCTCAAGCTGGTCCGGCAGACCCAGGACGTGGTGGACGCGTTTTACGAGCTGAACGCCTACGACGAGCTACAGGCCGAGCTGGTCAAGCGATCCCGCCGCGACGGCGAATACTTCCTGCGCGGTTTCCCCGAGGACGACCAGTACGTCGTCCGCACGGTCGAGCCCGAGCAGGTGACGGAGCAGGACTGCCCGACGGATGCCGGCTGGTCCCTGGGCGTCCGCCACCGCGTCGAGGACGGCGGCACGGTCGAGGACACGCAGACCGCCCTGGCGTACTGGGTGAAGTACGGCGCCCAGGACGACGGGGAGGAAGTCTCGGCCGAGGAAATGCAGCACGTCAAGATCAACGTGGACCGCTCGATCAAGCGCGGCCTCTCGGACTTCCTGCCGACCGGCGAGGCCATCGAGGGCGTCAAGGAGTTGCTCAAGGCCCTGTGGAAGGGCGCCACCATCCAGGGCAAGATTGTCGGCTTCAAGGAGGTTCAGGCTGAGCTCGCCGCCGGCCAGCTCTTTCAGGCGCAGGCCCGGACCGGCCAGTACGTGGCCCCCGACGGCACGCTCCGGGACTACCAGCAGATCGACCACGGCACGATCATGACCGTCCGCGGCGGCAAATACATTCCCAACCCCTGGGTGAACGCGGGCGGCGAGACGCACCTGGCCATCGCGCAGGCCGTGTACCGCCTGATCGGCAACCGCTGGCGCATGCCCGAGTACCTCATCTCCGGCGACGCGAGCAACGCCAACTACTCATCCACGCTGGTCGCCGGATCGCCGTTTTCGCGGTTCTGCAAGCGCTGGCAGAAGTTCTACAAGCGCCGCTTCGCCGTGCCCGTCTGGGAGGCCGTGCGGCTGGCCTGTGCGGCGGGCCGCATCGAGGCGGACTACGAGACGCTGCGGTCGCTGGTGGACATCCAGATGGGGGCGCCGGAGCCCGACGTGGTGCAGCCCCTGGACCAGGCCACGATCGACTGGGGCGACATGGACCGCGGCGTGCTCAGCAAGAAGAGCCGCCGCCTGCACCGCAACCTGGACGACGAGCAGGAGAAGACGAACATCGCCGCCGACCCCGAGAGCGTCATCCCGGGCCGGGCGTCCGTGGTCGGCGCGCCGGGGGCACCGGGCACGCCGGGGATTACCTCCGCGCCGCGTGCCGGTATCAACCCCACCTTCGGGGAGGGCGGCGGTTTTTTTCCGAGGCGGCGGCCGGTGAACGGCCGGACATAGTGACGGGGGGCGGCGATGGGCGACCCGTGGGAGGGCCTGACGGCGGAAATACCGGAGTCGAGATGCACCCGCTGCCCGGTGTGCGCGGCGCCGGTCGTGGAGGTGAACCTCCAGACGAGGATATGCCGCTGCCGCAACGGCCACGAAGTCACGGCGCAACGGCTGGACCAGCTCATTCCTCGGAAGCGGGAAGCGTCGGAGAACTGACCGAGGACCTGACCGCCCTCCCCGGCGCCGCGGGCGAGCAGGTGGAGGACCTCCTGGCCGGCTGGCTGCGCGCGGGCGCCGCCGCGCTCTCCCGGCTGGCGCGGGGCGCGGTCGAGCGGATGCTGGCCCGCGGGCTGGGGCCGGCGGCGCAGCTGAGCCTGTTCACCGACGCCGAGCTGGCCGAGCTGGCGGACGCCCTGGCGGCGACCACGGCCACGGCGGACCTGCTGGGGCGGGCGCTGGTGCGGGACTGGTGGCAGCGGGCGGAGGAAGGCAATGAGCCAGGATCAGGAGAGTCTGGAGCAAACACTGTTGAATCTTCAGCAGCCGAACGTCAGTCCATTCCTGGACCGCATCCCGAGCCCGGAAGTGATCCGGGCACGCATCGCGGAACTGGTGCGCGAGCGCGACACGCTCAAGCGCCTGCTGCGCGTGTCGGAGGAAATCCAGGAGAACCGGCGTCAAGCCTCCTCCACGAGGAACTAGCCCGCGCCCCCGTCCGCCCCCTGGCCCCCGCCCGCGCCCTGGCCTACTTCCGCCGCCTGGTCCCCGCCCTGGCCGTGGACGCCGCCGCCTTCGCCTCCGACCAGCTCCGCCGCGGGCTGGCCCTGGCCGCGGCCACCGGGCGGGAGCTGCTGGACCGGGTGCGAGAGTTCCTGGTGGGAAAAACTTTTCACACCGGCGAAATTTCCGCGGAAAAGATTCTCGACGCCGCCGGGGTCACGCCGGCGAGTCCCGGCTACGCCGAGATGGTCGTCCGCACCGCCGCCCTGACCGCCTACCACGACGGCGCCGATGAGGAGCGCCGGCACCCCGAGGTCGCTCCCACCTTCCCGGCGTGGCAGTACCTGGCGAAGGTGCGCCCCACGTCCCGGCCCTGGCACGCGGCCCGCAACGGGAATTACTACCCGGCCGCCGTGACCTTCGCGCAGGTCCGCGGCGAGGGGCCGGAGGACGTGTGCAACTGCCTCTGCACGTTCCGGCCCGTGCCGCGGGACGAGTGGGCACGGCTGGAGGCGGCCGGGGCGCGCTTCGCCGAAGTCTCTGCCGCCCCGACACTTTGACCGCCGCCCGGCAATTCCGCTACCTTCATCCCCCATGACCACGGCGACCGTGGACCTGTACGAGGACGTGCGCCTCTCCTCCGACGTGGAGGTGGACGCTCCCGCGGGCATTCTCCGCAACGTCCCCGTCCTTGGCCTGAAGTCCGCCAACGGCCGCCGCTACCTGCCGGAGGCGGTGCGCGAGGCGCGCGGCAAGTACGAGGGGCGCGACTCCTACACCGACCACGCCAAGGGCGACCGCTCCGTCCACGACAAGTTCGGCTGGTTCGACAACATCCGCGAGGGCGCCTCCGGCGGCCTGCGGGGCGATTTCCACGTCTTCAACCCGCAGGAGCCGCTCGCCGTCCGCCTGTTCAACGCGGCCAAGAACAAGCCGGACGCCTTCGGCTTCAGCCACCACGCCAAGGGCCGGGTCCGGCGCGTGGACGGTGAGGACATCGTGGAGGCCATCGAAGAAGTCTACTCGGTGGACCTGGTCGATAAGCCCGCCACGACCAAGGGCCTGCATGAGGGGCGAGAACCCATGAAGCTCAAAGCCTACTACCGGGCCCTCGCGGACCGGCTCACCGAGCAGCGCCACGCCCCGCTCAAGGGCCGGCTCGTCAAGCTGCTGGAGGACGACATGGGCATGATGCCCGACGCCACCATGCCCGACGCCGCCGCGCCGTCCGACCCGGACGAGGCGCTCAAGGCCGGCTTCAAGGCGGCCATTCACGCCGTCGTGGACGACGACTCGCTCGACATGGCCGGCAAGCTGGCCAAGATCAAGGAAATCTTGAAGGCCCAGGAGAAGCTCATGGGCGCCAAGGACGAACCCGCGGACGGCGCCGGCGACGCGACGCCGGACGAAGGCGCCCGGCCGCCCGCCGGCAACCTGACCGAGGCGCGGCAGCTCCGGGCCGAGCTGGAGGTCCGCGACCTGTTGGAAGAGGCGGGCGTCAAGTTCGCCAGGCCCGAGGCCCGCCGCGCCTTCGTCAAGGCGCTGGTGCCGCTCTCGGCCGAGGACCGCCAGGCCCTGATCGAGGAGCGCAAGACCCCGCCCCGCCCCGCCAACCCGCCGCGCAGCGGCCCGGCGACGCGGCTGACCGAGTCCCAACAGAAGTGGCCCGACCCCAACGACCTGGAGGCCGTGGCCAAGCGCGTCCGCGGTTGACCAGACCGGAGAGCATCAGAGGTCCCCCCATCATGGCGAACGTCAACCGGCAGACGGCCCCGCTCCACGACCTCGACACGATGTACGTGACGAGCCATTTCACAAACGACGTGGCCTCCACCGAGATCACGGCCACGACGACCGACGCCGGCACCGTCGCCGTCAACGACGGCCTGGGCGGGATCATCACCCTGACCCCGTCGGACGGCACCGTGGCCGACAACGACGAGGTGTACATTGCCACGGCGAACCAGCTGTTCCAGTTCGCCGTCAACCGCCCCCTCTTCGGCATCTGCCGGCTCAAGTTTACGGAGACCACGAGCAGCGTCTACAACGCCGGCTTCGGCTTCCAGAACGCCGTCGGCGCCAACACGCTGATTGACGACGGCGGCGGGCCGAAGGTGTCGGGCTCGACCCTGGCCATTGTCAAGATCGACAACACCACCGTTTGGCGCTGCTACTCCGCCTGCAACGGCGTGGCCACCGTCTCCATCAGCACCAAGACCGCCATTAGCACGGACTTCCAGGTCCTCGAAATCGACTGCATCGACGCCAACGACAACACCAACATGACCGTGTGTTTCTACGTCAACGACGAGCCGCTCCGCGACTCGACGGGGGCGCGCATCCGGCACTCGGTCCCCATCGCCAACTCGGCGCTGATGTCCATGTGGGCCGGGGCCAAGCTGGGCGCCGCCACCAACAACGACCTGCTGCTCGTGGACTACTGGCACGGCCAGCAGTCGATCCGCTCGACCAACCTCGCTTTCGTGAGCTAGCCGCGACGCACCCGCGTGAGGGACGAGAAGATGAGCATTTACAGCAACCTGCTCGACCTGCACCGCGAGTACGGCCGCGCCGCGGAGGGGCCGAACGGCGTCGTGGCCCAGCTCTTCCGCGAGGGCAAGATCAAGCCGCGCGAGATCGACCTGACCAAGCTGTGGTGTACGGCCTTCGGCTACCAGAACTACGTCGAGGGCAAGAGCGACTGGAGCCGCGGCCCCGAGGCCATGCGCGAGGCGACCCTGGCCGAGGCCGGCCAGGGCGCCGTGACCACCAGCTATTTCACGAACGTCAGCGGCCAGTTCGTCTACCAGACCACGCTCGACGCCTACAACCTCGAAGAGGGCGTCTTCACGGACATGATCCCGGAGCGCCCGGCCTCGACGCTGGACGGTGAGAAGATCCCCGGCGTGACGGAGATCGGCGACGAGATCGCTCCGCGCAACGAGGGCTTCCCCTACGCCCAGGCGGCGGTGGGGGAAAATTGGGTGTTCACCCCGCCCATCGTGGACCGCGGCGTGATTATTTCCCTTACGTGGGAAGTCCTCTTCAACGACAAGACGGGCCAGGTCAGCGAGCGCGCCTCCAACGTCGGCCGCTGGGGCAAGCAGAACCGCGAGAAGTCCGCCATCGACGCCTTCTTGGACGAAAACACCTTCACCCACCGTTACAACTGGCGCAACGCCGGGCAAATCGCCACCTTCGGCGACAACAGCGGCACGCACAGCTGGGACAACCTCCAGGCGTCGAACGCGCTGGTCGATTGGAACAACCTCAACGCCGCCGAGCAGCTCATCAACGGCCTGGTGGACCCGTTCACGGGCGAGCCGATCACGTTCCAGTACACGCAGATCGTGGTGAGCAAGGCCCTGGAGCCGGTCGCCTACCGGGCCATCAACGCCGAGAACCTGAACGTCATCACGCCGGGCTACGCCACCAGCGGCAACCCGACCAACAACACGTACGCCAACCCGTGGCGCGGCAAGTACCAGATCGTCACCAGCCGGCTGCTGTCCAGCCGCATGGGTCTCTCGACCAGCTGGTACATCGCCGACATCAAGTCCATGATCCGCTGCATGGTCGCCGAGAAGCCCAACGTCGTCCAGGCGCCGCCCAACACGGACGCCGATTTCCGCCGCCGCATCGTCAACGAGTGGCGCTACAACCACCGCGTACAGTACGTCGTGGTTGAGCCGCGGGCGGCGGTCAAGAACACCGCCTAGCGAACCGGCGGCGTCAGCCGCCCGGGTTTGGGAGTCCGTCATGAGCAAGCGCGAACGCGACCGGCTGGACGAATCGCCCTCCCCCGAGGAGGCGCAGCAGCAGGCGGAGGCCCAGCGCCAGGCCGCCGAGCGGGCCGAGTGGCACAGGCGGGCCAACGACCCCGAGTCCGCCGGCCCCGGCCTCGGCCGCGCACAGGACCTCGACCCGCCCAAGCCGGCGCCCAAGGGCGGCCCCGCCATCCCCGGACTCCAGCAGGGCCCGGTGGCCGACGCGACGCCCCTGCCGCGCGTGGTCAAGGACTACGAGCGCGCCCCCGCGGGCTGCCAGCGCTTCAAGGTGCGGGCCCGGCCCTTCGCCGGCCAGGTGCCGCCGACGCAGTACGTCCTGGCCGCGGACGGGGACGAGGACGGCGCCCGCGACTTCTACCTGCGGCACAACGGCCTCGCCGAACAGGTCGAGGCGCAGGAGAAGGCCGGCGTCGCGCCCGACAAGATCGAGAGGCCGGTGGTCATGGTGAAGCCGCTGCCGGATTAAGGGGCCGGGATGGAGTCGAGAATCATCATCGTCCTGACCGCCGAGGGCGAGCTGCGCCTGACCTGCCAGGGCGAGCCCCACCGCAGCAAGGTGGCCGCGCTGGGCATGCTGGAGCTGGCCAAGGTGCTGCTCATGGGGCGGCCCCCGCAGCAGGACGCGCCGCCGCTCCTGGTGGCCAGCGGAC
>Ga0075429_100001843_pt1 | contig 17553 bp, 12 predicted proteins | sample RhiMetdeltSRZDD3_FD_75295 | JGI IMG/M metagenome (GOLD analysis project Ga0075429, IMG submission 75295) | Populus rhizosphere microbial communities from Tennessee, USA - Rhizosphere MetaG P. deltoides SRZDD3 | ecosystem: Host-associated > Plants > Roots > Rhizosphere > Soil | place: USA... | reverse complement strand
TGTTGGCGGCGGGCCTCCGACTTCCGGGGGAGGTCGGCCATCGGCCACTCGGCGTGGCGGTAGCCGAGGGGCAGCTCCTCCAGCGACACCGTCGACGCCGAGCCGTCGGCCCCCACCGACTGCACCAACCACCGCGTATCGGTCGCCTGGCGGTTGGCGCTGAACAGCCGCCAGCGGGTCACCGGCCACGCCTCGACGCCGCCACAGGGCCCCACCAGCAGCAGCACCAGGAGCACGCCGACGAACAGCCGAGCCGAGGTCGGCACCCGGTCGCTCACGCCGCCTCCGACGCCAGCTCAGGCTCGGGGGTCGACGCCGACTGCGGCTCCCGCGACGGCGACGGCTCCAGCGACAGGAACACCAACGCCACCGCCACCACCAGCAGCGTGACCCCGCCGACGATCAGGCCCGAGTCGTTCACCAGGCTCCCCACCACGGCGGCGGTGACAGCGGCCGCCAGCCCCGCTCGCAGCGTGGTGTTCCGCGCCAGCACCCCGTCGAGCGGCCGGCCCGGGTAGCGGGCGAGGAAGACCCAGAACGCGACTGCGATCGGGATCGCCGCCACCCAGAACGACGACGTCGACACCTCCAGGTTGGCCAGGAACTTCCGCTCCATGACGTCGGTCAGGGGCCGCAGCCCCTCGTCGCCGATCCGCTCGAACAGCCGCCCCAGGTGGGCCCGCTCCTCCGGCGGCCGGGCGAGGTCGGCGAACCCGAACGCCGTCACCGCCGCCACCGTGACGACCCCGCCGATCAGCAGGTGCCGCAGAGAGATCCGCCACCCCCACAGCAGCGCGCCGAACACCAGGATCGTCGGCGTGAACGCGATGATCCCGCCCACGTCCGACCCCCACAGCGGCATGCCGATGACGACCAGCGTGGCCCCCATCAGCGCCAGCGCCAGCAGCCGGTTGCGGGACTCGGGCCGGCACGCGGCCACGAAGGCGGCCAGCAGGCAAGCGGCCGCGGCGACCTGCCCGAACGAGTAGTTGCTGATGCCGTACAGCCGCGAGTTGCCGGTCGGCGAGTAGCCGAACGCGGCGCTCAGGCTCAGGTGCGAGCCGGTCATCACGTCGGCCACCAGCACGCCCAGGACCAGGATCAACACGGCCACCAGCGCCACCCGGGGCCGGCCCAGCCGAGCCGCGCCCACCATCGCCAGCGTGGCCACCACCACCGAGCCGGTGATGACGAACCCCCAGTAGAACGCGTAGCCCCAGTCCTCCAGCGGGAAGAACCGGGCGAGGTACGACAGCGGCAGGATCGCGACATCGACCAGCGCCAGCCACGTGACCGCCCGTCGCCAGCCGGGCCCGGCGCCCCGGGCCAGCACCACCGCAGCCGCGGCGCACACCACCGCCAGGAGCAGCACCGCCACCATCGTCGTCGGGAACAGCGTGTGCTCCCGGAAGCGGGACGCCCGGTTGAGGGTGACCAGCCGGTCGACCCGCCGCTCGTAGCTGTCGCCCGACGTGACCAGCTCGGCCGGCCGGCCCTCCATGTCGACCGGCCGCGTCACACCAAGGCGGTCGAGGACCGTCGGCGCGATGTCGACCAGCGTCAGGAAGCCCGACCGCTGCGTCGACGCCGACTTCAGGTAGCCCGACTGCACCGTCGGCGTGTGCAACCCGACCACCATGAGGTCACGATCCCGGGGCAGGTTGTACGGCGCGACCACGAGCACGGCGTCGCGGTCGAGGTCGACCTCCTGCAGCAGCCGCCCGACCAGCTCGTCGGTGGCCGCCAGCGACTCGTCCCAAAGGTCGGCATAGCGGGCCTTCTCGACCCGATCGCGGTAGCGCATGGTCCGGGCCAGGTCCGAGGCCTCGACCACCACCAGGCCGCCGTCCTTGCCGGCCGGGGCACGCCACGCCCGGCGGAACGCATCGGTGACGGCGTCAGGGTCGAGGCGGCGGCCATACGGGCTGCTCGGGTCGTCGACGATCAGGTGGCCGCTCAGGTCGCCGGCGGCGATGACCCCCTCTTTCGTCACCCCCGCGAGGCCGACCTGCCGCTCGTACGACGGCCCGATCGAGTCGGTGCCGTCGGCGTTCCCGATGGCGGCCACGCCCCGGTCGGCATCCTGTAGCCGGCTCCCCAGCAGGCCCAGGACCGCGTCGTACGGCTCCCGCTTGTTGACCCGCAGCAGGGTCGGCCACGCCAGCGCCACGTAGTCGCCGTCGGGCTCGGTGCCGGTGCGCCGGTGGAAGATGTCGCCGGCGGTCGACCCCGCGGACTCGTCGTCGGTGGCCAGCTCCTGCCCGTCGACGTCCTCCTCCGACGTCGACCGGGACCCGGCCGAGATCGTCAGGTAGGCCTCGCCCGGCGTCGGCCGCATCGTCACGGCCCGGGGCGCCAGGTCGGCGACCGCCGAATCGGCGAGCAGGCGCTCGAGGTTGGGCAGGTCGTGGTCCTGGAGGTCGGCCCAGGTGACGCCGGGCAACGACAGCAGCAACAGCCGGTCCGGGCGCTCCGGTTGCGGTGCACCGGACGAGGTCGAAGCACGAGCCGGCGGTGCCAACGCAGTCACCGCCACCAGCGCCGCGGCCACCCCGGCCACGACACCGCGAACCAGACGGGTCATGTTGCTCCCTCAGTAGCGAGCACCTGGAGTACCACAACCGGCACCACGACGATGAGCATGGTCGCGGGCACGGCGATGGACGAATCGTTGGCCACCAGCCCGACCACCGCCAGCACGCCGAGGCCGACAGCGCCCGCCACCGCCGGCCCGGTGCGGCGGGGCGCCTCCGGCCCCATCCAGCGCTTGGCCACGAACGTCACGTACAGCCCGACGACGAGGATCAGCAGGAACACCCCGCCCCAGGCGGCCAGCTCCGCGCCGCCGAAGCTCGCCTGCCAGCGGCGGGCCAGCGTGTCGCCGAACGCGCCCCACCGGCCGGCGATCAGGTGCTGGGCCAGGCGGGCCAGGTGGGTCTGCGACTGTGCGGGCCGGGCCGCGTCGACGAACGCGAACGCGAGCAGGACCCCGAACGTGGCTGCCGCCAGGTAGCCGATCTCGCGGCCGGTCACCCGGCGACCCGCCAGCAGCAGCAGGGTGACCCCGAAGGCCGGGACCATCGACACCAGCCCGCCCACGTCGGCGCCCAGCATCGGCAGGCCCTCGATGAGCACCACCGCGACCAGCAGCAGGCACGCCAGCCGCAGGCCCCGGGGCCCGACCCGGTCGACGATGAGCGCGGCCAGCACGATGCTCGCCGACCCGAACAGGGCGAACGCCAGGTTGCCGAGGCCGGTGAACCGCCCGGCCACCGCCACCGAGTAGCCGAACACCGTGTTCATCTGCAGCGGCGCGCCCGCGAGGACGTCGGCAGTGACCAGCACGACCGTGAAGCCGACGCCGACCAGGGCGCCGACCCCCGGGCGGCGCCGCTCGACCAGCCATGCCACCGTGCCCAGCACCGCAGCGATCACCGCCAGCGAGAGCAGGTAGAGGATCGGTTTGCCGCCGACCCCGCCGATGCGGCTGACCAGGAACGTCGCCGGCACGATGCCCAGCGCCGCGAACGCCAGGCCCTGCAGCAGCCGCGGCGCGCGCGAGCCGAGGCGATCGCGCACCGCGGTGGCCAGCGCCAGCAACGCCGCGAACGCGCTGATCAGCACCACCACCAGCGGCAGCATCCGGTCCCGGAAGGCGGCGTCGTCGGTCTCGTCGACCAGCCGCCGCACCCGGAAGTGCGCGCCCGGCGAGCCGACCTGGAACGACCGGCCCTCGATGCCGTCGGGCGGCTCCTCGCCCAGCAGCGACAGGATGGTCGGCATGACGTCGGCCATCAGCACGTAGCCGTCGCGCCGGGTCGTCGCCGACTGCAGCAGGCCGGGCTCGACGCCCGGCGCCCGCAGCGCCACCATGCCGAGGTCAGGCGCGCCCGCCGGCCCGACCGGCGACACCACCAGCACGGCGTCCCGGCTGGGATCGACCCGCTGGAGCACCTCGCCGAGCAGCTCGTCGGCGTCGACCAGGGCCTGGTGCCTCAGGTCCTTGCCCTGGGCCCGGGTGGCCCGGGGCCGATAGGCGGCGGCCCGGCTGAGGTCCGACGCCTCGACCACGGCCACCAACCGCCCGGTGGTGTTCCACTCGCTGTCGAGGGCGTCGAGCACCGCGGTGTGGTCGAGCCGCCAGCCGAACGGTGCGTTCGGGTCGTCGACCAGCAGGCGGCGGCTCACCGCGCCATCGGGGACGACACCGTCCTCGCCCATCAGCATGGTCGCCGCGCCGCGGGCGTAGGAGCCGTCGGGCGGCGGGTCGTCGCTGACGAAGCCCTCGACCGCGTCGGCGTTGGCGACCACCGCCCGGGCGATGCCGGCATCGGCCAGCTGCTGGCCCAGCAACCCGACCTCGGCGCCGTACGCACTGCGGTCGTTCCGGTCGATGGCCGCGCCGACCGGCAGGTAGGCGATGCCGCTGGGGATCGCGCCGAGGCGCCGGTCGAGGATCTCGGCGGCCGGGACCCCGCCGTAGCGCTCGTCGGGTTCGAGGGCGACGGCCACGTCGATGTCCGGGGCCAGGGCCCGGGTGCCGGCGCCGATGGTCAGGTAGGCGTCGGTGCTGGTCGCCGACACGCGCCCGACCCGGGTCGACATGTCGGCGATGGCGGCGTCGTCGACGAACCGCTCGAGGTTGGGGAGCTTGGCGTCCGAGATGTCCTCCCACGCCACCCCGGGCAGCGAGACGACCAGCACCCGGTCGACCGGCTTGTCCCCCACCTCCGCCGGCTCGTTCGTCGCGGCGCACCCGCTCACCGCCCCGACGACGAGGACGGCCCCGGCGGCGGCCCGGAGCCTCACGCTGTCGCCCCGCGCTGGGAGAGCGCGCCCCGGACGCCGAGGGCCTGGTAACCGCCGAGGACCGCGGCGCCGCCGGCCGCCCCGGCGACGGCCAGGAACAGCAGCGACGCCAGCCGGGTCGGGTCGTCTCCCAGCACCGCCTGGCTCGCGGCCCAGACGGCGAGGCCCACCCCCGCCGCGATCGCGAGCATCCGCCCCAGCGCGGCGGGCATCAGCGACGCGCCCGTCCGGCGCCACAGGCCGACCGCCAGCGCCACCGCCCCGACCGTGTAGGCGAACGAGTGCGCCAGCCCTAGCACGGCCACGCGAGCGGTCCCGTCCAGCCACAGCGCCGCGCCCGTCATCACCAGCACGCCGCACAGGGCGCTCCCGAACGCCACCAGCCCAGGGAAGCGGCTCTCGTCGAGGGCGTAGTAGCCCCGCGAGAAGAGCAGGAAGGCGCTGTAGGGGAACAGCCCCACCGCCAGCCCGGCCAGCGCCGCGGCCAGCAGCGACACGCCCTCGGGCCCGGTCGAGCCGAAGTCGAGCAGCTGCATCGCCGGCAGCGCCAACGCCGTCATCGCTGCGGTGACCGGCAACAGCAACAGGCCCATCCGCTCCAGCGCCCACCGCAACGAGGCGGCGACCCGCTCCTTGCCGTGCTCCCGGGCCTCGACCGCCATCTCGGGCAGGATCGCCGTGTGCACCGGCTGCGCCAGGATGGCGTAGGGCGCCAGGAAGAAGACCCACGCGGCGTTGTAGGCCACCACCGCGCCCTCGACGCCCGAGCACGCCACGATCGCCGCGCCCAGCATCAGGCCGCCGGCGCTGTGCAGCGCCACCCCCCACCCCGAGTGCCGGAGCACCGTGGTGACCCGGGTGTCGCCCCGCAACCGCCGGGGCCGCAGCCGGAAGCCCGACGTCTCGCACGCCACCAGCAGCAGGCCGACGAACCCGATGACCCCGCCGGTCCCGGCCAGCGCCAGCAGCAGCTTCTCGCCGGTGGTCAGGTCGAGCCCCGGGTCCGACCCCGCCACCGCCCGGAACACCAGCAGCGCCGCGACCATCAGCACGGTGTTGCCGATCGGTGCCGCGGCCGTGATGGCGAACCGCCGCCGGGCGTAGAGCACCGCGGACGCGATGGTGCCCGCTGCGTAGAGCAGCACCTGCGGCAGGAAGAACGGCAGCAGGAAGGCGACCAGCGCGCTCTGGTCCGACTGCACGGTGTCCGATGCCCCCGCCGAAAGCACGTCGGCCAGGAACGGCGATGCCAGCACGCCGACCACGGTCACGCCCCCGAGGACGACCAGCGCCACGCCCAGCACCCGCCCGGCCACCTCCTCGGCGCCCGGCTGGTCGCCCCGGTCGAGCAGGTGCACGAACGTCGGGACGAGCACCGCGGACAGCGCCCCGGCCGCCAGCAGCTCGAACAGCACGTTCGACAGCAGGTTGGCCGACTGGAAGGCGTCGCCCAGGTCGTTGGTGCCCAGCACCGCGACCACGACCAGGACCCGCACGAACCCCGCCGCCCGCGACAGCGCTGTCACCGCCCCCATGCCCGCCGCAGCCCGCCCGGTGCGTGGCGCCGCCGCCTGGACCTCGCTCATTGCTCCCCGCTCTTGGTGCTCCGCACCGGGCCGCTCGGGCCACGCTCGCTCTGCGCCGCACCTCGCTCGCTGGCGCTCCCTGCGGACGGACGCTCGCTCATTGCTCCCCGCTCTTGGTGCTCCGCACCGGGCCGCTCGGGCCACGCTCGCTCTGCGCCGCACCTCGCTCGCTGGCGCTCCCTGCGGACGGACGCTCGCTCATTCGGTCGGCAGGGTGGGAAGCAGTCGCGACGCGTCGACGCGCATGCCGTATTGGCCGATGACCGGTGCGCCCGGCTTGGCGTCGTCGAGCGCCAGCACGGTGGCGACCCGCCCCGACACCCGGTCCATGTCGTCAACCGTGGAGATGCGGGTCCGGAGGTCGCCGTCCTGGCGGATGGCCGTGACCAGCGGCTCGGTGGGGTCGGCGTTGGAGTCCTCGGCCTCGACCGGCGTCTCGGACACGACGACCGGCACCGGCCCGTCGGCAGCCAGGGCCTCGAGGGTCGGCTGCAGCACGTCCTCGTCGGGGATGACCGCGCCGTCGCCGGTGACCACCGAGATCCGAAGCCCGTTGGCCGGCAGCCGGATGACCTCGTCGTCGCTGCCCTCGGGCATCTGGTAGTCGACGAACCCGGCCTCGTGGAGCTTGGCCAGCAGCGCCGGTTCGGCGTTGCCGCCGTCGCCCGACGCGGCGGCGACCGCGGTGATCAGGGCCTCGCCCAGTTGGTCGGCCAGCTCCTGGCGGAGGGCGTCGGGGTCGGTGGTGGTCACGCCGAGGGCGGTCGACAGGTCGGTGACCTCCTCGTCGTCGTCCAGCACCAGGCGGTCGGTCAGCCACCACACCCCGAGCGGCTGGGCGCTGGCCTGCAGCAACGTCTGGGTGACGCGATCGACCGGGTTGGGGTCGCCGGTCAGGCCCCGCGGGGCGATGATCAGCACCGGGTCCGACTGCAGCAGGCCGGTGAACAGGCGCTCACCGATCTGCGGGTCGAGCGCCTTGTCCTCGTCCTCGAGGCTGTCGATCTGGCCCTTGAGCTCCCGGTTGGTGGCCTTCTCGTCGCTGAGCCGGTTGGCGAAGCTGTCGATCTGGTTCTGCAGGTAGTCCTTGGAGGCATCGGCCAGGAAGTTGGTGCCGAGCAGCAGGCCGACGGTGAAGGCCAGGAAGGCCGCGGTCAGCGAGATGATGTGGAAGCGGAAGTTGATCATGAGGCTGGGCACCAGCCCGGTGGGTCAGAACCGGTTGGTGAGCGTGACCCACAACGTGTAGAGCACGAGGCGGATCGGAGTCGACAGCAGCGCCACCACGACGAGCGTGGCGAACGCCGCGCCCACCAGCATCCAGATGTCCCGTGGTCGGACCGACTGCTGGTAGAGGCGGCTCACGCCCTTCGCATCGACGAGCGCAGAACCTATCTTCATCCGGACGAGGAAGGTGGACGCCATGCCGGCCCGGCCCTTGTCGAGGAACTCCACCATGGAGTTGTGGGTGCCCACGGCCACGATCAGCTCGGCGCCCTGCTCGTAGGCCAGCAGCATGGCGATGTCCTCGCTGGTCCCGGGGGCCGAGAACACGCTGTAGGGCAGGCCCAGCTCGTCCAGCCGCTTGGCGCCGGGCGCCCGCCCGTCGGTGTAGCCGTGGACCAGCAGCTGGGCGCCGCAGCGCAGCGTCGACTCCGACACCGAGTCGAAGTCGCCGATGATGATGTCGGGCCGCTCGCCGATCTCGAGGAGGGCGTCGGCGCCGCCGTCGACGCCGACCAGCACCGGCCGCACGTCGTTGAGGTAGCCCGACTGGCGCAGCAGCCGCAGGTCCTCCTTGTAGTCGATGCCCCGCACGACGATCAGCACGTGCCGGTCCTGGAGGGGGACGTCGGTGGCGGGGACGTCGAGGGTGCCTGTCAGGAGGCTGAGCTCCTGGCGCATGTAGTCGAAGGTGTTCTGGGCGAAGCGCTCGAGCTCGGGCCCGATGTTCTCCCGGGCCGACTCGACGGCGGCGTCGACCTTGTCGAGGTCCTGGAGAACGCCGGTGGCCACGACCTTGCCGTCGACCAGGACCCGGTCGCCGTCGATGGCCACCTTGTCGCCCTCGGCGACGCGCTCCATGACGTCGTTGCCGACGCCGTCGAGCAGGGTGATGCCGGCCTGGCAGAGCAGCATCGGGCCGAGGTTGGGGTAGCGGCCGGTGGTCGATGCCGCGGCGTTGATGACCGCCGCCGGGGCCGCGTCGACCAGGGTCTCGGCCGCGACCCGGTCGATGTCGGCGTGGTGGATGACGGCGATGTCGCCCGGCTGCAGCCGGCGCACCAGGCGCTTGGTCTTGCGGTCGACCCGCGCCACGCCGACGATCGGGCCATCGTGGTGCCCGTTCTCGGAGCGGCGGAGCCGACGCATCATCCCGAAGACGCTACGTCGCCAAACGCCCCGCTGGCAGTCGCCAGCAACTCCTCTGCGTGGCGGCGGGCGGTGTCGCTGTCCGGTTGGCCCGACAGCATGCGGGACAGCTCGACCACGCGGTCCTCGTGGGCAAGGACGGTCGCCTTGGACACGGTGGCGTGCTCGTCGCTGGTCTTGGCCACCTGGACGTGGGCGTCAGCGTAGGCCGCGACCTGCGGCAGGTGGGTGACGACCAGCACCTGGTGGCCCCGGGCCATCTTGGCCAGCGCCCGGCCCACGGCGTCGGCCGCGCTGCCGCCGATGCCGGCGTCGACCTCGTCGAACACCAGCGTGGGCGGTGCTGCGGTGAGCACGAGGCGCAGGGCGAGCATGGCCCGGGCCAGCTCGCCGCCCGACGCGACCTTGCTCAGCGGGGCCGGCTCGGTGCCGGGGTTGGCGGCGAGCAGGAACACCACGTCGTCGCCGGGGTCCTCGCCCTCCACGCGCACGTCGAGCCGGGCGTTGGGCATGGCCAGCTCCCGCAGGTTCGCCTCGACCGCTTCGGCCAGCTTGGGCGCGGCGGCCCGCCGGGCCAGCGCCACGGTGGCGGCCGCATCGGCGTAGGCCCGTTGGGCGTCGGCGAGGGCGGCGTCGAGCTGGGCGGCCCGGCGGTCGTGGTCCTCCAGCTCGGCCAGGCGGGCGCCCAGCTGCTCCCACTCGGCGAGCACGTCGGCCAGGGTCTCGCCGTACTTGCGGCGCAGGTCGAACAGCAGCGTGCGCCGCTCCCGCAGGGCCTCCAGCCGGGCGGGGTCGTCGTCGATCGCCTCCGCCGCACCCCGCACCTCGACGGCCACGTCGGCCAGCTCGGCGGCGAGCGCCCGCAGCCGCTGCTCCTGGGCCTCGAACGGGACGCGCCCTGCGATGGCGGCGATGGCCGCCCCCAGCGGGTCGGTGGCGCCGCCCTCGTCGGTGAGCGCCGCGGTGGCGACCGCGGCGGCCTCGCGGTGGGCGCTGGCGTCGGCCAGGACCTCCTCCTCGGCGGCCAGCTGCTCGTCCTCGTCGGGGCCGGCGATGGCGGCCTGCTCCAGCTCCTCGACCTGGTAGCGCAGCAGGTCGATCTCCCGGGCCCGGGCCCGCTCGTCGCCCCCGAGCTTGGCGAGCTCGGCCTCGATGTCCTTCACCGCCTGGCGGGCGGCCTCCAGCGGCTCGAGGTCGACGCCGCCGAACTTGTCGAGCGCCGCCCGCTGCGCCGCCGGGCTGAGCAGCGACTGGTGGGCGTGCTGGCCGTGCAGGTCGACCAGCCGGGCCCCGACCTCGGCCAGGTTGGCGACCGTGGCGAGGCGCCCGTCGACGTAGGCCCGGCTGCGGCCGTTGCGGGGGACGGCTCGGGCGAGGATGACCTCGACGTCCTCGAGGTCGTCGCCGTACTCGCCGACCACGTCGCGGTCCTCGGCTCGCAGCAGGAAGCGGCCCTCGACCCACGCCTCGTCCGCGCCCGTGCGCACCAGCAGCGGATCGGCGCGCCCGCCGACGAGCAGCTCGATGGCGTCGACCACCATGGTCTTGCCCGCACCGGTCTCGCCGGTCACCGCGCTCATGCCCTGCGACAGCGTGAGTCGCAGGTCGGGGATCACCCCGAGGTCCCGCACCGCCAGCTCTAGTAGCACCCTGGTCGCCCTCTCACGGTCAGCCGCCCCTCATGTCATCGGTCCGACAACCCGAACTTCGTCTTCAGGATCCGGAGGAAGTCTCGCTGGCCGAACATGACCAGCCGGGCGGCCTTGGCGGCCGCCGTCACGGTGATGGCGTCGCCGCCCTCGAGCGTCGCCAGCGTGCGCCCGTCGACCGACAGCGTCGCCGGCCGGTTGCCGAGCACCTCCAACCGCACGCTGGCCGCGGGGTCGAGCACCAGCGACCGGTCGAACAGCATGTGCGGCGACACGGGGGTCAGCAGCAGGCAGCGGTGGGTGGGCGCCACGATCGGCCCCCGCGCCGAGAACGCGTACGCGGTCGACCCGGTGGGGGTCGACACGATCAGGCCGTCGGCCGCGTAGGGCGTGAAGAAGTCGCCGTCGACGCTGACCCCGAGGCGCACGGTGTGACCCATGGGGGTCTTCTCCAGCACGACCTCGTTGAGGGCCAGGTGGGTGCGCTCCTCGATCTCCGTGGGCTCGGCCGAGTCGACGGTGACCTGGATGAGCATGCGCTCCTCGACCTCGTACGACCCGGCCAGGAAGCGCTTCAGCGCCATCCGCAGTCCCTGGGGCTCGACCTCCGTGAGGTAGCCGAGCTGGCCCACGTTGACACCGACCACCGGCACGCCGTCGGCGGCCACCAGGTCGACGGTGCGGAGCATGGTGCCGTCGCCGCCGAGGCAGACGGCGACGTCGAGGCCCCGGCTGAACAGGGCTTCGGGGACGCCCAGCTCCTGCAGCTTGGCGATGCCGGCGTCGGCCAGCGGGAGCCGCACGTCGTGGCCCCGCTCGGTGAGCCACCCGGCGGCGTCGCGGGCCAGCTCGGCCGCCAGCTCCCGCTCGGGGTGGATCACCACGCCGACGCTGGCCATCAGCCGGAGGCCTCGTCGATCAGCTGCCCGATGTCGAGGTGCTCCTCACCGGTCGCCGCCGCGCGGGCGAGGAGGAGGAACTCCACGTTCCCATCGGCGCCATGCAACGGGGAGACCATCGCCCCCATGATGGCTGCTCCGTTGGCGTGGATCGCGTCTCTTAAGCCTTCCAGCACGGTTCGCCACACGTTCCGGTCGGTGATCACGCCCCGACCCTTGGCAGCGTCCTCCCTCGGTGCCTCGAACTGAGGCTTGGCGAGGAGGACGAGCGGCCCGCCCGGCTTCACCGCCACCAGCAGGGTCGGCAGAACGGTCCGGAGGGAGATGAACGAGAGGTCGGCGACCGCGAGGTCGAACGGCTCGTCGGGTGCGAGCTCCCGGATGTTGGTGCGGTCGTGGACCTCGACCCGGGGGTCGTCGCGCAGCTTCTCGTGGAGCTGCCCGTAGCCGACGTCGACCGCGGTCACGTGAGCGGCGCCGGACTGCAGCAGGCAGTCGGTGAAGCCGCCGGTCGAGGCGCCCGCGTCGAGGGCGCTGGCTCCGGCGATCTCGCCGGCCAGGCCGAAGCGCTCGACCGCCGCCTGCAGCTTCTCGCCGCCCCGGCTGACGAACCGGGGCGGATCGCCGGTGACGAGCACCGGCTCGTCGGCGCGCACCTGGCGGGCGGGGTTGAGGCCGGGGGCGCCGGCGACGGTCACGCGCCCCGCGGCGACCAGCTCACGGGCGTGCTCCGGCGAGTCGGCCAGGTGGCGTCGGACCAGCTCGGCATCGAGACGACGGCGGACGGTAGACGTGCCGAGAGGCTACCGGTGGCGGCCGCTCACCCGAGCGTGGGCGTGGCGGCGAGCGTGGCGTAGACGACGAGGTTGTCGAGGTAGTGGTGGGTCGAGCGGTTGAAGGTGCCGTCGCAGGTGACCAGCCGGAGCTCCGGGCCCGGGACCGGGCCGTACACCTCGTCGGTGGGGAACTCGGCCTTCGGGTAGCGGCCGATCGCGGTGACGCGGAAGGTCACCGGGCTCCCGTCGACCCGCTCGACGGTGACCTCGTCGCCGACCGCGAGCTCGTCGAGGCGGGTGAACACCGCCTCCCCGTAGGGCGAGTCGACGTGACCCGCGATCACCGCCGGCCCCGGTTGGCCGGGCTCGGTGCCGGCCGCGAACCAGCCGGCCCGCCGGTAGTCCTGGGGCGGCGACAGCGACCCGTCTCCCGTGAGAGTCAGGTCCTCCAGGTCCGAGCGGACACCGATCGCGGGGATGACCACCCGGCGCGGCGGCGACGGCGCCGGGACGGTCAGCTCGGGCGCGCCCTGGCCCTCGGGGCGGGCAGGCCGGCGCACCTCGGGGACGTCGGCCGGCCCGCCTGCGCCGGCCGCCTGTTCCGTGCCCCCGCCGGTGCCCCCGCCTGCGCCCGGCCCAGCCGTCAGCCCCTTGAGCGCGACGGCGACTCCGAGCACCCCGACCACCAGGGCGATGGCCCCCGCGGTCGCCACCAGCCGGCTGCGCCCCCGGGCCGGCGGCGCCGCGAGGTGCCGGGGGACGTAGCCGTCCCCCGGATCACCTGCCCGATGGCGGGCGCGGTGGGTCACGCCGTGCGGCGCCTCACCAGCAGCGTCCCGCCCGCCGTGAGGACCAGACCGCCGACGAGCACTGCCAGCAACAGTGCCTGGTTGGTGCCGCTGTCGGTGTTGGCCGCGTCGCCGATCGTGTGCGGAGCCAGGCCACCGCCGCCGGTGTCGACGCCGCCGAGTGGTGCCGCCTGGCGGGCGCCCAGCGGGCCTTCGCCGCCGAGGTCGGTGCCGGTCGCGTCGACGATGCGGGTCAGCTCGATCTTGCCGGACGCGTTCTCCAGCACCACCAGGGTGTTCACGGTGCCGGCGTCCAGACCCAACCGCCGCTCCAGGTTGGTGCCGCTGCTCGTCGACACGGTGACCGTCCACTGGCCGGCGTCGACCTCGGCGTAGCCGGTGGCTGTGGCGAACTCGCGGTTCTCGGCGAGCGTCGGGCCGTTGACCGTGGCGACGTCGACCGTGCCCGCCGCACTCGACGCCTGGATCAGCCGCACCTTGGCCTTGCCCGCGGACGGCGGCGCGATGTCGTCGGTGAGCAGCGCCTTCTGGAGGTTGGCGTGGGGGCCCATGGCCGCGAACGTGTAGGCGCTGTTGGCCTTCAGCTCGGCCGACGCGGTGACGGCCGGCGTGCTCGACGCCGGGGCACCCTCCGGGCGGAGCAGGAACGTGTAGTTGCCCTCGGGCAGCGTGGCGTAGTCGGAGACCTCGCCGTAGCCGAGGCCCTGGAGCACCCGGGTCTCCTTGCCGTCGAAGCCGACCACGTACACGTCCATCTCGGGCGTGTCGGGCGAGAGGTGGGCCAGCCGGATGTGGGCGTCACCGGCGGCCGCGCCCGCCGGCACGGCCCCGAGCAGCGTGAGGGCCAGCGCTATCGCCAGCGGGATGCCGAGCTTTCGCATCGAGGGTCTCTCCTGGTGCACGAGGGTTACGAGAACGGTTGGGGTCGGTAGGTCACGACGACGTCGCGGCCGTCACGGGTGACAGCGGCGGGGAGGTAGGGCGGCTGCTGGGCCTCGAGGATCCCGACGGCCGCACGGGCGTCGGCGACGGAGCTGAAGCGCAGCTCGACGACCCGACGCGGCGCACGGGCCGGGACTTCGGCAGGGTCGGCCGGGAACGCGGTGACCTCGACCTCGCCGGTGGTCCCCAGCGCGACCAAGGTGGTCGTCAGCCGGGCGTCGACCCGGCCGGCGACCAGGTCCCTACGGGCTGCGGCGCTGAGGTCGAGGGCCGGGTTGCGGGCGAGCGCAGCTCCCTGGTCGGTCGTATCGGCAGCGTCCCGGGTCTCCAGGTCCACGACGTCGACCCGCTGACCGGCGATCTCAAAGGTGGCCAGGATCGTGCCGGTCTGGCGAGCAGCTGTGGTCACGAGGATGTCGCGCGGGCGTCGGTCGGCGGGCCGGTCGGCCTCGATGTCGGCGGCCGCGAGGTCGATCCAGACGCCGTCGTCAGCGGCCAGGCGGGCGTGCGCCTCGGCCTGGTTGTCCCGCAGCCAGATGACCAGCGGCGCCGCGGGATCCGCGACGTCCTCCGGGGCGACGAGCCGTCGGTCGGCCACCCACCACCCCGCCAGCCCGACGGCGGCGACGATGCCCACGGCGACGACCGGAGCGAGGGCCCGGCCCGGGCCCCAGGCCCGCTGCGCGGCCCTGCCCACCAGCAGCGCCACTGCCGGGAGCGCCAGGACGACCAGGCTGGACAGGTCCACGTCGCTGCCGAGGTCACCGACGCCTCCCGGGATCAGGGCCGCGAGGCACACCAGCACGCAGACCGTGCCGCTTATGACTGTGGCGTAGCGGCGCGTCGACGGCACGGTCGACCGGCGCAGCACCACCGCGTAGGCCGGCACGAACAGCAGGGCCGCCTCGTGGGTCAGCACCGCGAGGGCGAGGCAGGCCCCGCCCGCGGCGTACGCGATCAGCGACCGGCGCGGGGTCACGGCGAACGCGAACGCGGCGACGAGCCAGGGCACGGCGAGGTTGGCCAGCGAGACCTGGCGGTGCAGCTCGACGGCAACCGGCGTGAGGCCGAAGACCGCCAAGGCGACCGCCGTGGCCCAGCGGGTGAGGTCCAGGCGCCGGCCGAGCACCCACAGCAGCCCTGCCGCGGCCACGTAGGCGACGAGCATCAGCTCCCGCCCAGCGCCGACGGTGGTCGGCGCCCGGTCGAACGCACCGGTGCGTGACGTCCACGCGTGCAGCCCCACCAACCCGAGCGGGGGATGGCCGTGCCAATCGCTCGCCCAGGCCCGGGTCAGGAGCTCGACCTCGCTGCGCTCCCGCAGCGGAGCGCTCGCCGAGCTGACGGCGTGGGCCACGGCCCCGACCGCGACGACGATCGCCGCCAACGCGAAGTCCTGCAGGCGCCGCACCGGCAGCGACTCGACGCGGTAACGCCACCCCGGCCCCGCCCTCGTGAAGGCGGGCGCCGAAGCGTCGGTGGTGCTCACCGCCGGCCTCCGCCCGTGGCGATGGCGTCAGATCCGGCGATGTCGGTCAGGTCCACCACGGCGTCGTCGGACAGGACCAACCGGTCGGGGCTGCGCACCGGAACGACCGGCATCGAGCGCTCGAAGCCGACCCGGCCCCGCAGCTGGGCGAGGAGGGCCCACAGCGCCACCCCGCTGGTCAGCAGCGTCACAGGGACGAACGACACGACCAGCCACACCCAGTCCCGGGTACGAGGCCGCCGGCCGTCCACCCGGGCCAGCTCACCGAGCCCGGCCAGCTCGGCGCCGACCATGATGGGCACCGGCACCAGCGGTAGCGCGGCGAGCAGCACCGCCGGCGCCGGTGCGCCGATCGCAAGCAGGGTGGCGAGGGTCCCGACCACGGCGAGGGTCGTCACGGCATCGAGCAGCGGTCGCACCAGCATCGACCGGGCCAGCAGGCGCTGGCGCCGCGACGGCAGTTGCCGCCACTCCCCCTTCCGCAGCACCTGGAGGTAGCCCCGGATCCGGGCGTAGTGCACCCGGAGCAAGGCCGGCAGCGTGGCCGGCGCCGGCGTGACAGTCGCCAGATCGGGCCCGTAGGCGACGGCGATCCCGGTCCCCCGGGCCGACAGCCGGACGCCGAGCTCGCTGCCTTCGTCGACGCAGCGCTCGTCCCAGCCCCCGGCCTCCCGCAGCACCGGCCAGCGGACGAAGGCAGTCGTCGCCTCCAGCGGCAGGAAGCGCTGGCGGGCGTGGAAGTGCAGCCGGCTCCGCGACCAGAAGTACTGGTCGACCACCGCCCGGGCCGAGAACCAGCGCCGCCGCCCGACCTCGTGGCGGATCCCGCCCTGCAGCGCACCGATCTCCGGGTCCGCCAAGGCGGCATCGACGTGGAGCAGCAGGCGGGCGTGCACGCGGGCCCCGGGCTGGAACACCCCGACCACCTCGCCCTGGCACTCGTCGAGCGCCTGGTTGAGGCTGGCCGCTCGGCTGCGGCGTCGCTGGCGGTCGACGAAGACCTGCACGGTCTCGGGGTGGCGCACTGCAGCGGCGCCGGCCGCCGCCCGGTTGGTCAGGTCGTCGTAGCCGACGACGGCGATGACCTCGAAGTGGGGATGGTCGAGGGCGGCCAGCTGGTCGAGGGTCTCACCGAGCCCGGTGTCGCTCCGACCGGCCGGCACCAGCAGCGAGAAGCTGGTGGTCGGCTCTCCCCCGGCCGGCCCGAAGGCCGACTCGGCGAGCGACGCCGGCGACCGCCAGGCGTACAGCGTGCGGGCGAGGCGGCTGAGCCCGATCCCGGTCGCGGCGAGCGACGCCAGCGCGGCCAGGCCCAACGCCGCCGCGTCGAGCAGCTCGAGCCCGGAGGACGAGTCCGGATCCGGCGAAGTTCGGGGCGCTACTCGTCCATCCGGCGCCTGGTCGGTCGGTACGATCGAGACGCCGCCGTCGGGTGGCAGCAACGTGCCGCCGGAGTCGCTCCCCATGGGCGGGTCGTCGGTCGCCCGGGCTGCGCCGGCTGGGGGCGCGACAGCAAGTGCCAGGACAACTCCCAGCCCCGCCGTGACCAGCCCGCGGCCACACACCGTGGTGAAACGGTGCCCCATGCTTGTGCGCGCCCTCCTCCGCCAGCGCTCAACGTGGCCAAGCTGACCCCCTCAGCCGGGAGGGGTCAAGGAGCGTGCCCACCCGTCACACAAGTGCAACAAACGAACTTGTTTCTGCCACCGAGCGGCTCGTCGTCCGCACGCCTCGCAGCAGTCGAGGGCCGTCTGGTGATCAGTTGAGCTCCGACTCCACCAGGGCAGCGAGATCGTCGGCCACGACGTCGGGGGTCGGGTCGACTGGCAGATCCCCCGCCCGGGTCACGCCGCTGAGGACCAGCGCGAAGCGGTAACCGAGGGTCTTGGCGAAGGCGCCGTCGGTGTCGGGCCGGTCGCCGACCATGGTGCCGGCGCCGGCCGGGTCGCCCGACAGCTCGTGGATCAACGCCGCCATCGGCTCGTGGGGCTTGCCGGCGATCACCGGCTGCTGCCCGACGGCGAAGGCGATCGACGCCACGATCGCACCTCCTCCAGGGATCACGCCCGCGGGCGTCGGGTACGTGGCGTCGTCGTTGCTGGCCAGGAACCGGGCGCCCTGCCAGATCGCGGCCGCCGCCCGCCGCAGCCCGTCGTAGTCGAAGTGGTAGTGGAAGCCGACGGCGACGGCATCGACGTCACCGGCGCCCGAGGGCTCGTAG
>Ga0075429_100001841_pt1 | contig 17560 bp, 13 predicted proteins | sample RhiMetdeltSRZDD3_FD_75295 | JGI IMG/M metagenome (GOLD analysis project Ga0075429, IMG submission 75295) | Populus rhizosphere microbial communities from Tennessee, USA - Rhizosphere MetaG P. deltoides SRZDD3 | ecosystem: Host-associated > Plants > Roots > Rhizosphere > Soil | place: USA... | reverse complement strand
CGCTATTTCGAGTATTGGCTGTTGCGGCTGCAGGGTGTCTATCCGGAAGCGCGGGGCGTACTCTCCCAACGCGCCGTGTCGTTTCTGACGGAGTCGCGGACGATCTCGCCCGACCGGATCGGCGATGTGCCGGCGGACCGGCGGACGCTGAAGGAGTTGGAACAGCTGCACCGCGGGCTCATCGCCCTGCATCTGGACAAGACATTGAAATCGGATCGTGTGCTCCGCGATCTGCGCCGCCACGGATGATTCTCCACATGCGACAGGCCACAAACGCACAACGACCGTCGTGACATTCCAGGATCTCATTCTCAAGCTCTCGGCCTTCTGGGCCTCACAGGGGTGTCTGCTGCAACAGCCGCTGGACCTGGAGGTCGGTGCAGGCACGTCGCATCCCGAAACGCTCTTTCGCGTGCTCGGACCGAAGCCATGGAGCGTCGCGTACGTGCAACCGTCGCGACGTCCCGACGACGGACGGTTCGGGCAGAATCCCAACCGCCTGTTCAAACATCACCAGTACCAAGTGATCCTGAAGCCGTCACCGGACGAGGTACAGCGTATCTATCTCGACAGCCTCGAAGCATGCGGCATCAATCCACGCCAGCACGACATCCGATTCGAAGAGGACAATTGGGAATCGCCGACATTGGGCGCCTGGGGCATCGGATGGCAGGTGCTGCTCGACGGGCTTGAAATCACCCAGTTCACCTATTTTCAGCAGGTTGGCGGAATCGATCTGTCGCCGATTTCGTGCGAGATCACGTACGGTCTCGAGCGGATCGCCATGTTCCTGCAGCGCGTGGACAACGTGTTTGATCTCGAGTGGGGCGGCGGCGTGAAGTACGCGGAAGTCCGGCTCCAGGAGGAAATCGAACAGTCCAAATACGCGTTCGGCCAGGTCAACATGCCCGCGGAGGAATTCGCCGCCGTGCACCGCGACCTGTTCGACCGGAATTACGCGTTCGCCGAGAAGCTCCTCGATTCAGGTCTGATTCTGCCCGCGTTCGAGCACTGCCTCAAGTGCTCGCATCTCTTTAATATTCTCGATTCCAGCGGCAGCATCGGCGTTACCGAGCGGACAGCCTACATTCTGCGGGTGCGGCAGCTCGCCGTGCGCATTGCCAGGACATATGTCGATCAGACGACTGGTGCCTCGGCGGATGTCTCGGGGACGCAGACTGTCGAGGCGGTCCCCTAGCCGATGGACCGCGAGCTGCTCATCGAGATCGGGTGCGAGGAGATCCCAGCGAGTTGGCTGCCGGACCTGACCTCGCAGCTGGCGCGAAAGCTGGAAGCGCGACTCAAGGAGTTCCGGCTGACCGCCAGCCCCCCGACCGAAAGCTACAGCACGCCCAGGCGCCTCACCGTCCGCATCGCGAAGGTCAACGAACGACAGACCGACTTCGAGGAGCTGGTCACCGGCCCTCCAATCGCCGCTGCCTATGCGGCCGACGGCGCACCGACGCCTGCGGCCGTTGGATTTGCGAAGAAGTACGGGGTCGAAGTAGCAGCGCTCGAAAAGCATGAAACGTCCAAGGGCGTCTATCTCGCATACCGCGTCCGTCAGCGGGGCAAGGCCACGGTCGATGTGCTCGCCGATGTGATGGGAGCGCTGCTACGGGACCTGACGTTTCCGAAACAGATGCGCTGGGATGCGTATCTCGAAGACGGGAAAGGCGAGCTCGTCTTCGCGCGGCCTATCCGATGGCTCGTCCTTATGTACGGCGGGCGCGTCGTTCCGTTCGTGATTCGCCGGTCGGAGATCGCGCAGGGCCCGAATGTCCAGGATGTCCGCTCGGGCTCGCAGACCTACGGCCATCGCTTTCTGACAACCAGCGGGCGAGCAGGACGGGCCATCAAGGTCAAGACGTTTGACGACTATCAGACGCGGCTGCTCGAGAACTTCGTCATTCTCGACCGCGGAGAGCGGGAGTCCAGAATCCGCCGCGAGCTGGAGACTCATGCCCGCAGACTGGGCGGCCGTGTCAGCAGCCTTGTGTCCGCTCACTCGACGCTGCTGCACGAAGTGCCTGACCTCGTCGAGTACCCCTCAGTAGTGGCAGGGCACATCTCGGTGGAATTCCTGCAGCTTCCCGAGGAAGTGCTCACGACGACGATGATCCATCACCAGCATTTCTTCCCGGTGGTGGACGAGGAAGGGAAGCTGAAGCCGGCATTTCTGGCTGTGGTCAACATGGAGCCAGAGAAGCCGGAGATCATCGCCCGGAACGCCGAGCGCGTGCTTGCCGCTCGGCTCCGCGATGCGCGCTTTTTCTGGGACGAGGACCGGAAGGCCACTCTGGAATCTCGCCTCCCACGCCTCTCGACGATCCTGTTTCACAAGGCCATTGGCAGCTATCGGGAGAAGGCCGACCGTGTCGCTGCCCTTGCGGGATGGATTGCACGAGAGGCGCTGGAACGACCCGATGAGGTCGCACAGCATGCCGAACGCGCGGGACGGCTCTGCAAGGCCGATCTCGCAACGGAGATGGTGCCCGAATTCACCGAGTTGCAGGGAACCATGGGCGGCATCTACGCTCGCGAGGAAGGGCTGCCCGAGGAGGTCTGGAAGACGATCTACTTCCATTACCTGCCGGTGGGCGTCGAGGCCGACGCGCCTCCTTCGCGTTCGCAGCTCGGCCGCGCGGCGATTCCCTGGGCCGCCGTTTCGCTCGCCGACAAGCTCGACTCGGTCGCCGCTATGTTCGCGGCGGGCGAACGGCCGACCGGATCGCGCGATCCGCTCGGCTTGCGGCGACAGGCACAGGGGCTGGTAAAAGTCCTGGTCGACCTGCAGGAGCTGACGGGCCTTGCGCCGCGGCTGCGCATCGGTCCACTGGTCGATCGTGCCGCTGCGCCGTTCGGGAGCCAGGACCGCGCACCGCTGTTGTCCTTCATGGCCGATCGGCTCGCGTATCTGCTCGAGCAACGCGGGTACGACGTGCGGAACGTGCGCGCCGTGCTCCACGGTGACATCGCGCAGGTCAGTCCGCTCGAGGCTCGTCTCAAGCTCGAGGCGCTGGCGCACATGGGCGGATCCGAAGCGCTGCTCGGTGTTGCCGCGCTGCTGAAGCGGGTGAAGAACATCACCAAGGGCGTGAGCGACGGCGCAGACTGGCGAAGCATCCAGGGCAACCTCGTCGAGCCTGCAGAGCGCACGCTATGGTCACAGGTAGACGCCAGCGCTCCGGGCATCCAGAGCGCCGCGGCACGCGGCGATTACCGTGAGGCGTTTGCAGGTATCGCAGCGCTGCAGCCTCCGGTGGCGAAGTTCTTTGACGATGTCATGGTGATGACAGAAGATCAAACGCTGCGGCACGCACGTCTCTCGCTCGTTGCGGCGCTTCGCGACCTGATTCTGGGGATCGCGGACCTGTCAGAGATCGCGACAGAGCGATGATGCAGAAATCCACGCGCGGGTCGATTCGTCCGCGCGATTGAGAGGAACAGATTCGAATGGCGAAAACCGTGGCCCGCAAGGCCGTGCGCGCGCAGGCGAAAACGACGACGAACAGGAAGCAGGGAAGGCACGTCTATTTCTTCGGCGACGGCAAGGCAGATGGCGACCGCACGATGCGCGACCTTCTTGGCGGGAAAGGTTCGGGTCTCGCGGAGATGACCAACGCCGGCTTGCCCGTGCCGCCTGGCTTCACGATCTCGACGGACGTCTGTGCGATCTATTACCGGGAAAAGGGACGGATACCGGCCGACGTCGATCGCGCGATTGCCGACAACGTGCGGAAGCTCGAAAAGGCGGCAGGCGCTACGCTCGGATCGACGGAAAATCCGCTGCTCGTGTCAGTGCGGTCGGGTGCGAAGTTTTCGATGCCCGGCATGATGGACACCATTCTGAATCTGGGGCTGAACGATGCAGCCGTCGAGGGGTTGAAAACGCGCACATCGAACGGCCGATTCGCATTCGACAGCTACCGCCGTTTCATCCAGATGTTCGGCAACGTCGTGCTCGAGATTCCGAAGGACGCGTTCGAGCACGAGCTCGATTCTGTGAAGCGCATCAAGGGCGCGACCCAGGATACGGACCTTGACGAACGCGCGCTACGCGACGTCGTCGACCGGTATAAGCAGGTGGTCCGTTCGAAGGTGGGCCACGAATTCCCGCAGGATCCACACGAGCAGCTGAAAATGGCTCGCGATGCCGTGTTCCGCTCGTGGATGAATCCTCGCGCGCAGGAGTACCGGCGCATTTACGACATCCCCGACCACATCGGCACGGCCGTCAACGTGCAGATGATGGTGTTCGGCAACACCGGCGATCGCTCCGGCACTGGGGTTGGTTTCACGCGGAATCCTGCCACGGGCGCCAAGGAGTTCTTTGGCGAATTCCTCATCAATGCGCAGGGCGAGGACGTGGTCGCCGGCATCCGCACGCCACAGCCGATTGCCCAGCTCGCCAAAGTGATGCCCAAAGCGTACAAGCAGCTGCGCGAAATTACGACGCGGCTCGAGCGTCACTACAAGGACGTCCAGGATTTCGAATTCACCATCCAGGACGAGCGCCTGTTCATGCTGCAGACGCGCAACGGCAAACGTACGGGATACGCGGCTGTCATGATCGCGACCGACCTTGTAGCCGAGAAGCTCATCACGCCGAAAGATGCAGTTCTGCAGATCGATCCGGAGTCGCTGTCTCAGCTTCTCGCACCCGGATTTGATCCGAAGGAATGGAAGTCGATTCCGCTCGCCACACGAGGACTGCCCGCATCGCCAGGCGCAGCCAGCGGACACGTGGTTTTCAGCGCGGAAGACGCAGTTAAGTGGACGGATGACGGGAAGCCCGTGATCCTGGTTCGGCGCGAGACGGTGCCTGACGATATTCACGGCATGTTCGTGGCGCAGGGCGTGCTCACCGCGACCGGTGGGATGACGTCCCACGCCGCGGTCGTCGGACGCCAGATGGGAAAGCCGTCGATCGTAGGAGCCGGAGAACTCGAGATCGATGAAGACGCCAGGCAATTTTCGATTAAGGGTCGCGTCGTGCGGGAGGGAGAGTTCGTCTCGTTCGACGGCCTGACGGGCGAAGTAAAGCTGGCGAAGGTTGCCTCACGGCCCAGCGAGATCCTCCAGGTGCTCAGCGGCGAGCTGCGGCCGCGCGATTCCGACATATATCGGCGGTTCACCCAGATTCTTACCTGGGCTGACAAACACCGCCGCATGGACGTGCGCGCGAATGCGGATCAGCCCGACCAGGCGGAGCTCGCGTATGCGTTCGGCGCGCGTGGCATCGGATTGTGCCGCACCGAGCACATGTTCTTCGGCGAGGGGCGGATTCCCATCGTGCAGCGGATGATTCTGGCCGAAACCGAGGCCGATCGACGCAAGGCGCTGAACGAGCTCCTGCCCCTCCAGCGGGCCGACTTCTACGGCGTGTTCAAGGGAATGCACGGTCAGCCCGTGACGATCCGGACTATCGATCCGCCCCTTCACGAGTTCCTGCCGAAGCGCGAGGAGTTGATGGTCGAGATCGTCAAGCTCGAGTCGCAGGGAAAGAGCGGAGCAGATCTCAATGGAAAGCTCGCGCTGCTCAGGAGGGTCGAGCAGCTGCATGAATTCAACCCGATGCTCGGACATCGCGGTGTCCGCCTCGGCATCACGTACCCGGAAATCACCGAGATGCAGACGCGGGCAATTATTGAAGCGGCGTGCGAGCTGGCCCGGGAGGGCGTAAAGGTCGTTCCGGAAATCATGATCCCGCTGGTTGGACTCGTGAAGGAGCTGCGCGACCAGAAGGCGGTGGTCGATCGGGTCGCCGCCGAGGTGATGAAGGAGAAAGGCGTAAAGGTCAAATATCTCGTCGGCACGATGATCGAGGTCCCGCGCGGCGCTGTCACCGCCGATCAGATTGCGGTCGATGCGGAATTCTTCTCCTTCGGGACCAACGATCTGACGCAGCTCGCGTTCGGTTTCTCCCGCGACGACATCGGGAAGTTCCTGCGCGTGTATCAGGACAAGAAGATTCTCGACAAGGACCCGTTTGCCACGTTCGACATCGACGGCGTGGGCCCGCTGGTGCGTACAGCCGTGGAGCTCGGAAGAAAATCGCGGCCGGGTATCAAGCTGGGCGTATGCGGCGAGCACGGCGGCGATCCTGCGTCGATCCATTTCTTCGAGCAGGTCGGGCTCGACTACGTCAGCTGCTCGCCATACCGCGTACCGGTGGCGCGTCTCGCCGCGGCGCAGGCGGCGCTGTCGGTTAGGGTAGGCGACTAAGACAAACAGGTGTGGTTCACGCTTCTGGGGTTCTCCGTTCTCAGTTCGTGTTCCCGCCTTCGCATTGGCTTCGGCAGGTCTCGCCGGAGTGCTTCGCGCGGAGGCGGGCATGTTCGGTTCGACGTTCTACGTGCAAACGAACCTGAACACGAACCGAGAAGCGAGAACGTAGAAGAGTGAACGACCATGATCACCATTTACGTCCACCGCAACGGCGAGACCGACACCGTTCCGCGCGTCGAACCGCAGTGGCTGGAACCGACGTCGAACGTGGTCCTGTGGGTGGACCTGGCGGCGCCGACCCCTGATGAGGCACGGGTCCTCACCGATGTATTTCACTTCCACCCGCTTTCGGTCGAGGACGCGCTCAGCGAAATCCATTGGCCGAAAGTCGAGCAGTATCCCGGCTATCTGTATCTGATTCTCCACGGCATCGATTTCGACCATGGCGAGCGGGAATTCGCGACCCGCGACGTGGATTTCTTCCTCGGGCGCAATTACCTGGTCACGGTCCACGACGGCCATTCCCGCAGCATCGCGAAGCTTCGGATGATCTGTGACCAGCACGAACATGTGCTCGCCGAGGGACCTGCAGCGGTGATGCACCGGATCATCGATTCGATGGTCGAAAACTACCGGCCGGAGGTCGACGCGCTGGAAGAGCGGATCGACCAGCTCGAGGAGGAGGCGATCGTTGGCCAGCAACCCGACCTGATGAGCAGCATTCTTGCCGTCAAACGCGACCTTGCGTCGCTCAGGCGCGTCGTCATTCCTCAACGAGACGTCGTTGGGCGCCTCGCGCGCAGGGAGTACCCGTTGATCAACGACGAGATCACCTACCGGTTCCGCGACGTGTACGATCAGTTCGTGCGGTTGTCGGAAGAGGTGATCATGTTTCAGGACCGCATCACTGGCGTCCTCGAAGCACACCTATCGTCGGTGTCGAATCGGTTGAACGTCGTCGTGAAAGTGCTGACCGTGATCTCGACCATCTTTCTGCCGCTGACCGTGCTGACCGGTATGTGGGGCATGAATGTCCCGTTGCCCATGTTTCCCGGCGGCGAGGCGGCTCAGTTCTGGTGGGTTGGCGCGATGATAACGGCAATCGTCGTGCTGATGCTGTTGCTGTTTCGATTGAACAGATGGATTTGAGCGCGCCCCGAATCCGGGTACTACCCGGCAATCTTGCCAATCAGATTGCCGCCGGAGAGGTCGTCGAACGTCCCGCATCGGTCGTGAAGGAGCTGGTCGAGAATTCGATCGACGCAGGCGCTCGACGGATCGCAATCGCGATCGAGCTCGGTGGCAAGCGGCTCATCCGCGTCGAGGACGACGGACAGGGCATGGTGCCCGAAGATGCGCGCCTGGCAGTCGAGCGGCACGCGACGAGCAAGATCGCCCGTGCCGAAGATCTCGACGGCATCGCCACTCTCGGCTTTCGCGGTGAAGCGCTCCCCAGCATCGCGTCCGTCTCGCACTTCGTGTTGCGCAGCCGCGCGCACGGTACCGTGTCGGGCACCGAGGTGCGCGTGAACGGCGGCGCGATTGCCTCGCTTGCCGAGGTGGGCATGCCCGAGGGCACGTCCATCGAGGTAGCGGACCTCTTCTACAACCTGCCGGCGCGCCGGAAGTTTTTGAAGTCGGATGGAGCGGAAACCGCACAGGTGTCGCGTCTGGTCACGCAACTCGCGTTGTGCTACCCGGAGATTGGCTTCAGGCTGACCAGCGCAGGACGCAAAGTCCTGGAATGTCCTCCGGTGTCGGCACTGCGGGATCGGCTGTTTCAACTCTATGGCGAGCGTACGGACCTGATCGAAGTGCGCCGGGAGACTGGCGACGTAAAAATCGTCGGCTATGTTGCCGCTCTGGCGGAACAGGGTCCGACGCGCGGTCCTCAAAATGTATTCGTCAACCGCCGCATCGTGCGGGACCGTACCATCGCGCATGCCATCATCGACGCGTACAGCGTAGCGTCGATCAAGGAACGAAGTCCGGAAGTGCACCTGTTTGTGTCGATGCCGCATACGGCTGTGGACGTCAACGTCCACCCCACGAAGGCCGAAGTGCGGTTCCGCGATCAGTCGTACGTGCACGAGGTGATGCGCCGCGCTCTGGGCGACACGCTTGGTCGGGGACCCGCGCCCGAGCTGCAGCTCGAGGCGCCACGACCCTTCGAGCCGCCAGGGACGACGCTGCCGCTGCCAGCCTCATATGCTGGAACATTTCCAAGCCGGTGGACGGTCGGCAGCGGTCCCGTCGAACCGTCGCACCAAGGCGCCTTGGCACCGTCGCACCTTGGCACCGTCGCACCATCGCACCTTCGCACCATCGAACCGAATGAGAGCAGTTCCGGTCCGCCCGTGTTCCGTCCGATGATTGCGTTGGGTCAGTTCCGCGACACTTTCATCGTTGCCGTCGATGACGAAGGCATCGCCATCATCGACCAGCATGTCGCGCACGAACGGGTGCTGTTCGAGCGCATCGTCGAACGGTTCATCGCTGGCCGTCTGGAGAGCCAGCGGCTGCTCGAGCCGATGTTGATCGAGCTGTCAGCGGGCGCACGACAGACGCTCGCGGCGCACGCTGGAAAACTGGAGCGGATGGGATTCGAGCTCGAGGAATTCGGGGGGAGCGCCGTGCGCATCGCCGCCGTCCCGGCGCTGCTCACGCGCGAGGATTCGGAAGCGGCGATCCGCGCGCTCGCCCAGGATCTCGAAGGGCTCGAGGCAGAATCGAAAGTCGATGACGCGCTGAAGCGCATCGCCGCGACCATGGCGTGTCATGCCGCAGTCAAAGCGAATTATCCGCTGACGTCAGAGAAGATGGCGCACATCCTCGAGGAGTTGCAGCAGACCGCCTATTCGACCATCTGCCCGCACGGCAGACCAGTGATGCTGAGGTTGACGAGGCGAGAGGTGGAGAAGAACTTCCAGCGAATCTAATCGTTCACACTTCTGGGTTCTCCGTTCTCGGGTTCGTGTTCAGCTTCGGTTCCGTGTTCTCAGTTCGCTGGTTCGGCTGAATCAGCCACGGTGTGCGTTCCGCCGCCCGCGACGCACTTGAACACGAACTGAGAACCGAGAGCTGAGAAGCGTGAACGACAGGTTTCATAACGCAAAGTTGTTTGACACGCCTCGAAACCGCTGCTAAATTAGGTCTCGCTCGCAATTAATTGATAGAAAAGCGTTTAGCTCATCCGTATCCGGGGACTGGTGTGCGCGATGAGCACGCTGCCGAGGCTGGAAACCGGCGGTCGCCTCCGCCTGCGTTGGCCCAGCAGATTCGGAGTGCGCAGTGTCGGTGCGTCGAATCGTTCTCCACGCCGGTCTGATTTTTTCGCTGTCCTCGCTCGCATTCAGCCTGGGCAGCTGGACCGCCCAACGCTCAATGTCGGAGCAGTTGGCCGCCAATGACGCGCGGCTGAACGCGCTCCAGGAGAACGTCGCCCGAAACATTGTGCACATCCGCGAACAGCAGACGGTCGTTCCCTCTGGCACCGATGGCGAGCAGTCGGACGTCGCCGTGCCCGCGGCCGGATCGTCGCAAAGCGCTCTGGTGGACGAAATCAAGCGGCAGCTTCAGAGCGAGATGGGACTCCTGCCCGTCCGGCTCCTCCGCGAGCGTCGCGAGAGCTTCGTCGAGCTGAACAGCGTCGACAACTTCGGCAAGGCAAGTTACGGGACGGCAGGCTATCTCGGAGACGGCTACTTCATTACCGTCAAGCACGGCGTCATCGCGCTCGATGGCGACGAGTCCGATTCGCGAAAAATCGTGTCGATCACCGTTCGCTACAAGGACCGCGACCTGCCAGCCAAAATCGTCGACAGCGGAAACGCCGACGTGGAGGTGCATCGCGGGGACTGGGCAATCATCCGCGTTCGCGGCGAGATTGACCTACCGCCACTCAATGTGGACATGTCGTTCGCCTTCGACTTCGCCGATCCGATCTTCCGTCTCGGCAACGACTACTCGAAGGGCATCATCCTCAGCACGGGTTATGTGGGCCAGAAGATCTCGAATGGTCTGGTAACGTGCCTGACCGATGGGCACCCGGGGGTCTCGGGCGGGGGAGTCCTGAATCAGGAAGGCGACCTCGTCGGTATCCCGATTGGCCGGATGCAGGGCGACTACCGGTTCTCGTTCATCCTCCCCGTTCGCCAGGAAATGTTCCGGAAAGTGCCGGGCCTGTCGGGGCGGGGAACGGACGCGGACTAGCGAAATTTCAGACTACAAAATCGAAATTCGAACGTCCGAGTCAGGGTTTGCGTTTCGCGTTTTGTTTTTTGAATTTCTCCCACTCCTCTAGCCTTCGCTTAATTTCCCTCTCGAACCCGCGCTCGGTCGGCGCGTAGTACTTCCGGTCTGCGAGCGATGGCGGCAGGCAGGTCATGTCGGCCAGGGCGTCCGGCTCGTCGTGTGCGTACTCGTACCCTTTGCCGTAATCGAGCTGCTTCATGAGCGGCGTGGGAGCGTTGCGCAAGTGCAGCGGCACTGGTTCGGCGACCTGTGTATGGGCGTCGGCTGCGGCGGCACCGTATGCCCGGTACACCGCATTGCTCTTTGGCGCGGTGGCCAGGTAGATGGTGGCCTGCGCAAGCGCGGTGTTTCCTTCGGGCATCCCGATGAAATGGACGGCGTCCTTCGCCGCGACGGCGATAGCCAGCGCCTGCGGATCGGCGTTTCCGACATCCTCGGATGCAAATCGGATGAGGCGCCGAGCGATGTAGAGCGGGTCTTCGCCTGCTTCGAGCATCCGCGCAACCCAATAGACCGCCGCATCCGGATCGCTGTTGCGCATCGACTTGTGCAGCGCCGAGATGAGGTTGTAATGCTCCTCGCCGGCTTTGTCGTACAGAAGGGCGCGTCGCCGAATCGACTCCTCGAGCTGTGGAAGGTCGACCCGACGCGTCCCCGTTGGCTCGGGCGTTGCGGCCCCCGCGGAAAACTCGAGGAGGTTGAGCGCGGCCCGCGCATCGCCGTTGGCGAATTGCGCAATCGCCGCGATGGCGGCATCCGACACGATGATATCGGATGCCCCGAGGCCGCGATCGCGATCGACAAGAGTTCGGCGGATGATTGTCTCCACGTGGCCGGTTGTGAGTGGCTGGAGGACGAATACCTTCGAGCGGGATAGAAGAGCCGCGTTGATCTCGAAGGACGGATTCTCGGTTGTTGCGCCAATGAGCACGATATCGCCTGCCTCGACACGCGGCAGGAACGCGTCCTGCTGCGCTTTGTTGAAGCGGTGGATCTCGTCAACGAACAGAATCGTCCGACGGCCGGTCGCACGGCGCTGGCGCTCCGCCGCCGCCATCACTTCGCGGATGTCCTTGACGCCCGAGAGCACCGCGCTGAACTGCACGAAATGCGCGCTTGTCATTCGCGCGATGATGCGGGCCAGCGTCGTCTTGCCCGTCCCCGGAGGTCCCCAGAAGATGACTGATTGCAGGAGGTCGCGCTCGATCGTCTCTCGCAAGGGCATGCCAGGCGCAAGAATGTGGTCCTGACCGACTACTTCATCGATCGTCTGCGGCCGCATTCGTTCGGCGAGCGGGGTGCCGCTCGTATGCGGGTCAGAAGATCGACGCCCTGGGTCTTCAGGCCCGGAAAGTGGCGTTTCGTCGTCGAAAAGCGATCTGGTCATGCACGCTGCCGGCGGGCGGCGTAGACGAGAATCGCGCCCGCCACCGCTACGTTCAGCGATTCCACCGGCTCGGCCATCGGAATGGTGACGAGCTCATCCGCCTGCCGCACATCGGCCTCGCTCAAGCCCGAGCCCTCGCCGCCTATCAGTAACGCGACGTGCCCGCGCCAGCTGACTGCGTCCGGATCGTGCCCGTGGCGGGGGACGGCCGCAACAACACGGCCGCCGTGGTTCCGAATACAGCTTACCGCGGCGTCGATCGTCGGCTCTGCGGCGACTGGCACGCGCAGGACGCTCCCCATGCTGCCTCGCACGGCCTTCCAGGAAAACGGGCTCGCCGAGGCGCCGCACACGAGCACGCCAGTGATACCGCCGGCTTCGCCCGCCCGTACGAGGGAGCCGATATTGCCCGGGTCCTGCACATCGACGGCGATCAGCACAAAGCCGTTCTCCTGTCGGCAGATCTCTTCGGCATCGATCGGTTCCCTCCGAGCAATCGCCACGATCCCGGACGGTGCGCGGACGGGACTCATCGCAGCGAATACGGAATCGCTGACGGTGAGGACGCGCGCGCCGTAATCGTCGGCTGCGCGCGCGACGTCCGCTTCTTCGGTGCCGGCGCTGCGGGACGCGACGACCGCAACCGTTTCGAACTCCACGCCCGCCGCGATCGCTTCACGGATCAGGTGAGCGCCGTCGAGCAACAGCCGTCTGCCGGTCGCATCTGGTTGACGCGCGAGCTCACGGAATGTACGAACAACGGGGTTCTGGCGGCTGTTGATGACGGGCATTTGCTAGTTGGTAGCTGGTAGTCGGTAGCTGGTAGCTACGAGCTACCAGCTACCACCTACCGCCTATGTTAAAGTCAGTCGGTCGATGAAGGATCGCATTCTCAAGCGTTTCAACGACGAACTTGCTGCGCTCGAGCGCGAACTGAAATTCGAGCTGCCGAAGGAGATCAAGCGCGCTCGCGAGCTCGGCGATCTGCGCGAGAACGCCGAATACAAGGCGGCAAAAGAACGCCAGGAGATGGTGAACGCCCGCATTGCCATGTTGAAACGGCGTGTGAGCGAAATCGCCCTCATGAATCTCGATCGTGTCCCGCGCGATCGTGCGGGATTCGGATCCACTGTCCACCTGCGCGATAAAAATGGCGATGCTGTCGTGTACCAGCTCGTGATGCCGGAAGAGGCCGATTTCGAAAAAGGGATGATCTCTACGTCGTCCCCGATCGGTCGGGCCATCCTGAACAAGGAGGAAGGCGACGAGGTGAAGGTCGTCACACCCAACGGAGTCCGCCAGTTCGAGGTCGTCAAGCTCATTACCATCCACGACGGACAGTGATCCTACAGAGCACGCATCCGCAGCGTACTGCGCGGAGGCGACATGACAAGCGGTTCTGACTATTCTCCTGATCGTCGAACGGCGCTGGTGCTCTGCGGCACCGGCGCCGATGGCGCGTACCACGCGGGCGTTCTCAAGGCCTTGCAGGAGGCGGGTGTCAAAATCGACGTCATGGCCGGCCACGGTGTCGGCGCAGCTGCCGCGGCGCTGGCGGCCGTAGACGGCGCGTCGCGTCTCTGGAGTGAAAAGGGAATCTGGAGGGAAGGGACGGCCCGTTCCCTTTACCAATTGAAGTTGTCGGTTCGCCTGGCGGCGTGGTTCGCAGGCTTGCTGACAGTCACAGGGCTCGCTGCGTTGCTGTTGGCGCTCGGCGACGGCGACCCGCCGCGATGGCTCGTGTTCGTGGCCCTCGTCCTCGCCGGTGCTGTTCTTGTCGTTCTCGTCGGCGCAGCCATGGAACGCCGTGCGCCGGTGCGGCGATTCGCCGGAGCAAGGGCGTGGTGGCGTGTCCTGGGGGCTCCGCTCGACGCCGAGCCGGCGTCGAGCGCGTTCGCCGCCGCACTGTGGGAGCTGCTGCACGGCGGCGGACCTGTCGCCCGACCGACTCCAGCCATCGTCGGCCGCCGTTATGCGGAGGTGTTGGCAGAGAGCGTCGGCCAGCCTGGGTTTCGTGAGCTGATGATCGTTGCCACCGATCTCGACTCGCGCCGCGACGTCGTCGCGGCGCTCCTGCGCGAGCCGTTTCGCCGCGACTTCGTGGCGCCGCGGACGGGTGAGGAACGGCAATCGGAAATCATCGACCTCGTAGGCACCGGGCGCGACAATGCCCTCGATGTCATCGCAGCGGCACTGACTCCGCCTGTCGCGTGCGACCCGCATCTGGTCACATTTGGCGTGGACACATACTGGCGCGGCGAAACGCACCGTCTGTGCGATCGTCCCGGCGCATGCACGCGCCTGCTCGACGAGCTCGCCGCCGCACATGTTACGCAGGCGATTGTGGTCAGCGCTGTCGCCGCTCCTCACGTACCGCATCGGCTGGCAGCCGCCAGACTCGAGCCGCGGCATCGGCTGGGCGAGTTTCTGGCGGCAGCCGAGTCTGCAGCCTTGCGCGACGCCCGCCTCGCAGCGTCGTTGCGGTTCGATTCCGTCCACGTGATCAGCCCGGCTCACAATGCGATCGGGCCATTCGATCTGTCCGGCGCGTATGACGAGGCGTCTGATCGCTGGACCGACTTGTCCGAGCTGATGAGTCGGGGCTATGAAGACGCATATCGCCAGTTCATCGAACCGGTCGTAGGCGCCAGCGGCGAGCAGATGGCGCAGGGTCCGGTTGAGATTGACGTGCGGGGATAGGACGCGCCATGCAGCGAGACACCGAAATCGTGCATGCGGGCTACCGCAAGAAGTCGGAGCCCGGCGCATTTCTCACGGGCCCCCAGTTCGCGTCGACCTACACCACGCCCGGGGATCCGTCCCAGCATGCCCTCAGCTACGGCCGTTTCCACAACCCGACATGGACCGCGTGGGAAGAGGCGCTTGCGGTTCTCGAAGGCGGCGGCCAGGCGGTGGCATTCGGCTCGGGCATGGCCGCCGTCAATGCCGTATTCGGAGTCGCTCTCAAGGCCGGCGACGTGGTCGTCCTGCCGGCCGACTCGTACTACGCCATTCGCCGGGTCGCGTCAGTCTGGCTGCAGTCGATCGCGGTCCAGGTGCGGTTGGCGCCCACGAGGGGCAACGCGCAGGTGGCCGCGCTCGATGGCGCCAAGCTGCTGTGCATCGAGACCCCGTCGAACCCGATGCTCGACGTGTGCGACATTCGTGCGCTCGTCGGGGCCGCCCAATCGCGTGGTGTGATGGTCGCGGTGGACAACACCACGGCCACCGCCTACCTGCAGCAGCCGCTCGATTTGGGGGCCACGTTCGTGATGGCGTCCGATACAAAAGCGCTGACCGGGCACAGCGATCTGATCCTCGGACATGTCGCAACCCGCGACGCGTCACTCGCAGAAGCGCTGCGAACGTGGCGGACCCACCACGGCGCGATCCCGGGTCCGATGGAGGTCTGGCTGGCGCACCGATCGCTGCCCACGCTGCCATTACGACTTGCGCGGCAATGCGCGTCCGCTGAGTGCCTGGCCACTCTCCTCGCATCACGATCCGATGTGGCCGCGGTGCACTATCCGGGGCTTCCGACCCATCCGGGGCATGAAGTCGCCTCGCGTCAGATGAAGAGATTCGGGTCGGTGGTCAGTTTCGATCTCACCACCCGAGCGCGCGCCGAAGCCTTCCTGAACAGCTTGACGCTCGTCCGTGAGGCGACCAGTTTCGGAGGCGTTCACTCCATGGCGGAGCGCCGTGCCCGCTGGGGAGGCGACGCCGTCAGCGAAGGCCTCATCCGGTTCAGCGTCGGTTGCGAAGCCGTCGAGGACATCCTTGCAGACGTTACGGCCGGGCTCGAGGCCGCGTCGTCGCGTAGCTGAACGTTCATCCGAACTTCGATCCCCCCGATCCCCGATCCCCGATCCCAGCTCTTCAAGAGGGCTATCGCCACGTGCGTGTTGGGAATCGGAGTTGCGAGCAGGGATTCTGGAGCTGCGTGCAGAGGCCGGAGCTGTTTACTCAGGTGGACTGTAGCGTCACGGCAGAGTACGCGGGAATTCGGAAGGAGGAAGGCACATGCGTCGACATATATGCGTGTTGATGCTGACGTTGGCCGCCGCCGGGTGCGCGCGCTCGGTGAACATGGAGCAGGCGCGCAGCGCGGTGCTTGCGCGCGATCGCGAGTGGGCCCAGAGCACGAAGGACCCCAATAAGTTCATGTCCTATATGGCGGAGGATGCCACGGTGTACGCGCCGGGAGAGCCGGCGCAAAAAGGGGCCGCCACAATTCGGAGCAAGTTCGAGGAAATGAGCAGAGCGCCTGGATTCTCGCTCACCTGGACGCCTGACAAGGCGGACGTGGCGAAGAGCGGCGATATCGCATACACGACCGGCTCGTACGAGGCGACGATGGCCGGAGGGACCGAGAAGGGCAAGTACGTGGCCGTGTGGAAGAAACAGTCGGACGGCTCGTGGAAGGTGACCGATGACATCTTCAATCCGGACGCGCCGCCCCAAGTTCCTCATACGGAGCACGCGATGGTGGCGCCGTCGGCGGTCAAGTGGGCCGCCCCCCCACCAAGCCTGCCGCCAGGCGCGCATTTCGCGGTGGTTGCCGGCGACCCATCTCAGGCTCAACCCTTTGTGCTTCGTCTGCGCGTGCCGGCCGGTTACCGGATCCCGCCACACTGGCACCCGACGGCCGAGAACGTGACCGTGCTTTCAGGGACGGTGGCCCTTGGAATGGGCGATACCTTTGACCCGGCCGCGATGCAGGACCTCCCGGCTGGAGGCTTCGGCACCATCCCCTCTGAAATGCACCACTTTTTCATGGCAAAGACCGCCGCGACCGTCCAGGTGCACGGCATGGGACCGTTTGCGGTGAACTACGTCAACCCCGCGGATGATCCGAGTAAGGAGTAATCAAGTCACAAGGCACAAGGCACAATCCTGATTCCACGTCTCTAGGGCGCGACTCTACGCCGCGCCAGGCGGGCCGTAAAAGGCCCGCCCTACTTGTGCCTTGTAGTTTGTGACTTGATTAGCAGTCCAGGCAGCGGACTTCGTTGAATATCGCTTCCTGTTTGTCGGGATTTTCCCGCGCATAGTTCACGAGACAGCGCACGGCCTTACCGATGTCCGGGAGGCCGTACGCATCTGCCATCTGCTGCAGGAACGCCACCTTTTCCGTTTCGAGCTCAATCGGGCAGGCTTCTGCGTTTTTCACGTCGCCGTTCTCCGTTTGACTAAGGCGGGTCCAAAAGGACCCGCCCTACTTTTAACTGTCGACTTTGTACTTTGGACTTGTTGTCAGGCTTTGACCAGTCGTTTTTCGTGCGACTGGTGCTCGTGCAGGAACTCCAACGCCATGTTCAGCACGCGCTCGGTAAAGGCATCGGCGGGCAGGTTGCCGAACTTTTCGCGGAACGCGTGAAGCGGCACCACGGCCTTGGCCATCGCCCGATGTCCGCCGGCGCTGCCGATATCGGCGAAGTACTTCCGCACGAACTCCCCGGCGTTGCGTGAGTATCCGAGATTCCTGACCGACATGATCAACGAATCGTTGACGATGCCGGCGACGATCGTCCATTTGACGTTTTCGAGCTGCAGATAGAAGTCCGCGACGTATGGGATGAAGTCCTCCCTGGGTGTCGTACCGAGGAACGCGCAGAATACCTGTTCAGCCATTCGGCCGTACTGTTTCGCCTTCACGACGTACTCGAGACGTTCCATCGTGATTTC
>Ga0075429_100001835_pt1 | contig 17572 bp, 15 predicted proteins | sample RhiMetdeltSRZDD3_FD_75295 | JGI IMG/M metagenome (GOLD analysis project Ga0075429, IMG submission 75295) | Populus rhizosphere microbial communities from Tennessee, USA - Rhizosphere MetaG P. deltoides SRZDD3 | ecosystem: Host-associated > Plants > Roots > Rhizosphere > Soil | place: USA... | reverse complement strand
GATCGCCGAGGCGAGCATGGACGCTCCGGTCTCGCGCGCGGACGGCATCCACTGGCCATTCTGGTACCAGGTCGTGAGCCACGGCAGCAACGCCAGCAGCAGCACGGCGAGCAACAGCGGCAGCAACGAAGCGGGCGGACGCGGGGACGGGTCGGGGCGGCTCATGGGGCGTGGGGGCTCCGGCCAGAGGGGCGCGTGGATCGGCCGGCCGGGTGCGGCGGGAGCTTCCCGCCGCGCCCGGACCGTCGGTGGTTACTTCTTTGCCGCGGGTTTCGCCGCCGGCTTGGCCGCCGGCTTCTTCGCAGGTTCCTTGTCCACCGACATCGCCACGGTCTGCGTCGCGGTGATCACCACGATGTCGCCGACCTTCACCCGCTTCAGGTTCTCCGGGTCGCGCGGGGTCACCACGGACTCGTCACCGGTCGGGTCCTTGAGCGTCGCCGTGTTGGCCACCAGGTCGATCGCCGAGATCGTGGCGCGGTACGTGGCGCGCTCGGTCAGCGTCACCGACGGCTTGTCCCCCGGCTTGGCGTCGCCGCGCATGCGCTCGATCGACAGCTCGGTGTTGGTGCCCTCCTCGACATGGATCGATAGGGTCTCGGTGGAGACGGCCTTGATCCGGTCGCCGCGCTTGAGCTTGCCGAGCGTCTTCACCTCGGGCTTGACCGGAAGCACGATCGTGTCGCCTTCCTGCGAGCGGTAGGTGATGACGCGCGCGGTGGTGTCCACCTTGAGCAGCGTGGCGTAGCGCGTCGTCGTGCTCGTGGCCTCGAACGAGGGTTTGCTCGTGTCGGCCGGCGCCTGCGCGAACGCGGGCGTGGCGGCCAGGGTCAGCAGCAACAGACATCGCCAGGCGATGTGCTTCATGGGGATCCATCCTCTCGGTCTGCCGCGCGCCATCTCGGGCGGCGGTCGATGGGAACTCGGGCTTCGGTTCCGGGGGGCTTCGTGCGGCGAACGCTGGCGGTCGGCGTTGGGTTCGCGCGTGGCCGTCCCGCGCGTTCCCCGCGAACTCGTTGCCAAGCTAACAGGCGGCGGCGGGCGCGTCAGCCCGGCGAAGTGCCGCACGTGCCGGAATTGTCCGCGGGCTCGTGCGAATCGCGTGATGCCGCCCGGCGAGGGGGCGCCGCACCCAGCGTGCTGCGGCACACGCGCGAGTGGCCCCTCGGACGCCCGTTCGGGTGGCCCCGGCCCGCTCCTGCCGCCTGCGTGACGTGACGAAAGCTGCTAATTTCGTGAAGTCTATCCTGACGTCCACTGACCGCTACGGGAGCGCGCCATGCCCGAGACCTCGACCGCCGTGAAGATCCGTCCGCTCGACGAACTGGATATCACGGGGATCGCCCGCATCGACGAGAAGATCTCCGGCATCTATCGCCCTGAGATCTGGGAGGAGCGGATCATGTATTACACGCGCCGCGACCCCGGTGCCTCCCAGGTCGCTGCTTCCGGCGGCAAGATCGTCGGCTTCATGCTCGGCGACCTGCGCGCGGGCGAGTTCGGCCTCGACGAGCCGAGCGGCTGGATCGAGCGCTTCGGCATCGACCCCGACTTCCGGGGGCAGGACCTGGGCCGCAAGATGTTCGACGCGATCAAGACGCACTTCGCCGCCGAGGGCGCCAAGTCCGTGCGCACGCTGGTGGATACGAACGACGGAGGCGTGGCCGGATTCCTCAAGGCCATCGGGTTCACGCCGGCGCCGCTCCAGGCGCTCGAGATGCGGATCTAGGGAGTTTGCCCCCCATGAAGGTCGAGAACGTCACCCTCGAGAAGCGATATCACGGTGCGGTCGAGCACTGGCGTCGTCATCATTTCAAGGATTACGAAACCCTGATGACGAACTGGGAGAAGTACTTCCCCAAGGACGAGAAGTTCTGCCTGTGCGCCAAGCTGGAGATCGGCACGCCCGACGTGATCCACATCGGCGAGCAGAAGGGCCAGCCCAAGCGGCTCGAGCCCGACCAGCTCACCGAGGACCAGGCGCATCACCTGCTCGCCATCATCAAGGCGCAGGCGAGCACCGAGTTCGGCAGCATCCAGCAGCACGCCGGCACCGTGGACCGCGCCCATGACGACCAGGACCGCGCGTGGGTGCTGCGCGTGATGGCCGAAGAACTGCGCCACGGCTACCAGATGCTGCACCTGCTGCTCGACAAGGACTGGACGCACGTGAGCGGTGGCGTGACCGGCGAGCAGATGGTCGAGGAGATCCTGTCCATGACGACGGGCAACCACGTCCTCGACGCCTTCAACCTCGATTACGACTCGTTCATCGACAACATCGCGTTCGCGGCGTTCATCGACCGCGTCGGCAAGTACCAACTCACGATGCAGAAGGTGTGCGCGTACAAGCCCATGGCGGACAGCATGCCGCCGATGCTGCGCGAGGAAGCGTTCCACCTCGCCGCCGGCGTGATCCCGCTGCGCCGCTTCGCCGAGCGCGCCGCCAAGGGCGACCCGCTCGCGAACCTCGAACTGGTGCAGCAGTCGGTGAACAAGTGGTTCGCGCGCGGCCTCGAGATGTTCGGCGACGAGCGCGGCGGCCAGAAGAACCTGTCGTTCGGGTTCAAGGACCTCACCAACCGCGAGGCCGTGGACCAGTACATCGAGGAGTGCCGCAAGATGATCCGCGACATCAACACGCGGTTCGTGCGCGCGCGCTTCCCGGACTACGCACCCGACAAGGTCGAGGCCGTGATCGACGAGCTCGAGCGCTCGCGCGGCTCGCATCAAGGCTTGAGGTACGACGACATCCTGCACCTGCCCGACCCGCGCTTTTTCCGCCGCAAGGGCGAGGTCGCGTTCCAGATGGTGGGGATCTACGGCGAGACGTTCACGGACGCCGAGGAGTACCTGCGCTACCTCGCCAAGCACCTGAACCCCGGCTACGTCGCCAGCCGCGACCTGCGCCTCTACGCTGACGCGCTGCGCAAGGTGGTGGCGGGCGAACTCACCGTGGAGCAGGGCGTGAAGGCCATGCCCAAGCTCAAGCGGCTGGGCGGCACGTGCCCGTGTTCCAAGTCGGTGCGCTGGGTGATGGAAGACAACGACGGTGCCGAGACCACGGTCATGACGCGCCCGGCCTGAACCCAGGCCCCATGACCTCAGCTCCCCGTCCGCGTTCGCGAGTGCCGTGTGTGGCGTACTTCTGCATGGAGTACGGCCTGCACGAGTCGTTCCCCATCTACGCGGGCGGGCTCGGCATCCTGGCCGGCGACCACATCAAGGCCGCACACGACCTGCACGTGCCGATGGTCGCGGTGGGGCTGCTGTGGGAGCGCGGCTACTGCGTGCAGCGGATCGGCGCCGACGGGCGGCCCTACGAGGAGTACCCGGCGTTCGACACCGGCTTCCTGTCCGACACCGGCGTGCGTGTGCGCGTGCGTGTGCGCGGCAAGGAGATCGCGGTGCGCGTGTGGGTCACCGAGCGCCACGGGCACATCCCGCTCTACCTGCTGGAGCCCTTGAAGCGCGAGGACCGCTGGATCACGCACCGGCTCTACGAGGCCGGCACCGACACGCGCATCGCGCAGGAGATGCTGCTGGGGATCGGCGGCGTGCGTGCGCTCGGCTGGCTCGGGCTCGAAGTGCACACGTACCACTTCAACGAGGGGCACGCGGTCTTCGGCGGGCTCGAGCGCATCGCCGAGCTCATGGAGTCCGGTTTGCAGTTCCCCGAATCCTGGCTGCGCGTGCGCCAGCAGACGGTGTTCACCACCCACACGCCGGTGCTGGCGGGCAACGAGCAGCACGCGCTCGCCGACCTTCGCCGCATGGGTGCCTGCCTGCAGCTCTCGGGTGCCGAGATGCGTGCGATCGGCGGTGAACCGTTCAGCATGACCGTGGCCGGCCTGCGGCTGGCGCGCGCCGCGAACGCGGTGTCCCAGCTGCACGGCGTGACGGCGCGCGCGATGTGGAAGGACGTCTCCGGCGCGTGCGACATCGGTGCCATCACCAACGGCGTGCACGTGCCCACGTGGCAGGCTCCCGAAGTGGCCGATGCCGGGGGCGATCCCGGCAGGCTCTGGGATGCGCACGTGCGGTTGAAGGCCCAGCTGCTGGCCGACGTGCGCCGCCGCCACGGCGTTTCGATCGAGCCCGACGCGCTGGTGGTCGGCTTCGCGCGCCGAGCCGCCGGCTACAAGCGCAGCGACCTGCTGTTGCGCGACGAGGCACGGCTGGAGTCCCTGCTCGGCAAGCACAAGGTGCGCGTGCTGTTCGCGGGCAAGGCGCACCCGGACGACGCCAACGGCCACAACATCGTCGCACGGCTGGTGCTCGGCGCGCGCCGGCATCCCGGCCAGGTGCTGTTTCTCGAGAACTACGACATGGCGCTCGGACGGCTGCTCACGCGCGGCTGCGACGTGTGGCTCAACAACCCGGTGCGTCCGCTCGAAGCGAGCGGCACGTCGGGCATGAAGGCGGCGATGAACGGCGTGCTGAACGTGAGCATCCTGGACGGCTGGTGGGACGAGGCGTGTGAGGACGGTGTGAACGGCTTTGCCGTGGGTGGCCGGGACTCGGGCGACGACATCCACGACCTGAACGCCCTCTACGACACGCTCGAAAAGCGCGTGCTCCCGGCATGGGCGGACCGCGCGAAGTGGACGCGCATGATGGTCGCGAGCGTGAAGATGGCGCGTGAGGGCTTCAGTGCCGAGCGCATGCTGCGCGATTACTTCACCACGCTCTACGCCATGCCCGAGGCCCTCGCCACGCGCTGAGCTTCCTGCCGCACGATTATCGGAGGACTCATGCCACGAACCACCGTCGCCGCCGTGCGCGGCGCGATCTCCGTGCGCGCGAACCGCGCGGCCGACATCCGGGACGCCACCGCCCGGCTGCTCCAGGCCCTGCTCGAGCGCAATGCCCTGACCCCGGATCGCATCGTGAGCGCCGTGTTCACGGCCACGCCCGACCTGACCGCGGACTTCCCTGCACACGCCGCTCGCCGACTCGGCTGGACCGACGTGCCGCTGCTGGGCGCTGTGGAACTCGACGTGCCCGGCGCGCCGGCGCGCATCGTGCGCGTGCTGCTCACGCTGCGCGACGTGCCATTGGGCGCACGGTTGGTCCCCGTCTACCTCGATCGCGCCGCGCTGCTGCGACCCGACCTCGCGGGGCTGCCGACGGCGGCACGGCCACGGGCAGCCGGCGACGCGAAGCGCGTGGCGGTGGTGGGCCTGGGCCAGATCGGCGGCTCGCTGGGGCTCGCCTTGGGGCAGGCGGGTGGCTGGCAGCGTGTGGGGTTCGACACCCGTGCTTCCGCGAGGCGCGCCGCGCTCAAGAAGGGCGCGGTGGACGAGACGGCCGGTTCGCTCGCGGCGGCGTGCGCGGGGGCAGCCCTCGCGGTCGTGGCCGTGCCGGTGGACGTGCTGCCGCGCGTGCTCGCAGCAGCAGCAGCAGCGCTGCCGCCTGGCGCCGTGCTGTTGGACACGGGCAGCGCCCGCGGCGCCGGCGTGACGCGTGCGCTGGTGGCGGCCGAGCGGCGCGTCCGTGCTGTGGGTGGCCACCCGCTTGCCGGCAACGAGAGGCGCGGGCTGGCCGGAGCGGACGCGCGGCTCTTCGCCGGCGCGCCGTTCGCGCTCATGCCGGTCCGCGGCCGCGTCCCGGCGATCGTGCGCGCGCTGGTGCGCGACCTGGGCGCGGTCGCGCGCGTGGTGAGCCCGCGGCGCCACGACGCCGCACTGGCGCGCACGAGCCATCTGCCGTGGCTGCTCTCGCGTGCGCTGGCCGAGCTGGGCGCGGCGGCCGCGCGCGAACAGCTCGCGGGGCCCGGGTTCGCCTCGATGACGCGCCTGGCTGCGAGTGACCCGCGGGTGGCGCGAGCCTACGTGCGGGCCAACGCCGCGAACGTGCGCTCGGCATGGCGGCGGCTGCGTTCACAGCTCGACCGGGACGTGCGCGCGCTCGAGGACGGCTGACGATCGCACCGAGCGGGAACGCCCCAGCTCAGTTCGGAAACCCCATCCGCGCCACGATGCTGGCGTAGCGCGGGTCGCCTCGCAGCGGGTCGAAGCGCGGATTCACGCGCACGTACACCATGGCGCGGTCGTGCGTGGCGAGCGCTTCCTCCAGCTTGGCGAACGCCGCGTCGAAGTCACCGAGCATCGCCAGCGGCCCCGCCACCGCGTACGGCGGCACGAAGCGGTCGGCGGGCAACTCGGCCAGCTTCGCCAGCTCGGCGCGTGCGCCCGCGGCGTCCCCGGACAGCGCCAGCGCGCACGCCAACCCGGCGCGCACGCGCGGATCGTCCTCGCGTTCGATCACCGAGCGGTATTCCGGCACCGCCTCCGCCGCGCGGCCGCTCTGCTCGAGGATGCGGGCGCGATCAGCGATGCCGGCGAGGTAGCCGTCCAACGGACGCAGCGCTTGCATCCGGAAGTGGTGTTCGAGCGCTTCGGCGTAGCGGCGCGCGTAGTAGAACACGTTCACGAGCGTGGTCGGCATGACGTACGAGAGCGCGTCCAGGTCCTCCGCCGCTCGCGCTTCGGCCAGGGCCTCGTCGAAGCGGCCAAGCACGGTGAGCAGCTCCGCGTACCACTGGTGCCCGGTCGCGTACGTGGGATCCAGTTCGAGCGCACGCTTGAACCCGGCCTCGCTGCCCGCCCAGTCCCACTCGAGCAGCAACCGCGTGAACGCCAGCGACGTGTGCGCCTCGGCCGACTCGGGATCCAGTTCCAGCGCGCGGCGTGCGGCGGCCATGGCCTTCTGGTAGCCGAGCCTCGGCGGCAGCCACGGCGCCAGGATGATGTAGCAGTCGGCGAGTCCCGACCACGACGGCGCGTGCTCGGGGTCCAGGTCGATGGCGGACTCGAAGTGCTCGATCGCCTGGCGCAAGCCCTCACGCGTGCGCTTGCTCCACTGGCGCCGGCCGCGCAGGTAGGCGCGGTGCGCCTCCGGATCGTGCGTGCGGCCCGCGAGCGAACCGCCCTTGGGGCGGATGGGGATCGCCTCGCCGGCGGCGACGTGCTGCAAGTCGGCGGCCAGCGAGCGGGCGTTGGTGTAGCGATCCTCGGCGCGCTTCTCCAGGCACTGGCGGATCACCGTGTCGAGCGCGGGCGAGAGCCCGGGCCGCTCGAGCGACAGCAGCGGCGCGGGCGCGTGCAGGATGGCGTCGGTGATGGCCGGCACGACCGAGCCGCGAAACGGCGCGCGGCCGGCGAGCAGCTCGAACAGCACCGCCCCCAGCGAGAACACGTCGGTGCGCTCGTCCACCGGGTGATCCAACAGCTGTTCCGGCGACATGTACGCCAGCGTGCCCTCGGGCACGACCGGCTTGGTGTGCGCTCGCGAGATGGAATCCTCGTCGTCGCTTCCGCAGCAGGTCGCCAGCCCGAAGTCGAGCACCTTCACGCGGCCGCGCGCGGTGACCATGATGTTCGCGGGCTTCAGGTCGCGGTGGATCACGCCGCGCTCGTGCGCGGCCTCCAGCGCTTCGCACACTTGCAGCGCGTACGCGACCGCGTCGCGTTGGGCCACGGGCCCGCGCGCGACCAGCTGCGCCATGGTCTGGCCGCGGACCAGTTCCATGACCAGGAAGTCGAGCCCGTCCTGCTCGTCGAAGTCGTACACGGTGGCGATCGCCGGATGCTCGAGCTGCGAGAGCAGCCGGGCTTCCTCGCGCAGCCGCCGGCGAGCGTCGGGGCTGGACAGGATGCGCGGCGAGATCACCTTGAGCGCCACGTCGCGCTCCAGCCGCTCGTCCCAAGCGCGGTAGACCGCACCCATGCCGCCTTCGCCCAGCCGCTCGACGACGCGATAGCGCCCGAGCGTGCGGCCGATCATGGCCGTCTCCACGGAGGTGCCGGCCATGTCAGTCCACCACCGCCGTGGCGGCGAGGCGCGTCACGTAGTCGTCCGGCAGCCGGTGATGCCGCGCGCCGCGCACCAGTGCTTCGAGGTAGCGCCTCGAGGGCGGCGACGGGTTCGCCGAGCGCGCCAGGTAGATCGACGCGCGCAGGCGCCGCGGGAACGAGCCGTCGTCCGCGCGCACGAGCTGCACGGACGCGGTGTCGCGGTCGTAGACATTGTGCTGGTCGCCGGAGCCCTTGTAGCCCTCGTAGCCGTCGAGCGCGGCGACGTCGGCCTCGGTCAGCTCGTAGACCACGCCCCAGACGGATTCCCCGTGCGCCACGCCCACGCTCGCCACGCCCCCACCCCAGTCGTGCGACGTGAGCGGGAACGTCAGCTTGTGGTCGCGCAGTTCGGCCAGCCCCACCACCGAGTGCCCCGGGCAACGGCGGGTCATCTGCTCCGGGTCGAGGTTCGAGCCGTAGGCGAAGTAGAGCATGGGAGTCTCGGGTGGATCCGCGGCTCCGGGGGTCGGGCCGCCGGCGCTTTGCGGGCACTTCGGGGCCCGGCCGGGCCGGGGATGTCGGCCCGAGCATAGCGGATTGGCGGCGTGCCTTGGCCCCACTCTATATTGCGACGTCCCCCCGCCCACGCCGCGGTCCGCCGGCGCCCCCTCGTTCCGGAGTCCCCATGCCTGTCGACATCCTCGCATTCGGCCCGCATCCCGACGATGCCGAGATCGCCTGCGGCGGACTGCTGCGCAAGCTCAAGGATCTGGGCCGGACCACCGGCATCATCGACATGACCTCCGGCGACATGGGCTGGGGCACTCCCGAGCTGCGCGCCGAGGAGGGACGCAAGGCGGCCGAGATCCTCAAGCTGGATGTGCGCGAGTGCCTCGACCTGGGGGACGGTCGCGTCGAGGACACGTTCGAGAATCGCTGCAAGGTCGCGAGCGTGATCCGCCGCCACCGGCCGGAGATCATCCTGTCGCCGTACTACGACCTGCCGATCGGCCGCGGCCTGGGGCACAACGATCACTACAAGAGCGGCGAGATCGTCTCCAACGCCTACAACCTGGCCCACCTCGCCAAGGCGCCGTGCGAGGGTGAGCCGCACCAGGCGAAGGCGATCTACTACTACTTCATCCCGCCCGGGACGCGCCCCACGTTCATCGTGGACTTCACGGCCTACGCCGAGGACTGGAAGAGGGCGATCGACAGCCACGCGTCGCAGTTCCACCACCCCGACCGGCCGCGCCCCAAGCACCTCCCGCACCCGCTCGAGGCGTTCGAGGCGAGTGCCCGTTACTGGGGCTGGCAGGCGGGCGTGAAGTACGCGCACCCGTTCTTGGCCGTCACCCCGCTCAAGGTGGACGACCCGTTCACCCTGGTGGAGACGGTGGTCACGCGCCCATGAGCCGGGTGCGCACGACCTCACGGCCCATGGCGAGGCTCCAGCAGGCGGCGGCATTCGCCCTGGCGCTGGTCGTCCTGGGCCTGCCCGCGGCGTGCGCCGGCAGGAAGCCGCCCAAGCAGGCCCAGGGCCCGGCGTTGACAGTCGCGAGCGAGCACGCGCTGCTGCTCCGGCGCCACCGGCCCGACCTGGCCGAGCGTTGGACGGCGCCGAGCCCCGACGAAGTGCCGTTCGCGCCCCTCGACATCAACACCGTGGCGGCCCACGAGCAGTCGCTGCGCGGCCTGCTCGAGCGCGCGCGTGCGCTGCCCGCCTCGGCGGCCGCCGATTCGCTGCAGGCCCGACTCACGCTCGAACTGGAGCAGACAGTGCCGGGCGGCGCGCTGCGGACCGATCCGCTGCTGTGGCTCGCCATCGTCGAGGCGGCAGCGCGAGCGCCGTTCGCGTACGACAGCACGGCCGGCTGCCGCGAGGTGGAACGGGCGATGCGGCAGTTCGAGCTCATCCCGGAGGCGTTGCGCGGCGCCGCGGTGCTCATGCGCGGAGCACCCCCGCCGGACCCGGCCGCCTTCGAGGCGGGCCTGACACGGGTGGAATGGGTGTTCCGGCGCGACCTGCCGAGCCGGACCAAGGCTTGCAAGGAAGGCCGGCTGCTCGCTGAGTTCGTGCAGGCGGATACGCTCGCCGCCGCGTCCCTTGCGGGTTTCCGTCGCCTGCTGGTGCCGGAGCCCTAGGCGGAAGCGGCGGCAACACGTTGCGCGATGCAACGGGCGAGGACTTCTGCTGCATCGCACCGCGGTTGCACGATGCACCAGTCGTTGACCAGCACTCCATGACCCCGCTAACATCTGACAGATAGGATTCATCCACACCAAGGACGGTCTCGGTCGAGGCCCGCTCTCCGGCTCGACCCAAGGAGGATCTCCCCCATGCATTTCCGCGTGCCGCGCGTGGCCCCCACGCTCGCGCTGCTGGTCGCCCTGGCCACGACGGCCGAGGCGGCTCCGAGCTCGCCCGTCGTGCCCGGCCCCGTCACGCTCGCCGCGCGCACCTCGGCCGCCCCCGCGGCCGCGACGCGCCGCCGCCGTGCGCGCCGCCGGCTGCCGCCGGACGGGGTGTTCGCGCGCAATGCCATCCTGCTGGACCCCAGCACGGGAGAGGTGCTGTTCGAGAAGAACTCGTCGCGCTCGGTGCCGATCGCGAGCCTCACCAAGCTCATGACCGCGATGGTGTTCCTGGAGCAGCAGCCCGACCTGACGCGGGATGCCGTGGTCTCCTACGACGACATCCGCGGTGCCGGGCACACGCAGCTTCGCAGCCGTGAAGTCCTGCAACTGGGCGAACTGCTGCGCATGAGCCTGATGAGCTCGGACAACTGTGCCACGCGCATCCTCGCGCGCGAGTCCGGTCTCCCGCACGCCGACTTCATCGCCCGCATGAACCGCAAGGCCGTGGAACTGGGTCTCACCGGGACGCACTTCGACGAGGTCACGGGCCTGGACGAGCACAACGTGTCCACCGCCTCGGACGTGGCGCGCATGCTGCACGCGGCCGCCCACGAGCCGCTGATCGCCGAGATCACCACCACGCGTTCGTATGCGTTCCGCACCGAACGCCGCTACCACACGGTGGGCAACACGAACCGGCTGCTCTACGGCCGCTACGAGATCAAGGGTGGCAAGACCGGCTTCATCCACGAGGCCGGATATTGCTTCGCCACCTGGGTGCACTCCCAGGGCCGCGACTTGATCGCGGTCGTGCTCGGTGCGCCCACGAACGCCACGCGCTTCGCCGACACCGTGCGCATGCTGCAGAAGGTGCAGCGGCCCGCGGCGACCAGCACGCAGCTCTAGCGCGCGCTTCACCGCGACGCCCCGCCGGGCCATGCGCCCGGCGGGGCGTCGTCATTCGCGCCCGGCGACGCGTGCGGGTAGCTTCGCCGCGTGAGCCCTTCTGGCGCCGCTTCGCCCTCGATCGCTCCCGCCGTGCTGGCCGGATTCGGCGCCGGTCTGGCGGGCGGCCTGTTCGGCGTGGGCGGCGGGATCATCCTGGTCCCCATGCTCACGGCCTACTTCGCGCTCAGCCAGCACGAAGCACACGGCACGTCGCTGGCCGCCATCGGTGCTACTGCGGTGGCCGGACTCGTGGTCTATGGCCTGGCCGGCAACGTCGCCTGGTGGCCAGCGGGCCTGCTGGCACTCGCCAGCTTGCCCGCCGCCAACCTCGGCGCGCGGCTGGCGGCGCGCACGAGCCGCGAACGACTGACACTCGCATTCGCCGTGTTCATCGTGGTCGTCGCCCTCCGCATCCTGTGGCGCGCCCCGGCCGGATCGGCCGAGCACGCGCTCACGGGCGTGCCCGGAGTCTTGGCATCGCTCGGAGCGGGCGCGGCAGTGGGCCTGCTCTCGGGCTTTATGGGCGTGGGGGGTGGCATCATCGCCGTGCCGGCGCTGACCCTGTTATTCGGAATGAGTCAGCAGATGGCCCAGGGCACGAGCCTGGCGCTGATCCTCGTGACCGCCCCGTTCGGGGCGCTCGAGCACCACCGGCAGGGAAACGTGGCCACTCGGCTGCTGCCTGGGCTCGCGATAGGGGCCCTTCTCGGCGCGCCGCTGGCTTCGCTGGCCGCGCAGCGACTTCCGCAGCAGGGGCTGGCGCGTGGCTTCGCGGTGTTCCTGCTCGCGAACGCCGCACGCATGGTCTGGGTGTCGCTGCGAGCTCCGCGCGCTCGCTGAGGAACCGATTCCGGGCCGCTCGATGGTGCCAGTACTGTCGAGAGGTTACGACCACGAAACATGGGTGGTTTTGCCGAGGAAGTCCTTGCCCCGGAGGGAAAATTCCCGCATCTTCGTGGTGTTCCGCACCCATTCGTACCTTGGCCCCGGGTTCCCGGCGGTGAGGTGCGTCGGTACGGCCTCGCAGCACTGCATCTGCTCCCCCCCGACGGGGACGCACCACGCTCGCACACCTGAAAGGAGTCCCAGGATGAGGCGTTTCGCTACCACGCTTGCGCTGCTCGCGGTCTGTGCCGCGCCGGCCCTCGCGGCCAACCAGGTTCGTATCTCGCAGGCTTACGGTGGCGGCGGTGGCTCGACCGGCACCTACCTGCGTGACTACGTCGAGATCTACAACAGCGGCGTCACGGCCGTGAACATCGGCGGCTGGACGCTCGAGTACGGCTCGGCGACGGGCAACTGGGGCAGCTCCGCGGGCAATATCTTCACGTTCCCGCAGGGCACGATCATCCAGCCCTGCCAGTACCTGCTGCTCGAGGCCGGTTCGAATGGCTCCGCTGGCGTAGCGCTCCCGGTCCCGGCGGACTTCCAGACCGCACTGACGGGCTTCTCGATGGCCGCCGGCAGTGGCAAGGTCGGCCTGTTCAACGCTGCCAACGCGAACCTCCCCTGCGGCTCTGAGCTCGTCGGCACGCTGGTGGACAAGGTCGCCTATGGCACGTCCAACTGCGCCGAGGTCACGGCTGTCGGCCTGCTCTCGTCCACGCAGGGCGCTGTCCGCAATTCCGCCGGCGCCACGGACACCGACAACAACGTGAACGACTTCACGATCGTCGGCGCTCCGGTGCCGAGGAACAGCTCGTCGTTCAACCCGGCTTGCCTCGCGACGGATACCAAGGCCAGCACGTGGGGCAAGGTGAAGTCGATTTACCGGTAGTACCGCTACATCGCTTCGCTCGCGCCAGGACCCCGCGACCTCACGGTCGCGGGGTCTTGCGTTTGCCGACGGAAGCTCGCTCGTGAGGCGGCGCAGTCACCGGTGATCGGATCCCTTCCTCTGCCCGCTGCGAGCGTTGGGCGCGCCGGCCCGCTCTCGCTCGGTGATGCGCCGCCTGCACGACGGGCGTGCGAGATGCAATCCGCGTGATCGAGCCGGCTTGGCTTCGCCATCCGGCAACCATCGCGTTCGCCGTCGTTTGGCTGCGAGCGTCTCTCGGGCCGCGGGAATCGCGCCGGAGTGCTCGCCAAGCCGCGCACTGACACGCTGTTCGCGCGGCCGGCCGCGACGGCGAGCCTTCGGCCGCGCACTTGCATGGAGTGGTAATGGGGCCCCTGCGTCCCGGGGCTCACGACGAACCCGCCTTGCACACCACGACCGCCACGGAGGGCCCATGGCCCGGCCGTCCCGCAGCCGCAGTCCGCAGCCCCGACGCGTGATGCGCGCGACGTCGGCGCTCGAAGCGCCGCCGACTCAACACGAGCCGGCCGCCTCGAGCCCCAACGGCCGTCCCGTGCACCTGGGGCCGCTGCCCACCGAGGTCTCGCGGCTGGCCCAGCGCGAGATGGACCGGCTGCGGAAGCTCCCCGCGGGCTCCCCCGACGCGGCGCACGTGCGGGCGTACCTCCAGTGGCTGTGGACCACGCCGTGGCATGCGTCCGCGGGCGAGGACGCGGATCTGCGTCACGTGCAGTCCGAACTCGAGCAGGGGCACCTGGGGCTCACCAAAGCCAAGGAGCGCATCCTCGAGTATCTCGCCGTGCGCAAGCTCAAGCACGACCTGCCGGGCCCGGCGCTGTGCATCGTGGGTCCGCACGGCACGGGCAAGACTTCGCTCGGCTCCGAGGTGGCGAAAGCGCTGCGCCGGCCGTTCGCGCGCGTGAACGTGTCCGGCACGTCGGATGCCGCCGAACTGGTGGGTGAGCCGCGCACCGTGCCGGGCGGGCAGCCGGGCAAGATCCTGCGCGCCGTGCGTGGTGCCGGGGTGCGCAACCCCGTGCTGCTGATCGACGGCGTGGACCGACTGGTGGGCGAAGGCGGCCACGGTGTGGCCGAAGTGCTGCTGGAGTTGCTCGACCCCGAGAGTGCCGCGCAGTTCACGGACCACTACCTCGGCGTGCCCATCGACCTGTCGCACGCGGTCGTGATCATGTGCGCCAACGCCCTGGACCAGGTGCCCGAAGCGCTCCAGGAGCGCATCGAGGTCATCGAGGTGCCGGGCTATTCCGAGGACGAGAAGCTGGAGATCGCGCGCCGCTTCCTGGTGCCGCGCCAGCTCGCCGAGCACGGTCTGACCGTGCGCGACCTGGCCATGGGCGACGACACGGTTCGCGCCATCGTGCGCCACTACACGCTCGAAGCGGGCGTGCGCGCACTGTCGCGCCAGATCGCGACGCTGTGCCGCAAGGTGGCCCGCGCGCGCGCCACGGGTGCGCCGCGCAAGCACGCGCTGCAGCCGGAGCATCTCGAGGAGTACCTGGGTCACCGCGTCTACCAGCCGGAGATGGCGGGCAAGGACGACGAGGTGGGTGTGGCGATGGGCCTCGCCTGGACCGCCGCCGGCGGCGAAGTGCTGGTGGTGGAGGCGATCAAGATGCCGGGTGCCGGCCGTGTGGTGCTGACGGGCCAGTTGGGCGACGTCATGAAGGAGAGCGTGCAGGCGGCGCACTCGTACGTGCGCTCGCGGGCACGCTCACTCGAGATCCCGGCCGACGCGTTCGGCCGCTTCGACATCCACGTGCACTTCCCCGCCGCCGGCGTGCCCAAGGACGGCCCATCGGCCGGCATCACCGTGGGCCTGGTGATCGCGTCGGTGCTCTCGGACCGCGCCATCCACCACGACCTCGCCATGACCGGCGAGGTGAGCCTGCGCGGCAAGGTGCTGCCCGTGGGCGGCATGCGCGAGAAGGCACTGGCCGCCTATCGCGCGGGTTTTCGCGCGCTGGTGTTCCCGGTCGGGAACCTCAAGGACGTGGACGACATCCCGCTCGACGTGCAGGAGAAGCTGGAGTTGATCGCGGTCGAGACCATGGACGAGGTGTTCGCCTGCGCGCTCTCGCGCGTCATCCTCCCCCAGAACATGAACGGTGAGTTCGTGATCGAGGGCTTCGAAGTCGAGGCCGAGGAGGAAGTCGAGGGCGAGGACGGCGAAGAGGAAGCGGATATCGGGCTCGAGGACGAGTAGCCGCGCGTTCGACTCAGCTTCCGGTGCCGCCCTCTTCCACGTCGCGATCCGTCACCTGCCCGCCGCGCTCCAGCGCCGCGAGGTACTCGAGGATCACCTCGCGCGCCTCGTCGGCTTCGCCGGGTGGGACCAGCAGTTCGCCCCACGCACTCGTGCCCCAGTCGCGCCGCACGTCGCCGTAGCCGGGGAGCGTGGCACTGCGCAGGTAGACGTGCAGGCCGTGGTGCTCCAGCAGTCCGGTGAGCAGCGCGCCCGCGGCGGCATCCGGCACGCGATGCACGACCACCGGCTGGCCCGGCGGTCGCGGCGGCAGGTCGGAGAGCAGCACGCGGCACTCGGGGCAGGCCACGGTGCCCTCGCCGTAACGCGTGCCGCAGTCGGGGCACCAGCCGCCGCGCGCCTCGTCGGCGTTCATGCGCGAGCGCCTGCTCCGGCGTGCTGCGCGATGCGGCGTGCGGCTTCGGCCACGTCGTCCGCGCGCGTGGCGAGCGAGAGCCGCACCCAGTCGCCGAACTCGGGACCGAACGCGGTGCCGGGCAGGGCGGCCACGCCGAAGCCCAGCCACTCGTCGGCCAGCGCCCATAAGTCGCGCTCGCCGCGAGCGACGGCGACGTTGGCGAACGCGTAGAACGCTCCCTTGGGTTCAGGTGCCCACACCGCGCTGCCGGCGGCGAGGCCGTCCAAGAGCAGTCGGCGCCGCTGGTGGTAGGCATCGCGCATCGTGGCCACGCAATCCTGGGGCCCGGTCACCGCAGCCAGTGCGGCGATCTGGGCGGATGGGAACACGCCGTGCGTGGTGTAGAACGCGAGCAGCGGGCCCATCACATTGCGCATCGCGGGCGGAGAGACCACGTAGCCCACACGCCAGCCGGTCATGGCGTAGCTCTTGGAGAACGTGAACACCGACAGCGTGCGCTCGGCCATGCCGGGCAGCGACGCGATCGAGACGTGCTGGGCCCCGTCATAGACCAGGGGGTCATACGCTTCGTCCGAGATCACCCACAGGTCGTGCTCGGTCGCAATCGCCGCCAGCCGCTCGAGGTCGGTGCGGGTGAGCAGGCCACCGGTCGGATTGTTGGGCGAGTTGAGATAGAGGACGCGAGTCTCCGGCGTGATCTTGGCCTCGAGCTCGTCGAGGTCGTAGCGCCAGCCACGTGATTCGTGCAGCGGGCACGGCACCGGCACTCCGTGCGCAAGCCGCACGTGCCCGGCTGTCGGCGGCCATTCCGGATCCGGCACGAGCACCTCGTCGCCGGGCTCCAGCAGCGCCTGACAGATGATGTGCAAGCCGTGGATGCCGCCGTTGGTGACGAGGACATCTTCCGGATTCTCAACGGGAACGCGATTCTGGTCGCGAAGCTTGGCCGCGATCAGCTCGCGGAGACGAGGCAGACCCGCCGTCAGCACGTAGTGTGTCTTGTTCTCGGCAATCGCCCGAACCATCGCCGACTTGACGGTGTCCGGCGAGTCGAAGCTCACATCGCCCTGATCGAGGCGAAATGGATCAGCAACGGAATACATCATGTCGCGGATGCGAATGATGCCTGAGAGCGGGACCTCGTCGAGGTAGCTGGCCATACAGACAGAGTAACCTGAATCGCCGATTCAAGGTCTGTAGGCGAAATAGTCCGCGACGTCCTTCGCGACGACGCCGATGGCGCTCTCGAGCGCTTCGGCGGATCCGAAGTGGTTACCGGTGAAGATGCAGATGACAACCTTGCGGTCGTCGATCTCGAGGATGCCGACGTCATCTTCCACGTAGGGAGCAAAATCGCCCGTCTTGTGCGGGATCTGGTAGCCGGTGATGTAGCGCGGGATGCGCGCTCGATACAGCTGCCAGCGCATGACTTGCAGCATCAGGTCCGACGCGGGCTTGTCGACGAGTGTTCCGCGCTCCATCGACTCCAGGAGCCGCGCCATGTCGCGCGGTGTGGACAATCCGAATCGATACGTGCCTTCGCGGTAGAACTGCTCGGGCGATTCCGCATTTCGCAGGGCCTGAAACCACACCGAGGGGATGTTGATCGCGCGTGTGTTCGCGAGTCCCAGCGCGTGCATGCGCGCAGTGACGGCCTCGGGTCCGCCAACCATGCGATAGAGAACTTCTGCCGCCGTGTTGTCGGACACGATGATCATCATCGTGATCAGGTCTTTCACCGTCAGCACGGCGCCCGGGTCCATGTGCTGCAGCGTGCCGGTGCCGGGCTGAACGTCTTCCGGTGCCAACGTGTACTTGTCGGAGAGCGCGAACCGCCCCGCCCTGATCTGCTCGAAGACTTCGACCATCAACGGGATCTTGATGGTGCTCATGGTTTCCATCTGCCGGTCGGCGTGGATGGCCACTTCCTCGTTGGTGTCGAGCGACTTGATGTAGATCCCCCATGTCGCGTTGACGCTGCGCGTGTTGCGGCCGATCGCCATCCGCAGGCGCGCGAGCGGGCTCAC
>Ga0075429_100001834_pt1 | contig 17572 bp, 15 predicted proteins | sample RhiMetdeltSRZDD3_FD_75295 | JGI IMG/M metagenome (GOLD analysis project Ga0075429, IMG submission 75295) | Populus rhizosphere microbial communities from Tennessee, USA - Rhizosphere MetaG P. deltoides SRZDD3 | ecosystem: Host-associated > Plants > Roots > Rhizosphere > Soil | place: USA... | reverse complement strand
TCCTCCCGCAGAAAGGCATAGAGCAGCCTGGGAACGATCAGGACAATCAGCAGCCCGACGGCGAGAGCGCCAAAAAACACCGCCGAGGACACGATCAGCATCTCGATCGTCAGGAACAGCAATGCCGAGCCGAGCTGCTCGTGGATGAGGTGCGCGCTGGTATACGCGTAGAGATACTGGAACACGTAGTAGCCGAGCAGAACCGTCATCGGAGCAACGAGGCCGAACATGACAAAGAGCTGGTAGGCCGAATACAGGGCGCGCCGCAGCGGCGTGCACGCTTTCGCCTCGACGGTGCAATAGTTGGCGGTCGTCTCCTGGCCCGGCGAGCCGTGATAGCGCCTGCCCCAGGGAACCCGCTGCCCGGCTTGCAAAGACGATGCGTGCCCGAGTTGGGTGCCGTCCTCCATCACCGTGTTGATGTCGAGGACGCTGCCTTCGCCGACATAGGCGTTGTCGCCGATGCTGATCGGTCCGGTGTAGATATAGTTGGATTGCGCCTTGTAGCCCAAGACGAGCGTCTCTCTGCGCAGGATCGTGTTGCTGCCGACCGAGATGAGGTCGGTGCACACCGGAACCGATCCGGGCGCAACGACCGTATTGCGGCCGATCTTCATGCCGAGAAGCCGCAAGTAGAAAATGTAGAGCGGGCTGCCGACAAAAGCCGCGATCGGAGCGGTTTGAATGAGCGTCTTGACGAGCCAGAAGCGGAAATACCGAAGGCTCCAGATCGGGATGACCTCTTCCTTCCACTTCCCGATCAGCAGCCATTTCAAGGCGATGGGAATGACGCTGAGCGCGGCAAAGGCCGCGATGCCGAACGCGACGGCGCGCAGATAGGCCTCGACGGTATTGTTGATTGCGCCGTAGGTCCATTCCAGCCCGGTCACCAGCACCCAGATGCCGAACATCCCGTAGGCGACATAACACAGGGCCTGCAGCGCGCCGCATCCATAGTATTCGAAGTCGGACGGTATCCTGAATTGCTCCGGTCGCCGTTGAACGGCGATCTCCTCGGCCGCCGAGCCGAGATGGAGCGCGAGCTTTTCGATCGTCGGATTGAGATAGATGTCCCGCATCGAAACGGCCGAGACATTCAACCGCTTGCGGATCTCGGCGCCGAATCGGGCCATCAGCAAAGAGTGAGCGCCCAGGTCCTGGAAAAAATTGTCGGCGACGGAGACGCGCTCGATCTTCATGACCTCGATCAGGGCACCCGTCAGCGCCTCCTCCATCTCGCTTCTCGGCGCCACGAAATTGCTGCTGCCGGCCGAGAAGCGGGGCCCCTTGGGTGGCGGCAGACTCTTCCGATCCGCCTTGTTGCTCGACGTCATCGGGATGACGGGCAGCTTCTCGAGATAGGCCGGAACCATGTAGCCGGGCAGACGCTTTCGCAGGGTCTGCGAGACTTCGCCTGGCGCCAGCTCGGACGCCCCCTGTTTCAGGCTGTAATACGCCACAAGCTCCACGCTGCCCGGCTCTGACTCGTAGGTGTCGACCACCGCCTGCGCGATCTGCGGCAATTGCATCAGCACCGATTCGATCTCGGTCAGCTCGATCCGGTAGCCGCGGATCTTGACCTGCGTGTCGATGCGGCCGTGAAACTCCACCTCGCCGTCATCGTTGATGCGGCCGAGATCGCCGGTGCGATAGATGCGCTGCGAGGGGTTGTTGGCGATGCTCAAGAAATCGGGAATGAACTTCTTCTCGGTCAGATCCGCCCGGTTGAGATATCCGGCGGCAAGCCCGATGCCGGCGATGCCGATTTCCCCGAGCCCGCCGTTTTCGACGGCCTTGTCCTCGTTCTCGTCGAGAATGACGACCGTGTAGGTCGGCAGCGGACCGCCGATCGTCACCGGCTTGTCCGGGTAAAGTTCCGTCAACGTCGCCGTGACCGTCGCCTCGGTCGGCCCATAGGCGTTCAGGATGGTGCGGCCGGCACGATGCCAGCGTACCACGAGGTTGTGCGGACAGGCCTCGCCGGACACGAGCAGGATGCGCAGGTCCGGCAGGTCCTTCTCGATCGTCGCCAGCAAGGTGGGGACGCAGGCGAAATAGGTGACGCGCCGCTCCAGCAGAAAATCCGCCAGGTCGCTGCCGACCAGGCTGGTTCCCGGCTTTCCGGGCACCAGCGCCGCACCGGCGAGCAGCGGAACCCAAAGCTCCTCGACCGAGAAATCGAAGGCAATCGTCATGCCTTGATAGGCGCGGTCGCCTTCGCGGATTCCGTACACCTCGGCCGCCACCTTCACGAAATTGCAGATGCTGGGATGCTCGATCGCGACGCCCTTCGGGGTGCCGGTCGAGCCGGAGGTGTAGATGATGTAGGCGAGCTGGTCGGCGGGCGGCGCCTGCTCGCCGTCGGCGAGGCGGATCGACTTTTTTGCATTGATTTCAGGCTCGGCGGTATCGAGGAAAATCTGGCGGACGGAGAACTCGCCGAGCTTCGCGCGGAAAGGCGACATCGAGACGATCGCCTTCACGTCGGCGTCCCTCACGATGAACCCGATCCGCTCATTGGGAAAGCCGGCGTCGAGCGGGACATAGGCGGCGTTGATTTTCAGCACCGCCAACAGCGCCACATAGGCATCGGCGGTCTTGTCGAACATGAGGCCTACCCGGTCGCCGGATGTCAGCCCCTGCTCGATCAGGAATCGCGCGACCTGGTTGGCGCGATTGTCGAGACCCCGAAACGTGAGCGCCGCCTCATCGGTAATCACCGCCAGCGCGGCGCCGTTGCTCGACGAGTGCAATTGATCGCACCGTTCTTCGAACAGGTGGTTGAGCCGTTCGCCTGCCTGCCAGCGAATCGCGTTGTCGGCGTTCTTGCAAACCAGCATTTGAGTCTCACTTTGGCTCGTGAATGGGGCCCGCCCTCAGTAGGCCAAGGCGGCCTTCCTGAGGGCGGGCGTGCTGGGCTTTGCGGTCGCCGTTCGGCTTGTTCTCGGCAAAGCCGTCGTTTCTTCTGCTACGCCACCTCCCGCGTCAGCCGATCGGCTTGCAGGCGTGACATGACTGGCGTTGCGGCGCTCACCGTGCCGAACTCCTGTGCCATCGCGTGATTGAGGATCTCCAATGCCTCATCGAGCTCGTCGTAGCTGGTGGTGAGCGGCATCATGCACTTGATCACTTCGTCCTCGGGGCCGGCGCGCTCGATGATGAGGCCGTACTCGAAGGCCTTCGCGGTCACCGCCGCCGCGCGCTTGGGATCGGCGCAGCGCACGCCGATCATCATGCCGCGGCCGCGCACGTCGACCAGGTCGGGGGAATATTTGTCGACCAGCACCTGCATCCGCTTGCGCAGATACTCGCCCTTGGCGCGCACCTGCTGGCCGAATTCCGGCGTCCGCCAGTACTGCTCGAGCGCCGCAGTGGCGGTGACGAATGCGTGGTTGTTGCCGCGGAACGTGCCGTTGTGCTCGCCCGGCTTCCAGACGTCGAGTGACCGCTTGAGCACCACCAGCGCGAGCGGCAGGCCGTAGCCGGACAGCGACTTCGACAGCGTGATGATGTCGGGCTTGATCCCGGCCGGCTCGAAGCTGAAGAACGTGCCGGTGCGGCCGCAACCCGCCTGGATGTCGTCCACGATCAGCAGGATCTTGCGCTCGTTGCACAGCGCCTGCAGCCGCTGCAGCCATTCGACGCTGGCCACGTTGAGGCCGCCCTCGCCCTGAACGGTTTCGAGGATCACCGCCGCCGGAAGCTCCATGCCGCTGGACGGATCGGAGAGCATGCGCTCGAGATGCGCGATGGTGTCGACCTCGCCGCCGAGATAGCCCTCGAACGGCATCGCGGTGGTGTTGCCCAGCGGCACGCCGGCGGCGCGGCGCAGATACTGGTTGCCGGTGACCGACAGCGCGCCCATCGACACGCCGTGGAAACCGTTGGTGAAGTAGACGACGTTGGTGCGGCCGGTGGCCTTGCGGGCGATCTTCAGCGCCGCCTCGACCGCATTGGTGCCGGTCGGACCGGTGAACTGCATGACGTAGTCGTCGAGGCCGCGCGGCGCCAGGATGATGTCCTGCATCGCCTCGAGGAAGCGCTCTTTGGCTTCCGTGTGCAGATCGAGGCTGTGGGTGATGCCGTCTTGCTGGATGTAGTCGACCAACGCCTCCTTGAAGACGGGATTGTTGTGCCCGTAGTTCAACGAACCGGCGCCAGCGAGGAAGTCGAGGTAGCGGCGGCCGTGCACGTCCCGCAACTCGGAACCGCGCGCATGATTGAAGATGGCCGGAAAACTGCGCGCGTACGACTGCACATTTGATTCCAAACGGGCGAAGACTTCGTTGTCGTTGCGCGGGGTGTGGCTCTGTCGGTACAGCATGGTTTCCTCTCTGTGCCCGGTTCTTGTTGGGTGCCGGGCTTGGGGGGCGACGCTCGCCCTCCCCCGTTGGTCGGGCCTCAGCCGCTTTGGGCGTGTGACAGCGATCACAAGAATGCGCTTTCTCACGGCGGCGTGAGCAAGCCCGGCGGCGAGCGCGCCCGAGGCGAATGACCGATTTGGGGGAAGCCGCTGCGGACAGGCGTTGCGGCTTGGCGCTCGGCCGCGCGCACGCCATCAGCGACCTTGTTTCAAGGCCTTTTCAACGATGCAGCCGGGTGAATTCCGGTCGGCGACCGGGCGCGTTCTCTCTCGCGCACGCCGCCAGCCGCCTGCCCCGCGGCGGCAAAGCGCATTCTTGTGACCGCTGTCACATGCCCGATGCGGCACAGCCACGACCAAGCAGGCGAACGTCGACAACAAAAACAAGAAACGGAGACGACAATGCACACCAAATCCGAGGAAACCCCGCTCTTTCTGATCGGCAAAGACAGCCGCGGCAACTGGGTCGTCCAGGACAAGCGCGGCCTTCGCGGCGGGCTCTTTGTCAATCGCAACGCGGCCCTCAAATTTGCGCTGTTCGAGAACGGCGACCGGCCGGAGTTGGTGATCACCGTCCCCGGCGTGTTCGAGCTCGACATGAGCAGAAACGCCTTCGCGGCGCAGCCTTCGGCAACCTACGCCGACCCTTCTCTGGCGCACCTGCACGGCTGAGCGTCGGGGCCACCTTTTGGCGTCAGGGGTGACGGAAAACGTCACCCCCTTTTGCGCTCCGCGGCGCGGGCGCGACAGTCAGCGGTTCGCCCGACCTTGCGGCGCCGGCCAATCCCAGCATCTGAGCGTCCACCCCGCGCCTTCGACCGCCAGTGCCGCCTTGTAGCCGTCCGCCACGCCGAGTTCCTGCAAGCACCAGCGCCCAGCCTCGGCCGGATCGGGCCTGGTCGCCAGAAGCCGCGCCGGCTCGCCGGGCAGGAAGGACACGTCGAACTGATCCAGGGGGAGCGACAGGCCGTCGCCGATCGCCTTGATATAGGCCTCTTTTCGCGTCCAGCAGTCGAAAAACGCGTGGTGTTGCAGGTCGCCGGCAAGCGTGGCCAGGGCGTTGCGTTCATTCGCCGAAAAAAAGCGTGCGGCGATCTCCCCGACCGCGATATCGGTGCGGATGTGCTCGACGTCGATGCCCAATGTACGGCCGGCCGCGACCGCGATGAGGACCAACTCGCCCGCGTGCGAAACGTTGAACTGCAGGGGCCTTTGCACCAGGCCGGCCGCCAGACTTGGCTTCCCGAACGGGCTGTAGTCGAAGCGCAGTTGGCCGGGCGCCATGCCGAGGTAACGGCCAAGCAGCGTTCGCAGCAGTCCGCGGGCGACGAGATGGCACCTGCGGTCGCGCTCGAAATGAAACCGGCGCATCCGCTCGCGTTCGTCGGACGACAGAATAGGCTCCAGGGCGGCGACGGCCTGCGCGGGCCAGTCCAGCGTCGCCCGCCAGACGTGGACCTCGTCCTTCGGCCAGGCGACATAGTCCGGCGGCGAGCTCCATCCCGATCTGGCGAGGATCATTCCATATTTTACGGTTTCATCGCCGCCGCTCAAGGTGAACGAGGGAGGGCCCCGGAATCGACCAATTTGTGACCGCCGACACATACGAAGCGCCGGCGACCATCTAGGCTGGTCGATAATCACGCCGAACCATCCGGCAAAACTTCGGAGCTAGCCATGACCATCGGTTCCAAATTCTGGCCCTCACCTCTGCGCCTCTGGCGCGGCGAGAACAACCACGCCCGCATCGCCGCATCCGCGGCCGCATCGGCGTCGACCCCCGAGGAACTGGCCTGGGAGCGTCGCTGGCAGGCGGAATGGGAACGCCGCAACGTCGAAGACTAGCCTGGACGAGCCGGGTTGAAGCGAGCGCAACGGCCTCGCATCGACCGATCCTCGACCGGCCTCCCGGGCCGGTCCACCCGCAGCCGGCGCACCGGAGACTTGGCGGCGCCGCACCGATCCCCGACCTCGGGCCCTCGGCCTCCCTCTTTTTCTATTTTTTCACCGGAACCGGCAGCGGCGGCTTGCTCCCATCCGGGATGCCAACCCGCCCCGCAATCAGCACCGACGATACCATCACGTAGAAGCCGGCGACCGCGATCAGGTCGATGGTCGGCTGCTCGCCCAGCGTTTCCTTGGCGCGCTTGAAGGTCTCGTCGGTCAGGTTGCGATCGCGTAACAGCTCGATGCAGACGTCGTAGACCACCTCCTCGTCGGGCTGCATCGATGTCGGACGCCGTCCCTCGCGGATGTCGTCGGCCACCGCCTGCGGAACGCCGGCGCGCAACGCGATCGGATAGTGCGCCCACCACTCGTATTGCGCATCCCACAGCCGCGCCTCGATCAGGATCGCAAGCTCGTTGAGGCGATGCGGCAGCGAGGTCTCGAAGCGCAGATAGTCGGTCATGCCGAGGTAGCGCTCGGCGAGCACCGGGCTGCGCAGCAAGATGCTGTAGGGGCCACCCAGGCCGGCGCTCGACACCTTCAAGACCCTCTCGGCCACACGCTTCTGCACGTCGTTTAATTGGTCCATCGTGAGCTGCGAGAATCGCGGTGCCATGGATGTTGTCTCCGGGGATTGGCGTTCGACGCAACAATCGGCGCATGGCCGCCGAGCCGTTGTCAAGATCGGCTGGTCTCTTGCGATCCTTTAGGGGTACCTTGCAGGGGATGAGCAGATTTTGGCCGCACGACCGCCAAATCGGACGCCAACGCCTCGGCGCCTTGGCGCTCGTCGCCACCGGCGCGTTCTTCGTCTGGCGCAGCCTGGCCGCCTTGCCGCTCGGAACGATCGACAATCCGGGCCCGGCGGCCATGCCGCTGGCGCTCGCGGTCCTGCTCATCGTATTCGCGCTCTGGAGCCTCGGCGGCGCCAGCTCGGGCCTGCTCGATCCGGCAACGACTGACGACAACGATGCGCCGGACGCGGACGACGGCGGCGTGCGCCACGCCGTCCTCGTCATCGCCGCCCTGCTCGCGGCCGCGGTCGCGCTCGACCGGATCGGTTACCGGCTCACGATCCTCTGCCTGCTCTTGTTCTTCCTCGGCCTGGTCGAGCGCAAGCCGATCGTCACCGCGCTGGTCGTAAGCATCGCGCTTTCGTTCGGCAGCCACGCGCTGTTCGTTCATGTCCTGAAAATCCCGCTGCCGAGCGGGCCGATGGGCATCTGACGGCGACATGGCGGAGTCGTTGCAAGGCCTGCTGGTCGGCTTCCAGGTGGCGCTGGCGCCCTCCGTGCTGGTCTACGCGATCCTCGGCTGCGTGATCGGCACCATCGTCGGCGTGCTGCCGGGGCTGGGCCCGCTCGCCGGCATCAGCATTCTCCTGCCGATCAGCTTCGGCCTGCCCCCGACCACCGCCATCGTGCTGCTCGCCGGCATCTATTACGGCGCCATGTATGGCGGCTCGACCACGTCGATCCTGGTGCGCATTCCGGGCGAGGCGGCCTCCGTGGTCACCTGCATCGACGGCTATGAGATGACACGGCAGGGGCGCGCCGGCCCTGCGCTGGCGATCGCGGCGATCGGCTCGTTCGTGGCCGGCACCGTCAGCGTGGTGGCGCTGATGCTGCTGGCGCCGCCGCTCGCCCGGTTCGCGCTCGCTTTCGGCCCGCCCGAATATCTGGCGCTGTTGCTCATGGGTCTCATGGTGCTCTCCTACATCAGCAGCGGCCCGATGCCGAAGACCCTGACGATGGCGACGCTCGGATTGCTGCTTGGCATGATCGGCATCGACCCGATGAGCGGCTACAACCGATTTGCCGGCGGCGTGCACGAGCTGTCCGACGGTCTCGGCGTGCTGCCGCTGGCGGTCGGGTTGTTCGGCGTGTCCGAGATCATGCTCGCCTACCGCAATCAGGCGATGCGGCCGGCGAGCCGCCCGCGGCTCGCCGAGCTGATGCCTTCGCGCGAGGACGTGCGCCGCTCGGTCGGACCGATCGGACGCGGCACGGTGATCGGCTTCTTGATCGGGATCATCCCGGGCTCCGCTCACATCCTGTCGTCGTTTGTATCCTACGCAGTCGAGAAACGGCTCTCGCAGCACCCGGAGCAGTTCGGCAAGGGCGCGGTCGAAGGCGTCGCCGGACCCGAATCGGCCAACAACGCCGCCGCCTCCGGCGCCTTCGTCCCGATGCTGGCGCTCGGCGTCCCGCTCGGCCCGGTGCAGGCGATCCTGATCGCGGTGCTGATGGTACACGGCGTCGCCCCCGGTCCGCTGCTGATCACCCAGCAGCCGCAGTTGTTCTGGGGCTTCATCGCCAGCATGTATATCGGCAACCTCGTGCTGCTGGTTCTCAACCTGCCGCTGGTCGGGTTGTTCGTCACCTTCCTGCGTCTGCCCTACTCGTATCTCTATCCGATCATCCTGGTCTGCTGCATCGTCGGCGTGTACACGGTGAACTCCAGCATGGTCGACGTGTTGATCATGACGGCGGCCGGCGCGGCCGGTTACATGCTGCGGCGGCTGCAGTACGATGTGGCGCCGGTCGTGCTCGGCTTCATCCTGTCGCCGATGCTCGAAATGGCGTTCCGGCAATCGCTGGCGATGTCGGGCGGAGATTATGCGATCTTCCTTGAGCGGCCGATTGCGGTCACGTTGCTGGCGATCGGCGCCGCCGTGCTGCTGCTGGGACTGGTGCCTCCGCTCTGGCGCAGGGGCTTGCGCCGCAGTCAAGCCGCGCAATGAGAAACGACGCGAGGAGCCGCGCATGCGAGCGTTGATGTCAGGCCTGCTGGTCCTGCTGTGCGTGGCCGGCGTCGAGGCGCAGGCGCAGGACAAGTTCCCGAGCCGCCCGGTCACGATCCTTCTGGGCTATCCGCCGGGCGGCTCGACCGACACCACTGCGCGCGCGATCGCCCCGGTGCTCGAGCGCATCCTCGGCCAGCCGGTGGTGATCCAGAACCGTCCGGGCGCAGCCGCGCTGATTGGCACCCAGGCGGTCGCCAATGCGGCGCCCGACGGCTACACGATCACGGTCGCGACCACCCAGCTGGCGCTGCTGCCCGCCGTCGATCAGATATTCGGGCGGCCGCCGAGCTTCACCCGCGATCAGTTCGCGCCGATCGCGCTCTTGTCCGCCGATCCCTCAGTGCTGTTCGTCCATCCGAGCCAGCCCTGGCGCACGTTCCAAGAGCTTGTCGACGACGCCAGGAAGCGGCCCGGGCAGATCGTCTATGCGTCGGGCGGGCTCTACGGCACCACGCATCTCGCGATCGAGATCGTGCTCAAGGCCACCGGCACCAAGATGCGCCATCTGCCGACCGCCGGCGGCGGGCCGGCGCTCACCGCCGTGCTCGGCAATCACGCCGCGCTGCTCGCCGCCCATCCCGCGGTCGGCGGGCCGCAGGCCCGCGCCGGCGCGTTGCGCCCGCTCGGCACCATGGGAGCGAAGCGCGTCGCGAGCCTCCCCGACGTTCCCACCTTGAAGGAACTCGGCTACGACGCCGAGTACTACCAGTGGAACGGCCTGTTCACCCAGGCCAAGGTGCCGGAGCCGATCATCGCCGTCTGGCGCGAGGCCGCCGCCAAGGCGGCGAAGGATCCGGAATTCCTGCAGGCCATGGCGCGCGTCGGCAGCGGAACCGAATACATGGACCGCGATGCGTTCCGTCCCTGGTGGGACGCCGACAGCAAGAAGACCGAGGACACCGTGCGCGCCATCGGCAAGGTGCAGTAGGAAGGCGGCTCATGCAGTCGAAGGAGCTCGGTCTCGCGATCGTCGGATCAGGCCGCATCGGCACCTTGCGGGCGCGGCTGGCGGCCGGGCATCCGGCGGTGCGCACCATCGCGGTGTCCGATCAGGACCCCGCCAAGGCGCGCGAGCTCGCCCAGACGGTCGGGGCGCAATTTCATTCCGGCGACAACGATGCGGTGATCTCCCGGCCCGAGGTCAATGCGGTGATCGTCTCCACCAGCGAAGGCGAGCACCTTGCGCCGATCCTGGCGGCGATCGAGCTCGGCAAGCCGGTGCTGGTGGAGAAGCCGATCGCGCTCACGCTCAAGGACGCCGACCAGGTGCTCCACGCCATCGACCGACACGGCGCCAATGTCCGGGTCGGCTACAGCCGCCGCTACCAGGAGCGCTACCTGATCGCCAAGGAGCAGATCGTCAAGGGCCGCATCGGGACATTGGTCGGCGGCGCCGCGCGCGTGTTCAACTCCCGCTCGCAGGCCCTGGCGATCCTCAAGCGCAATCCGCACGCGACGCCGGTGGTCGACGCCCTCACCTACTACGTCGACCTGATGAACTGGCTGCTCGACGGCAAGCGCGTGGTCGAGGTCTACGCGCGCGGCCAGACCGGCGTGTTGAAGGACACCGGCTACGACGTGACCGACCTGAGCTACGCGGTGTTCACTTACGACGACGGGACGGTGGTCAATCTCGGCATCTGCTACGCGCTGCCCGAGAAATATCCCGCGCTCGGCCATGCGGCGCGGGTCGAGGTGCTCGGCACCGAGGGCGTGATGATCCTCGACGACGACCACACCGACCAGCTCATGTACAGCGAGAAGGGCGTCCCGCACGTCTACCTGCCGGATCATTCCGTCAACATGGTGTTTCTGCAGAGCGGCACGCCCGGCGACTGGGCGCTGGGCGAATTCTGGGGACCGATCGCCAACGAGACCCGCGCCTGGCTCGACCACCTGGCGATGGGCAAGCCCTGCGCGCTGGCGACGCCGCGAGAGGCGCGCGCCACGCTCGAAGCGACCTTGGCGATCGAATACTCGATGGCGACCGGCAACGCGGTCACGCTTCCGCTCGGCGAGCGGAACTTTTTTGCCGAGCGAGGAGGAAGCCGAGATCACGGCGGCTAATGGATTCTAAGCTTTGTCAATGTCTCAATTCGCGTTATTGTTTTCAGACACGCTGTCAGTCTCATCGGGAAATCGTACCGCCCGTGGCTCGAACCGGATCGTTAACCGTAGGTGCCAGATTTGAGTGAGTCCGAGCCAGCTGCCTTGATCGAATCAAAACTGCTGCAGTCCGTCTGCAGACAGATTCGCTTCGAGACCGGCGATGTCCTACGCCAGAAGGGGCAGCACTACCAAGACATGTACGTGATCACCGACGGTTGCGTCGAGGTTGATCTGGAAAGTGGCCACGAGGCAGCGAACGTCGTGCTCTCGCATCCCGGATTCTTGATCGGCGAGATCGGCTTCCTGCGAGGCCGCCCCGCCATGGCGACCGTGGTCGCAAGAGTGCCAACAACTGGGCTAGTCATCGACGATCCGACGCTGGCCCGCCTGGAACATGAACAGCCTGCCTTGACTGCGCATTTGCTGCGTCATCTGGCCGATACTGCGGAGGAGAGGACGAGCTACAACCTGACATGGAGCTCGACGCCCACAACTTATACCAGGCCCAAGACCATAGACGTCTATCTGTGTCGCAACAACGAGATGCTCGAGCGGGCGCAACGGTTGAGATACGAGGTCTACTGTCAGGAGTTGGGACGACGTTCACCATATGCCGATCATGACCGTAGGATCATCACGGACCATCTGGATGATGCCGGCCACACCTTCGTCGCCATCGAGGCCGGCGAGACGATCGGAACTCTGCGCGCCAATTTATCCTCGGAAGGTCCAATTGGTACGCTTGAGGAATTGTATGGGATGAAAACGTCACGGCATCATCCAAAAGCAACGGGTATTTGCACGAAATTCGTCGTCAAAAAATCGAAACGTGGCAGCGCGGCATCGATGAAATTGATAGCTGCGGTGGTTCGGTACGGTATGCGAAATCATATCGAGGAATGCTACATCGATTGCATCCCTGCACTGTTGCCGTATTACAAGGCAATCGGCTTCAGGATCACAGGGGAGAAGTTCTTTCATCGCGAGAATGGTCCGTCCCATCCGATGATGCTCGATTTGGCGAAGTACGGACAAAGGCTGAGCAAAGAAGGTGGGGTGCGCTACTTAAGCTTGATCATGCGAGCCCAAGCCATAAAATGGATCGACATAATTCGCGGACGAGCGAGAGTCCCAGCACCGTGAGCGGGTCAAATCATGTTCACCACGCCTGAAATTGTCATTCTCTTGGTGATAGCCACGCTCGGGCACGTCATGGCGTTCTTTTGGTACCTTGCAGACCGGAACAAATGGAAAATATGCGAACGAACGATATATGATTTGCCGATTGACTCGCAGCAAATCAAACGGGAGATGAGGAATTCACTTCATGCGCCGATCCATGCAGTCATCTTGGCAGCTTTCCTCTACCTTGGCTTTTTCAAGGATACCGGTTTCGCCTCGTTTTTCTATTCGGCGCTTCTGACGACCATCTGGGCCGAGGTTTGGCACTACGGCTCGCATCGCGCCTTCCATCTGCGGGCGCTGCACTGGATTCATCTTGAGCATCACAAGAGTCGTCTGAACAGCTTTCTTACGGCGATCTCCTTCTCGTTCACGGAAAAGCTGGTCTTCGACATTGGGTTGCTCGGAGCGCTGGCCATTGTCGATCATTTCTTCGCTCTGAATGCTTTCGGGATCGCAGCATGGTACATTGGCTATCTTGTGATCAATTCTTTCAGCCACGCGAACTTTGAGCTGAAATCGAGAGATTACAATCGTTGGCTTGGGCAGGTGCTGACGAGCACCACTTACCATTCGCTTCACCACTCCCGGTACACCGGCAATTACGGGCTTGGCACTCGTGTTCTGGATCGACTTTTCAAGACGGAATGGGACGACTACGAGCAACTCTATGATCGAATCTCCCGTGAGAGAAGACCGCTCGGCAAGCTGAGGGAAAGAGCAGCGCCATCCGTTCAGGCGTAGCCGTGTGGCCGAGTCACCTGAAGCTTGGATCCCGACAATGCTCAGATCGGTGAACAATGCAGGGGCTTTCTACCCACCCCGCGCCAAGCCGGCCGCCAGGCCGCTCCGATTCCCGTTCAATCTTTTCAAGCTCCTCGGCAACAATCTGGCGATTATTCCCGAGCAAGCCTATCACGAGCCGATCGTCATCGCCCCGGGACCACCGCGCATGGTGTTCATCACCGGTTCCGAGTCGCTGAAAACTTTGTTTCTCGACCGTCCAACGGAATTCCCGAAAGGCGGATTGCAGGTCGAGGTTCTCAAGCCGATCTTCGGCAACGCAATGATCTCGCGCGAGGGACGGGACTGGCGGTGGCAACGAGGCGCGGCCGCGCCTTTGTTCCGGCACGACGAGCTTTTGCAATATGGACCGATCATGAGCGCGGCGGCGGAGACCACCGTCGCGAACTGGCGCGCAGCCGCGCATGGCTCGGTTCGCGCCATCCACAGCGATATGATGCGCGCTGCGTTTCATGTCATCTCGAACACGATGCTGGCCGGCGGCGCGGAGGAAATGTTCGATGCCATCGAGAAAGGGCATGCCGACTACTACAGCGGCGTCAATTGGTGGGTGATGTATACGCTCTTGGGACTCCCCCACTGGCTGCCGCGGCCTGGCGGCAAATTGATGCGGGCACACGAGACGCGGTTGCGGCAAGCCGTTGCCGAACTGGTGCAGGCGCGGCGCGCCGGCGCTGCGGCCGGTGAGGACCTGCTGGCCCGGATGCTGCGGGCCAGGGACGCGGAAACCGGGCAAAGCATGTCGGACGAGCTTCTCGTCGATAATATCGTGTCGTTTCTGATGGCTGGTTACGACACCACGGCGTTCGCCTTGACCTGGACGCTCTACTTGATCTCGAAGAGTCCGGAATGGGAAGCGCGAATGCTCCAGGAGATCGAGCAGGTGGTCGGGTCCGGCCCGGTCACATCCGCTCATGTCGAACACCTTGGAACGGTGCAACAGATCTTGAACGAATCGCTGCGGCTCTTTCCAACCGCACCGATCATCGTTCGCGACTTTGTCCATGACATCGAGCTCGACGGCGTCTCCATTCCCGCCGGCACGATCGGAATCATCCCGATTTATGCCATTCAGCGCCACCGCAGCTATTGGGATGACCCCGATCGCTTCGATCCGAGTCGCTTTGCCCGCGACAGTCGATCAAAACCCACGCGCTTTCAATTCATGCCCTTCGGGGCGGGCCCGCGGATCTGCATTGGGGCCGCGTTCGCGATGATCGAGGCGACAATCATGCTCGCCACCTTCGTCCGAGCCGCCCACTTCGAGGTCAGCCCCGAGTTCGACCCGCAGCCGTCGGCACGGATGTTTCTGCTGCCCGAGAACGGCATGCCCATGCGGGTCACATTGCGCGGGAGCGCGTGATAGCGACCTTGCCCGTTCATTTCAGCGCGTCGGATGCCCGTACGAAGTCCGGGCAGTGGGATGGTGCGGGCCTGCGCCGTGACCTATCTTGACCCGGCCTAGTGAGGTTGGAGTTGGCATGTCGCGCTTGAATCCGGCCTGGTCGATGAAGGTCATTCTGGCAGTCCGCAATCTGAAAAGATCGGGCGGACGATTGTGGGTTTCGTTGTTCGGGATTGCCTTCGCTACCTTTCTGATGGGCGTGCAAGGCAGCCTGCTTCACAGCTTCACGCGTGCGGCGTCTCGGGTCGTCGATTCGGTGGATGCCGATCTTTGGATCGTCGGCAAAGGCACGCCGACGTTCGACTACGTTTCGCCTATCCCTGAGCGATATGCGTTTTTGGCGCTCGGCATCGATGGCGTGCGCGACGCCGGGCGCGGCATTGCGGGCTGGGCGCCGATACAACGTCCCAATGGTGATAGAACGCTGGTCATGTTGATCGGCGTCGAGAGCGAATATCGCGGCCGTCTTCCCGTCGTTGCAGACGTGGCGGCTGCAAGGGGACTGAGCGATTCCGCATTGGTGATCGATGCCACTGATGCAGGGACCCTCGGTTTTGACGGCACATTGCAAACGGCGCAGATCGCGAGCCGTCGCGGTTATTTCGTGGGCGAGACCGCAGGGTTCGCATCGTTCCTCGGCTCGCCGCTGATTTTCTCCGATTACATCGACGCCCATCGCTTTCTTCGCATGGAGCGCACGCAAGCGAGTTTCATCCTGCTGCATGTCGCGCCCGGCAGCGATCCGACTGCCGTACGTGATGCCCTGCGTTCGCGCCTGACCGACGTCGACATTTGGACGACGTCGGAGTTCTCTTGGCAGTCACGGATCTTTTGGCTTGTCCAGACCGGCGCAGGCGGAGCGCTCACGGTCGCCGCCATCCTGGGATTCGGGATCGGCCTCGTGCTGGTCGCTCAGACGATCTACAGCATCACGGCCGATAACATCGAGGAATACGCGACCATGAAGGCGATGGGTGCGTCCAATGGCGACGTCCAAATCGTCGTTCTGGTTCAATCGCTGATCTGCGGAGTCCTGGGAGGACTATTCGGCCTCCTCATCATCGAGCCATTCGCCGCGGTGTTGCGCTTCATGGTGCGCTGGATGTCGGTTCCATATTGGATGTATTTCGTCGTAGCTGGCGCGCTTGCACTGCTTTGCGTTCTGGCTTCCCTGATTGCGGCGCGACCTGCGGTGCGCGTAGACCCCGGGAGAGTGTTTCGTGCATAACGTCGAATTGCGCGCGGTGACCTTGGGCTTCGGATCTGGCGCGGCGCGGATGACGGCGCTCAACAGCGTTGATCTCATACTCAAGCCGGGGCTTTTCACCGTCATCGCCGGCCCCTCGGGGAGCGGCAAGACGAGCCTGATCTCCATTCTCGGCGCCATGCTCGCCCCCGATAGTGGTTCGGTGTTGGTCGAAGACAGGGACATCACAAAGCTCGCGCCCGATCGCCGATCCGCCTTCAGGCGCGAAAAAGTAGGCTACATCTTCCAGTCGTTCCGCCTCATGCCGGCGCTCAATGCCGAGGAAAATATCCGCCTTTCGCTCGAGATAAGGCGGCTCCACAAGGGCCGGCAACGCGCCCTCGCCGCGCTGGACATCGTAGGCCTGGCCGCGAAGGCGCATCTGAGGCCGGACCAGATGTCGCACGGCGAAAAACAGCGCGTCGCAGTTGCACGGGCTATCGCACACGGACCTGCCATCGTGCTCGCCGACGAGCCTACGGCCAGCCTCGATGCCGCAAACGGGGCGCAGGTCACGCAACTCCTGGCCGATATCGCGCGCGACAATGAGCGCATTGTAGCGGTCGTGACCCACGACCCCCGGATATTGCCGGTCGCGCAGCGCATCGTTCGACTGGAAGATGGTCGCATAGCGGGAGACCAACTATGTCACGCCTAGCATTTTGGTCGGCGGCGCTGTGCGGGATCGTGGCCGTTACACTGACATCGGCGCCGGCTCAAGACGCCGGCCAGGATGCGGCGGCTCGTCGCAAAGTCGTGGCCGCCGCGCCCGGACGCATCGAAGGATCGGGAGACGCCATGCCGATTGGCGCTTCGATTACCGGAATCGTCGAAACCGTGACCGTGCGGCAGGGCGATCGGGTATCAGCCGGTGACCTGCTTGTGCGCATTGCATGCCACGATATCAAAGCGCAGCTCGCGGCACGTGTTGCAGAGCATGACGCGACTGAAGCGTTTCACCGCAAGCTCGTCAACGGGGCGCGTCCGGAGGATATCGACATCGCTCAAGCGGAGCTCAAGTTGGCGGAGGCTCGCCTCTCGGAAGCGCAGGTACGAGTGACCCGCAGCGCGACGTTGTTCGAGAGGAGCGCGGTGAGTCAGGCGACCCGCGACGTCGATGAGCGCGATGTCCGCGTGGCTGCGGCGCAGCTCGATGCGGCCCGCCTTCGGCTGCGGCTCTTGAAGGCCGGCACGCGCGAGGAGGAGCTGGCGGAGGCGAATGCAAAAATGCTTGCCGCCAGGCATCAGATCGAGGTTACGAAATCGGAGCTGTCAAAGTGTGAAGTCAAGAGCCCGGTGGCGGGAATCGTGCTGCGTAAGCACGTGTCCGAGGGTGAGCTCGTAAGTCTGTTCTATCCCAAGCCGCTCATTACGATCTCCGAGATACGCAAGTACCGCGTTCGGGCCGAGGTGGATGAGCAGGACGTGCCACGCGTCAGGCAAGGCCAGAATGCTGAAATTGTCGTCAATGCGTCGGACCGGAACCGCCTTCGGGGACGCGTCGCGAGCATTGCCCCGGTGATGGGCCGGCGACAAATACTGACATCCGACCCCGCCGACAAAAGTGACCGGGACGTGATGGAAGTGATTGTCGATCTGGACAGCAAGCCCGAACATTTGCCGATCGGACTTCGGGTTTCAGTGATATTTCTCGAGTAGCAAGAACTGCTCCGCTCGGCGAGCGGAGCTTTTCGCCGAACGATGAAGCGG
>Ga0075429_100001832_pt1 | contig 17596 bp, 13 predicted proteins | sample RhiMetdeltSRZDD3_FD_75295 | JGI IMG/M metagenome (GOLD analysis project Ga0075429, IMG submission 75295) | Populus rhizosphere microbial communities from Tennessee, USA - Rhizosphere MetaG P. deltoides SRZDD3 | ecosystem: Host-associated > Plants > Roots > Rhizosphere > Soil | place: USA... | reverse complement strand
GCGGTCGACACGATCATCAACCAGAAGGGTCAGAACATGACCTGCGTGTACGTCGCCATCGGGCAGAAGGCGTCCACGATCAAGAACATCGTGCGCGCGCTGGAGCAGAACGGCGCGATGGAGTACACGATCGTCGTCGCCGCCTCGGCCTCCGAGTCGGCCGCGATGCAGTACGTGTCGGCCTACTCGGGCTGCACGATGGGCGAGTACTTCCGCGACCGCGGCCAGGACGCGCTGATCATCTACGACGACCTGTCCAAGCAGGCCGTCGCGTACCGCCAGGTCTCGCTGCTGCTGCGCCGCCCGCCGGGCCGCGAGGCGTTCCCCGGCGACGTGTTCTATCTCCACAGCCGCCTGCTCGAGCGCGCCGCCCGCGTGAACGCCGACTACGTCGAGAAGTTCACCAAGGGCGAGGTCAAGGGCAAGACCGGCTCGCTCACCGCGCTGCCGATCATCGAGACGCAGGCCGGCGACGTGTCCGCGTTCGTGCCGACCAACGTGATCTCGATCACCGACGGCCAGATCTTCCTGGAGACGTCGCTGTTCAACGCCGGCATCCGTCCGGCCATCAACGCGGGCATCTCGGTGTCGCGCGTCGGCGGCGCCGCGCAGACCAAGCTGATCAAGAACCTGTCGGGCGGCATCCGGACCGACCTGGCGCAGTACCGCGAGCTGGCCGCGTTCGCGCAGTTCGCCTCGGACCTGGACGCCGCCACGCGCAAGCAGCTGGACCGCGGCGCGCGCGTCACCGAGCTGCTCAAGCAGCCGCAGTACTCGCCGCTGCCCATCAGCCTGATGGGCGCGTCGATCTTCGCGGTCAACAAGGGCTACCTCGACGACATCGACGTGAAGAAGGTGCTCGCCTTCGAGCACGGCCTGCACCAGCACCTGAAGTCCAGCCACGCCGCGCTGCTCGACAAGCTCGAGAAGGACAAGGCGATGGACAAGGACACGGAAGCCGAGCTGACGCGCGCCATCGAGGCGTTCAAGAAGTCGTTCGCGTAAGAGCCACACCGCTCCGTTCGCCCCGGGCCTGCCGGGCAGCCCGCGCACGACGCGCGGGACTTCGACAGGCCGGGCCCCGGACGGGCAGCTAGGAGCACTGAATGGCAGTCGGCAAGGAAATACGCGGCAAGATCAAGTCGGTGGAGAACACCAAGAAGATCACCAAGGCCATGGAGATGGTGGCCGCGTCGAAGATGCGCAAGGCGCAGGAGCGCATGCGCCATGCGCGCCCGTACAGCGACAAGATCCGCAACATCACGGCGAACCTCTCGGGCGCGAACCCCGAGTACCACTCGCCGTACATGCGCAAGACCGACGAGCCGAAGACCGTCGGCTTCATCGTCGTGACGACCGACAAGGGCCTGTGCGGCGGGCTGAACACCAACATCCTGCGCGCGGTGACCGGCAAGATCCGCGAGGTGCAGGGCGCGGGCGGCACGGCGCAGGTGGTGGCGATCGGCAACAAGGGCTTCGGCTTCATGAACCGCATCGGCGCGCAGGTGGTGTCGCATGCGACGCAGCTCGGCGACGCGCCGCAGCTCGACAAGCTGATCGGCCCGGTCAAGGTCATGCTCGACGCCTTCGTCGACGGCAAGCTGGACCAGGTGTACCTGTGCTACACCAAGTTCATCAACACGATGAAGCAGGAGCCGATGGTCGAGCAGCTGCTGCCGCTGTCCAACGAGCGCCTCAGCCAGACCGCCGAGGAGAAGAAGGCCTACGGCTGGGACTACATCTACGAGCCGGACGCGGCCACCGTCATCGAGGAGCTGATGACGCGCTACATCGAGGCGCTGGTGTTCCAGGCCGTGGCCGAGAACATGGCGTCCGAGCAGTCGGCGCGCATGGTCGCGATGAAGGCCGCCACCGACAATGCCGGCAACCTGATCGCCGAGCTGAAGCTGGTCTACAACAAGACCCGGCAGGCGGCGATCACGAAGGAACTGAGCGAGATCGTCGGCGGCGCAGCCGCGGTCTGACGACGACGCGCACGAATACTGTTTGAAGGAATCGAAGACATGGCAGCCAACCTCCAAAGCCAGGGCAAGATCGTCCAGTGCATCGGTGCGGTCGTCGACGTGGAGTTCCCGCGCGACGACATGCCCCGCGTGTACGACGCGCTGAAGCTCGAAGGCGGCAACCTCACGCTCGAAGTGCAGCAGCAGCTGGGCGACGGCATCGTGCGCACCATCGCGCTCGGCTCGTCCGACGGCCTGCGCCGCGGCCTGATGGTCACCAACACGGGCAGCGCGATCACCGTGCCGGTCGGCAAGGCGACGCTCGGCCGCATCATGGACGTGCTGGGCCAGCCGATCGACGAGCGCGGCCCGGTCGCGAGCGACCTCACCGCGCCGATCCACCGCAAGGCCCCGAGCTACGACGAGCTGTCGCCGTCGCAGGAACTGCTCGAGACCGGCATCAAGGTGATCGACCTCATGTGCCCGTTCGCCAAGGGCGGCAAGGTGGGCCTGTTCGGCGGCGCCGGCGTGGGCAAGACCGTCAACATGATGGAGCTCATCAACAACATCGCCAAGGCGCACTCGGGCCTGTCGGTGTTCGCCGGCGTGGGCGAGCGCACCCGCGAAGGCAACGACTTCTATCACGAGATGGCCGAGTCGGGCGTCGTGAAGCTCGACAACCTGGGCGAGTCGAAGGTGTCGATGGTGTACGGCCAGATGAACGAGCCGCCGGGCAACCGCCTGCGCGTGGCGCTCACCGGCCTCACGATCGCCGAGTCGTTCCGCGACGAAGGCCGCGACGTGCTGTTCTTCGTCGACAACATCTACCGCTACACGCTGGCCGGCACCGAGGTGTCCGCGCTGCTGGGCCGCATGCCCTCCGCGGTGGGCTACCAGCCCACGCTCGCCGAGGAGATGGGCCGCCTGCAGGAGCGCATCACGTCGACCAAGGTGGGCTCGATCACCTCGATCCAGGCCGTGTACGTGCCCGCGGACGACCTGACCGACCCGTCGCCGGCCACCACCTTCGCGCACCTGGACGCCACTGTCGTGCTGTCGCGCGACATCGCGTCGCTGGGCATCTACCCGGCGGTGGACCCGCTCGACTCCACGAGCCGCCAGGTCGACCCGAACGTCGTCGGCGAGGAACACTACAACACGACGCGCGCCGTGCAGGCCACGCTGCAGCGCTACAAGGAACTGCGCGACATCATCGCGATCCTGGGCATGGACGAGCTCTCGCCGGAAGACAAGCTGGCGGTGGCGCGCGCGCGCAAGATGCAGCGCTTCCTGTCGCAGCCGTTCCACGTGGCCGAGGTGTTCACCGGCACGCCCGGCAAGTACGTGCCGCTGAAGGAAACGATCCGCGGCTTCAAGATGATCGCCAACGGCGAGTGCGACAGCCTGCCGGAGCAGGCCTTCTACATGGTCGGCACGATCGACGAGGCCTTCGAGAAGGCCAAGAAGCTCCAGTAATCCAGCAAGGACGAACGATGGCCACCATCCACGTCGACGTCGTCTCCGCCGAGGAGCAGATCTTCTCGGGCGAGGCGAAGTTCGTCGCGCTGCCGGGCGAGAACGGCGAGCTCGGCATCCTGCCGCGCCACACGCCGCTCATCACCCGCATCAAGCCGGGCGCGGTGCGCATCGAGCGCGCGGACACCGGTGAAGAGGAGTTCGTGTTCGTCGCCGGCGGCATCCTCGAGGTGCAGCCCGGCACGGTCACCGTGCTGGCCGACACCGCGATCCGCGGCAAGGACCTCGACGAAGCCAAGGCCGCCGAGGCCAAGCGCCTCGCCGAGGAAGCGCTGCGCAACGCGAGGAGCGACATCGACATCGCGCGCGCGCAGAGCGAGCTCGCGGTGCACGCGGCGCAGATCGCCGCGTTGCGCAAGTTCCTGAAGAAGTAGTCGGACGACCCGCCCATCGAAGCCCGCCCGGCGCTTGCCCGGCGGGCTTTTTCGTCTTCAGCCGGTCACGTGCCGCCGACGTGCGGGGCGTCGGGCAGTTCGTTCACGCGCGTCGCGCCCTGAGCGAGCGGGAAGTGCCGGTCCAGCAAGGCGTCCACCGCATCCACCGCCGCGGCCAGGCCGGGCTCGAAGCGGCCGGCGCGGAAGTCCGCCGCCATGCCGTCGACGAGCGCCTTCCACTGCTCGGGCGGCACCCTGCGGTTCAGCCCGCGGTCGGCCAGGATCTCGATGTGGCGCTCGGCCAGCAGCAGGTAGATGAGCACGCCGTTGTTGTGCTCGGTGTCCCAGACGCGCAGCTTGCCGAACATCGTCACGGCGCGCTCGCGCGCGGTGGCGTTGCGCCAGAGGTAGGACAGCGGCAGCCCGGCCTCGACGCACACGCGCACCTCGCCGCTGTGCCCGCGCTCGCTGGCGGTGACGCGTTGCGCGATGCGCTCGAGCGCCTCCGGTGGCAGCGCGCGCCGCACGTCGCCGTCGTCGAGCCAGCGGTGGCGCAGGATGCGCAGCAGCTTGTTCATCGCTACCAGTCCCCCGAGGCGCCGCCGCCGCCGAAGTCGCCGCCGCCGCCGGAGCTGAAGCCGCCGCCGCCGAAGCCGTCCCCCCCGCTGCCGCCCCATCCACCGCCTCCGCCGCCGAAGATGATCGGCGGCCCCATGTGCCCGAAGCCGCCGCGGCGCCGCCCGCCGATCGCGTTGCCCGGCCGGCGCGCGGCGCCGATGCCGAGCAGGCCGACGAGCACCAGCGCCACGAGGCCGGCGGCCGCGGCGAGCAGCAGGCTCGCGCTCAGCCACCAGGCCATGCCGCCCGCCGCGCCGCCGGTCGCCAGCGATCCCAGCTTGCGGCCGAAGAGGCCGGTCAGCACCGCGCCGATGATGGGAACGCCGACGAAGAAGAACATCGCCAGCTCTTCCCACTGCAGCCCGCCCTCGGCGCCGGGCCGCGGCGAGACGTCCGGCGCGGGCAGCCCCTCGCCCGTGATGCGCGCGCCGATGCGGTCGACCGCCGCCTCGAGCCCGCCCGCGAAATCCCCGGCACGAAAGGCGGGCGTGACCTGCTCGGTGATGATGCGCCGCGCGGCCAGGTCCGGGATCGCGCCCTCGAGCGTCTTGGCCACCTCGATGCGGACCTTGCGGTCGCTCTTCGCCACGACGACGAGCACCCCGTCGCCGACGTCGCGGCGGCCGATCTTCCACTGGTCCGCCACCCGTTGCGCATAGGCCGCGATGTCCTCGGGTGCGGTGGTGGGCACCATCAGCACCACGACCTGGCTGCCCGCCTGCTGCTCCAGCGCAGCCAGCTTGTCGGAGAGCGCCTGGCTCTGCGCGGGCGAGAGGGTCGCGGTCTGGTCGATGACGCGCCCGCTCAACGCCGGCACGGGCAGCACGTCCTGCGCCCAAGCGCCGGCCGCGACGAGCCACAGCAGCGCGCCGGCGAGCCAGGCGGCCAGGCGGTGGACCATGCGCGCGGGCCGGGCGTTCAGCGCGAGGCGGGCGACGCCGGCCGCGACGGCGCCGGCGGCGCGTTCGGCCGACCGAAGTCGACCGAGGGCGGACGCGAGATCTCGGCTTCGTTCGTCACCGTGAAGCTGGGCTTGACTTCGTAGTTGAAGATCATCGCCGTGAGGTTGGTGGGGAAGCTGCGTGCGAGCACGTTGTACTCCTGCACGGTCTTGATGTAGCGGTTGCGCGCGACGGTGATGCGGTTCTCGGTGCCTTCGAGCTGCACGCGCAGGTCCTGGAACGCTGCGTTCGCCTTCAGGTTGGGATACTGCTCGGCCACCACGAGCAGGCGGCTCAGCGCGCCGGTGAGCTCGCCCTGCGCACGCTGGAAGCGGTCGAAGGCCTCGGGGTTGTTGATCAGCTCGGGCGTCGCCTGGATGCTCGTCGCGCGCGAGCGCGCCTCGATCACGCGGGTGAGCGTCTCCTGCTCGAAGCTGGCCTCGCCCTTGACGGTCGCGACCAGGTTGGGAACCAGGTCGGCGCGCCGCTGGTACTGGTTGAGCACCTCCGACCAGGCGGCCTTCACCTGCTCGTCGAGCCGCTGGAAGTCGTTGTAGCCGCAGCCGCCCAGACCGAGCGCGCCGGCGCACACGAGCAACGCCAGCCAGAGCCTTCGCACCATGGTTCATCCTCCGTTGTGATCGGGGCGAATGCTACCCGTGCGCAGGCGCCAGGGGGCGCGGCCGCGGCAAGGCCCTCGCCGACCGCCGGGTCGAGCCGGCGCGCTCGCCGCCTACTCGGTGGGCAGGAAGCCCTCGATGGACAGGTAGCGCTCGCCGGTGTCGTAGTTGAAGCCGATCACCGTCGCGCCCTTGGGCAGCTCGGGCAGCTTCTGTGCGATGGCCGCCAGCGTCGCGCCCGACGAGATGCCCACCAGCAGCCCTTCCTCTCGTGCGGCGCGCCGCGCGTAGTCCTTGGCGGCCTCGGCCTCGACCTGGATCACGCCGTCGAGCAGCGCGGTGTGCAGGTTCTTCGGAATGAAGCCGGCGCCGATGCCCTGGATCGGGTGCGGGCTCGGCTTGCCTCCGCTGATCACGGGCGAGGCCGACGGCTCGACGGCGTACACCTTGAGCTTGGGCCACAGGGGCTTGAGCACCTGCGCGCAGCCCGTGATGTGGCCGCCCGTGCCGACGCCGGTGATGAGCGCGTCGACGCCGCTCGGGAAGTCGGCGGCGATCTCCTGCGCGGTGGCGCGAACGTGGACGTCGATGTTGGCGGGGTTCTCGAACTGCTGCGGCATCCACGCCCCGGGGGTGGACGCAACGATCTCGGTGGCGCGCGCGACCGCGCCGTTCATGCCCTTCTCGCGCGGCGTGAGCTCGAAGCGCGCGCCATAGGCGAGCATGAGCCGGCGCCGCTCGATGCTCATGCTCTCCGGCATCACGAGGACGAGCCTGTAGCCCTTGACGGCGGCCACCATCGCGAGCCCCACGCCGGTGTTGCCCGAGGTGGGCTCGACGATCGTGGAGCCGGGCCGCAGCTGCCCCGCCGCCTCGGCGGCCTCGATCATCGACAGCGCGATGCGGTCCTTGATGGAGCCGCCCGGGTTGCCGCGCTCGTTCTTGACGTAGACCGTGTGGCCGGTGCCGAACAGCCGGTTGATGCGGATGTGCGGCGTGTTGCCGATGGTGTGCAGGATGTCGTTGGCCAGCATGGTGTCTCCGTCAAAGCCGGGTCGGATTATGGGGCGCGATAATCGCGGCATGTACGCCCCACTCGAGAACGACACCTTCCTTCGTGCATGCCTGCGCGAGCCCACGGACTACACGCCCCTGTGGCTGATGCGGCAGGCCGGCCGCTACCTGCCGGAGTACCGCGCCACGCGGGCGAAGGCGGGCAGCTTCATGGGCCTCGCCACCGATCCGGGCTACGCCACCGAGGTGACGCTGCAGCCGCTCGAACGCTATGCGCTCGACGCGGCGATCCTGTTCTCCGACATCCTCACCGTGCCCGATGCCATGGGCCTCGGGCTGGACTTCGCGCAGGGCGAGGGCCCGCGCTTCGCGACACCGGTGCGCGACGAGCAGGCGGTGGCGCGGCTCGAAGTGCCCGACATGGAGCGCCTGCGCTACGTGTTCGACGCGGTCACATCGATCCGCCGCGCGCTGCACGGGCGCGTGCCGCTCATCGGCTTCTCCGGCAGCCCGTGGACGCTCGCGTGCTACATGGTCGAAGGCGGCGGGTCCGACGACTACCGCCTGGTCAAGACGATGCTCTACGCCCGTCCGGACCTGATGCACCGCATCCTCCAGATCAACGCCGATGCGGTGGCCACGTACCTCAACGCGCAGATCGACGCCGGCGCGCAGGCGGTGATGGTCTTCGACAGCTGGGGCGGGGTGCTCGCCGACGGCGCCTTCCAGACCTTCAGCCTCGCGTACACGCAGCGCGTGCTGCGCCAGCTGAAGCGCGAGGCCGACGGGCGGCGCGTTCCGCACATCGTCTTCACCAAGGGCGGCGGGTTGTGGCTCGAGGAGATGGCCGACATCGGCGCCGACGTGCTCGGCCTCGACTGGACCATGAACCTCGGCAAGGCGCGCACGCGCGTCGACGACCGCGTCGCGCTCCAGGGCAACCTCGACCCCAACGTGCTCTTCGCGCCGCCCGAGGCCGTGCGGGCCGAGGCCATTGGCGCCCTGGAGAGCTTCGGCCCGCAGCGCCGCGCGGACGGTCGCTGCGGCGGCCATGTCTTCAACCTGGGGCACGGCATCAGCCAGTACACCCCGCCGGAGCATGTGACGGCCCTGGTCGAGGCCGTTCACGAGCATTCCCGGAAGATGCGCGCCGCGTCGCGCTGAACGCGCGCGCAGGAGGGCCGCAATCCGGGAAATCCTTCCTTGGAACGCGGTGCGCACTTGACTTATCCCCAAAAGCCGAGACGAACCCCCGCCTGCGCGTCGCTTGCTGCACTGCAGCACCGAAGGCCCTTTCACCCGACCTAAGTTGTTGATTTTGCAGGGTACGCAGGCATGCTGCGAAAGCGTGCAGCGAACCGCCCGGGCCGTGGAATCAAGCAGTTAGCGCCGCTTTGTGCAGGTTGCCCACAAAGTTGTCCACAGCGCGGGTGGATAGCGTACGAAATGTCATGAAAATCAAGCACTTGCTGATGTTCGCTCACAGGACGCGCATTTATTGCAGCTAAGTGAACGCTGCGTGACGTGACGAATCGTATCCGCGTGGCGGTCGAAACGCCTCAGCACACCGGGGTCGGTCGCCCGCTCGACTACCGGTCGGCGTCGCCGCTTGCGCCGGGAACGCTGGTCCGGGTGCCGCTCGGCACGCGCGACGTCCCCGGCGTGGTGTGGCCGATCGCCGGCGATGACGCGCCCGCCGAGCCGGTCGACGCCGCCGCGCTGCGCGACGTGCGCGAGGCGATCGTCGCGCTGCCGGCGTTGTCCGGCGCCTGGTGCGAGCTCGTCGCCTTCGCCGCCGGCTACTACCAGCGCGGCCTCGGCGAGGTGGCGCTGGCGGTGCTGCCGCCGGAACTGCGCCGCCTGGACGACCGCCGGATCGCCCAGCGCATCGCGCGCCTGCAGCGGCGCGCGCCCGCGGCCGGCACGGGCGGCCCGGCGCCCGAGGACCGGCCCGCGCTCGATCCCGACCAGGCCGCCGCGCTGGGGCGCTTCGAGTCGCTGTGCGCCGGCGCGGCCGCCCCGACCGTGCTGCTGCACGGCGTGACCGGCAGCGGCAAGACCGAGCTGTACCTGCGGGCCGCCGAGCGCACGCTGCTGGCGGGCCGACAGGCGCTGGTGCTGGTGCCGGAGATCAACCTCACGCCGCAGCTGGAAGCCCGTTTCGCGGCACGCTTCGCCGGACGCCGCATCGTGTCGCTGCACAGCGGCCTCACGCCCGCGCAGCGGCTGCGCCACTGGCTCGCCGCGCACCTCGGGCTGGCCGACCTCGTGCTCGGCACGCGCCTGGCGGTGTTCGCCTCGCTGCCGCGCCTCGGGCTCATCGTGGTCGACGAGGAGCACGACCCGTCGTACAAGCAGCAGGAAGGCGCGCGCTACTCGGCGCGCGACCTGGCCGTGTACCGCGGGCGGCTGGAAGGCGCGCCGGTGATGCTCGGGTCGGCCACGCCGTCGCTCGAGAGCTGGCAGCGCGCGGCCGAAGGCCGCTACCACCGGCTGCCCCTGCCCGCGCGCATCGGCGGGGGCGCGCTGCCGCAGGTGCGTCTGGTGGACATGAACCTGCTGCCGCGCACGAAGGGCGTCACCACGGCGCTGTCGCCGCCGCTGGTGGCCGCGCTGCAGGAGCGCCTGGCGCGCGGCGAGCAGAGCCTGGTGTTCCTCAACCGGCGCGGCTACGCGCCGGTGCTGCACTGCGCCGACTGCGGCTGGAAGAGCGGCTGTCCGCACTGCAGCGCGTGGCGCGTGTTCCACAAGCTCGACCGCACGCTGCGCTGCCACCATTGCGGCTTCACCGAGCGCGTGCCGCGCGCCTGCCCGGAATGCGGCAACCTCGACATCGCCCCCCTGGGCCGGGGCACGGAGCGGCTCGAGGAGCAGCTCGCCGGGCTGCTGCGCACGCCCGACGGCGCCGCGGCGCGCATCGCGCGCATCGACGCCGACTCGACGCGCCTGAAGGGCGCCCTCGAGGCGCAGCTCGACGCCGTCCACGCGGGCGACGTCGACGTGCTCGTCGGCACGCAGATGGTCACCAAGGGCCACGACTTCCGGCGCATCACGCTCGTGGCCGCGGTCGACCCCGACGCCGCGCTCTTCAGCAGCGACTTCCGCGCGCCCGAGCGGCTGTTCGCCCTGCTGATGCAGGCCGGTGGCCGCGCGGGGCGCGACGCGCGCCAGGCGGCGTCCAGCGAGATGTGGGTGCAGACCTGGCACCCGCAGCATGCGCTGTACGCCGCGCTGCGCCGGCACGACTACGCGTGCTTCGCGCAGGCGCAGCTGCGCGAGCGCGAGTCCGCCGGACTGCCGCCGTTCGCCCACCTGGCGCTGCTGCGCGCCGACGCGAAGACGGCGCAAGCCGCGCGCGGCTTCCTCGACGCCGCCGCCGCGCTCGCGGCGGGCCTCGCCGAGGCCGCGCCGGTCACCGTCTATGCGCCGATCCCGCCGGCGGTCGCGCGCGTGGCCGACGTGGAGCGCATGCAGATGCTGGTGGAGTCCGCGTCGCGGGCGGCGCTGCAGCGCTTCCTCGCCGCCTGGCTGCCGCGGCTGCACGGTCTGCGCCAGGAGCGACGGGCGGCCGACGAGCGCATCCTTCGCTGGGCCGTCGACGTGGACCCGCTCGCGATCTGAGGCCGCGAGGACGCTGCCGGGCGGCCCGAAGGCGAACACGGCAGGCCGTGCGCTGCAGGCCGTGCGCTGCAGGCCGCGCGCCGCAGGCCGTGCGCTGCAGGATGCCCGGCGAGCCGCGGCTCACGGGCCGCTGGCGTCGAGCAGCCAGGCGAGCACCGAGAAGCTGCCGAACGCGAGCACCGTGCTCGCCATGATGATGCGCGCCACCCGGCCGTTGTCCGCGCCGTAGCGCTCGGCCAGCAGCGAGACGTTGCTCGCGCTGGGCAGCGCGGCGGCGAGCATCAGCACGGTGAGGCCGAAGCCGGACACCGGCATGCCGGCGTATCGCGCGAGCAGGCCCAGGCCGCCCACCAGCAGCGGGTGGACCAGCAGCTTGATGAGCGCCACCGGCACGTAGTCGCGCGCCGGCGTGCGCGAGTGCGCATGCTGCCCCGCGCGCCACAGCACCGTGCCGATGGTGAACAGCGCGACGGGCGTGGCCGAGTCGCCGAGCATCTTCACGATCTGCGACACCGCGCCCGGAAGCTGCAGGCCGGTCGCCGCGAAGCCCGCGCCGAGCGCGATCGACCACGGCAGCGGATTCGTCAGGGCGCTCTGCAGCGGCCGCACGATCGACGCCTTCAGGCCGGCGCCGCGCGCGTCGGACCACTGCGCCAGCGCGATGCACAGCGTGCTCGTGAGGATGAGGTCCGTGAGCACCGTGCCGATGACCGGCCCGGCCGCGCGCTCGCCGAACAGCGCGACGAGCAGCGGCACGCCCATGAACCCGGTGTTGGGAAACGCCGCGACCAGCGCGCCGAACGCCGCGTTCTTCAGGTCGACGCCGTGGCGCCCGGCGGGCGGCCGCCACGTGGCCGCGACGGTGAAGCAGACCACCAGCACCGCCGCGACCGCGTACAGCCCGATCAGCACCGGGTCGATCAGGCGCTCGAAGGGCATGCTGGCGCCGAAGCGAAACAGCATGCACGGCAGCGCGAAGAACAGGACGTAGATGTTCAGGCCGGGGATCGCGGCCTCGGGCAGCACGCGGCGCTGGCCGGCGACATAGCCGCAGAGCACCAGCGCGAAGAAGGGGATCGTGACCCCCAGGATGGCCTGCATGGGCGCGAAGTATCGCCGCCCCCTCGCGGCCGCCGGCGCGAATCGGCCGCCGTGCCGCGCGCGCGAGACGGGGCCGCGCGGGCGGCTTGGCTATCATCGCGCGCTCGCCCCCCTGCCCCGCCGTGTCGTCTCCCCCGCCGTCGCTCAATCCCGCGCAGCTCCAGGCCGTGCATCACCTCGGGGGACCGTGCCTCGTGCTGGCCGGCGCGGGCTCCGGCAAGACGCGGGTCATCACGCACAAGATCGCCCGGCTGCTGCAGGCCGGGTACGCGCCGGGCCAGATCGCGGCCATCACCTTCACCAACAAGGCCGCCGCCGAGATGCGCGAACGCGCGCGCCAGCTCGTGGGCGCCAGGGCGGCGAAGGCGCTCGTCACGAGCACGTTCCATTCGCTCGGCGTGCGCATCCTGCGAAAGGACGGCGAGCGGCTGGGGCTCAAGCCGCAGTTCAGCATCCTGGACACGGACGACGTGCTCGGCATCCTGAAGGACGCGGGCGGCAGCACCGACAACGCGCTCGCGCGCCGCTGGCAGTGGGCGATCAGCCGGTGGAAGAACGAGGGGCTGAACAGCGCGCAGGCCGAGGCGGCGGCGGCGCACGACGACGAGCGCGTGGCCGCGCGCGTCATGCAGCGCTACGAGGAGCGGCTCGCCGCCTACCAGGCGGTGGACTTCGACGACCTCATCGGCCTGCCGCAGCGCCTGCTGCAGCGCGACGCCGAGTGCCGCGGGCGCTGGCAGGACACGCTGCGCTACGTGCTAGTCGACGAGTACCAGGACACCAACGCGACGCAGTACGAGCTGCTCAAGTCGCTGGTGGGCGAGCGCGCGCACTTCACCGCCGTGGGCGACGACGACCAGAGCATCTACGGCTGGCGCGGCGCGACCATCGACAACCTGCGCCGGCTGCCGCAGGAGTTCCCGGCGCTCAAGGTGATCCCGCTGGAGCAGAACTACCGCTCCACCGGCCACATCCTGCGCGCCGCCAACGCGGTGATCGGCCACAACCCGAAGCTGTTCGAGAAGAAGCTGTGGAGCGACTTCGGCGACGGCGAGCCGGTGCGCCTGGTGGACTGCGACGGCGAGGAGCACGAGGCGGAGCGCGCGGTGGCGCGCATCCAGTCGCTGCGCGGCCAGGGCGGCGAAGTGCGGTTCAAGGACTTCGCCATCCTCTATCGCGCCAACCACCAGGCGAAGGCGTTCGAGAAGGCGTTGCGCCGCGCGAACCTGCCCTACAAGGTGTCGGGCGGCCAGAGCTTCTTCGACCGTGCCGAGATCAAGGACCTGTGCGCGTGGCTGCGGCTGCTCGTCAACAACGACGACGACCCGGCGTTCCTGCGCGCGGTGACCACGCCGAAGCGCGGCATCGGCCACCAGACGCTCGCCGGCCTGGGCGAGTTCGCCAAGAAGTGGCGCGTGAGCCTGTTCGAGGCGCTGTTCGCCGACACGCTGGCCGGCGCGATCGGGGGACGCGCCATCGGCGCGCTCCACGAGTTCGGCCGCATGGTGAACGACCTCGAGTACCGCGCGCGCCACACCGTGGGCGCCGAGGACGCGAAGGCCTTCCTGCTCGCCTGGCTGAAGGACCTGGACTACGAGAAGCACCTGCACGAGGGCGAGGACAGCGAGAAGCTCGCTGCCGCGCGCTGGGGCAACGTGCTGGACTTCGCGGACTGGATCGCCAGGCGCTGCGGCGGCGAGATCGAGAACGACGGCGGGCTCGTCACGGAGACGGAGAAGAAGAGCGTGCTCGACGTCGCCCAGACCATCTCCGTGATCATCAGCCTGGCCGAGCGCGGCGACGACCAGGACGTGGTCACGCTGTCCACGCTGCACGCGGCCAAGGGGCTGGAGTGGCCGCACGTCGTGCTCGCCGGCGTGAACGAGGGCCTGCTGCCCTTCAAGGGCGAGGACGAGGAGATGACGCCCCAGCGCCTGGAGGAGGAGCGGCGGCTGATGTATGTCGGCATCACGCGCGCTCGCACCACGCTCGCGGTGAGCACGCTGCGGCGGCGCAAGCGCGGCCGCGACACGGTGGCCGGCGTGCCGAGCCGCTTCATCAAGGAGATGAAGCTCGACGAGGCGGTGACGAAGGAGGATCCGCGGGAGAAGCTGAAGGCGCTGCGCGCCGCGGCGGCGCAGCGCGCGGCGGCGCAGCCGGTGAAGTGAGCGCGCGGCGAAGCGTCGCCGGCCTACATGCTCCTGAACAAGCCCGAGAAGCTGCGGCTCACCTCCAGCTTCTGCGCATGCCCCTTCACGCTCACCAGCTGGCGCCCGCGCAGGTCGCGCGTCACCGCCGCGATGTGCCGGGTGTTCACGAGCGTGGAGCGGTGGATCTGCCAGAACACCGTCATGTCGAGCTCCTCGACGAGCTCCTTGATCGGCTTGCGGATCAACGCCTCCAGCGTCGCCGTCTGCACCCGCGTGTACTTCTCGTCGGAGATGAAGAACAGCACGTCGTCCACCGGGATCATCTGGATCTGCGATCCGACGCTCGCCTGGATCCAGCGCAGCTTGGGCGCGGCCGCCGACGGGTCCAGCTGCGCGGCGAGCTTCTGCAGCAGCGCCTGCATGTCGGGGGTGTGCGCCGACAGGGGCGGCGCCGGCTCGCCGGCCTTGGCGCGCTCGCGGATGCGCTTGCGCAGGCGCTCGACCGTCACCGCGAGCCGCTCGCGCTCGGCCGGCTTCAGCACGTAGTCCACCGCGCCCTGCTCGAAGGCCTCGACCGCGTACTGGTCGTACGCCGTGATGAAGACGATCTCGCAGCCCGGCCAGCCGCCGGCCTCGTCGTCCGTGGGCAGCTGCGCGATCTGCCGCGCCGCGTCGACGCCGGTCATGCCCGGCATGCGGATGTCGAGGAAGACGAGATCGGGATGGAGCTGCTCGGTGAGCTCGACCGCCTCCGCGCCGTTCCTCGCCTCGGCGACGATCTCCAGCTCCGGCCACACCTGCGCCAGCCGCGCGCGCAGCTGCTCGCGCATCAGCCGCTCGTCGTCGGCGACGAGTGCGCGCGTCATGGCGCGGGACAGGGCGGCGACGCCGTCATGCGGTTTCTCCTTCGGTGTGCCGGATCGTATACGGCACCGTGATCGTCACGGCGGTGCCGCCGCCCGGGTTTTCCGCCACCGTGAGGCACGCCTTTCCGCCGTACAGCAGCAGCAGCCGCTCGCGGATGTTGCCGAGCCCGATGCCGGTGCCCGCGGTGGGCGCCTTGCCGAAGCCGAGCCCCGTGTCGGCCACCGTGACCGCGAGCTTGCCGTGCACGATCTCGGCCGTCACCGTCAGCGCGCCGCCCTCGGGCTTGGGCTCCAGGCCGTGCTTGATGGCGTTCTCCACCAGGCCCTGCAGCATCATGGGCGGGAAGTCGGCCGAGAGCAGCCCGTCGGGCACGCGCACGTCGGTCTGCAGCCGTTCCTCCATGCGCACCTTGAGGATCTCGAGATAGGGGCGGATCACCGCCAGCTCCCGGCCCAGGTCGCGCCGGCCCAGCGCGCCGTTGGCCTCGCGCATCGTGGGCATCGACGCGCGCAGCAGGGCGATCAGGTTCTTCTGCATCCGCGAGGCGCGGCCCGGATCGGTCTCGATCAGGTGGTCGATGCTCGCCAGCGTGTTGAACAGGAAGTGAGGTTCCACCTGCGCCTGCATCGCGGCCATGCGGGCCTCGACCACCTGCCGCTTGAGCGCCTCGGATTCGGCATTGCGCGTCGCCTGCACCGCCTGCGCCTCGGCCTTGAAGCGGCCCGCCGCCATGATCTTCACGATCATCGAGACGAACACCCACAGGACCATGAAGCCGACCATGTGGTCGCCGAGCCGGAACGCGCGCACCGTGCGCACCCGCTGCGACTCGGCGATCGCCTTGCCGATCCTCTCGCTCGCCTCGTCGGCCTCGGCCTGCGCCTCGGCGATGCGTTCCTCGAGCTCGGCCTTCGCCTCGTCGACGGCCGCCTTGACCTCCTCGCTGGCGGCGCCCTTCGGCAGCCGGATCGTGATGCCTTCGTCAGGCACGACGGGCACGGGCGGCGGCAGAGGCGGGATCGCGGCGCCGCTCGGCGGAACCGGCGGCAGGGGCGCATCGGGCAGCGCGCCGCGCGACGCCGCGGGGCCCGCCGCCGCGGGCGCGGACGCCGCGGCGGCCGGGCCGATGTACACGCCCTTCTCGTCGATGCGGATCTCGTACGGGCCGCGCTCGCGCCTGCCGCCGTCCGCGGCGTTCTTCTGGATCACCACCCGCGGCGGGCGGATCTCCGTGCGGTCCTCGCCCCACGGCAGGTCGAACGGCGGCAGCCGGGACAGGATGCCGGTGATGGCGATGGCCAGCACCGCGAGCAGGAAGAAGCGCGTCCACGACAGGCTGTCGAGCCAGCGGGCATAGGCGATGAAGGCGCGGCGCAACCCGTGGAAGACCCGGGCGGCGCCGCGCCCGAGCGCATGGGGCGCGGCCGCGAGTCGGGACGTCGTGGCGGACATGCGGACACTGTACGGCCCGCCCGCGCAGCGCTCCACCGGGCATCGACGGAGTGCGCGGCGCGGCGCCCAGGCTGCAGCCCGGCCGGATGGCCGGTCGGCGGCTGCCCGTGTTGCGCAGGTGCTCGAGCCGCAGCGCGGTCAGCTCCCCGGCGGCTCGGGCCACGCGCGCTGCGCCGGCCGCAGCCGCTCCCATGCGCGCGCCGCCTGCAGCACGCCCAGGTCGTCGAAGCGCTTGCCGGCGATCTGCAGGCCGATCGGCAGGCCCGACGCGGTCCACCCGCAGTTGATCGACGCCGCCGGCTGCTCGCTCATGTTGAACGGCAGCGTGAAGGCGATGTGCTCGAACGGCCGCTCGGGGTCGTCGGCCGGCGCGGCCCGCTCGGCCGCGAACGCCGGGATGGGCGCCGTGGGCGAGAGCACGAAGTCGAAGCGTGCGCACGCCGCCACCGCCGCCTCGCGCATCGCGCCCATCTGGCTGTAGCCCCGGAACACCGCCTCGCCGGAGAGCGCGGCGCCGCCTTGCGCCCATGCGAGGATGAACGGCAGCACCTGCGCGCGCCGCGCCTCGGGCAGCGCGGCGATGTCGAGCCAGGCGCGCATGCGCCAGAAGCGGTCCATGCCGTCGGCCATCTCGCGCGTCATGAAGGGTTGCATCGGCTCGACGTGCGCACCGGCCGCCTCGAAGCGGCGCGCGGCGCCTTCCACGGCCTCGCGCACCTCGCGGTCCACGGGCAGCCCCCAGCCCGCATCCAGCAGCAGCCCCACGCGCCAGCCGCGCGGGTCGCGCTCCAGCTCGCCCCACGGCAGCGGCTGGTAGGGCAGGCTCATGGTGTCGCGTGCGTCGGGCAGCGAGAGCACGCCCATCATCAGCGCCGCGTCCTCGACCGTGCGCGTCATCGGCCCGGCCACGCGCCCGGCGTACGGCGGGTGGATGGGGATGCGGCCGAGGCTCGGCTTGAGCGCGAAGATGCCGCACCACCCCGCGGGCAGGCGCACCGAGCCGCCGATGTCGGTACCCACGTGCAGCGGCCCGTAGCCGGCCGCGACGCCCGCGGCGGCGCCCGCGCTGCTGCCGCCCGGGCCCTTCGACAGGTCCCACGGGTTGCGCGTGAGCCGGTGGAAGCTGGACAGGCCGGACGACAGCATGCCGTAGTCCGGCATCGTCGTCTTGCCGAGCAGGACCGCGCCGGCCTCGCGCAGCCGCGCCGCCGGCGGCGCGTCGTGCTCCGCCGGCGCGAGCACGGTGGCGGCGGTGCCGAGCGGCACGGGCACGCCGCGCGTGGCGATGTTCTCCTTGATCATCGCCGGCACGCCGTCCAGCGGCCCCTGCGGCGCGCC